>Ga0070748_1000502_pt1 | contig 19176 bp, 11 predicted proteins | sample VirMetDEL_Nov_12_FD_77015 | JGI IMG/M metagenome (GOLD analysis project Ga0070748, IMG submission 77015) | Aqueous microbial communities from the Delaware River and Bay under freshwater to marine salinity gradient to study organic matter... | ecosystem: Environmental > Aquatic > Marine > Coastal... | reverse complement strand
TCATCGCCAGCAGTGGCTGCAAATGGCTGCGACTGCGGCAACTCAAAATTTAATTGCACACATCAACAGTAAAAAGAATTCTTTGGACCGAATGCGCGCCCTGCAAGATGTATTGGGACTCGATGAAACACCAAAACGTATGGAGTGTTTTGACATTAGCCACAGCAGCGGTGAGCTAACCGTCGCAAGTTGCGTGGTGTTTGATGGTGACGGGCCGCTTAAGTCTGATTATCGCCGTTTTAATATTGAAGGCATAACCGGCGGTGATGACTATGCAGCCATGGAGCAGGCGCTGCAACGCCGTTACACAAGATTGCAAAAAGGAGAAGGTAAGTTGCCTGACATCCTGTTAATCGATGGTGGTAAGGGGCAGCTGGGTAAAGCTATAGAAGTCTTGGGTAACCTAGGTGTGCAAGGCGTTCAGCTCATAGGTGTAGCCAAAGGCAGTACTCGTAAAGCAGGTTTTGAAACCCTCTTTGATGGTGATACGGGTGCAGAAATCGTTCTTGCCAGCGATTCTCCCGCATTGCATCTTATTCAACATATTCGCGATGAATCGCACCGTTTTGCCATTACTGGCCATAAGCAACGCCGTGATAAAAAGCGCAGAACATCCACGCTAGAGGATGTGCCAGGCATAGGTGCTACACGTAGGCGTGAGTTGCTACGCCATTTTGGGGGGCTGCAAGAAGTGCAGAAAGCCAGTATCGCCGATCTCGCCAAGGTAGGTGGTATCAGCCAAAAGCTTGCAGAAGAAATCTATGCTTTTTTCCATAACGACTAGGTGATGGTGTATTATCGCGCCTGATTTCACCGCTTTTTTTGAGATACAGTTATGACCCTCGCCAATCAGCTCACTCTGATGCGTATTTTTTTAATACCGCTCTTTGTTGTGGTTTTTTATATGCCTTTTGGATGGGCGCATTTTGTCTCAGCCCTTATCTTCACAGTTGCTGCCATAACCGATTGGGCTGATGGCTACGTGGCACGTAAATACAATCAAAGTACGCCGTTTGGTGCCTTTCTTGATCCAGTAGCCGACAAGCTCATGGTCGCTATTGCGCTCTTATTGTTGGTGACCATTCATCACTATTCCGCGTGGTTTGTAGTGGCGTCTGCCGTCATAGTGGGGCGGGAAATAATCATTTCTGCGCTACGTGAGTGGATGGCAGAAGTAGGGCAAAGTGCCAGTGTGGCCGTTTCCTATATTGGTAAAATTAAAACCACACTGCAAATGACAGCCATCATAGTGTTATTGGCTGATATACAACTATTATACCCAATTGGTTTTATTGCATTAGCCGGCGCTGCGGCATTAACGCTTTGGTCAATGGTGCTTTATCTCCGTGCAGCTTGGCCATTTTTGTTGGCAGACGCCGAGCCCAAATAATAAAGTAGCTAGTTTGCGCACAGGTTGTACGGCATTTGAGCAAAAACAAAAAAACCTTCTATAACACCTAGAAAACACTAGGATTTTTAAAATGAGTCCGTTAGAATTGCGGCCTCCGAAAAGGGCGCGATAGCAAAGCGGTTATGCTCTGGATTGCAAATCCAGTTAGTCCGGTTCGACTCCGGATCGCGCCTCCACATTTATACAGCTTGTTATGATGTAAGTATTTATATCAAGCCGTAGCACTCTTAGCCCGAGTGGTGAAATCGGTAGACACAACAGATTTAAAATCTGTCGACCACTGGTCGTGCCGGTTCAAGTCCGGCCTCGGGCACCATATGCAAGTTCTGGGAAATCCCAGAATCCCTAAAAACCCGCCCTGAGACATAAATCAGAGCGGGTTTTTTTATGTCTTCTTCTCCTGAATGTTTACCTCCTTCTTATTATCTCGTTGCACGGCTCCTTGTGGATATATCGCAGCTATTCTTGTGTCAACAGTTGATGTTGGGGGTTTTTTAGGAAGCCATCTCATAAAATATGTAAAACGGAATGTTATGGTTTATTAAAAAGAGAGATTTTAGGTGCTTTTGCTGCCAAGTGTAAAAACTCAACTACACTTAAAATTGTATGGTTAGGTCATTGCGTCTTTTAATTTGCTAAGAATAATAATCTGTTTAAGCACTGATTTTGTTTGTATTTACATTGAAATAGCTCCACTTGTGCCAATCGATCATGTCTGTAATCCACTCCTTTGGCTTTTATTGGGCCCGATTGTTTGTGGTGATAAGGTCGTGGTGCTTTTGTTGTGATTGCTTCAAAAAAATGAGAGAGGCCTGCGCTAAGAATAATTTGCAGTGCGCCATAGATGCCTACAACTTAATACATTGTGCTTTAATTCACTAAAGTGTGGACCAGGAATGACTAAAGATTCATTTGATTCAGTCTTTATTGATAATTTTTGTGTAAATCAAGGTGATAAATTTATAACTTCACGGGCCTATATTAACTATTTGGTAGGGAATGGTGCTCGTCATAAAGTTATAGCAACTGTCGATATTTCCGATATTTCGCACAATATACTCTTGTCAAAAAATGCGGAGTTGACTGCTACAGCAGCTGACGATATTGACACTGGGTTATTGTCGCAACCGCTGGAGATGAGTATTCATTTATCTCAGCCATTAGATTCATCCGGGCTGATGCGAGATCTACAATCTTGTATTGAGCAAGACCCATTTTTCTTTTCTCTTTATGATCGCCATGACTCTAATGAGTTATTTGGTGGTTTGTGCTCAGTTTTTGCTGAATTACCGCTGCTACAGCAAAAAATTACGATTATGGCGGATCAGCTCCCTGAGCTTTACCGGCGCAGCTTGAGTTGTTGTTTATTAATGCAATTGGTTGCTATGGAGATGCGATTACCTAAGGCGCAGAAGCAGAATTTATTGTTAGCTGCGTTAAGTCACGATGTGGCAATGCTCGATGTTGATCCCAGTGTGCTAAATAAACGCACAGTACTCTTGGCGGATGAATGGGAGCAGATACAGTCGCATGTGGAAAGAGGTTGTAGGTTACTATCGTTAATTGAGGGAATTAATCAGGAGGTGGTTTTAGCTGTCGCGGAGCATCATGAGCGTTGCGATGGTACCGGTTATCCATTGGGGCAGGTTGAGAGTGAGTTGTCGATTGATGGGCAGTTATTGGCGCTAGTCGATAGTGTTACGGCTATTTATTTTAATCATTTTAATAATCCATCTCACAGTTGGCGCGATACTCTACCTATTATTAAACTTAACGAGCAGGGTTATTTTAATCGCAGCTTGGAGTTATTAAATGGATTGATACGGCGCTCCGTATTGCCTTTGCGCTCCATTGTGAATCAGCAGTGGATTCCAGCTTTTGCTGAAGCATTGTTGGAGCAGAATTTACGTATGAACAGCTGTTTTAGCCAGCTTAAAAAAGCGTTGACCTCAATCGGTTTTAGGCATGGAGATCGACGCCTTCATGCGTTACAAAATCTTATGCTGCATATTGCGACATCCTTTAAGGGGTCTATGTTATCGGATGAGGGGTTTCGGAAAAAATTAGAAGCCCTATCAACAAGTTCCAGTAATGATTTGTCTAGCTCTATTGAAGATGCAAGTTTACTTCAACAAGAAATGGATTATCATTTGCGTCGTCTTAGCCATATGTTAAATAGTTATTTAGCAGTAGATAATCCGCTTTATCTTGAAGTGAATCTAAAGTTGAAAGCTTGCCTAGAAACAGTCCATGAGTATACAGGGCAAGATTCACCCAACTAAGACCGAAAAAATCAAAATTATTTTTTCAGTTTTCCCTTTCCGTTCATTACCCCTACGAATAAATCTACTTTTTGCGTGACAACTATTCGATTTAGATTGAGTTGTTAGTAGAGCTGTATACCTTAAAAACTGAATCTCAAGTTATCTTATTTTTTTGGGTAGTCTTCGGTTGCTGATATGAATACTGAAGATATGGCATGAATGTTGATCATTTAGAGATATGTTCTTCTAATATGTCTTTTAGGTTATGTAATTTGGGTTGTCTGGAGTAGATGAAATAGATGTGTGCACTAATTTGTAGCTATAAAAAATATATCCACTAAAAAAGTGCCAAAATTGGGCGCTTGTAGTGTTCTCACATGTTCTCTATAGAGGTGTATTAAATGGTTCGCTTGCTTGGGCAAATGTTAGCTGCAATAAAGTTGTCGGCTTTGCTCTTGGTGATTTTTTTAAGCCTGATCGTTGCAGCGGGCGCTCTTTTGCTCGGATATGGTGGTGTTTGGTTGTTGATCCCGCTGGGTTTGGTTGCAATATTAACCTTGGGCATGGTGGCTGGGGTTAATAATGATATTGAAGGGTTGATATGCTATTTGGAGCTTCATAAAAAGCAGAAGCCTGCCCACTGGAATGATTTGGTTAAAGGGTCTCTGCATAGTTTGGAAAATAACTTTATAGAGGCTTTTAAAGCTCAGGCGCGTATTAATGCGGAATATAAAGACGCAGTAAAAGAAATGAGCCACTCTTCTTCAGAACTTGCACGTAATGCAAGAGATGTATCTAAAGGTGCTGCGCATCAATCCTCCGCCATGACGTCGAGTGCCGCTGCAGTGACAGAAATTAGCCATAGTGTGGAGGATATTAGTAGTCGCATTGTTGCCGCGCGATCTGCTGCCACTAAAGCCTATGATTTAAGTAAGTATGGCAGCCAGGCATTAGTGCTTGCTACTCAGGAAGTTGCTCAAGTAGCGCACTTGGCGAAAGATACTGAGCAGCGTATTGCTGAGTTGGATATACAGATGAAAAATGTAAGCGGCATGTCGCAGGTCATTCGCGAAATTGCTGCGCAAACAAATTTGTTGGCATTAAATGCTGCGATTGAGGCTGCGCGCGCGGGAGAGCAGGGGCGTGGTTTTGCGGTGGTTGCTGATGAGGTAAGAAGCTTGTCTATTCGAAGCCAAGGCTCCGCAACAGATATCGCCGATAATGTGGCTCAAGTGCAAGAGAGTATGCTCAGCCTATTGGTGAGTATGAAGCAAGTGGTTGAGAAGACGGATAGGTCAATGGAGGAGGTGACAAAAGCAGATGGTTCATTAACAGCAATATTAACAACAACAGAGACGGTATTTGGATTGGTGGATGAGATTGCTGTAGCAACAGGTCAGCAGGCAATTGCTGCGCGTGAAATTTCGCTGCATATAGAATCTGTAGCTGAACTCGCTAATAAAAATAGTTATCGCGCTAGTCAGGCGGTAGAGATAGCTGAACATTTACATCAACTGACTCATAAGGTGGAGTAGTGTCATGGCAACTCCGATTTCCCTGTTAGCAATTGTTTTTGTAATTCCTTTAGGCTTCTTAATCTTTCTTGTTATATCTATTAGGCGTAACAAGAAAATCGCAGAGCGATTATTTGGTGAGGGTGTTATTTATATTAAAGCATTGCGTGGCCTGCTAACTTTTATTCAGCAGCATCGTGGGCTTACTACTGGTTATCTCAATGGCAATCGTGCAAGCAAAGCGGATATAGATTTATTAGACAATAAAATTAAACAGTTGATGTTTGAAATTCCTGTAATTAGTTTGTGGATGCAGGGGAACCCAAAGTGGAATAGTTTGGCCGATCACTGGCGACGTTTGAGTCAGGCTTACCTCCAGGGAGAAGCAGAGAATAACTTTAAACAGCACAATATATTGATTGCTAATTTATTGTACTTGATAGAGGACGTGGCGGATTTCCATCATCTGTCTAAATTAGGTGGTGGCAGTATGGATACGGATTGGCGCTATTTGTTGTCGGTGGCTGAATATATTGGCCAAGCACGCGCGTTGGGGACCGGGGTTGCCGCTAAAGGAGAGTGCTCTAGTGTACTGCGGATTCAACTGAATCATTTACACAATAAGATTAAATCTTGCATTGACTCGTCATGGTCAGATCAATCTCAAGTAGAAATACGCCGATTGTTACAATGCATTGAAACACAGTTAATTGTTAGTACCCCCTCAATTGAGCCGGGGGAGTATTTTAAGTTAGCGACACGCTGTATCGATCATGTTCTCATTCAATTTGACAAACAAATCGATAAACTACAGTTTTTTCGCAACTAGCATCGGGGGAGATCCGAAATCAGTTGACCCTGGGAGCATTTAGGCTATGTTGTAGAGGTGGTGTATGAGGGGCTTTTCTATAGCGTTCATACATGGCTGCTTTCCTTTGTTGGGAGCATAGCTGAACTGCTGCAAAATATTTTGAAGCATTCAGATTTTTAAACTTGAGTAATACGAGCAAAAGGCAGATATTTTATGAAAGCGATAATAACTAAAGCGATTGTCTTATATGTTTCCGCAGGTATGGTAACTCAGTTGGTGGGCTGCGGGACGATTCTTCATCCCGAGCGAAAAGGTCAAGTAAGTGGGCAAATAGATCCAAAAATTGCGATATTTGATGCAATTGGCCTCTTGTTCTTTTTTATTCCGGGCGTTATAGCCTTTGCGGTAGATTTTAGTAATGGCACTATTTATTTGCCAGGTGGCCGCCATGCTAGCCTCTCGCCTGAAGAGCTGGAAAGGGTAAGTCCTAAGGGTAAAGTTAATCAAGCCGAACTCGCACGTCTAATGCATGAAAAAAATATGATTTCTACGGTTATTAATTTGGATAATATGGCCGCTAAGACTATCGCCTCAGTTACTGAGGTGGAGACGCAACTAGCCACATACAACCTTAGCTATGCAAGTTTGAGTAAATAATTCTACTAGGGGATACCAAATAAGTTAGAAGTAAGCTAACGAAAATATTAAGTAAGCTTACTTCAGTAGCTATTATGTTAGCTTTTATAAAGAGGCTGCAATTCATTCTGAGTTGTGGCCTTTTTGGTTTTATCGCGACGTAAATTGCTTAGCAATTGTAGAAGCTCGCTGGTGTTGAGCGCTTGAACATTATTGCTGTAAATTGTTTGATCGAGCTGGTGGAGTAGATTGTTAAAGTTACTGTCGCCAATATATGAGCCAAGGCACTGTAGGTTTATTAGCTGAGGGTTGTGCCAGTGAATTTGTGCCCAGTTTAAGAGATCGGTGCGAATTTTTAAGGCGTTGTGTTCGACTAAACTATGTTTTAGTTTTTGCCAAGCTTGAGCTTCGGTGTGTGTTTGTTGTGTTTTAAGTTGCTCATTCGTGTGATGAATAGCATTCAGTTTTTTTTGTAGTTGCCAGACCTTCCGGCCAAACCAAGCCAAGCCAATAAGGCTTAGTAGATTTGATACGTATAGCCACAAAGGTGCTTCTTTAATGATTTGTGGCGCAGTTGTGGGTAAGCTGTTTAGGTCAGTATTAAGTGGCAGCGGCTCCATAGGCTCGGTTGCATCTATTGCGCCTGTAGCTTGCAAATTGTTGGTTGACATGGCGCCGCTCGCTACTGTGAGAGTTACCGCAGCTAGGCTGGCCACTTCAAACTGTTGCGTGTCAGTATTCCACCACTTTACTTTAACTTCTGGCAATACATATTTGCCTGGTTGCGTTGGTACTATTGCCATAGTTTCTATGCGGCTGCCTGTAATGCTTTTATCCGACTTTTGATCCTCGCTTTGCGCTTGGTCTTTGTAAAAAGTAAGGTGATTTATTTGTGGTGAATCTAACGGTGGAATTTGTGCTGCTGTTAATCCTTCTGCTTTGATCGTAATGCTGCGCGATACTGGCTCACCTACCTTCAAATTGTCTAGGTCCATGTTCCAGTGTTCGCTAAGAGTTAGGCCTTTAGCTGGCAACCAAGGTTCGCCTGCAGCTGAAATAGCAGGGTCAACCTGTACATTAACTTCATCGGTACGGTAGCGAAGCACTTTGCTATTGCCTCGCCCAAAAATATCGCGAGTGCCATTATCTATAGCAGCTTGGTAGAGTAAGCTGGGTATATTTAACTCTCCACTTTCTTGCGGATAAATGATAAAGCGTGACTCCAGAACCAAACCCGTTTTACCGCGAATTTGCGTTTGATATTGTTTGTCATCAAGCTTTACGACTATCGCATTTTTAAGCTCTAAAGGTTGTAACTCTGCTCCGTTTAGTGAAACAGTGGAGTAGAGGCGTACAGTGAGAAGCAGTTGTTGTTGCACATGAGTGGAGTCATGACTGATTTCGGTAACGACAGTTATGTCATTGTTGCCTAGGTTTGGATTATTGCTCTTTCCTTCAATAGTTATCTCGATTGCATCGCTCACTGCGCCGTCAATATTAAAGGAGGGGATTAAAGCCTTGCCAATCTTCTTGGGTGCTAGCGAAATATTCCATTGAGTAGATGCTTCCATGCTGCCATTTATTATGCTCATTTGCGTACCGCTTTGAACATTCAGAATGTCAAAGTCCTTTCGTAGCAGCTCATAGTCTGGTGTCGCATTGATCTGTTTGTCATAGCGTAAGTTGAGAACAAAAGCTTCCTCAAGCCCAAGGGTGTCTCTATCTACGCTTGCAGTAAGGTTGTCTGCCATCGAGGGTAGGGCACCAATGAGACAGACAAGAATAATCCAGAATTTAATTAAAGGGGTAATGCGTAGGGTTTTTTCTGTATTCATGTTCAAGCTCTTACCAAATGTATTTAAATATGGGGTATGAAAATAAAAAATTACCAGCGTTTGTCGGCATCGTTTTCTGGCCCCTGCCAATCGCCATTCATTTTTTGTTGGCGTTGTTGATAGTGCTGATAGCGAAATTTATTCTTTAAAAACTCGCTTGGCTCATCAGGCACCCGGCGCAACCACTGCTCAACTGCTTGGCGTTCTTCATCACTCAAGCCATCATCTTGGCTGGGTTGATTCATGATCATTTCTTCATATTTTTTCTGTTCTGTTGATTTCTGCTCTTCACTTTTAGATTTTTCGGTTGTGTTTGTTTCGGGCTGGTTAGCTTCGGCTTCTTCTGCCTGTTGTTGCTCTGCCTCTTTGGCTTGGGCTTTTGCTAAATCCTCCTCCGCCTTTTTTTGCTCATCTGGTGTTAACTCTCGCTCTCCTGCTTTTGAATTCTGGTTTTGTGAATTCTGTTCTTGGGGGATAGTATTTTTGTCACTCGTTTGTGATGGATCGTTTTGTTGGTCTTTATTGCTGGCGTCGTTTTGAGGCTCCTGATTCTGACCTTTTTCCCCATTTTGCTGTTGATTGTTTTTTTGGTCAGATTGTTGTTGACTCGAACTATCTTCGCTAGTGCTTTGATCCTTTTTATTTTGCGAGTCGCTCTTGTCGTTCTCGTTGTTCTTGTCTTTAGAATCCTGCTGTTTATCACTCTGCTGTTGCTGTTGTTCTTGCTGCTTTATGAGTTCTTCCACTAATTGGCGATTTTTCTTTGCATCTTCAAAATTTGGGTCACGCTTTAGGCTTTCATCATAGGCTTTTAGGGATTCTTTTAATTTGTTGCCTTTTGCAAGGGCATTGCCGCGGTTAAAATGTGCTTCTGCACTATCCTCTAATGCAAAATTCTTTGCTGCTTCAGCGTAATCGCCATTGTGATATTGTGCTGCTGCTTTCCATGTCGGGTCTTTAAATTGTTCTGCAGCTATTTTGTTTTCACCTGAGCGTAAGTGCGCTTGTGCTTGTTGATTTTCGTTTTGCCATAGATCATTCCAGCTGAATGCATAACTCTTACTGGGACTTAACCCTATCAGTGGTACCAAGAGTAGTGAGAGTAAAACACCACGTCTAAAGCAATAAATGATGATAGGGAGTAGTAAATATATGAGCCAGTAGCCTTGGTCAAACCATTGGTCGAAATTGCGATCTATGGCTTGTGTTTCATTCTCTGAGACGTTGCTAGCTGCTAGTAAGTAGCTTAAGTCGCGTGCTGTATCGCTTAGGCTTGCATAGCGCCCACGATTGAATTGAGCAAAGCGTTGTAATTCTCCAGAATTTAATTGGGTAGTGACTATGTTGTTGTGGTTGTCGCGGATAAAACCGCCTTTTCCGCTAGGGATGGGAGCCGGTGACTTGCCTCCTACTCCTAGTACTGAAAGTCGATAATTAGGCTCCTGCGAGAGTAAATGACTGATGGTGTCTTGCGCGCCTTGATCTACTCCATCTGTTATTAATAATAAATCGCCCTGCACAATACCCGCATCTTTTAACAGTTGCAGTGAGCGGCTTACTGCGGCTTCTGTATTGCTACCCTGCAGTGGCATTACATAGGGGCTGGTGATGGGCAAAAGATTATTGATGGTGTCTACATCATCGGTAAGAGGTGTAACGACATGGGCATCACCTGCGTAGACCACCAAGGCTGTTTGGCCATCTTTACGCATGTGTAAAATGTCGGCAATTTTTAATCGCGCGCGAATTAATCGAGATGGCTTGATGTCTTCGGTGAGCATAGAAGGAGATAGGTCTAATATTATTACCAGTGCCTGTTGGTTCTTTTCTACCTGTACGGGGCGTTTTTCCCAGCTTGGCCCCGCTAGCGCCAAGGTGGCGAGAAGCCAGCCAAATAAGATGATGCTCAGGTGCCATGGTTTAATACGTGCTCCTGTTCCATCTAATAAAAAGGGTAGTAGTTCAGGAGAAATTAATTGTTGCCACTGTTGGCTTTGCGTTTTTTTGCGCCAGAGTAAAATTACTAGGGTTACCGCGGGTATAAGTGCCAAGAGCCAAAGTGGGCGTAAAAAATGAAATTGGCTGGAGATTAATGCCAAGTTGTCCATTATTTTTCCTCCCGTGAAAATCTACTACTTAAATTGAATTGTAATAGGACTAAAAGCATGCTGAGTATAAGGGCTAGGCCTAATGTCCAATGGTAGAGCATGACGCGTGGGCGAAACATTTCAGGATCGCTCTCGCTTGGCTCTAAGCGGTCGAGCTCTTCGTGAATAAGCGCGAGCTCTTGGGTGGAGCGCGCGCGAAAAAACTCACCACCTGTTTGCTCAGCTAATTTTTTCATGCTGTAGGCATCTACCTCTCGATCATTAGGTCCGAAGGCTATGGTGTAAACTTTAGTGTGTGCTTTGATAGCTAACTCAGCTGCTTTCTCTGGGGATAATTCACCCGCTGTATTTTCGCCATCGGTTAATAAAATAATAACTCTCTTTGAGTCAGGGTATTTGCGTAGGCGTTTTATGCTTAATGCGATGGCGTCGCCTATTGCGGTGGCTTCACCAGCAAAACCGGCCTCTGCTTCGCTTAGCATTTGGTTAACTGTTTTTACATCGAATGTTAGGGGAGTTTGTAAAAAAGCTTGGCTGCCGAAAAGGACCAATCCAAGTCGGTCCGAGGTGCGGCGCTCAACGAAATCTCCGATTACTTTTTTTACTGCGGTTAAGCGTGTTACTCGGTAGTTTCCGTAGGTGACGTCAGGGCTTCTCATGCTGCCAGAAATATCTACTGCGAGTAACAGGTCTCGGCCGCTGGCTGGCATACTTGTGGGTTCGCCTATCCATTGAGGATTGCTAAGTGAAAAAATGCAGCAAAGCCAAATAAGCCAGAGTAGGCTTAATTTGGATATGTTCTCTTTGTAAGTTGTGTGTTGCTCACCACTAAGCTGGCTCGCACTTTGGTAGAAAGGTACACGTAATGCTGCTTCTACTTTTTTAGTGGGTGTCACCCAGTGCATAAATAAGGGTAGCGGCGCAAGTAACAATAACCAAGGCCATTCTAATTCAAACATTTCTGGCCTCCTCTTGTATGACGGCACGTGTTGCGAGGGATTTATTTTTTTGCCATTGATTTTTATGTGTGGCCAACCAGTCGAGGCAGAGTTTATGAAGTCTGTCTGCATCTATGTCGGGGGATTTTTGATAAAGGCCTATAAGTAGCACGCGACCAACACCTTGGCTAAAATTATTTGCGTCGCTATTTTGCTGTGGCGACTTGGTGGCACTAGGGTAGATGCTGTCTAGCCAGTTTAGCCATTCCTCTCCTTTGATCGCGGCAGAAAATGTTTTCGACTGTGCGGTTAGTGCCGTACGTTTCAATATGATGTTGACGGCCTGTAAATACTGAGCTGTAGCTGCTGGTGTCGATTGCAGATTGGCATAGGCTTCTTCTAGTTGCGCTTTAGCGGTTTCTCGGTAGCTGTTGCGCTTTTTATGCTTTAAAACACGCAGTGCGATGATCAAAGTGAGAATGAATAAACCCATAAGCGCCCACCAGCCCGGTGCAAGTGGCCACCAGCTGACGCTATTGGGGAGATGTATATCGATAAGTTGATCGAGAGGTGAGGCGTTAGTAGGCATAGAGATCAATTCATTTCATTTAGGTATCAACCTACAGTTTATTTTTTACTGTAGGCTTGACGTAATTGTTGGTGAATATCGTCTTGGGTTGAATAGCTCAAGAGTGCAATACGCAGGCGTTTACAGCTTTGCTGAAGTTTTTCCACGCGCTGATTAAACGCATCACTAAAGGCCGTTTGAAACCTCTTGTCCTGTGTAGGCAGTTGCAGACGATGTATGCCATTGCTAATGCTTAAAGGAGCATTGTTGCGCAGTTGCCGCTCGAGTGGATCATAAAGATGAATGAGCGTCACATCGGTATGGCGCGCGAGCTCAAATAATTGTTGCTCAGTGGCGTCGTCACTGTCGTGAAAGTCGCTGATAATAAACAGTGCGCAGCCGGGTTTTGCAATACGGCGGGTATCCGTCAATATTTGCGTAAGACTTACCGGCTTCTGCTCTGTCTGTGGGCGTATCGGTGCTTGTAGTTTGTGGTTGTAGTCTTGGAGTTGATGCAATAGCTCAAGAACAGCATGTTTGCTGCGTCTCGGGCGTATATCGCGCTGTTCGTAATCCCCGAATACTAAACCCCCCAATCGGTCGCCATTGTGTAGAGCAGCCCAGCCGAGCAGGGCTGCAATATGGGCACCTAGGACTGATTTAAAGCAGCGCTGGCTACCAAAAAATAGAGGTGAGCGTTGATCTACGACCATAAATACTGGGCGTTCGCGCTCTTCTCGAAAAATTTTAGTATGGGGTACTTGTGTGCGCGCGGTTACCCGCCAATCGATAGAGCGAATATCATCGCCCGCTTGATAGAGTCGAACTTCTTCAAAGTCCATGCCGCGACCTCGAAAGCGAGTGCGTTCACTCCCAGCTAACAAACTGCGCGCAGGCTGATGTGCGAAGAGCTTCAAGTCCTGCGCGGCAAAGCGGCAACGGAGTAAATCTGCGAGGCTTGTGTAGGCGCCGCGTGGATTCATGTCTTCTAGTAGAGTATTGATTGAATTCATGGTCAAAACATCACCGCGATTAACTCAAACGAATGAGTGGAGCATAAGAAGATTTTATTAAGCAACGGGTACAGCTGCTAATAATTTATCAATCGCATGCTGGCTGGTGGTGCCTGTTGCTTCTGCTTCAAAGCTTAGAATCAATCGGTGACGCAATACATCGTGAATAATCGCTTGCACGTCATCGGGGCTCACAAAATCCCTGCCTTGAAGCCAAGCATGAGCACGTGCGCAGCGATCTAGTGCAATAGTGGCTCGTGGGCTTGCGCCATATTCGATGAGGCCGGCTAGTTCAGCAGAGTAGTTGCCAGGACGGCGTGTCGCATTGATAAGCTGCACAATATATTCCTCCACGCTTTCTGCCATGTGAATGGCCAATACTTCTTGGCGCGCTTGTTCTAAGCTGGCTTGAGTAATGGGCGCTGGAGGCGTCACAGCAATCGAAGCTGCTTCATTGCGAGCTAATTTAAGAATGCGACGTTCAGCATCAATACTGGGGTAGTCCACTACCACATGCAGTAAAAAACGATCCAATTGCGCTTCGGGTAGTGGGTAGGTACCTTCTTGCTCTATAGGATTTTGTGTTGCCATCACCATAAATAAATTGGGTAGGGGATAGGTTTTGCTGCCCACACTGACTTGGCGCTCAGCCATGGCTTCAAGCAAGGCTGATTGAACCTTAGCGGGCGCGCGGTTAATTTCATCGGCCAATACAAGGTTGTGAAATATGGGGCCTGGCTGAAATTCAAAGGTTCCTTCTTGTGGGCGATATATATCCGTACCCGTTACATCGGAAGGCAAAAGGTCCGGTGTAAATTGTATGCGGTGGAAGTTGCCTTCGATGGCCTGCGATAGGGTTTTAATGGCTTTAGTTTTGGCCAAGCCAGGAGCACCTTCGACTAATAAATGACCATCGGCAAGGAGCGCGATCAAAAGGCGCTGTACCAAATGTTCTTGACCAATAATTTGATCGTTGAGCCATGTACTGAGAACCTGAAGTTGTTGATGTGCCTGCATGGATTAAAGACCTTTAACCGGAAGAAAAATTTATTTAAAGAACCTGATTCGAAAAACCCTGTCTATTAACATAGATTCTGGCGCGAGGGAGACCTGCCAGCGCGCTCGATAGACTACGAGATTTGGTGACAGTTCCCTATGATTTCAAGTGTTTATGGAGATTTTTCAGAGGTTTCGGCTTTTTCAGCTAGGCTTAATAGGTGACACTTCTTTTCAGCAGGAGCCTGAGCGTGAATAGTCCCATCATAAACCAGCTAGACCTTCCCGAATTTCTTGCAGAATTTAAAGCCTATGGCGCGCAGCGCTTATCGCCAGAGCAATTAGCACCGCTGCTCCTGTTGGCAGAAAAGTTTTTTTTACATTACCCCTTGGAGGAGCTGGCTGGGCGAAAATTGAGCGACCTTTTTGGTAGTCTTTATCAATCTTGGCAGTTTTTGCAAACGTATGATGACGATCAGCCCAAGATAAAGCTTTTTAACCCCAATTTAGCTGAAGACGGATGGGTTTGCCCGCATACCGCATTGATAGTACTGCAGCGCGACATGCCATTTTTGGTGGATTCTATACGTATAGAGTTGAATCGCCGCAATATCACCATTCACGCTATAAAAAGTACACTCTTACAAATACAGCGTAATCAACAGCATGAATTTGTTGCCTTTGTAGCAGCAGCAGGAGAGCCGTTAATTGCCGAAGGTAACAATTCAAAAGAAGCGCTTATTTTTTTAGAAATTAGCATGCATACCGCGAATAAAGATTTAATCGATATTGCAGAGAGCTTGGAATCTGTCTTACAAGAAGTCAGCTTGGTGGTGGGCGATTATGCTGCGATGAAGGCCAGTGCGTTTGATGCCGCGCAAAATTTACCCGCAAGCAAAGAGTCAATTGCCGCAATAAATGTAGAGGAAACACGTGAGTTTTTGCATTGGTTGGCTGCAGATCATTTCACCTTTTTGGGTGTCGCGGAGTATGAATTCTTTCAAGATGGCGATAAAAAGTATCTGCGTGAATGCCCAGCGGCGCGGCGCGGTGTTTTTGCGGCACGCAATCAACCGGGTGATGAGCTTGCTTTAGAAGATTTCAATGAGGGCATGGCGCGCTTCCATTTGGTTCCACAGATCATTAGCTTTTCTAAATCTGCTATACGGGCACGTGTGCACCGCTATGCTTATGCAGATTATGTTGTGGTTAAGCGTTTTAATGAGGTTGGTGAGGTTTGTGGAGAGTTGCGTTTTCTGGGTTTATATACATCTAATGTTTATTGGTTGAGCCCGCAATCTATACCTTTGATCCGCACTAAAATTGCTAAGGTAATTGCGCGTACAGAATTAAATGACGCCAGCCATGATGGTAAAAACTTCCGGCAAATTTTAGAAACCTTTCCGCGCAATGAGATTTTTTTAAGTAGCAGTTCAGAGCTTTATGACACCCTAATGGGCGTGGCTAAAATAAAAGAGCGGGCCATGGTTCGCTTGTTTATGCGCGCGGATCCCTATGGAAAATTTGTTAGCTTTGTTATTTATGTTCCCCGTGATTACTTTTCAACACGCGTACGCTTAGCGATACAAGCATTAATCGGGTCTGCCATAGGGTCTGATGAGTCTGAATTTACAACGTACTTTTCTGAGTCTATTTTAGCTCGGGTCTATCTTGTTTTTAAGCTGAATGAGCCACTCACAAAGCCTATTGATGTTGAAAGCTTGCAAGCGGGTATTGTTAATATTACTCGGTCTTGGAATGATTACTTACAGGCCGCACTCTTGGAAACACATGGTGAAGAACAATCTGCTGATTTATTGCGTGAATATCGCCAAGCCTTTTCGCTTAATTACCAAGAGAATTTCGATGCGCGCACTGCAGTTGCAGATATGCAGCGTATAGCTGAGTTAAATGAGCAGCAGCATATAGCTTTAAATTTATACCAACCTATAACAGCGCAGCAGCATTACTTGCAGTTTAAGATTTTCCATCGTGCTACGACTTTAGCGCTTTCAGATGTGATTCCAGTATTGGAGAATTTGGGTTTTCGTGTGGTTAGTGAAAGCGCTTATGAAATTACTCCTCTAGGTAAAATGGCTACATGGCTGCATGATTTTAAGCTGGAGCACAGGCTAGCACATAATATTGATCTGCATCTTATCAAAGATAGCTTTATGGAGGCGTTTTCTGCTATTTGGTATGGACATGCAAATAGTGATGCATTCAACGGTTTGGTGTCGAGCTTGGGTATGACCTGGCGTCAGGTTAGATTGCTGCGTGCTTATGCGGGTTATATGCATCAAACCTTATTTCCTTTTAGTGAGGTATATATCGCCAATACGCTTGTCAATCAAAATGAATTGGCGCTAATGTTAATCAATTACTTTGAAATTAAATTTGATCCTGACCGGCAGTGTGTGGATACACAGCAGGATCTGGAAGCACTTAAGAATAGAATCGTGTTGCAGTTGGATAAGGTCAGCAACCTAAACGAGGACCGGATCATTCGTCGCTATCTCACGCTGCTGGAAAACACCTTGCGTACAAATTTTTTCCAGAAAGATAAAGGTGGGAGTTGTAAACAGTACCTTTCGTTGAAATTTAGTCCTCGGAATATGGCTGAAATTCCTGAGCCTCGCCCATTGTTTGAAATATTTGTATTTTCCGCGCGAGTGGAGGGTGTGCATTTGCGTACGAGCAAGGTGGCGCGCGGAGGCTTGCGCTGGTCAGATCGTCTGCAAGATTATCGCACAGAGGTTTTGGGCTTGGTAAAAGCTCAGCAAGTGAAAAATGCAGTCATAGTGCCAAGTGGTGCAAAAGGTGGTTTTGTCTGCAAGCAGGCACCACAAGGAGGGAGCCGAGAGAATTTACTCGCAGAGGCTATAGCCTGCTATAAAATATTTATTTGTGGATTGTTGGATCTCACGGATAATTTGCGTGATGGAAAACTTATTCCGCCGCCACAATTGGTGCGCTACGATCAAGATGACCCCTATTTAGTGGTGGCTGCAGATAAAGGTACTGCTAGTTTCTCTGATATAGCAAATAGTATTTCAGCGGATTATGGTCACTGGTTGGGCGATGCCTTTGCTTCAGGCGGTAGTCAAGGCTATGACCATAAAGGCATGGGTATTACCGCTCGCGGCGCTTGGATTTCTGTTCAGCGCCTGTTTATGGAGAAGGGCATAAACGTTCAAACAGATGCTGTGTCTGTTATTGGTATAGGCGATATGGCTGGTGATGTGTTCGGTAACGGTGTGTTGTTGTCTGAAACGATTCGTTTGGTGGCAGCATTTAATCATCAGCATATTTTCATCGATCCTAATCCAAATTCGGCGGCGAGCTTTGAGGAGCGCAAGCGTTTATTTGTTACTCCTAAAACAACTTGGGCTGATTATGAGAAGGCGTTTATGAGTGAAGGTGGCGGCATATTTGATCGCGCTGCTAAGTCCATCACTATCTCGCCACAAATGGCGGAGCGTTTTGCCATCGCTGAAGCCAGTCTTACGCCTAATGAGCTAATTAATGCTTTATTAAAAGCGCCCGTTGATTTGATTTGGAATGGTGGCATAGGTACCTATGTAAAAGCATCTACTGAAACTCACGCTGAGGTGGGTGATAAAGCTAATGATAACTTGCGGGTCAATGGCAGTGAATTACGCGCGCAAGTTTTTGGAGAAGGAGGCAATTTGGGTATGACCCAGCGCGGTCGCATCGAATATTGCTTAAATGGCGGTAGCTGTAATACGGATTTTATTGATAATGCGGGTGGCGTGGATTGCTCTGATCATGAAGTAAATATCAAAATCTTATTGAATGAAGTTGTTGCAAACGGTGATTTGACTGCAAAACAACGCAATCAGTTATTGGTTGATATGACTGAGAATGTTGCGCAATTGGTATTGCATAATAATTACCGTCAAGTCCAAGCGATTAGTGTTGCTCAATCCGAGTCACTTTTGCGCAGTGCAGAGTATCGCCGCTTTATGAGTTCACTGCAGACTCAGGGTAGGCTGGATCGCAAACTTGAATTTTTGCCTGATGATGAGGCGCTGGTAGAGCGACAATTGCGTGGAAAAGGTTTGACTCGACCTGAGCTGTCGGTATTAATTTCCTACGCCAAGGCCGTCTTAAAAGAAGACTTGGCCAAAGCTCATTTAGAGCGTGATGATTACATAGCGAAATTTGTAGAGTCAGCATTCCCCGTACAAATTGCCCAACAGTTCCCTGAGCCGTTACGCGCCCATAGGCTGCGGGCTGAGATTGTTGCAACTCAGATTGCCAATGATATGGTTAACCTGATGGGGATTAGTTTTGCGCAGCGCCTAAGTGAATCTACGGGCGCCAGCTCAGGCGATATAGCCAAGGCTTATGTGGTGGCGCGCAATATTTATGCTGCAGATGACTTTTTAACGGCATTAGCTACTTTAGATCATCAGTTGCCGGCTGCATTACAATTGCAGCTTATCAATAATTTGATGCGTAAGGTACGTAGGGCAACACGCTGGTTTTTGCGTAATCGTCGCAGCCAACTTAATGCGGCGCTTGAGGTCGAGTTGTTTGCGGAAGGTATGCGCTATATTGAAGGTAATCTTGCGAGCCTATTATTAGGTGATGCGTTACAGGCTTGGCAATCTAAAATAGACAAGTTAGTTAAGGCTGGCGTGCCGGAGGCTTTGGCCTTGGCGGCTGCAACGCCTGTAGATCTTTACTCTGGCTTAAGTGTTATAGAAGCTGCGCGCTTAACAGATAAGCCCTTGGAAGGTATGGCCCAACTTTATTTCTCGTTGGGCGAATATTTAAGTTTGCCTTGGTTTGCGCAACAAATTTCAGATTTAACGGTTGAGAATTTTTGGCAAGCAATGGCTCGTGAAACTCATATTAATGATTTGGAATCACAGCTGCGAAGTCTAAGTATTTCCTTAATCGGCTATGTGAGTGAAACCTGCTCAATAGTGCAAGTCATTGAGCGCTGGAGCGCAAAGCATCAGACGCTAATAAGTCGCTGGAACACCATGGTGAATGAGTTGCAGGCCGGTAATGGCAACGATTTTGCGATGTTTTCGGTGGCATTGCGTGATC
>Ga0070748_1000498_pt1 | contig 19230 bp, 19 predicted proteins | sample VirMetDEL_Nov_12_FD_77015 | JGI IMG/M metagenome (GOLD analysis project Ga0070748, IMG submission 77015) | Aqueous microbial communities from the Delaware River and Bay under freshwater to marine salinity gradient to study organic matter... | ecosystem: Environmental > Aquatic > Marine > Coastal... | reverse complement strand
AATAATGTAAGTAATAAGTGGTGGGTCGTGAAGGATTCGAACCTTCGACCAATTGGTTAAAAGCCAACTGCTCTACCGACTGAGCTAACGACCCATCTAGGTATTGCGCTGATTTATGCACTTTCAGTAAAGTGGTGGGTCGTGAAGGATTCGAACCTTCGACCAATTGGTTAAAAGCCAACTGCTCTACCGACTGAGCTAACGACCCATTGTACTACTGCCTATCTCGCTAAATACCACTAACTTATTCTATTTATTAGAGTAAGTGGTGGGTCGTGAAGGATTCGAACCTTCGACCAATTGGTTAAAAGCCAACTGCTCTACCGACTGAGCTAACGACCCATTTACTGGTATTTTACGCCCCGAACGACCTCGCCGCTCTGAGGGCGCCTATAATACCTTTTTCATCTTCTCATGCAAGCGCAAATTCCCAATTTTTTGTCGTTTGCATGAAAAACAGACTAAGAGTATGTTTTTTGGTTAATTACGCTTTAATTGCAGCCAGTTGCTGCTGTGCAATGCGTGCTGCTGCGCTGTTTGCGTAATCTTTGACGACTTGTTGGTAGTATTGCGTCGCCCCAGCCTTGTCACCGGTTTTCTCGGCGATCATGCCAAGCTTCACTAAACTGTCACCGCGTTTATTAGAATCACTAAAACGGTCAACCACAGTTTTGAAGGCTTGTTTGGCTTCTGCAAACTCGCTCTTATTAAATAACAGCTGTCCTAACCAATAGTTAGCATTCGCGGCATACACAGAATCTGGGTATTGTTTGATAAAAGCACGGAAGGCAGGAATAGCGTCGTCATACTTACGCTCTTTCAAGACTAAGTTAACGGCACTCTCATAGCTTGCAGTTTCACTTAAACTACTTGAAGCCGCATTCGTCGAGGCTATAGAAGGTGTGGATGTCGCGGCTGCGGCTGCAGGAGCGGCAGATGCCTTTGAGGATAAATTAGCAAGTTCATCATATAACTGACGCTGACGCTGTTGCATCTGCTCAATCTGATAATTCTGTTGTTCGGTTAAACCACGTAAATCGAGTACTTCCTGCTGCAGTGTATCAAGACGGCGCTGCATATCGAGCTCGCTTTGTTGTCTTGATTTTACAATACGTTCTATGCGAGAAAGTCTGTCATCACCCGAACCACCAGCAATATCTTCCACAGGAGCAGGTGCTGCAACTGCAGCACCTGCACCAAGGAACATTGCCGTAATTAAGACGGCACGTTTCATTGTGTTACTCTCCGAGATTCAATCTTAGTAAACTAAAACTGCACGACGGTTTTTGCCAAAACCTTCATCAGTGCGAGAAAAATCAAGTGGTTTTTCTTCGCCATAGCTGACTATGCTCATTTGGCTTGGCTGTACGCCCATACCTTGTAGGTATTTAGCAACGGCTTTAGCACGACGCTCGCCCAGAGCAATGTTGTACTCAGGCGTGCCACGCTCATCCGCATGGCCTTCAATCAGTACGCGCACACTTGGATGCTCAACTAAGTAAGTGCCATGGGCTTCTAATATTGCGGCGAAATCTGTTTGAACTTCACTGCGGTCAAAGTCGAAGTAAATGATGTGTTGCTTTCTCAAGTCTTCTAACTGCTGGCGTTGTTGCTCTTCAGCAGACAACATTGCGCCTACACCACCAGTTTGAATGCCACCACCATTCAGCTCACTACCTGAACCGTTTGTTGAGCCCATTGCATCAGTTTCTGATTCTGAAGTTGAGCTACATGCACTAAGAGCCATAATTGGAAGTGCTACCAACATAGCTTTTAACAACTTATTCAGATCCATTACGTGTTCCTTATAAAATTAAATGTGATTAAATCAAGGTATAACATTAGAGAAACGGTGACCAAGAAGGTGATTTCACCTCACCTTGACCTGCCGGTAATCTTGCTTTAAAACGTCCATCCGTAGAAACAGCTGCTAATACTTGCTTGCCTTGGTATGTAGTGCCATAGATCACCATAGTACCATTAGGGGCCACACTTGGAGATTCATCCAAACGTGTCGATGTCAGCACCTGCATAAAACGCGTACTTAAATCCATACGCGCAATATTAAATTTACCGTTCGTGCGATTAACAAAAATCATACTGCGACCATCAGGGGTAATTGAACCACCGAGGTTCCATTCACCTTCAAAGGTCTCGCGACTGACTTTACCTGAGCTCAACTCTACGCGATAAATCTGTGGTCTACCACCGCGCTCTGATGTAAAAATCAGCGACTTTCCATCAGGATACCATGATGGCTCAGTATCGATAGCATAGTGATTGGTAATACGCTTAATCGCTTTAGTTGCAATATCTATGATGTAAATTTCAGGCTGACCGTCTTTAGATAAAGTCACAGCCAAAGATTTACCATCGGGAGAGAACGCCGGCGCACCGTTAATACCAGGGAAAGAGCTCACTTTAGTGCGCACTTGGGTATAAAGGTCTTGCACGAAGATCTCCGCTTTTTTGTTTTCAAAGCTTACATACGCTAGACGACGACCATCGGGTGACCAAGTCGGTGACATCAACGGCTCAGGCGAGCGCAGTAACATTTGCTCATTGACGCCATCATAATCAGCAACCATCAATTGATATGGGGCTTTTTGAGTATGATTGACCACAACATAGGAGATCCGCGTTAAGAATGCGCCGCGAATACCGGTTAACTTTTCATAGACGATATCGCTGATCCTGTGTCCATATTGGCGAAATTGCGCCGCTGAAATCACAGTTTGACGGCTGTCCATCAAAAATTCTGTTGCACTAACTGGGCCTTTCAACGCTTGGTTTTGAGCTTTGACTAAATCAATTAAATCAAAGCTCACCAAATATTGATCGGTACCATAAGGTTTAACGGTCCCTAGCACTAACGCTTCGGCGCCAACACTTGACCAAGAATTAGTTTGAAACTGTGCCACAGTGCCAATATTACGCTGAGGCAGTCCAAGTTCGTCTAAAGGTTTAAACGTACCGCTACGTACTAAGTCTGACATCACTACATCCGCAATCGCTTGCGGCGCGGCGCCAGGACCTTGCCAAACAAAAGGCATCACAGCGATGGGACGCGCAGCGTCAACACCTTCTGTGATCACAATATCCAATGCCGCTTTTGCGGGGGTGGTGCAAAGCAGAACCGCCAATGCTAACCATTTTGCCAATATTTTCATGGGACTCCTTTAATTAAAACGTTGGTTCAACGATTAAGTTAATTTCTTTCATCAAGTTATAAACCGCAGGGTCCGGAGACACTGGCAATTTACCCGCCTTCAAAATCGCTGCTTTTGCTGCACGACAAACATTTGGATCACCGCCTTTAGTTTGACTGCTGATCACAAAACCATCATTTGCTAATCGTACAGAGACAGTACAAGTCTTGCCACGCATAGATTCATCCACCACCAAATTTCGTTGGATAGTCGATTTAATCATTGCCTGATACTTACCCACTTCACTCTGCATCTGCTTATTCATGGTTTGCGACAATGCCGCCTGCTCCGCCGCTAATGCATCGGCCATTTCCTGCTCCTGCTGGGCGCGGGCTTTGGCTTCAGCATCCGCTTTGGCCTTAGCATCTGCTTTCGCTTTAGCTTCGGCCTTGGCTTTCGCTTCTGCATCAGCCTTGGCTTTTTCAGCTTTGGCCTTAGCTTCCGCCTCCTTCTGCTTACGATCGGTCTCGGCTTTTGCTGCTGCAGCTTCTTCCACTTTGCGTTTTTCCGCAGCTTTCTGCGCGGCATCTTCAGCGACTTTACGCTCCTGCTCTTTCAGCTTACGGTCGGCTTCGGCTTTAACTGCTTTTTCCTTTTCCTGCTGCTGTTTTACTTGAGCGAGCTTGGCCGCTTCGTTGGCCTTTTGGGTTTCAATTTCCTGCTGCTTACGTTCTTGCTCTAGCTTTTTAATTTGAGCCTGTTCACGTTCGCGCGCTTGCTTCGCTTCTTGCGCTTTGCGCTCAAGCTCGGCTTGGCGTTCTTGCTCACGGCGTTCGGCATCACGCTTTTCTTGCTTAAGTTTCTCAACTTGATTAGCGACTTTTTGCTGATCAACCATCACAGCTTTAACCGCTGGCGCACTAACTTGTTGCATAGGCTCAGGTTTATGAGAAAAATCTATCCCCAACGCCAGAATAATTATCACGCCAATATGAATACCCGCTGAAATTGACAGAGGTAATGTTACATCTGACTTATCTGCCACCTATTTCTCCTTGGGTGAATCCGTCATCAAACCGACTGATGGCACGCCAGCTTGCTGCAGTGTCACCATCAACTGAATCACTTTATCGTAAGGAATATTTCTATCGGCCTTAACCACCACGGGACGCTCAGGCTCTGTCACCATAAGCGCAGCAACTTCCGTCGCGAGCTCTTCCAAGTCCATAGGAACGTTGGTTGAACCACCTTTATTCAAATAATAATCACCGTCACCGTCAATCGAAGCCACCACAGGTGGCTTACTGTCAGCAGGTAAAACTTCCGCAGCCCCTTGAGGCAGCTCCACTTTTACCCCTTGAGTGACTATGGGCGCTGTTACCATAAAAATAATTAACAGCACGAGCATCACGTCGATATAGGGCACCACGTTGATTTCGGCAACGGGGCGACGACGTTTGCGCTGATAAGCTGGTTGCATTATGCCCCTTCCTTCTCACTGTATGCTTGGCGATGCAAAATGCTGGAGAACTCTTCCATAAAGTTTGCGTAGGCCATTTCTAATTTATCAACTTGAGTCGAAAAACGGTTGTACGCAATAACCGCTGGGATCGCTGCAAATAGACCCATAGCCGTTGCAATCAAGGCTTCAGCAATACCTGGGGCCACCATAGCTAAGGTCGCGTTTTCCATCGAACCAATGGCGATAAATGAATTCATAATCCCCCATACCGTACCAAATAAACCGATATAAGGGCTAGTCGAACCAATGGTCGCTAATAAGGGTAAGTTTGCTTCTAACTTTTCCATTTCGCGAGAAAGTGTCACACGCATCGCACGTGATGTACCGTCCATCACAGCATCAGGCACTTTGCTATTTAATTTATTCAGACGTGAATATTCTTTAAAGCCAGTCACAAATAATGACTCTAAACCGCTATTATCTGGACGAGTCGATAATTCTTTATATAAACGGTTTAAATCAACGCCAGACCAAAATTTATCTTCAAACTTAGCCGATTTACTTTTTGCGGATGTCAGTAAGCTACGGCGTTGTAAAATCACCGTCCAAGACATCACTGACAAGCAAAGTAAGGTGAACATAACAAATTTCACTAATAAACTGGCTTGTAAAAATAACCCAACAATCGACATATCAGCTTGCACTGTCAAACTCCTGCACAATATTTAAGGGAATAGCTCGGGGACGCATTCGTGACAGCGCAACACAAACAACCAGCACTGTGCCTTCACAATAACAGTCTCCCTGTTTATCGACCAAGCGTTGATGAAAGATCAACGAGGCCTTTTTCAACTCTATGACCTTAGTTTCAACAATAAGGTTCTGTTCAAAACGTGCCGCTTTGCGAAAATCTAATTCCGCACGCTTTACCACAAAGGCGGTATCGTCGGCTAAAAGCGCAGTCTGACTCACGCCAAGGGCTTTTAGCCACTCGGTTCTCGCCCGCTCAAAAAAGTTGAGATAGTTCGAATGATAGACAACGCCGCCAGCGTCGGTGTCTTCGTAATAGACTGAAATAGGCCAATGAAACATCATTTGAAAATAAGCAAATTTTGGTTGAAAAATTGACGCTTACTATACCTAGGGAAACAAGACTTGTGAATGACCCGACGAAGATATAGATAGGAATAGCGCGGGTTTCAGATGAATAGGGGCAATTGTAAAAGACAATGGGGTCAAAGGACCCCATTTTATTAACATAGTTAGTTATTTTGCGATAGTTTGTGGCAGGGTTAAGCCAAAACTCTGCCACAAGAAACTGTAGATATCGGCAAATTCGTCAATCTTCATCGCCGTCGGTTTACCGGCTCCGTGACCCGCATTAGACTCGATACGCATAATCACAGGTTCAGTGCCTTGTTGCTTATCTTGCAACATGGCCGCAAACTTGAAACTGTGCAATGGCACGACGCGATCATCATGGTCGGCCGTCATCACCATAGTCGCTGGGTAAGCTTGCGCTTTTACATTGTGATAAGGCGAATATGCCAATAGCGCAGGGAATTGATCTGCTTTATCGGCACTGCCATATTCACTCGTCCAAGCCCAACCGATAGTGAACTTGTGGAAGCGCAGCATATCCAGTACGCCCACCGCAGGTAATACCGCAGCGAAAAGTTCAGGGCGTTGAGTTACCGCAGCGCCCATCAACAGACCACCGTTACTGCGGCCATAGGCACCTAACTTAGTGCTATTAGTGTATTTTTCACTCACTAGATATTCCGCGGCGGCAAAATAGTCATCAAATACATTTTGCTTTTTATCGAACATACCCGCTTGATGCCAGCTTTCGCCGTATTCAGCGCCGCCACGTAAACTCGGCACAGCGTAAATACCGCCCATATCTAACCAAGCAATGTTGGCCGGACTAAAGCGTGGTGTCATCGAAATGGCAAAACCACCATAGGCATACAGTAATGTTGGGTTTTGACCGTTCTTCACTAAGCCTTTTTTGTAGGACAGCATCATAGGCACACGCGTGCCGTCTTTACTGCGATAAAACACTTGCTCAGAAACATAGTCATCGGGATTAAACGATACTTTAGGTTTAGCAACTACGCTTGATTCTGCAGTTTTAAAGTCAAACTTATAGGTGGTTTCAGGTTGAATATAGCTATTAAACACATAATAGAAATAGTCTTTGCTTGCTTTACCAAAAGGCCCCGCCACATTGCCTTGACCGGGTAATGCTACGTCTTGGCGCTTCTGTCCACCCATGCTGTAAATGGACAATTGACCTAATACATCGTGTAAATAACTCACCACTAAATGGTCATTAATTATGGCGACGTTATTAATGGGATCTGTAGACTCAGGAATAATGGTTTGCCATTGGGATTTATCGCTATTGCGGGTATCAATCGCAATCACTTTCCCATTAGGCGCATCTAAGTCAGTTTTAAAATAAAATACTGAACCATCATTACCGAGAAACTCATATTCAGCTTCTAAGTTGAGGATCAATTCTACCACTTGTGATTTAGGCTCAAATAAGGATTTATAGAAGAAACGATTACGCTTATCCGTACCTTGAGAAATCGACAGTAATAAGTATTCGCCTTTCTCGGATACCTCGATACCAAAGCCCCAATCTTTATTCTGTGGGCGCTCGTAAATCAATAAATCTTGGCGCTGATCTGTGCCTAATTTATGGTAATACACTTTTTGGTTGAAATTGACGTCGGCTAAGACATCTCCACCCGCTGGGGCATCATAGCGAGCATAAAACACACCTTGATTTTCTTTATCCCAGACTGCGCTAGAAAATTTAATCCATTTCAATTCATCGGCAAGTTTCTTACCGGTTGCGATATCAACAAATTGCCATTGCTGCCAATCTGAGCCCGAATTTGACACGCCATAGGCTAAAATTTTACCGTCATTACTCACTGCAACACCTGATAGTGCCACAGTGCCATCCGCAGACAGTTTGTTTGGATCGAGAACTGGCTTTTCAACGCCATCTAACCCTTTTACATACAAAACAGATTGCGCCTGCAGGCCATCATTACGGTAGTAAAATTGATTGTCGCCATTCTCAAATGGGGCTGATATTTTTTCGTAATTCCACAACTCAGTAATGCGATCGACCACAGCTTGTTTATTGGGGATCTTGGCTAAATAGGCTTGACCGAAGGCTTGTTGTTCTTTAACCCAAGCTTCCGTTTCTGGCGTATTGGCCTCTAAATGGCGGTAAGGGTCCGCCACGGCAACACCGTGAATGGTTTCGACGAGATCATCTTTTTGAGTCACAGGATAAACCAATTTATTTGCGCTTGCCTGCTCAGTCGAATTTTGTTCAGGTGCATTGCCACTTTGGCAGGCACCGAGTGCCATTCCCAATGTGGCCACTAACAAACCTTGCTTTGCAAGGCGAAATCGTAATGCCATCTTGTTATCGTCCTTCTTGTGGTTTCAGGCTTAAGGCCTTTTCAGCAAGTACTATACAAGCAAAAAAAATCATGGCAATGCCGTAACTTAATAAGAAGATTTTTAGGTTGTATCGCAGATTTAACAAAATGGCAGCAAGGATAAGTTTATTGAAGTGTATTATTATGCACTAATAGTGATTTATAAGTTATTAATCAAGGTAAATAGTGACTTAAGTGATATAGATCACCTTTGCAAACATTAGAATTACTAATGTTTATGGGCAATTTTTCTCGTTTGTTTTACCGCCGAGTTCACCATAGAATGTGCTTGTTTTCAGGAGATACCTGCTTGCAGATATCGAAAACAAAGAACTTTTAAACTGGTGTGTTCCCAACACTTCAGTTTCTTCCCTGGTTCTTATGCTTGACTTCCTTCCTTCAATTTGTTGATTGCAAATGCATTATTTTTGCGGCCCGCTTAGTTTAAGCGGGCTTTTTTTTATCCATTTCAAACACCATCCTACTTACGACGATATCAAGCTTTAAACCGCTATCACTATTCATGCCCTCGCCCCAGTTAAGTTGTCTAAGGTGCTTAACGGTTACCTGCTCGCGAATATCACAAATAAGAAAAACTCATAATCCCATTCAAAGCTCGCTGATGCTGCAAAGGTTGAGGTTGAGGTTGAGGTTGAGGTTGAGGTTGAGGTTGAGCGAAATTCTGCCATGCTATCCAAAAATAACCATCTCCGCATCCAGAAATGACAATGCCAAGTCAGTGACTTGGCATTGGATTAGGTTTAACTATATTGATGTAGCACAGGTTAAACACTGCGCAAATGCACTACAAAGGCTTACTTATCCGTATCACAACGCGGCGGTTACGTGCCCTTTCGTCCATATCATCGTTCGAAGCCACATGACGGCGCTCACCGTGCCCTACAGTAACGATACGATCTTGCGGAATACCACTGGCAACAAAGAAATCTTTTACCGACTCAGCCCGTTTATCTGAGACTTTTTGGTTAACTGAACGGCCACCGTAACTGTCGGTATACGCATCTACCAGCACTAGCTCTACTAAAGGATCATAGGCTAAGTATTCTTGAACCCGCGACAGTTGCTGCTGGGAGAAACGAGTTAAATCGGTTCCGCCTTCATCATAATTCAGCACAGTAAATGCGATATCTTCAAAACTATAGGGCAACAGGTGCGCTAGACAAGCTTTGAACTCGCTGTATTTACGACCAAAATTAACTGATGACAAACCCACAGCAATCTTATTTGACTCGTTATACCAATCGGCATAATAAAACGTCGGCTCCATACCGCGACTCAACTCAGCCAACATAGACCAAGCGGCACGTTTAGGCACCTCACCATTAAAGTACTTTTGATAATGCAGTGACGTGATCTCTTTTGAGACCACTCCCGGACGCCACTGTGGCGCGCGACTAATTAGCTTAGCTTGCGTGACTTGATCCGGTTTTACCCACATGTCTAAGGTAAAATTCATATTTTGCTGCTTACCCGCTTCGCTGGTAAAAATCGCTTTACCGTAGGAAGGGATATCGTGCTCGAGGCGACAAACGATGGGAGAATTCTCGCTCACTCGCCATTGGGAATCACTTAAAGAGGCGACATAATGGCGCAACTCTGCCGTTGCAGTTGCTGGAACGCATAAAATTGATACTAATATCAGTTTTCGCCACATAGCCTTTACTCATGTTTAATCGGTTACATGGCTTTATCGGCAAACTATTTAGTTCCTTTAGCTCATAAAACCATCAATCAAGCATGACACACCCCAACACATTTAGCATAATAGCGCCCTGTGAATTTTCTAGAGTACTTTATGAGTGACATTTGCGACGCGAACAAATTGAAATACCGATTTCGAGGCTACTTTCCCGTAGTCATTGATGTCGAAACTGCGGGCTTCAACTCTCAAACCGATGCGTTGCTAGAAATTGCCGTCACCCTACTAAAAATGGACAATGAAGGTGTGATAGGAATCGATAAAACCCTACACTTCCACATTGAGCCCTTTGAAGGTGCAAATTTAGAACCCGAAGCGTTAGCATTCAACGGCATTGATCCCACTAATCCGTTACGGGGAGCTGTGAGCGAGAAAGAAGCCTTTTTAGAAATCTTTAAAGCGGTGAAAAAAGCCCAAAAAGCCTCTGACTGCCATCGCAGTATCATAGTGGCGCATAATGCCGCTTTTGATCATGGTTTTGTGAGTAAGGCGATTGAACGTTGCGACTTAAAACGCTCGCCGTTTCATCCTTTTGCTACTTTCGATACTGCTACACTCGCCGGACTTGCCATTGGTCATACCGTACTGGCCAAAGCATGCATCATGGCGGGCATTCCCTTCGATAATAAAGAAGCCCATTCTGCGCTATATGATACTGAACGTACCGCAGAGCTTTTTTGTCACATAGTGAATCGTTGGAAATCATTAGGCGGCTGGCCGTTACTGGCCGTGGATGAGCAGGAAGCACAAAGCGGTACAGAGGCATAAATTTAGCGGTTCACACTAGATCTTAAGCCATTTAAAAACAAAAAAGCTGCCATTGGCAGCTTTTTTCATTTAACAGGCAACTGTGATTAGCAAATACTAATTACAGTGAGCTTGCGTTTTCAGACAGGTAAGCAGCAACACCTTCAGTGCTTGCATTCATACCTTTATCGCCTTTTTCCCAGCCAGCAGGACATACATCGCCGTGCTCTTCGTGGAATTGCAGTGCGTCGATCATACGTAGCATTTCATCAACGTTACGGCCTAATGGCAGATCGTTAACGACTTGGTGACGAACCATGCCTTCTTTGTCGATCAGGAATGAACCACGGAAAGCCACACCCGCTTCTGGATGCTCAACATCGTATGCTTTACAGATTTCATGTTTAACGTCAGCCACTAACGTGTACTTAACTTGGCCAATACCGCCTTTTTCAACTGGGGTGTTGCGCCATGCGTTGTGAGTGAACTGAGAATCGATAGACACACCGATCACTTCTACGCCACGCTTAGTGAACTCTTCCATGCGGTGATCAAATGCGATCAACTCTGATGGACAAACGAAAGTGAAGTCAAGTGGATAGAAGAATACGACTGCTGGCTTGCCTTTGATGGCAGCAGTTAAGTTGAAGCTATCAACGATTTCGCCAGAACCTAATACAGCTGCAGCAGTAAAATCAGGAGCCTGACGGCCTACTAATACGCTCATTTTATATCTCCATCTATGAGTTGAACTAAGTGTAAAGTAAGACGCCCTCAAGCCAGTATGCTCTCCTCAACCTAGGTCGAGTTAAATCCTTACTGATTAGAAGGTGTTCTTACCAATCAAATCTTTAGGCATTATAAGTCGTGTGCTGTGCCTTACAACCTATTTAAGACCAATATCACATTTTTCAAGGGCATTTCCGTTTTGCCTGACTAAGGATAGAGCAATCTGCACTGATTGCGTGCGATGCACACCACATTCAGCTAACAGACTAAACCCAGCATGTTCACATTTTCAGATATTTTTCAGATAAGCTATCGGCAAACTGGACATCCACAGCCTTTGCAGTCAAAAATAGCGTCTTTGGCTTAAAGAATTAAGAAAATTGACTATGAATGCAGTCGTAATTGCAGTGTGCTTAATGTTGGCACTCAGTTTAGCTAGGGTGAATGTAGTAATCGCCCTCACCGTGAGCGCCCTAGTGGCGGGACTTGTGGGCGGAATGGATCTGCACCAAACCATAGATGCCTTTAATACTGGCTTAGGTGGCGGCGCGCAAATTGCGCTCAGTTATGCATTATTAGGTGCCTTTGCTGTTGCACTCTCACACTCAGGTTTAACCACACTGATCTCAAGAAGCATCATCAGTAGTCTTGGGCAAGATCCTAATCCAACCAACACTAACTGGGTTCGCTGGTTACTGCTGCTATCGCTCCTCGTCATGTCGATGGCGTCACAGAATATTTTACCTATTCATATCGCCTTCATTCCGATTTTAGTGCCGCCTCTGTTGCATGTGATGACCAAACTGAAGATTGACCGTCGTTTAGTCGCCAGTGTTTTGACCTTTGGTCTCGTCACCACCTATATGATTTTACCGATTGGATTTGGTGGTATTTTCTTAAATGATATTCTGCTTTCCAACTTAACCAGCAATGGCTTAGCGGCTGTGCGTGAGCAAATTCCACCAGCCATGCTAATTCCAGCGGCGGGCATGATAGTCGGTTTACTGACAGCTGTGTTTATCAGTTACCGTAAGCCTCGGATCTATGATGAAGCCAAAGTATTGGTTGCTGAGCCAGAAGAAACTCTCAACAAACGTAATATTATCATCGCCGCAGTCGCGATATTAGCCACCTTAATGGTGCAACTTGAAACCGATTCGATGATTTTTGGCGCCTTAGTCGGCTTCATGATTTTCAGTTTCTCGGGCGCCTTAAAGCATGTCGCCGACCAAGATATTTTCAATCAAGGCGTGCGCATGATGGCCAACATCGGCTTTATCATGATTTCAGCCGCTGGCTTTGCCGCCGTAGTGAAAGAAACCGGTGAAGTGGGGACGCTTGTGGCTTCGCTTAGCGACATCATTGGTGATAATAAAGCCCTCGCCGCCTTCTTGATGCTGCTAGTGGGTCTACTGATCACTATGGGAATTGGCTCGTCTTTCTCCACCATCCCGATTATCGCGACGATTTATGTGCCATTGGCGTTAAGTTTTGGTTTTTCGGTGGCGGCGACCATTGCGTTAGTCGGCACCGCCGCGGCGCTGGGTGATGCGGGCTCGCCAGCATCGGATTCCACCTTAGGTCCTACTGCGGGTTTGAATGCCGATGGCCAACACGATCATATCCGTGACAGCGTGATCCCCACCTTCATCCACTACAATATTCCACTATTAGTGTTTGGCTGGATTGCAGCCATGGTGCTGTAAACACGATTGAAGGGATTGAATAGCAGTAATAGAAAGTAACGACAGCGCGGACATTCTCCGCGCTGTTTTTTATTGCAGGCTGCAACGTTATTGCGGTCACGTGACGCGTTAATTCACTCGATGATTAACTCAATAGCTAACTCAATCTCAATAGTTAACGCAATCTCAATAGTTAACGCAATAATTAGCCTGATAACTAACATGATAGTTACCGTGTCGCTTCGAGCTTGCGGCTACCCTGCTTATTCTTTTTATCCTCATACAGCGCTTTATCCGCCGCTTGCAGCACGGCCTCAAAATTTGCATAGTCTTGCGAATCAGCGACACCACAGGAAACGGTTAACACATTTAAAAATTGTCGCTCTGCCACAGCTTGACGTAAATGTTCAGCCAACACCAAAGCCCGTTCAAAAGTACAATTAGCTAAGATAACGACAAACTCATCACCACCGGTTCTGATTAACAAATCGTTTTCTCGAAATACACCGCGCATTGCATCGACAATTTGCATGATCGCCATGTCCCCGAGTTTATGCCCGTAGGTATCATTAATGGTTTTGATTTTATCGCCATCCACACAGATCACTGCGTAATGCCCCTTAGTTGCGACATCAAACAGTGCGGTCTCATAGACTTTCTTATTGTAGGTGCGAGTAAAAGCATCCAATAACATCGCTTCACTAAACCGTTGACGCTCAGTACGAAGTTTCCTAAAACGATTGATATTAATTTGAACGAAGAAGATCACGATAGATAACAAAAACCACAGGGGCAAATTCCACACAATAAAACGAAATATACTGATTTTGTATGTCAGTGAAGTCATGTTATCTAAATGATTTGTCATCGAATAAAACAAGAACTCCGGCGTCAGCTCAGCCCAAAGGCTATCTGTCGTGATCACCAACTCAGTGCCATAATCGGTATTGCGCCATTCAACATGTTTATTGCGCATAAAACCCGACGTCATAAAGGCCGTGTCGGCAATCACATCACCAATAAAATGATTAGGATCGCTAGATGATGTAATCGGCGAGGCCATAGATAAAATGACTTTACCAGTCACTTCATCTTGATAAGGAATGGATAACACTATGCCATCGGCCAAGGACTCTGGCGTCGCGTCTTTCGCACAATAGTGCAGGCTCTGACAAAACTCATTTGTCGAAGTACGGTCATTAATCAGCCGCGCTTTTACGTCCTCAGGGATTGGGGTAGCAAAATACACAGCATCACTACGATAAAGCCCCACATACAGGAAAATATCTTCAGCATTTGTCTTTTTACTGGAGTAGAGATAATCAAAGTAGCGTAAGACTTGCGCTTCTTCAGCAGAAAGCTCCACCCCTTGGGGCAGCATTAATCGGGTGGGATCGAGCTGAAAAGGCGCTAAAGAAGATTTATTGAAATCAATGATGTCGTGCAGGGATAAGCTTTTACCGAGCAGTTCAATATAGCTCGGTGTGATTTGCTTGGTTTTTACAAAAGACACAAAGGATTGGTGTTCTCTATCGATTTTAAACGGTAATAGGATCAGCAAGAGTATGACAAATAACAGGGTCGCAAGTGCCAGTGACCGACGTAATAACAACCAGTTGAGTGCAGAATGTCCCATAACCCCTCTTAATCCTTGTTGTACCGACAATATGCCTTGCCCAAAACTTAAGAAATAGCCGATAACATCACAAAATAAGCCAACAAAAACAACTGAAATAGCGAATAATAATTTGCCTTAATGCTAAACTTTAGCAGCTTAAAACAAAGTTGTTATAACTGTGGCGAACAAAAAAACAAAAAGGGAGCCTAGGCTCCCTTACTGAGTACATCCGCTCAACTGAGCATCAGCTACGCTAATTATTTAGCAACTTTGATTTTTAAAATCTTTGGTTATTTAGTACCAAAGATTTTATCGCCCGCATCACCAAGACCTGGCAGGATATAGCCCTTCTCATTGAGGCACTTGTCGATAGCAGCGGTATATAACTCGATATCAGGATGCGCTGCTTCTAACGCTTTGATCCCTTCAGGCGCAGCCACTAACACTAAGGCTTTGATTGAAGTACAACCGCGTTTCTTCAATAAGTCGACGGTCGCAATCATAGAACCCCCAGTCGCGAGCATTGGGTCGACAACTAAGGCGATACGCTCGTTCATGTCGCTGGCGAGCTTTTCAAAGTAAGGCACAGGCTCTAGAGTTTCTTCGTCACGGTAAATGCCGACAACTGAAATACGCGCACTTGGGATATGCTCAAGCACACCGTCCATCATGCCCAAACCCGCACGTAAAATCGGCACAACAGTGACTTTTTTACCTTTAATTTGGTCGACTTCAACCGGACCGTTCCAGCCTTCAATCGTCACCGTTTCAGTTTCGAAATCTGCGGTAGCTTCATAGGTTAATAAACTGCCCACTTCGGCGGCTAGCTCACGGAAACGTTTAGTGCTAATGTCACCTTCGCGCATTAAACCGATTTTGTGACGCACTAAAGGATGTTTAACCTCGACAACTTTCATTTTTCTCTCCTACTTTATTTTTCGGCGTATTATTTTAGGCAAATTTTTCAGATTCTAGTTGATTTGTTTACTAGGTAAAACATAAAGTTTTGCCATTAGGCCTAATCGTGAGCTATCTCCCAAGAATAATTCCCAATCGACTAAGATACGTACCTTAATTTACTATTTTGTGACCAATCTCAAGACCTCATAAACTGAAATACAGTTTTACTCGGCCAAAAATACTCCGCCGAGGGGCATAAATCCAAATCATGACTTTCGACCCCTAGCACAAGCTGGTAGAATACCGCCGCATAAAATCCAATAACGATGTACCCGAGAGGATCCCTCCGTGAGCACACCTACCCCACTGAGCTATAAAGATGCCGGCGTTGATATTGATGCAGGTAATGCACTGGTAAGTAACATTAAAGCAGCCGTTAAACGTACCCGTCGTCCAGAAGTTATGGGCAACTTAGGTGGTTTTGGCGCCCTGTGTGAAATCCCCACTAAATACAAGCAACCGGTTTTAGTGTCTGGCACCGACGGTGTTGGAACTAAATTGCGTTTAGCCATCGACTATAAGAAACACGACACAGTCGGCATAGACTTAGTTGCTATGTGTGTGAACGATTTAATCGTTCAAGGCGCTGAGCCACTGTTTTTCCTCGATTACTACGCAACGGGCAAGCTGGATGTTGAAACCGCGACGTCTGTCGTCAACGGTATCGGCGAAGGTTGTTTCCAATCTGGTTGTGCGTTAATCGGCGGTGAAACCGCTGAAATGCCAGGCATGTATGAAGGTGAAGATTACGACCTAGCAGGTTTCTGCGTGGGCGTAGTTGAAAAAGCTGACATCATTGACGGTAGCAAAGTGGCAGCGGGTGATGCGCTTATCGCATTAGCCTCGAGCGGCCCTCATTCAAATGGTTACTCTTTAGTACGTAAAGTATTAGAAGTGAGCCAAGCAGACCCTCAACAAGATCTCAATGGCAAACCGCTAATTGAACATCTACTTGAGCCAACCAAAATTTACGTGAAATCATTGCTAAAACTGATCGCAGCATCAGACGTACATGCAATGGCACACATTACTGGCGGCGGCTTCTGGGAAAACATCCCACGCGTACTGCCAGATAATTTAAAAGCGGTTATCCAAGGTGATTCATGGCAATGGCCTGCTGTTTTCTGTTGGTTAATGGAAAATGGCAACATTGCAGAATACGAAATGTATCGCACCTTCAACTGTGGCGTCGGCATGTTAGTCGCGCTGCCAGCCGATAAAGTGGATGCAGCACTTGCATTACTGGCTGCAGAAGGCGAACAAGCTTGGCTGATCGGTGCTATCGCAGATCGTGAAGGCAATGAAGAGCAAGTGGAGATCCTGTAATGCCCCAGAGCTGTCGTGTAGTTGTATTAATTTCCGGAAATGGCAGTAACCTGCAAGCGATTATCGACGGTTGCGACGATAATCTGCAGGCCGAAGTTGTCGGAGTCATCAGTAATAAACCCGATGCCTATGGCCTAGTGCGCGCCCATCATGGCGAAATTGATACCAGCTGCGTGATAGCTCACCAAGGTGAATCTCGCTCTGAATACGATGCACGTTTAATGACAGTCATCGAACAGTACCAACCCGATTTAATCGTGTTGGCAGGATTTATGCGGATCTTAACCGATGATTTCGTGAATCATTACCTAGGTCGCATGATCAATATTCATCCTTCGCTGCTACCTAAATACACAGGCTTAAACACCCATCAACGTGCCATAGACGCGAACGACAGCGAACATGGTGCCAGCGTGCATTTTGTCACGCCAGAGCTGGATGCAGGTCCTGTGATTTTACAGGCAAAAGTGCCTGTTTATGAAGAAGATACCGCTGACATGCTCGCCGCCCGTGTACATGAGCAAGAACATGCCATTTATCCACTCGTGGTGAAATGGTTTAGTCAGCAACGTCTTAACATGCAAAACGGCCAAGCCTATCTTGATGGCAATCTCATCGGCACCAGCGGTTACGCGCCTGATTAGTTCCGCTTTAAAGCAATGGTAACGAGATCACAAATGGAGACCTTAGGGTCTCTATTTTTTTAACTATTTTCCACAAAAGCATTGTTTTCTGGGGCAATGTGGCATTAGATAACTTAACGAAAAGTGATTTTTGCTCGGCATGACAAGAGACTATTAGATGAAAAATATTATCTGCGATATCGATGGTGTACTACTGCACGACAATAAACTGATCCCTGGCAGCGACAAATTTATCCAGCGCATTTTAGAACAAGGCAATCCTCTGGTGATCCTCACAAACTACCCAGTGCAAACGGGTAAGGATCTGCAAAACCGTTTAAGCGCCGCCGGTATTGATATTCCCGAAGAATGCTTTTACACCTCCGCCATGGCCACCGCCGACTTTTTAAAACACCAAGAAGGCAGCAAGGCCTATGTTATTGGTGAAGGCGCCCTCACCCACGAACTCTACAAAGCAGGCTTTACCATTACCGATATCAACCCTGACTTTGTGATTGTCGGTGAAACCCGCTCCTACAACTGGGAGATGATCCATAAAGCGGCAGGCTTCATCGCACGCGGCGCGCGCTTTATTGCCACTAACCCTGATACTCACGGCCCAGCTTACAGCCCTGCCTGCGGCGCGCTGTGTTCACCTATTGAGCGTATTACCGGTAAAAAACCCTTCTACGTGGGTAAACCGAGCGCATGGATTATTCGCTCAGCGCTTAATCATATTGATGGGCACTCGGAAGACACTGTCATCATAGGCGACAATATGCGTACCGATATTTTAGCGGGCTTCCAAGCTGGGCTTGAAACCATTCTGGTCACCAGTGGCGTAAGTAAGCTTGAAGATATCGACAAAGAACCGTTCCGCCCAAATCATGTATTTGCCTGCGCCGGTGATATTGATGTGGTTTAACTCTTCTATCTTTAATTAAGCTCATATCCCAATGTGTGCCCAGCGTTTATGGTGCTGGGCGCCATAAACTAAATACCTTAAATAAACGGATATTCGGTAGCGACATTTATCCAGCGCATTTTAGAACAAGGCAATCCATTGGTCGTTCTGGCTAGCTATTCCTTACAAAACGGGTAAGGATCTGCAAAACAGTTTAAGCGCGGCAGGAATGGATAATCATGAAGAATGCTTTTGCACCTCCGCCATACCAACCGCCGATTTTTTCCGTATCCGCATAACGCGATAGAATACTTCTAGTAAAATTTTGCACATTAATAGGAGCACAACATGGAAGTGGATTTCTTTAAGGATTTAGAAACTGAAATTAAAGAAAAGCTAAAAGGTTTTGGTTACCCAATACCAAGTTTTGAAGAGCTAAGAAAGCAACACATTAGTGCTACAGAAGCTCACCTTAGCTATAAGCATTACGATATAAAAAACTTAATACTTCACTTTCTTACGGTGACTGAACGCAGAATACCGATCAAAAAGTGGAACATTCACATATCTCCACATCTACAGAATCGCACTGAAATAGTAAACCTAGTCACCATGCTATCTAAAGGTGAAGATGTAAATCCGTTTCTTAGTAAACAAGTTAAAGGCCAACACCAAAATAAAAAAACTGACTTACTTCGCTTTGAGTGGGGGATCTACCAGGGCGAGATCGTGAATATATTTTAACCGTTTCGCCCCCAATTTGACGGACGGTGTCGATTATGATCTTATGCTCTCTTTTTCTTAAAGAGAGCATCAGAGCATGTACCTTGAAGCCTT
>Ga0070748_1000493_pt1 | contig 19276 bp, 18 predicted proteins | sample VirMetDEL_Nov_12_FD_77015 | JGI IMG/M metagenome (GOLD analysis project Ga0070748, IMG submission 77015) | Aqueous microbial communities from the Delaware River and Bay under freshwater to marine salinity gradient to study organic matter... | ecosystem: Environmental > Aquatic > Marine > Coastal... | reverse complement strand
CCTGACACTAAATCCTTCCATTTCTTATCCCAAAGCGTCTTTTTTACAACAACAACTCCATTTAAGATAAAAGTAAGTTGGCCTCGATTACTGATAATTTCTGCAGTATTCCATTCCCCTACAGCTTTAACAGGTTCAGTATCACCTTTAACTAAATCATATAAGTTACCAGCACGATGTTTATCAATTTTGCCATCTGGATGCCCTTCATTATCTAAAACCTGCATTTCTAGACCAGTTTCATAAGTATTAGGATATTTATTGGGATTCTCGTGAACATAAAATATGATTCCGCTATTTGCTTTTGGTGCTACCTTCCAATCTAATTTTAAATGAAAATTAGAATATTCTTTATCTGTTACTAAATCTCCGCCTTGGTTATTTACTTTTGCCGTGGGATCAAAATGTAAAGAACCATTTTCTACTTTCCATGCATCACCAGCTTGTGTTTTACCATAGCTGTGCCAGCCCGCGGTAGTCTTACCATCGAATAGAGGTGTGAATTGATCTTGTGCATTTGCTATTGGTATCATGACTAATACTAATAGAGCGGTGTGTATGGATTTTATCATTTGCAACTATTTTAAAATTTAGTAAGACTATTTAAAGTACAAGATTTTTCCAACCTTCACGATAATCCCTTTTTACAAATTGATTAACTTCATCAAAGTTTGTTATTTTCATATTGTCGTTGTCCCACAATAATTTAACAGATCGTCCTGGGTATTTAATTTTGCCATTAATTTCTTTTTGGATATCATATCCTCTAATTGCAAGATTAGCCATTAATAGTGCTTCAGTTAATGGTCCAGCAATTTCAAATGGCGAACTTAATTCTTGCTCACCGTGACCTGCAATACATGCATCAACCCATTGTTTATAATGGCCATTTGAACCATCATGAACCCGATTATATTTGGGAGTGATTTTTAAATTATCATTCTTACTTAATGGTAATAAACGCGGATTTAAGCCATATGTATCACACAACATCTTTCCTTTAGTACCCGTAAATAAAGTTCCATTTCCACCATCACCAAAAATCTCATTAGGTTCTAACTCCAATGGTCTTTCTGGTTGAATACCGCCGTCCATCCAATGCAAAGTCACATCACCTTCAGTCTTATTCGTTTTTGGAAAAGTCAATGTTACATGACTCGAAGGAGGGCAACTTTCTGGAAAATAGCCTCTTTTAAATTCATCCACATATACTGATCCTACACTACATTGTACATCTTTAGCATAATTTAGATTTAGTACACTAAAAGGTGCTTCTATTAAGTGACAACCCATATCGCCCAAAGCTCCTGTACCATAATCCCACCAGCCACGCCAATTAAATGGTACTAACTTGTCAACATATTCTTTATAAGGAGCTGTGCCTAACCACAAATCCCAATCTAATGCAGCAGGTACGTTGCTTTTAGTACCTGGCCAAGGAATTCCTTGAGGCCAAACTGGTCTATCTGTCCAAGCATGTATCGTATGAACATCTCCTATTAGTCCAGCTTCATACCATTCTTTCATGATTCTTGTACCATCATTTGAAGCTCCTTGATTCCCCATCTGGGTAACCACCTTATATTTTTTAGCGGCTTCTGTTAAAATCCGCGCTTCATAAATATCATGGGTTAATGGCTTTTGAACATAAACATGTTTTCCTAATTGCATAGCCGCCAGCGTTTGTATCGCATGATTGTGATCTGGAGTGGCTACAGATACAGCATCAAAGTTTTTATGTTCTTTATCGAACATTTCTCGCCAATCCTTGTAATACTTTGCTTTAGGAAAAGCATTGATACTTTTGGCTGCTCTTCTATCATCTACATCACATAGAAAAGATATAGATGCTTTACCGCTCTGATCAAACATAGCGATATCTGACTGCCCTTTTCCTCCAACACCAATACTGGCGATTAATAAACGATCACTTGGAGCGACAAACCCTCTTCCTAAAACATGACGAGGAACTATCATAAACGCCGCAGCTGTTATAGCACTCGTTTTTATAAAATCACGCCTATTCTGGTTGATTTTAATTTTTTTTTCTTGTTCTTCTTTCATGTTTGCTATTTATGAGAGTTATTTACTATTTTTAACAACGTCAATGAGGGAGGGAGGTTTTGCCTTAAAAAGCCTTTACATAAAACAATTACTTTTTTAATGATAGAATGTATTTAACCATTGATTTTGCTTCGTCTTTTTTAAGTGATGCATGTGCACCCATTGGTAAACTGCCCCATACACCCGAACCTCCTTTTATTATTTTTTCAGATAAATAATTAATGTTCTTATCATTTGCAGCATATTTATTTGCGATGTCAACATAAGAAGGACCTACCACTTTTTTGTCCTTGTTATGACAACCAATACAATCTGATTTAGCTATTAATTTCTCTCCTTCTGAATTTTGTACAGTTGAACTGTGTATCACTAATGTTTCAGTGTACACTTCCTTGTTAGATTCATTAGAAAAGGAGGTTAATCCTATCATAGCAATAGCTAGCAATACATTTTTAATTTTCATTTTTAATCTCTTTAAATTTTACAATCCTAGAATTTTTCTATTAAAAGTTTGACTACTATCCACTGCTGCAAAATCGTCAAAAGCTTTGTCAGTCACTTTTATAATGTTGTTTTTGATAAATTCGGCTCCTTCACGAGCACCATCTTCTTGATTCTTAATGCAACATTCCCATTCCATTACAGCCCATCCTTTAAAATCATATTGCGATAATTTGCTGAAAATCGTTTTAAAGTCTACTTGTCCATCTCCAGGCGAACGATAACGTCCGGCTCTGTTTAACCAACTTTGGTACCCACCAAAAGTTCCTTGTTTACCCGTTGGATTGAATTCGGCATCTTTAACATGAAAAGCTTTAATTCGTTCGTGATAAAAATCGATATACTGGATATAGTCTAACTGTTGTAATACAAAGTGCGATGGATCATATAAAATACAGGCTCGAGAATGATTATTTACAGCCTTTAAAAACATTTCATACGTTTCTCCATCAAATAAATCCTCACCAGGATGAATTTCATAGCAAACATCCACACCATTTTGATCAAATTCATTCAGTATAGGCATCCAACGTTTAGCTAATTCAGCGAATCCCTCTTCAACTAAACCGGCTGGTCTTTGCGGCCAAGGGTGGAAGTATTGCCATAGTAATGAACCACTAAATGTAGCATGGGCGTTTAATCCAAGATTATTTGAGGCTTTAGCAGCATATTTCAATTGTTGTACAGCCCATTCTTGTCTTGCTTTTGGGTTTCCATGTACATTTGTAGGAGCGAAAGCATCAAATAAGTCATCATAAGCAGGATGAACAGCAACCAATTGCCCTTGCAAATGAGTTGATAATTCCGTTATCTCTAAACCATAAGAAGCAATCTTGCCTTTTAGTTCATCAGCATAGGTTTTACTTTCAGCTGCTTTTTGTAAATCAATAAAACGAGCATCTTGTGTTGGCATCTGGATTCCTTTGAATCCTAAATCAGCGGCCCATTTACAGATTCCGTCTAAAGAATTAAATGGGGCTTCATCACTTATAAATTGGGCTAAAAAAACCGCTGGTCCTTGTATTGTTGTCATTAATTATATTTTAAATTTTAAAATCAAACCATTTTTGATCAGAATTACCTGAGGCAATTACATTTTCAATAAAAGCCATCCCACGAACACCATCTTCCACAGTAGGGAAATCGAGCATTTCATTAGTTGGTTGTTTTCCTTCAATTTTAGCTAATAATGTCAAAGCAAAATTCCTATATAAATTAGCAAATGCTTCTAAGTATCCTTCCGGATGTCCGCTAGGAGTACGAGAATTGAACTGCGCACTTTCTGACAAATAATTATTTCCTGCTCTATAGATTTGAGCGGGAGCGTCCGGCCACTTAACCACTAAAGTGTTGGGTTCCATTTGATGCCATTCAAGACCACCAACTTCGCCGTAAATCTTAATTTTCAAGCTATTCTCTTCTCCTGCTGCAATTTGTGAAGCTACTAAAATACCATTGGCTCCATTATTAAATTTTAATAAAACGTTACCATCATCATCGAGTTCTCTACCTGCAACAACGGTATTAATATCAGCACATAATTGAGTGATTTGCAAATCTGAAATATATTCGGCAAGTTGTGCGGCGTGTGTTCCAATATCGCCCATGCAACCGCTGATACCACTTTTTGCAGGATCAGTTCTCCAAGCTGCTTGTTTGTTTCCGTCCTTTTCGGTCAAAGTACTTAGCCAGCCTTGCGGGTATTCTACCATAACTTTACGTATCTTCCCAAACTTATTTTCAGCAACCATATTTTTGGCTTGCTTCACCATTGGATAACCAGAGTAAGTATGGGTTAGACATAAAATAAGCCCTGTATCATATACTTTTTGTTGTAGCTGCTTAGCTTCATCAAGACTTAAAGTCATAGGTTTGTCAATCAAAATATGGAACCCATGTTCTAATGCCATCATAGCAGGGGCAAAGTGGGCGAAATTTGGCGTCACAATAGATACAAAATCCATTCTTTCTCCTAATGGCAATTTACTTTCAGCAGTAATCATTTCTTGATAAGATCCATAACATTTTGAATCCGGAAGAAATAAATCACGGCCAGATTCTTTAGATGTTTCTGGATTAGAACTAAAAGCCCCACAATGGAGTTCTATTAATCCATCCATATTTGCAGCAATGCGGTGAATTGAGCCAATAAAAGCATTTTTCCCACCACCAATCATGCCCATTTTTAATTTTCTCATAGTGATGCAATTCCTAAATATTACCTTTTTTTAATTCTTTAACAGCATAGTCAGCTGCGCGGGCTGTCAAAGCCATAAAAGTCAATGAAGGGTTTTGGCAAGCGATAGAAGGCATGCACGATCCATCAGTTACAAATACATTACTCACTTCATGCATTTGATTCCATTTATTTAGAACCGAATCTTTAGGATCATTTCCCATTCTAGCAGTTCCCATTTCGTGAATAGCCATACCTGGATAACATTCGTTATCAAAGGTTTTTACATTTTTAATTCCGGATGCTTCTAACATTTCAGCTGCATCGTTCATCATATCAATTCGCATTTTCTTTTCATTCTCTTTGTATTCACAGTCAATTGCTAAGACAGACTGTCCCCATTTGTCTTTTTTAGTATGATCGATATAAACTTTATTTTCATAATAAGGTAACATTTCACCAAATCCTCCTAATCCCATACTCCAAGTATCTGCTGGGAAACTTAACTTATCTTTAAAATCACCACCAAACTCTAATTCGGCAACTTCTTCATGCCAGGAACCTCTACTAGCACCACCTTGGTAACCAAATCCTCTCAAATAATCTCTTTTGTCATTGCCAACATTCTGATATCTAGGTACATATATTCCATTGGCTCTGCGGCCATAGGTATATTTATCTTCAAATCCTTCAGCACTTCCAGAAGCGCCACAACGAAAATGATGATCCATTAAATTATGTCCTAACTGCCCACTAGCATTTCCTAATCCGTTCGGGTGAGCTTCTGAAGTTGAGTTTAATAGAATAAAAGTAGATCCTAAAGTGGAACCGTTTACAAAGACGATTTTAGCATAAAATTCCATGCTCTCATTAGTTTCAGCATCAATAACCATTACCCCTTTAGCTTTTTTGGTGTCTTTGTCATAAATGATGTGATTTACAATAGAGTAGGGCCTCACGGTCAGTCTTTTTGTGGCAACTGCCGCTGGTAGTGTAGAAGATTGTGTACTGAAGTAAGCTCCAAATGGACATCCACGGCTACATAAATTACGATACTGGCAGCTTCCTCTACCTTTGTGAGGAACAGTTAAGTTGGCCGTACGTCCTATCGTAAGTATACGGCTTTTGTTATAATGTTTTTCTATACGTTCTTTCACAGATTTTTCGACACAGTTCAAATCCATTGGAGGTAAAAATTTACCATCTGGTAGTAAAGGCCAGTTTTCAGCTTGTCCACTTATACCTGCAAATTGCTCCACATAATCATACCATTTAGTAAGGTCTTTGTAGCGAATAGGCCAGTCATTACCATGACCATCTTTTTTATTGTCTTCAAAATTGTGATCACTAAAACGGTAGCTTTGTCGTCCCCACATTAAGGACTTACCTCCTACATGAAATCCTCTATACCAATCAAAACGCTTGTCTTCAGTATAAGGGCACTCTAAATCATTTACCCACCATTTTTCATTAGCTTCCTGATAAGGATAATCTCTTGTTTGTACAGGATGTGTTCTTTTTTGTTCTTCTGTTAATCTACCTGCATGCTCGAACTCCCAAGGAGCTTTCATTGCTGTATCATAATCTTTTATATGTTCTATATTCATGCCGCGTTCTAACATCAGCACGTTTAATCCTTTTTCAGTTAGTTCTTTTGCAGCCCAACCGCCACTAATACCTGATCCAATTACAATTGCATCGTAAGTATTTTGTTCTTTTAAATTGGTATTTATATTCACTTTCCTTATTTTTTTTGATTGATATCTATAATATTTCTAATTGATCAAATGGTGACTAGGTAGCCCAAGCCTTTTGACCTGGTTTATAATCAGCACTTCCATCATATCTACCAGGAATAGGTAGGTATTCACGTGCTTGGGTACATCCAATCTCGGAAGAGAAGAAGCCTAATAGCGTTAAATCTCTACCAATTGTAAAGAAAGAATAAGGTTGTTTTTTTGCGATTGTTTCGGTTCTTAAATCTTGTACTAGTTTTTGTTTTTGGTCTGTAGTAAGAGACAGGAAATTTGCATTATAATCCTTTAAAGATTTATTTTCCATTTCCTTTAAACCTTTGGCAAACTCATGTTGCATTGTAGGGGGATAACATTCTCTAATCATCATTGGGATAAATGTTCCTACACCAGCTGCTTTTGCTCCTGGAGATAATTTTGTAGTGGGAATAATAACATCCGCAAATTCTGCTAGAATTTCTTCATCTGAATTAGAAAAAAACACTTGGTTTCGTTCCTCCTCGGGAAGTGTAAAATTTTCAAATAAAACTCCAATTGTAGAGGAGGAGAGGGCAGTTCCGAGTAAAAATGCCACGTTTTTAAGTGCTTTTCTTCTATCCATTTGCTAAATTATTAATAGGATTAATTATTATTACATAATATTCAATTATTATAACTATACAATTATAAATAAAAATAAATTACATTCACTTTTTTCGAGTTAATTTATTGATATTATTAAGGATTTTTCAATAAATTTCTAATATACAGCAAAGTTTATGCAGTAAAATTAGCAATGCAACAAAAATTAGAAAAATACTGTAACAAAAAAATTTTATCTTGATATAAAACGATACTAAAAATTATTATTTTGTAAGTAAAAGATTATATTTAAAGAATCAAAAAGCGAGTATTTCAAGTTCAATGCGTTAAAATGACATATTATAGCTACACAACGCAATTATTTTGATTTAAGTAATTTAATCAATAATTTTTTGAAAGAGAAAAAACGAAAAAACATTCTGTACCAAACAAAATCAAAAATTAGATTGTTCAAAAATTAGTTATTCAAACTGAATGTAAAGAGTGAAATTTTACTGTTTACATTACTTCTCTCCAGAATGTATCTGTAGTATATCCATCTGGTTCTTCAATCTTTCGATTAACATCGCCATCATGCGTTTATTTATATTTGAGGTGTTCTGGGTATAAATAGTATATTCATGTATGGTGAATAATCCTACAATCATGCCTTTTAATGTATTTCTATATTTAGTGTCTTTTTGAAGACTATTACTTATAAAAGCATTTTTTTTATCGGTTGAATAATTAGCAAAATCAGCTTTGTTTTTTGCAATATAATTATTGAATGACGTTAGAAATAATTCATTTTGCAATTTTAAGATCGGTCGCAAAACTTGATTTTGAAATTGTTCATCTATAGAAGATTGCGAACTTAAAGATCCTATAGTTTCTCCTCTAAATTCTGTAATAAATTTGTTCCTTTTACTCATTTTTTCTTTAAAATTAAGGAAAAATAGGCATGTTAATGTTACTTTAGCATTATTAAATAAAAAACATGAGATTTCATACAAGAAAATGGGTTAAGCCCGAAGATTTAAATCCTAACGGAACACTATTTGGAGGTCAGTTGTTAGCTTGGATTGATGAAGAATTAGCGCTATATACCATCATACAATTAGAAAATTCAAGAGTGGTTACTAAGCATATGTCGGAGATCAATTTTAGAAGCTCTGCACGACAAGGAGATATTATAGAAATAGGAATTGATGTAGTAAAGTTTGGTAACTCTTCGTTAACGCTTAAATGCGAAGCAAGAAACATGATGACCCGTGAAACTATCATTAGTATCGATAGTACAACCATGGTCAATTTAGGAGAAGACGGAAAACCTAAAGCTCATGGTAAGAGCGAAATTGAATATGTCAAAAACAGATTATAATGTAAATAAAAACAGATAGCTCAATGCTATCTGTTTTTATTTATATAGTATCTAAAAAATATAACTATGCAGGAATATTTTAGTGCAAGTTTAAATACAATTACTGATGTGAATCCTCTTAACCAACAAACTGATTCTTTGATGGTAGTTCAAAAATTTCTAAATCAAAGTATTTAACTGAAGCGAAAATATGGTCAAATACGTCTGACATTACGTATTCATAATTCTCCCATCTTTTATCACTTGAGAAAACATAAATTTCGATAGGTACTCCATGAGCTGTAGATTGCAATTGACGACACATCAACAACATTTCCTGATTTAAAGCGGGATGATTGCGTAAATACTGAGTTATGTACTTTCGAAACAAACCTAAATTAGTCATGTTTCTACCATTGATGGCTAATGATTTATCGATCGCATTATCAGTATTGTATTTTTCAATTTCTATCTTCCGTGTGTCAATATAGGCACTGATTAAATTAATGTTTTTTAGTTTATTTAGTTCCGCATCCGATAGAAATCGGATACTGCTGGTTTTAATTAAAATATGCCTTTTAATACGTCTCCCATCTGACTTTAACATCCCTCTCCAGTTTTGAAATGAGTCAGAACTTAAACTATAGGTAGGAATGGTCGTTGTAGTATTATCAAAATTTCGCACTTTTACCGTGGTTAAGTTGATTTCGATTACATCTCCATCAGCACCAAACTTATCCATCGTAATCCAGTCGCCAATTCGTACCATATCATTAATGGAAACTTGCACACTAGCCACAAATCCAAGAATAATATCTCTGAAAATTAAAATGATTAAAGCAGAAACCGCTCCTAATGTGGTCAACAGCTCTTTGAATTCAAAGTCGAATAATTTAGAGATGATTACGGTAACACCTACCATCCATAGTACAATCATAATTACCTGAATGAAACTATCAATAGGTTTATCACTATACCGTGGTTTTTGTTTCAAATAATCTCTTAGTGCATTAAAAACCGTCCTGATAATCCATAAGACAAGGAAGACAATATAAATACCCACTAATTTACCAAAAACACTTTCCCAATACTCAAATTTATCCAGAATAACGGGAACCGACTTATAAATGAACATCAAAGGGATCAGATGCGCAATGTATTTGGCGGTTTTATTGGTTACCAAAAAATCATCAAACTGTGTTTTCGTGCGTTGCGCTACAAACACAATAATAGTCACTAAGATTAATCTAAAAATGACATAGATGCTGTACGCTAATAAACACAACAAAGCAATGTTTAAAATCAGACTTAAATAAGAAGAGACGCTATAGGACATTCCCCATTTCCTAAATAAAGGATATAAGAAACTGAATATTTTCCCAATGAATTTAAACATTGTTTAGATTTTTCTGTTCGGTTTTAAGGTATTTATATTCTATATAAAAAGTACCAAATGGAATTAAAGAAGCCGCTAAGATGATTCCAAAGGTTTTTAAATCCCATTGCATTTTGTTTTTTAATAAAATAGCAAGTAAGATGTATGCGATAAACAATACTCCATGACTCATACCTATAGGATACAACAAGCTATGATATAATTCAAAATGAGTAGGTTTTATAAAAAGCATGTTTGAAAATAAAGCCAAATAGGAAATTCCTTCTAGGATAGCAGTAATCTTAAAAATCTTAAGCATGTAATTTGTTTTAAGTAATAATGGACAAAATTAAGTATTATCATTCATTATATAGGTATTCATAACCAAAGTAATTTACTTTTGTATTGGATAAAAGGAACGATTATGAGTAAACGCGATTTAAAAAAATATTTAGCTGAGTTAAATAAAGAGCAGCTTGAAGAGCAATTAATTGAATTGTACGAAAAATTCAGTCCCGTAAAAGTCTATTATGATTTTGTTTTTAACCCAAAGGAGGAAAGCTTGCTACAAGAAGCCAAGTTGAAAATCTCTCACGAATATTTTCCGATACAAACCGGCCGAAAAAAGAAAAAGCCGAAAATGCGACGATCTGTTGCACAAAAAATTATTAAACATTTTGTACTGCTTGGGGTAGACCCTTTTGTAGTAGGTGATATCATGCTGTACAACATTGAAATTGCGCAAACCTTTGCTTCCGGTAACACCATAAAACAAGAACTTTTTTTTAAAAGCATGCAAAATTCATTTGAACAGGCTACTCAGTATTTAATAGCTAGTGGAGTGTTAAATGATTTTAAATCAAGGCTTGTTGGTATTTACAATGAAGCAGTTAGTCAAAAATGGAAGAATAAAGATCAGTTCAAAGCTATTTTAGAACGTTTGTAATTGTAAAACTACCCATAAATCAATTTTATTTAATGTTCCTACTATATTTTATCGAAATTTCCATAGATAAACTGTTTTTTCGGTGTATTTTTGCAAAAACCCAACAAAAACAATGTTTGAAAATACTATAGAAATAGAAAAAGAAGACAAAAAAGAAGCAAAAAAACAACTGTATGCGTACCAACAAAATGACATAGACGCCATTTTTGAACGTATAGACAATGCACCAAAACAGCATCACTTACTTTATCAACTGCCTACAGGTGGTGGTAAAACAGTAATATTTTCTGAAATTGTACGTCGTTATTTATCACATAATGATAAGAAAGTAGTTGTGCTTACACATCGTATTGAGTTGTGTAAACAAACCTCAAAAATGTTGAAAGGTTTTGACGTAAAGAATAAAATAATCAACAGTAAGGTAAAAGAACTTCCAGATCAAAACGAGTATTCTTGTTTTGTGGCTATGGTCGAAACTTTAAAAAACCGTATCAATGACGAAAAACTGCACCTAGATAATATAGGTTTAGTAATTATTGATGAGGCTCACTATAATTCATTTAGAAAATTATTAAGCTCATTTAAAAATGCTTTCATTTTAGGAGTGACAGCAACTCCTTTGAGTTCAAATATTAAATTACCGATGCATCAAAGCTATGATGAGTTAATTGTAGGTGATACAATTAGTTCATTGATAGAAAATGGTTTCTTGGCAAAAGCCATAACATATAGTTATGATGTAGGTCTTACTTCACTAAAAGTTGGTATCAATGGTGATTATACCGTAAAATCATCTGATGATTTGTATACAAATATGGCCATGCAAGAAAAACTTTTGCACGCCTACACAGAGAAATCATTAGGTAAGAAAACCTTGATTTTCAATAATGGTATCAATACCTCTTTATATGTTTATGAAACCTTTAGAGAAGCAGGATATCCTATTCGTCACCTAGATAACACTAGTAGTACTGAAGAAAGAAAAGAAATATTACATTGGTTCAAACACACCTCAGATGCTATTTTGACTTCTGTGGGGATTTTGACCACGGGTTTTGATGAACCTTCAGTTGAAACGATCATATTGAATAGAGCGACTAAATCGCTGACCTTATATTATCAAATGATTGGTCGTGGTTCTCGTAAATTACCTAACAAAGATATATTTACTGTAATTGACTTGGGTAACAACGCAGCACGTTTTGGTTTATGGAGTGAGCCGGTGAACTGGCAACATATTTTTAAATCGCCTGAATTTTATTTAGAAAACTTGCGTGATGATACTGAGATTGAGCTGTATTTTAAGTATTCAATGCCCCCTGAATTACGCGCAAAATTCAGTAAAACTGCCGAAGTGACATTTGACGTAGATGAAGAGCACAAGCTCGCCATTGCACAAAACTTACGTTCAAAAGTGGTGCTTGAAAAATCATTAGAACAACATGCAGCGATGTGTGTTGACAATACCGAAACTTTGCAAGAGGCAAAATCCTTATCAAAAGAACTTGATGATGATATTGATTGCCGCATCAAACGCTATTCTAAATGCTTAAGCCAGTGTAGTAAAAACTACCGTGAATGGCTTGTTGACGATTATAAATTAAAAATGACTTTACTTATTGGTAAAAAATACCGTGAGAAAATCATGAATGAACCTGATGAAGATTAATATTCATTAGGAGCTATATCCTGCTATCCGCTGTATCTCTTGTGTTCGCTAACGCTACCACAAGAGGATGCCGCTGCTATCAGGGCTAAAAGCAAAATGCAAAACAACTATTTTTTATAAAATAATACACCCAAACTAATGTCAAAACAATTCTCAGATTTAGGAATTGAATCTCCTATATTAAAGTCGCTTACCGAATTGAAAATTGTTACTCCAACAGAAATTCAACAAAAAACAATTCCGTTATTATTGCAAAATAAAACAGATTTAGTTGGATTGGCAAAAACAGGAACTGGTAAAACAGCTGCGTTTGGACTACCACTTTTACAATTAATAGATAGTGCTGCAAATCATGTACAAGCGATAATCTTAGTTCCTACTAGAGAACTTGGACACCAAATATTCAAGAATTTAGAGGATTTTGCTAAATATTTACCTGAGGTATCAATCGCAGCAACCTGCGGTGGAATCCCAATCAAACCACAAATGGAGCGCTTGTCACAACCTACACATATTGTTGTAGCTACACCAGGACGTTTAATTGATTTGATTCAGCGTAAAGCAATCAACTTAAAGGAAACTAAATTTCTTATTCTAGACGAGGCCGATGAAATGGTTTCTATCCTAAAAGAAAGTTTAGATGAAATTGTAGCCGAATTACCAAAAGAACACCGTACTTTTTTATTCTCAGCTACTTTGCCCGGAACGATCAAGCAGTTAGTACAAAATTACTTGAACAAAAATGTCGTTCAAGTAAGTGCTAACATGGAAACGGTAGGAAATCAAGGCATCGATCATGAATATATCGTAGTAGATCCTATTGAAAAACTAGATGTTTTAATGCACTTCTTAAATTCAAAAGAGGGCGAACGCGGAATTATATTTTGTAAAACAAAAGCCGCGGTCAATAAATTGGCTAAAAACTTAGCAATTAACCGTTTTTCATCGGGAGCTTTACACGGGAGTTTATCTCAAGGGATTCGTGACCGTATCATGGAGCAGTTTCGTGAAGGACATATCAATATATTAGTAGCAACTGATCTTGCTGCCAGAGGAATTGACGTAAAAGAAATCTCCTACGTAGTCAATTACCATTTGCCTGATGCTTATGAAGCGTATGTGCATCGTAGTGGTAGAACTGCTAGGGCAGGAGCAAAGGGACTTTCATTGACAGTTTTACAAGCTGAAGAGGAAAAAGAAATAGCCGACTTCGAGAAAGAATTAGGAATTAAATTCAGCAAATTCAAAAAGCCTAGCGCATCAAGTATCGAAGACAACAACACCTTGCTTTGGGCAAAACAAATATTCAAGACAAAACCAAACCACGAGGTGGATGCCGAATTGAAAACTAAAATAAAAACGGTTTTTCACCATTTAACTAAAGATGAGCTAATTGAAAAATTATTAGCTAATTATTTGTTACAAAATAAAAATGAACCAGCAGAAAAACCTGTTAAAAGACAAAAAATGAAATAAGATTTTAGTCTTTTTTTAATAATTCTAATTTTAATAGCACCGATAAAAGACGTACTTTTATCGGTGTCGTTTTTTTAACAATAAATTAAATTATATGGAAATCGTTATAATTGGAGGAGGTTTTGCAGGATTAAACTTAGCAAAAGAGCTATTAAATCATAAAGGAATACATGTCACTTTAGTAGATAAAAACAATTATAATTTCTTTCCTCCGTTAATATATCAAGTAGCTACGGCTTTCTTAGAGCCATCCAGCATTAGCTACCCGTTTAGAAAATTCTTTGCTGGAAAGAAAAACTTACAATTTAGATTGGGAGATTTGAAACAAGTTGTTCCTGAAGAAAATAAAGTGATTCTGCATAATGGTGAGCTTCATTATGACCAATTGGTTTTTGCTACTGGAGCTGAAACAAGTTATTTTGGAATGGAAAATGTTAAGAAAAATGCCATTCCTATGAAAACCTTGAATGATGCCATAGAAATGCGTAACACTATTCTTAAAAATTTAGAAAAAGCCGCAATATGCAAAGACATGCGTAAACGACGTAAGTTGTTAACTATTGTCGTTGCAGGTGGAGGACCTACAGGAGTAGAAGTTTCAGGAATGTTTGCTGAGATGAAAAAAAGTGTTTTCATGAAGGAATATCCTGAGTTAGCCACTGCTGTTAGTAATATTTATTTAATTGATGGCGGACCCGCACTGCTTGCGCCCATGAGTGAAGATTCTCAAAAGGATACGCTAAATGCTTTAACAGACTTAGGCGTCATTGTAAAGTTAAATAACAGGGTTACTGATTATGTTGATGATACAGTATTCTTATCTAATGGAGAAACCATTCAAACTAAAAATCTAATTTGGGCAGCAGGAGTTTCTGCTAAAACCTTTGAAGGAATTCCCGCCGAAAGTTATGGCCGCGGAAGAAGGATGGCAACAGATGCTTTTAACAAAGTACATGCTACTGAGAATATTTATGCCATTGGAGATACCTGCATTCAATTAACGGATAAAGATTTTCCAGAACGCCATCCTCAAGTAGCTCAAGTGGCTATTCAGCAAGGGCTTAATCTGGCAAAGAATTTCAAATTAATGGTAGAGAAAAAACCTTTAAATCCATTTCATTACAATGATAAAGGGTCTATGGCCATCATTGGTAAAAACAAAGCAGTGGTAGATCTACCAAAACCGAAGATGCATTTTAAAGGTTTCTTTGCTTGGATTATCTGGTTGTTTATTCACTTAATTTCGCTGATCACTTACCGTAATAGAATTAAGACTTTTTACAACTGGATGATTGCCTACTTAGCAAAAGATCAATCGTTACGAATGATTATAAGACCAGAGAAAAAAAATAAAAATATGCCTAGTGAATCAAGCTGTTAAGCTTGGTTCACTAATGTTTTACTTTAATATTCTTCCTTCCTAAATTTAGCACAACAAAAGCTGTTAAAGTAGAGACAGCCATAATGATCACCATAGGAATCATGGAGTCTTTCACAAACAAACCAACCGCGAAAGAGGCTAGGGCACCCAAACCTAATTGTATGGCTCCCATTAATGCCGAGGCACTTCCTGCATTTTTAGCAAATGGAGCTAAAGTTAAACCTGCAGTATTGGGATTTGAAATTCCTAAACAAGCTAGAAACACAAATAACATTCCTATCGTTTCATACAAGCCCAAAAGATTATTAAGAGCTAAAATCAAAAACAAACTAACAATAATTGATTGTATAACTAAGGCACCGTAGATCATTTTCTCACTAGAAAACCAGCGTAGCAAAACCGAGTTCAATTGACTCGCTAGAATAAAACTTAATGACATAAAAGCAAAGATCCATCCATAAGTTTTTGGATCAACTTTAAAAATATCCATAAATAAAATAGGGGAAGCGGCCACGTACGTAAACAAGCCAGAAAAAGCGATGGCTCCAGTAAAAGCGTAGGTATAAAATTGCGGTTCTTTTAAAACAGTGGCAAAATTCAGTAAAATAGGTTTGGGTTTTAAAGATATTGACGTATCCGGCACATAACTATTGGGTAAACCAAATTGCGCAGCTAACATAATAATGATTCCAATTCCCATTAATATTAAAAAAACCATATGCCATCCATAGGCATCAGTCACATAGCCTCCAACAGTTGGGGCTAGCATAGGTGATAAACCCACAACCAACATTAGTAACGAAAATACTTTAGGAATATCTCGCACGGGAAATAAATCACGTACCATAGACACTGATGCTACAGTGGCAGCACAACTTCCTATAGCTTGTATGAATCGTAAGCCAATAAATGTATCAATATCTGTAACAAAAGCGCAACATAACGAGGCTACGATGTAAACTAATAAGCCAATAAATAATGGCTTTTTTCTTCCATAGCGGTCCAATAAAGGGCCGTATAACAATTGGCCCGCTGAAATTCCAATAAAATAACTAGACAAAGTCATCGCTACATTAGCAACAGTTGTATTTAAATCTTTTGCAATTCCTGCAAAACCTGGTAAGTACATATCAATAGAAAAAGGACCTAGTGCGGTAAGTGATCCCAGAATAAGAATTAATTTTATATAGCGAGCTTTGGTCATGAAAGGGGGGCTTTAATTTTTTGCAAAGGTAAATAATTAAACTCCCAAAGTCTCCACTTCATCGAAGATAAAACAGAGCACATGGACTAATAATCTCTTTATAAAATAGTCACAGAATGGTGCTGATGATGTTATCTTTCTCCGTTAACTTATCATAGATATCTTTACTAAACATATAAAGTTTAGATGGTTTTTTAGAAATACCTATTTTTTTCTTGTCTTCAAGAGGTACAATAAATGGTTTGTGAATGGCTTTTTTTCTGAAATTTCGATTATCAAGTTCAATGTTCAACGTAATTTCAAAGGCACTTTGTAATTCGTTCAATGTGAATTTCATAGGCACCAAATCAAACATGATCGGTTCAGTCATGATCTTACTTTTTAAATCATCATAGGCATCTGTGATAATTGTTTGATGATCAAATCCTATTTCCGGCAAATTCTTGAGAGGAAACCATTGTAAGTCTTCATTATTTTCAATTGCAATGGCTTCTAGAGGCAGCGCCAAGTAGTAAACAACAGTGAGATTTCTAGATTCACCGCCTTTACTTCGTATCCATAATATATCTTTATCCGTATTTACACGACGATTACTTCCGTACGTTCTAAATTGTTTTTTATTGGTTAACGGCTTTTTAGTAATCGCTTTTAAAACACTATCGGCTGATTCAGCTAAATTATTACTTTTATAAACATGCTGTCCAGGAAGCATCCAGTCATCAATAATGGGAAAATTATCGTTGTATAAGTTAAGTGTTCTTTTGTGTAGCAAAACATTCAGATTGTCAGCGTCTAAACCAAAAATCACACATTCTACCGATAGGTTATTTATTTTTCTAAAATCCATAGTTTGAGTTTGACATGAAAGCAATGCATTACAAATATAAAGAAATTATGCAGGAAGTGATTACGGGACAGCGCTTCTTTGCCCTATTAAACATTATTTTTTAACAGCTAAAACTCTAGTTAAAAGTAGGACCCAACTTTAATTATAAAAGCGTATTTTTAAACATTGAAAAAATGATCAATAAATAAAGATTAAGCAAAAATATGGCAAAATTTTATTATCTCAATGCCGAAAATTTAGAAATGTTACCTGCAAATGTTAGCGTTCCTACCTACGATAGAGACGCAATCAAAACCAGTATTTTACACATTGGAGTCGGTAATTTTCATCGCTCACATCAAGCTTATTATATTAATGAACTCATTGATAAATACAAAGACTTGAACTATGGTATTTGCGGCGTTGATTTATTGGATTCTGATCGAAAAATGTATAATATTTTAAAAGACCAAGATGGTTTATACACGCTTTACACCAAAGAAGCCAATGGCGCACACAAAGCAAAAATTATAGGATCTATAGTCGAATATTTTTATGGACCTGAAAACCCATTAGCGGTTATCGAACGAATGGCAAGTCCCGATATTAAAATTATCTCACTTACCATTGCAGAAGATGGCTATCATCTAAATGAAATCACTGGTGCTTTTGATATTAATCATCCTGCAGTGACAGAAGATATTAAAAATCCTTTTAGTCCTAAAACAGTTTTTGGCTATTTGACCCAATCCTTTAAATTGAGAAAGCTACGTGGTAATGAAGGTTGTACCGTACTTTCATGTGACAACATAAAATCTAATGGAGATACCATGCGTCAATCATTATTAGAATACGTGAGTAAAGTGGAACCCGAACTAGTGGAATGGATTAAGGAAAACACAACATTTCCCAACACGATGGTCGATCGTATTAACCCAATTACGAATTCAGTGGATCGCAACACTTTAAAGGAAGATTTTTCAATTGATGATCAGTGGCCTGTTATTGTTGAGCCTTTTTCGCAATGGGTTATTGAAGATAAATTTGTACACGAAACTCCAGCTTGGGAGCGAGTAGGAGTGCAGTACACCGATGCGATAGGTCCTTTCGAAAATTTAAAACTTAAAATTTTAAATGCCAGCCATACAATTTTAGGAATTTTAGGAACGCTACACGGTTATAAAACAGTTTACGAAGTCACAAGTGATACTGATTTTCTAACTTTTTTAGAAGCGTTTTTAGATGATGAAGTAACGCCTACATTGCAAGATTCTAATTCCGATACCATTGAAAAATATAAAAAAAATATTGTGTCAAGATTCAAAAATCCGCATATAAATGACCAATTATTTCGTATTTGTCAAGAGAGCTCTGCTAAAGTTCCGCTGTTTATTTTACCTACAATCAAGGCACAATTGCTTTCGAATAAAAATATTGAAAAAGCCGCTTTGATTATTGCAGCTTGGGCAAAATACAATGACGGAATTGATGATAACGAAAATAGTTACGAAATTGTAGATACAATGAGCGGCACTTTAATTAGAACAGCTGCGCTTTCAATACAAAATCCACTGAAATTTATAGAAATTAAAGCTGTTTTTGGAGATTTGGCCCAGCAAGCTGATTTTGCAAAAGCCTATTTAATCGCTATCGAAAAAGTGCGCGATAAAAGTATCAAACAATGTATTAAAGAAATCAATGCACAGTAATAAGAGGCTTTAGCTACCACTGTAAAAAACAAAAAAGCTTCCTAAATTAATTATGAAGCTTTTTTAAATTATACTACAAACAAACTAAGATCACACCCATTTTTTCATATAAACAGATCTATTATTAAGCGATTGTTTTTCCAATCAGGTTGCTAATATCATCAGCTGAAATAACTGGATTGGCGCCTTCTCGACTAGCCACTAAAGCACCAATAGCACAAGCATGATCAATTGCTTCTTGCGGATCGTCGTTATTCATTAATTTACTTGTTAT
>Ga0070748_1000492_pt1 | contig 19302 bp, 25 predicted proteins | sample VirMetDEL_Nov_12_FD_77015 | JGI IMG/M metagenome (GOLD analysis project Ga0070748, IMG submission 77015) | Aqueous microbial communities from the Delaware River and Bay under freshwater to marine salinity gradient to study organic matter... | ecosystem: Environmental > Aquatic > Marine > Coastal... | reverse complement strand
GAGAAGTGCAAGAATGTCACTGTTGTTATAGCAAGGGGAAATCATAACGATAACTCAAGCGTGGCAATTCAGTTAATGCTTGCGTTCTTTTACGAAAAAGAGCCAAGGGTGAATATTCTTGACACAGAATCGTATTACCATTATGTCGAATATGGTATGTGGTTGCTTGGCATTACTCACGGAAACAAACAGAAGCCAGAAGCACTTGCTGGAAGTATGGCGCGAGATATGGCGCAAGCGTGGGGTCGCACAACGCATAGAATGTGGTGTACTGGTCACTATCACAAAGAAGCCGTTAAGACCCTGCCTGGTGTTAAGCACAAGGTATTTGGTGCACTACCACCTCCTGACAGTTGGCACTCGTCTCACGGATTTGCTGGAGATGGAGAGATGGAGATGATTACCTTTAGGCGTGAAGGTGGCGTTCATAGCTCACACGTTTACAACATACCGCGCCCGATAGTTGAACCGGATGTTAAATTGTGAAAGAAACCAAAATATACGTTCAGCTAGTTTGCCCAGATTGCCACTGCGATTTGTTCCACGTTTACGAAGAGGGTGCAATCATCTGCTCTGAGTGCGAGTGCGAGATAGTTGCTGAAGAAAATTCAGACGAACCGATAACAATACATTAAGGTAATAATAATGATTAAACGACCAAGCATGAGGAAGGCTATAAACGATAAGTGTAGAGAGTGCATTTATGATCCAGTGTCAGGCTCAGGAAATTGGAGACAGCAGGTAGAGGCGTGTTCCTGCAAATCTTGCCCTCTTTACGCACTAAGACCTATTTCTAGTGGCGATAAATTACCAGAAGGGATTGATAAATGACACTAGAATCAATGGGCATAGATAAGCATCAAGTTATGTGGTTCAAAGCGCAATCTGGCAACACGGAGGCTTTCGGGTACTGCGATAATGACGGCGTTGATACGCTTGAGCAACGCGCAGGGAAAGCCGCTATTATGGCAAGGCGCAATCTTGAGAAGATGTTGATGCTTCAGCGATCAAGGCAACAGGTAGAGTGACGCTTATGACCCTAATAGAACTCGCTCTTGCAACAGCGGCGGTACTAAAAGGTGTTCCCGAGCAGGAGATAGGCTGCATGGCTACGAACATCTACCACGAGGCCAGAGGCGAGTCGCTTGAGGGTCAGTGGTTAGTGGGTAGCGTGGTTATGAACCGAGTGGTTAGTAGCAAGTTCCCCGGCACACCGTGCGATGTTGTGCATGAAGCTAGGCGCCCCGGTCTGTTCGGATGCCAGTTCTCTTGGTATTGCGATGGGCGTAGCGATAAGATGTTCGACGAGGTTGCCTTGCTTAAAGCCGTGATAGTAAGCACTGCTGCTATCGCACTACCTGCAAGCGACATAACGCACTACCACGAACTGTCCGTCAACCCGACTAACTGGGAAGAGCTTGAACCAGTAGGCGTGGTCGGCGGGCATCTGTTTTACAAGTAAAGATATATATCCAAGAACATCTTGCCCTACCAGGTTTAAGTGACTTTGTGCTTGGTGGTGGGTTGTGCCGACTGTCGGTTCTATAGGGGAATCGTTGCAGGGTGTTCTTGGATGTGTATACGGAAACTTTTCACGAAACGAGGTATAGCGACTCAGCTTTCCTGCGTCTGACTAGACCTGGCAGGACTTTCCCACCTCCTCTAGTCCAACGCTTAATCTCTACCACAGCTTGAGTCCAGTTTTCCTCATTCACTCTTACGAGAAGTGTGCTTGCCTTATATCTAGTAGTGCCGAGGTTGTAGGCAAAGGATGTTATAGAACCTAGCTTTTGCGGGTAGTTTAAAAGGATTGGCGAGAGTTTAATCACTGCCAACATATAATAAAGAATTGACTGCCTTAGCCATTCTTCCGCTGTCTCTTTCGTGATAGCAGGATGATCTAGAGAGACTTTGCTTCCATCAGGCTTAAACACTGTTCCATATCCGATTGTAGACATTCCAGCAGGACAGATGTAAGGCACTGCACTAAATCCCTCAAACTGCTTACAGAGAGACTCAGCGACTTCTAGCGCCTCACTTGTTGCGTTCATACACGCGCCCCACGAACCAAAACGTGAGAACGAGCATCAATAGGGAAGCATCTTCTGGCGTCCAGCTAGTAACCAAAACGTCTTTCCAGAAACCGCCAGCAGCCACCGCCATTTGCATAGAAACGATCTTAACTGCCGAGTACATAACCACAAACCAGTACGTCACCAGAGGGCGCACAAGTGCACTGATTGTGGCTACAAACCAACCCGCAGCCCTAGCAGTCTGCCCCTGCTCTTTGAGAGCCTGACCCATCGCATCAAGTTCTGCCACAGTCATTGCCGCATTAGTTCGATGAACTTCAGCCTCTGCATTCATGGCAGCAAACTGCAACTCTTTGTCGAGCATAGCCAGTTCATGAGAACGAGCATTCTTGGAGTCAAACACCTTAATAACTTCAGGCGCAAGCCTAAAAATACCACCTATCAACCCACCACCTAGAGTTTCTAGTAACATGATTGCCACCCCAGCAAGCCAAGCAGCAACATTACGGAGCAGAATATCTTGCCAGTTGTAGCTGTATCTTTGTAGACCACAAAATCAAATATCTTCTCGCCGATTTTATTGAACATTACTTGTCCACCTTGGAGTCCAGTTTATCAAATATTTTATTGAGCATACTCTTGATGTCGCTCAAGTCGCTTTTGTAGTCATCTTTTGAAACGTAGGTGTGGGGCATATCACGAACATCTTTGTCCAACTTATCTATCGCCTGATAGATTCGGTTCAAAGTCCAGCCGCCGAGAAATCCGACAAGCGAAATACCAATGTTGAACATTTGTTGTGAGTCCATGAAATTCTCCTACTCTGTGCTGCGGTTTTACTAAGGCTTATAGCCCGTATCTGGATTTGTATGAATTGAAACTGCTCAACACTTCAGCATCAGTTAGCGCCCTATCATATACCGCTGCTTGTCCTATTTTACCGTTTAAAGGATACGCATTAGTTGCCTGACTTTCTGCTCCTAAAACAAAATCAGTTGTTGACGTTATAAGAGTTCTAGTTTCTGTAACACTTGTTATTAATACGCCATTTACATAAATTTTTGCAAAAGCCCCATCATAACTTCCAACTATATATGACCACACCCCTAGTGCTGTAGCAGGACTTGCTGGCGCATCTATGTAACGGTAGATAGCGGGAGTAAACCCTAGAAGTAAAGACGGGGCAGTACCTGAACCGGGGAATTCTAGTCCATAACAAGCGTAAGGATTAGCCCAGCCATTGACGGCGGGCAGTCCACAAAAATGAGTATAAGGTGTTATCGCAGTTCTTTTCACCCAGCAAGACACTGTAACTTTAGGCGGGTTTAAGCTGGTGAATTGCGGAACAACAACCTTATCATTCGCCCCATCAAATACTATTGACCCGCCTCCATCTGTACCAAATACTGAGCCATTAGTTAAGGTGCCTGTATTGGACTTTCCGCTTAAATCAGTCCAAATAGTGCCTGTGCCGGGATAAGAAGCTGGGTTGCCTGCATCCAAGTACAATATCAATCCATCTGTAGGAATCAGAATAGGGTTAACAATGCCAAAAGACCTCTGATTCATAAAAACCGCTTGACCAACACCACTCACGTTAATCCACTCCCTGAAATAAGCCACTCAGTAGCAGTAATCTTGATGCAAGTTGCCGAGCCGTATCGCGCTAAAGTTCGTGAGCCAGTAGTACCAACAGAGCTTAAATACATCGTATCGGTTGTTATGGCTATCGTAACAACTTCAGCAGTCATGTTGATGAACGTAATCGCCGTCCCGACAGGGTAGGCAACTGAGGCGTTAGCAGGGATCGTGAACGTCCGAGCATTGGCATCAGAGGCAGGGTGATATATGTGTTTCCCCGCATCAGAAAGAGCTAATGTGTAAGCAGCAGATTTAGAGTTTTGTGGGACATCTCTGAATCCCACATTATTTATTCCGTCCACTGTTAATGTATTTGAATCTCCACTGATGGTTTTATTAGTCAGTGTATTTGTATTTGTTGCAGTAAGAACATTATTGGGGGTAATGATTGCAGATAATGTTGCCATAATTTACTCCGGTTTTTGAGGCCATGTTATTACTGCTGGAAACTCATCTTGCTGTGGCACATCGCGCAGTGCTTGTCGGTATATAGCCCAAACTGTTTGCTCTATAGGCGCGTCTGCAAGTTGTGTCCAATCCGATTCTGACAATAATCTATCCCGCTCCATCCTTCCCATTTCGGCAAGAGTTTCTAATGATGTAGGTTCTATTTGAACTGGAATCATATTAAACACCTCGCCATTAAGTATGTATGGCTCAGAGGTTTTAAGATACTCAGTTTCTGGGTTGAATACTGCATTGCTGCGTATTAATACAGCACCTGCGTCAGCAAGAAAACTTTCATTTGGGCATCCGGCAGCAAAAGATGTTTCAGGCCACAGTTTTGCTGCTCTGCCGTGGCTAGTAATAATGTCGCCACTGATAATTGCGTAGTTCATTATTGTTCCTTTTAGTTATGAGTCCTAAAACCGTTCAGTAGGTGGCGTAAAATTTGCTGTGTATCTACCAATGCCTTTTGTAACGCGCAGCTCATCTATGTAACCTGCAAAAGTATAGCTTGCACTCACAGTAATAGTAGTGTTCCCGATAATTGTATTAGGGGAAGTAGCAGACAAGTTATTAGTAAATGCGTATGAAGATACTTCCACACCGTCTATAAATTGTTTTAATACGCCAGAAGTTCTGCTCCACCCTAAATGAACCCACTGGTTCAGCGGAACAGTGCTTGATGTGCCATAAAAACTACCTGAAAATAATTTCATTTGAAAATTATTTATCATGAAAATCACACCCGTAGTTGAGCCATGACTACCAAGCTCAATTATACTGGCGTACGTGTTATAACTTGTTTGATAAACCCAACATTCAACCGTGAAATCACCTGTTCCAAACTGGAAATCAGTATTACCAGACGGGGTAGTAATGCCTTGTGCTGTAGCATTTGGAAAATATAGGCTGCTTCCATCAAACTTACTTTGCGTTGTGCTTATAACTGCGCCGCCCGCTGCTGTCATTGGCTGTGCTTGCGAACTACTGTCTATAATCGTAGTGCTGTTATTTGTTCCATCACCGTGCAACAGCAGAACGACATTAGCAAAATATGGGTCTCCAGAACCACCACCGATTGCTCCTGCCGCCGCCCTCAGATTATGGTTTCTCACGCTACATCCCCTACAGTAGCGCCATATATTGTGCTGCCAACTTTGAACAGCTCAATTAGTGTATAGCCTGCGGTAGCTAATGTTGGTGCAGTACCACCAACCCAAACTATACCTGCTGTTGTCCACGTGATAGCGAAGTCGGTGCCGTCATCAATCATAAGCAGCATTGATTGCCCTGACGCAAAGTTTGTGGCAGCAGGTGTACGGTTAGCGCCTAGCGTAATTATTTGGATAGAGCCATTAGCTGGGTCAAGCTCAAAAGCTGCCGCATCAGTGATCGTATAGACTGTTTCTGTAATATTGGTAAAGGTAGAATTATCGAATGTTTTGTTTGTAAGCGTTTGTACGCCATCTAGCGTGACAACAGCCCCACTATTGACCCCAATCTGGGCGTAAACTTCCCACGTAGTTCCGTCATACACAAACTGTATCGAAGCACCTGTAATGTCGCAAACCAAGTTTTCTGCAAGATCGGCAATAGTAGAGCCATTTCTATCAACTGTCAGGTTGTTAGTTCCCCAAGCAGCACCAGCATCAGATATAACTACTTGCGAACCAAGTGCAGGAGTCGCTGGTAGCGTTATCGTAAACGAACCACCAGATGTATCAGTCAGGATCCCTTCTGCATCTTGAGCTGTATAGTTAGCTGTTTTAACAAGATAAGTAATACCGGAAGAACCACCACCGCCAGTTATAACAATGTTACCTGCGCCTAGAAGTGATGCGCCGTTTATTGTTTTAATGTTCGTTCCACTAACTAGCTGCGCCTGAACAGTAGAGCCTATGTCTGCATCTACAACGTAAGTTGCGTTGTAAGCCTGTACAGTAACGCCAATATCCGAATCTTTAAGAATAGTTGCATCAGCAGGTTCATATAAACCGCTGTGATTGTGCGATGACAGAGAATATAAGCCAGCGTGATCTCCCCAACCGTATGCTGTGTTCCAGTTTGCCGAGTTATCCGTAAACGGCAGGACGTATAGATTAGCTCCAGCCGCAATGCCATCGAGCTTAGTTTCGTCAGCAGTTGTAAATGATGCAGTTGTCCCAGCTAATGCAGCAGAATATCCTTGTACGCTAACACCGATGTCTGCGTCTACCACATACGTTGCATCGTAAGCCTGTACCGTTACCCCAATATCGCCATCAACGAGTACGTCTGTATGAGAGGTTTCAGTAGTTAAGTAACCTGCGGAGGCGTGATTGCCCCAACTAAAAGCAGTATCGTAGTTTGACTTTAGCGCAGTAGTGAAAGATTCTGTAGTGCCAGCTAAGACAGCGGAATATCCTTGAACAGTTGTTCCAATAGCAGCAGAAACAAGTGCCGTACCAGTAACCCCAGCCGCAGGTAATCCAGTTGCATTCGTAAGGGTTATAGCAGTCGGAGTTCCTAGTGCTGGAGTGACGAGCGTAGGAGAGGTGGCGAATACTAGAGCGCCAGTGCCTGTCTCATCTGACATAACACCAGCAAGCTGAAAGGAGGTTGTAGCGGCAAACTGAGACAGTGGGTTTGAAGTTAGTGCATCACCACCACCAGATATTGCTGCCCAAGACGCCCCGCCCAACCCATCTTCACGTAGGAACTTACTACCGCCGACCTCTCCAGTAGAGAGAACGGCTGTGCCTTCTACGGAGGTTAGATAGCCAGCAGACGCATGATTACCCCATCCGTATGCGGTGTCATAATTTGATTTGAGAGCAGTTGTGAAAGTCTCGGTAGTGCCAGCAAGTACAGATGAGTACGCTTGGACGTTGACACCAATATCAGCATCAACAACATAGGTTGCATTGTAGGCTTGCACAGTCACGCCGATATCACTATCAACGAGAACGTCAGCATGGGATGTTTCGCTAGTTAGGTATCCCGCAGAAGCATGATTACCCCAGCCAAATGCGGTATCCCAGTTTGTAGAATTGTTAGTAAATGGAAGAACGTAAAGGTTAGCTCCAGCTTGTATCCCATCTAACTTTGTTTCATCAGCAGTTGTAAAGCTGGCAGTGGTTCCTGACAATACAGCGGAGTAACCTTGTACTGTTGTACCTATTGCAGAAGAAACTAATGCTGTGCCTACCACCCCAGAGGCAGGTAAACCTGTTGCATTAGTCAGAGTTGCGCTTGATGGAGTGCCTAGCGATGGAGTTATAAGATTTGGGCTTGTAGCAAAAACCAGCGCACCAGTGCCAGTTTCATCTGATATTACCCCCGCTAACTGCGCTGATGTCGTTGCGGCAAACTGAGCAAGAGAGCCTGAAGTAAGAGCATCACCTCCACCCGTAATTACTTGCCAAGAACTTGTTCCATCGCCGTCTTCACGTAGAAATTTATTGCCGCCAGTTTCTCCAGTAGATAGAACTCCAGTGCCTTCTACAACTGTAGAGGTGATAACTGAATTTTCCCATCTTCCAGCAGTTGCGCTCCAGCTCAATACGTCTCCGTTGACAAGTGATGCAACATTAACGTCTGAAAGTCCAGCAATGGACTTATTGGTGCCGAGTTTTACGATGAAAGAACCAGACCCTCCATTGCCAGCTTTGATGACAGTACCAACCAGCATCTTGATGTTAGGCGCAATTGGCATAACCTTTGTTAACCCGCCCGTAACAGGGTTGTAATAAAGGTCATCGTTATCAGCCCAAGTTTCTCCGTAAGCTGTGCCGTTTGTTGTTATATTTCGGACAACGCCGTAGGTAGTAATTCGACCCCAAAAATTCGTGGCAATTGCTTCAGTAGCAAAACCTATGATCTGGTCATGGTCGGTAATACCCGCAACCGCTGGAGCGAACTGAATTTCTCCAGACGCTCCGACAATTCCGGTTTTATAAATGAGCTGCAACAAAGAATCATCTATAGCAGCAGAGGCTTTGCCGTACCGGAACATCTCTTCGCCAACTTGCTGAGTGATGTTTCCATTACCCATTCCCATGTTCCAGCTACCAGTTGTGCCGTTGTACCACAACTTACCAGCGGCTAATGGAACATTTGTACCATCCGAGAAATTAAGTGAATCTGCCGATATATCAGAAGTCCATTCTGTCTCATAATCTACAGAGGTGGCTTTCTGTATAAGCTGACCAACCGACCCTCCAGCAGGAATCCCAGCACCAGACCCAGAGTTAATTTGCTGACCAACGTATAAATCGATTGATGTTGCTGTAGCCGAGCTTAAAGTGACTGTGACTTCAGACATGAGTAATATCCTGCTCAACTGGTATCAAGAATGTTTCTGTCGATCTGACATAGTCAGTGTAATCAATAAATTGTATATCACACTTATACGCGCCAACAGGCCAATCAATTTCAAAACCTCCAATTCTAAACTGCCCAGGAAGCTCTGTTTGAGGCAATAAATAAACAGGTAGAGTCGCAATTAGAAGGCCACGATTATCCCTAACTTGAGATGTTATTGTATAATTTAAAAGCGATGAAGGAACGCCTGATATTTTATAGACGCCGTAAATCTCAAATGTATCACCTGTTTTTATTGGGTCTAGACTTAATAGCTCACAGATGCTCATTTTATGCTCCTTCTTAGATGTGCCTAATTATACACCGAAATTCGCCGCGCCTCATTTAATTCCGATAATTTGCATTACTGTAAATATGTCTTCTTTGCGAAAATTTCCAGCAGGCTTGTTTGGCGACCACTCTGGATTAGCCTCCATTAGCAGGTCAAACCCAGCTAGGCCAAGATTTACAAGTCTGTTTGATATGACTTTATGGTCTTGGTCATATACGCCTAGAATCGCGTAAACGCCACCAAGCGAGAAATCTACGGTGTAACTTATAATTTCTTCCATTAGTACGCCTCTAGTGGCAATTTATACGCCACTCCGTTTATGTGTATTCTTAACTGCAACAACCCAGCAAATGATCCTGTGCCAGCCTCGACATCTTGCTCAACTACTAGGCCGAGAGTTGTCTTGCTACTAGCGGATAGCTGCCCATAGATAAGAATCTGATTATTAAGTCTTGCTCCAGCAGCGCCTTCTTTTATAACAAGATTGTTTGCACCAGTGTTAGTAGCAGCCCCGATTATCATATTTGAATTAGGGTTGTTTATAATAATGCCTCCAGTCTCTGTGGCAAACGCATAGCCGCCAGCTCCAGATGTTCCCAGTACGCCGGGGGCTGCGGCACTTGTGCTGCTAGTAGTTCCATACACACCAACACCAGATGCTGACACTCCGACAACGCCAGTAGTATTGGTAGCTAAGAACACCCCGCCTCTAACCCCTGAAGTAGAGGAATTGCCGACAATACAGGCAGACCCCACAGCACTGGTTGTAATGCCTGTAGAGTTAACTTGCCCACTTGTAACTAGATCACCACTGAACGTCCCCGTGGCTCCCGTGATATTGCCCTTGAATATTGCATTGCCTGTCGTTGCTTCAATCGAGAAGGTTGGCACCCCGCCAGCAGCGCCAATGATTCCCCACTCCGTCATAGCAATGCCCGTACCGCCAGAAAGCGCACCTGTGGTTGAGTTCCATGTGATTGATCCAGTGCGTATAGCACCAGTATTGTCGGGCTGAATCACGCCTCTCAGCGTTGCCGTTCCAGACACTAGCAGGGTGTTGCTGAGCGATTTGCCTATTGCTGCATCTGCCAAAGCTGTGTTTGCAGTTGACTGCGCTGTTGCAGCGTTGGACACACCAGTGTTTGCAGTTGACTGCGCTGTTGCTATGGTGGTGTCCCTTACCGTTACCCAGCCACCAGTGCCAGCAGCACTTGCGCGATACAGCTTGTTGCCATCGTCAGTATCAACCCACAGGTCGCCTGCACCTTCAGCGGAAGGAGGAGAAGTTTGCAAGAAGGTTACAACCTTGCCGTCAGCGGTGGCTTGTGCATCAGAGGCAGCAATGATTGCTGTAGCTACAGCATCGTCTTGGGCGTCTGTCCACACGCCAGATACTCGGATGTACAGCTTATTTCCAGCGTCCGTATCAATCCATATATCGCCATTGTCTACGTTGGATGTTGGCGCAGACGCTTGATAAAAGGATTGTATCTTTGAATCAACCCCTGCTTGAGCCGTGGCTGCATCTAAAAGAGCTTGTTCCGCATTGGTGCGTATAGTATCTATTGAAACCCCACCGCTCGTAACTGAGCCATCAATCGTGCCGCCTGCAATAACAGTCGATGCCGAAGCGCCAGTGGTGGTATTGAACGAAGTCATGCCACTGAAGCCAGAGATGTTGCCGCTGAAGTCCTCGTTCTTTAGCCAGACATAATAAGTCGTGCTAACCGGAAGACCAGCCACCGTGACCGTGGTGCCGCTAATCCTCGATTGCAAAGTTGCTGTTGCTGAATCATTGGTCAAACTTGCGTAAATCAGAGTTTCTTTGTAATCCTTCTCTGTCGCTGCATTCCAGTTCAGGGTTGCCTGGTTGTAATCTCCTACAATCGTCAGCCCGGTTGGTATAGCAGGAGCAGTGGTGTCGCCAATGATGGTATATGTGCTTGCTAGCCAATCTGAGCGAACACCGAGCGAGTTTACCGAGCGAACTCGTATGTCATAAGCGGTGCCAACAACCGTTCCTTGGGCGGCAGCAAAAGGCTCTCTTGTCTCAGTCGATAAATAATCTGTCGTACCAGAAAGACGATATTGAAACTCGTATATCTCAACAAATGCGTCCTGCGCTGCTGTCCATCTAACAAGAATTGTCGGTACTACTGAACCGTCTTTGCCAAGAGTAGAGTCTTCCGTAATCACGAATGCAGTCGGCGCTAATACCAAAAATGGGTTTGGAAGGTTCGTGTCAGTGTATGCAATTTGCTCTGATGCAGGGTCATAGGTGTAGATGCTGCTGTCGTACTCAAGCAGCGAGACGCCAACGGTGCCATCGAAGTTGATGGTGATCTCTTCCACCTGAAACGGCTTGGCAGTCCAGCCAGGAGTCGGGTGCGTCACGGTGACAACGTCTCCTACGGACAGGTTCAGCGCCTCGCTGGTTGAAACGAAGGAGGCTCTGAGCGCGTTGCGAGACCTGGCAAGGAATATCCTAGCGATGTCACGGGCAGCGTAGTAGTTGGTGATGCAGGGTAAGTCGAAGTCGCCGATCAGTTCGACTCCACCATCCTCTGCCAAGTATGAAATCTCCTCTGCTGAACCGGAGTCAGGCCAGATAGCAGTGTTCTCCTGCCAGTTGTTAGTCGAATCGATAAAGGTGCAGGAGACCCGGTTGTACTTCTCGTCCTTGGACTCGCCCCGTATAGACAGCCCCCCAACGATCTCGTTGGTGGTAAAGGCGAACACGCTTGATGAAGACTTGTCTGGCAGTAGCTGATACAGGCCGTTCGTGTAAGGCAGAAAGCCACGACAGCACATCAGCATATCCTTAATGTTCTCAAGGATGTCTTGTTCTGTGTCGAGTACAAGGTTGAACTCAAACAGCTTGCCAACGGTGCCGCTCGTCCAGTACGTCACCGTGGTGTCGTAGAAGGTCGCTGCCGCACTAATGGCAGTGTCATCGATCAGCGATGAATTAAGCCCCTTGCCGTATCTGGAGTTCGTCAGGTAGTCGCGGATGCACAGTGCTGGGTTGGTGGAATGCTCTGTCGTAAGTGTCCGTGGATCGTAAACCTTCTTCCCAGTAACCAGTGCTGTGATGTTTGGAATCGAACTGAAGGCGTCAGTGTTCCACCTCAGTCGCACAGCGATGTAGCACAGCCCCTTGAGGTCATAGCCAAAATCCCAGCCAATACCAGCGGCTTCAAACATAGGATCAACTGTCTGTGCGTCAGTGCCAGCGTAAGTGTTGATTGCGATGGAGTCGCCGTATGCGAATCTAAGGTCTGTGGTGGGGGCGTCATCGATAAGAAAATCGGTGATCGAGGCAACCTCGCCTTCGCACAGCACAATGACCATGTAAAGGAAATCGTTCGCCCCACGTGGCCCTGGCCCAGTCTCGACAAACACCCTGGTGCCAGCAATCCTGCGAACTCCGTAGATCACGGGGATGTGATTATTGGCACCTTCAGAGTTGATAAGCAGCCCTTCATTGGCCTTTGCCGCTTGCTTAGCCTTCTTCTGCGCGGATTTCGCCGAGACGTAAGAAACCCCTGCGGAAACGGCTGTAATCGCTGCATAAACAAGCCAAACTGGTATCGGCATTATTTCTTACCCCACTTTAAATCTTTGACGACAACGCCTGAGTAGTCCATCCCTGTGTCGGAAGGGAAGTAGAACTGCTGGCTACCGCGATTTGTTCTGCGCCCCTTGCGTAGCTCAAAGTCCTTCCAGTGCGAAGACAGTTCGATGGCTACTGTGCTGTCGGAGTCGCCATCAGTGATGCTGTAAGACGCCACGCGACCATCGAACACTACAAACGGAGCGCCGACAATGGCATCGTCAGCACCAATCACAGCCTTCCATATCCGACCCCTGACATCGATGTAGCTCTGCCCAAGAAAGAGGGAAACGTAAGACTGTTCAACGCCTGACATGGTCAGATAAAGTGAGTTGATTCGCGGGTCTGTACTCTCTGAAGAGTCGCCGATCTCCAGCAGGTGAGGAGAACTGACAAAGGTGCTGGAAAGCGCAGATATGCTGCGATTCCAATCCGTCAGACGGATTACTGTCGTGAAGTCAAGCTGAATCAGGTGACACACGCTGAAGGCGTCAGATGCTAGGGCGGTGATGGTGGCTGAGTCTATAGAGCGAGTCATCAGATCACCTCGATCAGGTCAATTTCGAGGGCTACCGTACCGTCCGTTGCATAGTTGAACTCCTGTACGTCATTGTTCAGGCGTACAGTGAATGGTACGCTGTCGTAGGTCAAAGTCGCCGCAGTAACCGCCGCCATCAATTGCGGCTCAAACTCGATAGTGCCATTCCCAGTGCGGTCATTGGTCAGCATATAGACCTTGTTGTGAGAGGCGAACTTGATGACATCGCCAGCCTTGAGCGTCCCTGTCAGCCCTGTGATATTGCATACTGTTGCACCAATCGATGCAGTGCCACTTGTGATCGTCCCAGAGGCAGATGAAGACTTGTCCGAGATAATGGGTAGGACGATCTGGAAACTCTCCAGCATACCCCTCTGCTTAATCAGGAAGGCGTTGATCGGGCCGTACTCGGCGCGGTTCATGGGGGGAAATACTGCGGTGAATTCCCATCGCTGGCTACCGATACCGCGCACCTGTGTGCGACCAGACACAGAAGTGCTACTCAGGTTGTACGAGGTTGATCGGAAGCCTGTGGACACGAAACCTGGGCTGCTGGGGAATGTTCCGCTCATATTTTACGCCCGACATTGTTGAGTGAGGACTGCACCATGCTTGAAATCAAGCCTCGCCGCTTCAGCAGCAGATCATCAAAGCCGCGAGCGTCATTGGCCTGTATTGTAATATTGACCTGAGTGCCAGCGCCACCTTTTGTGTGGTCGATGATCGTCTCATTCGGGTGGACAATAGCCGCCATGCCGCCCTTCCCGTCCAACCCGCCAACCCGTGACCCGTATCCGGTGAAACCGCCACCCTCGAAAGATGCAACTGTTTGACCAGCAATCATGCCAGCATTAATGTATCCCATTGCTAGCATTGCGTTTGACATTGGCGCTTTCATTGCGGTTGGCAAAAGCGGGTCTGCCAGAACTTGTGAAGCAGCAAGGTGTGCGCTCATAATTGATTGAGCAACAGCCAATGCCTGAGCCACAACAAACGCTGCCTTTTGTGCCGCTGTTCCTTCTTCAAGAGAACTTGCAATGCCAGCCGCCATGCCTTGCATAGTGCTGACCTGAGACAGCATCATCTCTTTTCTTGCTGTGTCCTCGTCAGCCAGTGCCTTTACTACAGCGGCAGACTTGTCCTGATTAAGCTGAGTAATCAAATCTGCGTGTTCTGTTTCAAGAAGCCCAAGCTCGTCCAGAGCCTCGGTGGTAACTCTAATTCTTTCATCGTAATCACTTACTATTTTATCTACGCCAGTAAGCCTTCCTTTCTTCTGATCTTCCAAAACCTTTAACGCATCTGCTTGTTTTTTATATGAAGCCTCAGTTGCGTCATCTTCTAGCTTCTTTAAGGCAATATTAGCTTCAAGCCTTGCCTTTTCATTCTTATAAAATTCTGCTTGAGCGGCATCGTCCTCTGTATAAATACGAATGATGCCATCAAGCCTTGCCTTTTCATTCTTATAGAATTCTGCTGTTGCTTCATCTTCTTGCTTTATTATATCTATCAAATCTGAACGAGCTTGGATTTCTCCAGCCAATAAGCCAATTGTCTGTATCTGTGTGTCTGTATGTTCTAGCTTGGCAGCATCATATAGGGCTATTTGCGATGTAGACATATCAAGTATGTCAACTTCGCGTTGAAGCCCTTCAATCATCCTGTCAATTTCGCTTTTAAACTGCTTTGTACTTTGTCCTGTTATACCCAGCATCGCGTTTAAATCAGCAGAAGCTGCGGTAAGCTGTCCAAGATTTTCCTTCCGGTAAGATATCCAACAAACAATGCAGCAAGTTCTTGCTTTAGCGTAGAGAACGCAGCAGTCCCTTCCATTTCTTGCATTGTAGACAGCAATAATTCGATATCATCAGTAGTCCCGCCTATGGCGTTCTTGCTCAAGTCAGCAAGTTTTTTCATGTCCTGCTCTGCAAGACCGTACATCTTAGCAAAAGCAGCGGCTACCTGCTCTGGAGCCTGTCCAATAGCCAATAGTTCAGCCGCAGTAGCACCGTCAACTTTATTAAATGCACGACTGAATGCTGATGTTTTTTGTAGTATTTCTGTTTCTATGTCATCAAGGCCAGAAACAATTGCGGTCTTTTGCTTGTCTAGCTCGATAGTCGCCGCTGCAAAAGATTGTTGAGCCAACTTATAGAAAGCATCCCCTAAGACTAATACCCCAGACTCTAGTTGCTTAAAGGTTTTATCTACATCTTCGCCAGCCTTTTGCAGTGCTTCAAGTGCGCTAGTTGAGTCAAATAGCTTTGGAAGAAGCGCAGAGCCGATCACACCAGCAATAGCAATAAATGCACCAGCTACCGCGCCGCCAGCGCCGAAAACAGATACGAGTTGTGATCCTTGCTGACTGAAAATGGTAAATGGGTTTGTTCCCATCTGCATCTGAACAGCAATGTCTTGGAATTGATAACCAGCTTGTTGGAATCCAGCCCTCATTTGACGAGCTGCTTTTTGAGATGCTGTGTTAGCTTGCAGGGCTGCTCTTTCCATTGCCCTAGCTGCTACGTCAGCTTTTTTGATGTTCGAGACTGCGCTGGCTATCCCAGCGCCAGTTTGGTCAACGGCGGTAATGTTAACTATTGCGGCGTTATCTGCCATGCTTTTTCTTCCCTTGTTCGTGCTTCAATCTAAGGAATGTGAACCAGTGGGTAAACTCTTCCACCGTCATGTCCAGCACAACCGATAAAGGTTGCCCAAGGGTTTGTGCCAACTCAAACATCCAGTAGAGTTCGGTTGGCTTCCCTTGAGCATTTAGGAGTTTTTTTCGCGGTCTTCCTCGCTGGCTGTCTCTGCACTAAGCACAAAGTTAGCAGCCCTTGAAACAACTTCTGGATCAACTTTACTGCGAAGAGAAGTTTTATCCTCTAGCGTAAATGCTTGATTGCCATCCTTATCAGTTAAGCCAAAGATAACAGCGTAAATTAGGTAATCAGTAGAATTACCATTTGCGCGTGAAATCATTTTTGCCTTGTCATCCAAAGTCAAATTCTTTGAATACAGCGTAACGTCCCACTCAGGAATAACAATAGATCGTATTTCCTTGCTAGAGAAGTGAGCAGTAGCAGATTCAATAATTTTCATTAGACCACCACGCCTTCAGTAAGGACGCCAGTACCTTGGAATGTGATGCTAGACTCTACCAATCCATCGTAAGAGATGCTAAGAGTCTTACCTGTGACAATTGCAGACCCAGAAAGCTTATGGTCGCCAGCAGTGTCACCTTCCATCTGGAAAGAAACAACTATCTCTGCGCCAGCAACGCAAGCAGTTTGACCAGCTGTATCTGTGTCATCAAACAACACATCAGCACTGCCAGACCATGACTTTAGGCTTGGCTTGTGAGTGCGCCATACATCGCCCATAGTGGTGTCTTCATTTGTGTCGCCAGTTTGATCAACTGACCAAGTGCGAACCTCTGCCATTGCAGCAGCCCCAATCTTAATTACGCCAGCACTACCGCTAAATGTTGCCATCTTCCACTACCTCCGATTCAATTTTGACTTTAACCTTTACAGGCTTCTCAGGCTTTTCAGACTGTAATCGATAACCAACTTTCAGCAAGTAATCAACCTGATCAGGCGTTACACTAATTATATCACCAGCAGGAGACACAACATTAGTCCTTTTCATACAGCCACTCCAGCATTGGATTCTTTCGTGTGATAGAGAACCTCAACAGTCATGATCCCAGTTGCAACAGGTTGCTCTCCGCTACCAGAATAATCAGCCTGAAAGCTCATTATCCGAGTATCTTTTGCGTTACCATCACGGGTTCTGTCGGCATATAAAGCCGTCTCAATCTCAAGCGCGATAGTATCTAAATTATCATCGTATCCGCTAAGAGCCTTTACATAAGACTCTATAATTATGCTAACTGTTCTAGCCATCGTCCTATCAAAACCCATTGTGGCTGGCTCTGATGTTTCATCTTTGGAATATACACAAAGACCAGGTAACTTATTTGCATCCATTGGATATACGCGACTTGGATATACGCGACTTCCAGTTGTAGTTAGACCTGTAACCGTTGTAATAATGTCATCCCTGATTAGCTGTCTTACATGAGGCATTATTGCTTCTCCAGAATCAGCTCAGTCATGCCAGTTCCGTCTGGCTGAACAACTCTTATAAGATATACCTGCTTATCAACAGTTAAAGAGTCTGAATCCTCTGCACCGCAAATATCGCTGCTTTTACATACAAATCTTGGCGTAGTAGATGTGAAACCAACGGTTCCAGAAATATCAACTTCTGTGTATGCAGAATCAAATATTCCTTTCACTGTTTTTCGCAATTTGCCAGAACGCTTCAGAGCGCCATCTACGCCCCAATCCATTAGCATTGCCATTCTATCGCTATCAGTTTCTACCATTCTTGCGTCCACGCTTTATAGGAGCTTGAATTGATGTGTCAACGCCAATAGCGCGATTGGTAATTTCTACGTCCATGATTTCTTCGTCTGCAACTAAGCGTATTTTCCCATAGGCCATTAGTTCCACAGTCTGTTGGGACTTTGGATTCAATTCAACTATGTCGCCTGGTTGTCTAGCGCCGTCAATAACAACGCCGCGAATAACTATATATTTAGCCATTTTATCACCTGAACGAGGGGCTTGGCCGAAACCAAACCCCTTGCTTGTCAGCACTTACTTAAACACCATCGTTACCGAAGGCAAAGCTTACAGCATGACGCACTGCTACGTCACAGCTCTGCAAAGCAACAATACGGACAGTACCAGACTTGCTGTTGGTGTACGGATCAACAGTGATATCCAAACCACCGAAGAAGCCTACCAACAGATCGCTGAAGTTGCCGAAATACAGGTTACCAGCGGTTGCTTGATTAGAGATAATCGAGCGGTAGCCGTTGATTGTATTGCCGGGTTCAACAACAAACTGTGCAGTTCCTGTTGCCTTCTCTTTTGTCTTCAAGCCGCCCCACATAGACGCAGGGAGAATGTAAGCCAGATTGCCCATAAGCGCATTGTCTTCGCCAAGAGCCGTCTCAAGAGTTACTACTTCTGAGAATGTTGGAACAGCAGCAGCAAATGCAGTTACTGTGTTAACGCCAGAAGTGCTTAGAATGCCTGTTGGAGAACCACCAGTTCCAGCGCCTTCAAGGGCAGCTTTGTCAATTGCTAAAGCAAGAGCCATTGCAAGGTCATCACGCATCAAAGACTCAACATCCAAAGATGACTGAATCAAAAGCTGGCGAGTCACATCCGTGTACGCGCCAAGAGTGCGTGGAACCATTGATACGCTGCCAACAGTCATTTCTGTCGCAGATGTATCGCCGCCTTCTGTGCTAATCCAGCTTGCAGCAGCAGATGTAAGCTTCTTAGGAATCTTAACATCGCCAGACAGGCCAGTAAGCATACGAGCGCCAGCTTGCATTACAGATGAGGCATTACGCAGAACGTCAATGAAGTCGCCGCCACGGAAGTCATCAGTGAACAAGGATGCTTCATCAGCACTGTTCAAAGTACGCTTAGTCATGCTCCAGTTACGCAGAACGTCAACAGGGATCATTAGACCCTGTGCAGTAGTGCCGTACTGTTCAGCAGCAGCGCGTGAGCATTCAAACTCAAATGCCGCATTCTTCTGAGCGCGAACATCAGTTGGGTTGGCAAGTGCATTAATTGCACGAAGGAGGCTGTACTGCTTAACCTCTTTCTTGCCCATGCCAATTGACTGATCTTCCAAAGCGCGACCTGAACTAATTTTGTCCAGAACAAGACCACGGAATGAATCAATTGACTGACCTTCTGAAACCGCTTTCTCAGCATCATCCATCAAGCCATGACGCTTACCAAGAGCAATAATTTGAGAAGCGTTACGTTGTGCGTTTTGGGCAGACTCGGCACGAACTGCATCAATATCAACTTCGGACATTTTGGTGTCCTCCTTAGCATAAGTTATTACAGGTTGAATTGCTGAAGTGTCGCTAGACCTACCCACGCCAACTGTCACATCAGCGGGAATTGATACTATGCTTGCTTCCATTGGAGTCCACGACTTAGCTATGTAAGTAGATTTCTCCCCTTCTTTTTTAGCTAGCACCATTTTATTGATGCGATAGCCAACGCTGATGTTGGCACGGATGCCATCCACCACATCATTGAACACTTCTGAGGCATGATCGTTCTTACTAAAACGAACCTTAGCGCGTAGTCTACGCGACTTCTCATCTAGCTCAACAGATTCTATTACGCCAATTTGCTTTAATGGATCGTGATCAAGCAAAAGTGGTGCGCGACCTGACCCAAGGAAAGACAGGTCAATGGCTGCTTTAGTATGTTCTAGTATTTCATCGCCAAAATATCTTTCCACTGGCTCTTCGCTTGATACCGCAATCATCACTGTGCGTGTATTTTCATCG
>Ga0070748_1000490_pt1 | contig 19404 bp, 17 predicted proteins | sample VirMetDEL_Nov_12_FD_77015 | JGI IMG/M metagenome (GOLD analysis project Ga0070748, IMG submission 77015) | Aqueous microbial communities from the Delaware River and Bay under freshwater to marine salinity gradient to study organic matter... | ecosystem: Environmental > Aquatic > Marine > Coastal... | reverse complement strand
CCATCCAGGTTGTTAGCCGTGGAGCAAGGCCACCAATAATTGACATGCGCTCAGGATCAGTGGCCCAGAGGCGACGCGCGACGGCGCTCATATAATTTGCACCCTCTTGCACTATAGTGCGTGCAACTGTATCGCCCGCATCCGCCGCATCGAGAATAAAAATAGCCAGCTGAGCGTAATCACTCGACTTGGCCCCGCAAAGTTTATCAACCAGGGCAACACCGCGCGCTTGATAGTGATCACCAATTAATTCACTTAACACCGTGCTTGGCCCAAGCTGATCATAAGCCAATAAAATGGCCTTAATCGCTTCAAGCCCCATCCAGGCACCACCGCCCTTATCGCCCATGGGAAAACCATGGCCACCCAAAATAAGCGACTGATTTTTTACAAATGAATAACCACAAGAGCCGGTACCTGCAATCATCACCGCACCCTGATCGCGATTGTGCGCGCCCAAACAGGCGATGTGTAAATCGGTGGTTAAAAACATTTTGTCGAACGGGTGCTGCCACTCATTCATCATTTTATAAAGACTGGGCACATTTACGCCCGCCAAACCAATGCCCGCAATCAATTGGCTCAACTGCGATTCTGGCAAGTGCGCATCTGCCAAGGCCAATTCTGCAGCAGTGCGAATGGAGCACTTCGCCTGCTCAACCCCGTGATAGGGGTTTGCTGGGCCACCGACGCCAGTGCCTAGCACCTGCTGATCCGCCGTTAAAATACGCGCGCGACATTTAGAGCCTCCGCCATCAATACCCATATACAAAGCCTGATCACTCAAGGGTTGCTTACCCATAATTACCTCATTGCTGCTCGCATCGGCCGCACCTGAACACACACAGGGCCACCGTCCAAAATCGGGCGCTATTCTAATCGCTCATTCAGCGTTAAAGGCGCAAACTTGAAAACAAAACCTAGCGAAAATTAAGCTCAGACCGTATCGCCTTAACCTTTCTAGCGCGACGCCAAAGCCTTAGGGGCAAAAAAGGTTGGCACTCACGCGAAGTGCCAACCACAAGACCACTACTACGCTCTAGAGAACTCACACTGCCACTAGAACCCGAGGAGAGTACAGGCCTAGTAGCAGCGGACTATTTCAGATTACGCACCAAAGACAACGTTGTCAAATGATTCCGCGTAATATCGTGAAAAATAATGGCTCCGCGAGAATGTAACATCTCTACCACTAAAAACCTGATAAAGAATTACACATCTAGACTCTATTAATCGCATTCTAGTCGCATTCCGAAAACACAAAAAACGTCTAACTAAAATCATTCCACGCGCAAGTTGCTCCTTTCCGAGCTTAATGCTAGCCTCATACTCAATATTTTTTATTGCCTTTAAATCATTCATTTTTTATAGCAACATTTATGACTGAACACGCTGATTTCCTCAATCATCCGCCACAGCTAAGTCGACTTAAAATCGACGGCAGCACAATATTGGTTATAGATAATTTTTTACAGCAACCGGAGACTATATGCGCAACAGCGACCCACGCGCAATTTAGCCCCTACCCCGGCTACAACGAAAAAAAAGGCTACCCCGGCATCCGCGCTAAAGCGCCTGAGGATTACTCCTACACCTTAACTACTTTTTTAGAGCCACTATTAAAAAGCGAATTTAATGTGCCCGCCGAACTGGATATTCGCAAAAGTATTTGCGCCTTCTCACTCATGACCATGAAACCGCAAGAATTAGGCCCACTACAACTTACACCACACTTTGATGCCAGCACCCAGTATCACACTGCTGTGCTTTTATTTTTGTGTGATCAAGAGCATGGCGGCACCGCCTTTTATCGGCACAAAACAACAGGGCTTGCGCGCATAACAGCCGATAATCGCGAACACTATTTAGATACGTATTATGAGGAACTAAACCAACACCGCCCTCAGCAAACTTACTTTCGCGATTCCACTGAGCTATTTAGCAAAATCGGATTTATCGAAGCGAAGTTCAATCGCCTCATTATTTACCCTGGCTCACTCCTTCACGCCCCCTACATAAATGCCGACGTCAGCATCAGTAGCGATCCAGTGCACGGACGTCTAACACTCAATTCTTTTTTTGATTTTTAACCTCTTTCCCGCCGCTCATCTCTCGCCACGACTAGCGCAACCAACTCTGTTAGACTGCGCCGCGCTTGCGCGCGCTTAACATCAAGCCCACACCTGCCAACAATCTAGCGCCATCACAATATATACACCGTTATACGTCGTTTATTAAAGCCTGGTGGGTGCTATAACCCTTTCCATAAGCGTTATAACAACAGCCCTGCGTTTAGCGCCTTAGCAACCTATGCCACCTCGGACCAGTACACATGAGCCCAACGATAGAGTATCAACATATATTTCGAGAAATCGCAGCCGACCTTGAGCACACTGAAGATTACGGTAAAGTCGCTACCTACATTCCGGAACTCGGTGACGTAGACCCCACAAAACTAGGTATTTACCTTACCACCGTCGAGCAACTGCAATATTCTTTTGGCGATGCAGAGGAGGCCTTTTCCATTCAAAGTATCGCCAAAGTATTATCACTCACCTTGGCCTTAAAATGCGTCGGGGAGGATTTATGGAATCGTGTAGGTGTAGAACCTTCAGGCTCTGCATTTAACTCGTTGGTACAGTTAGAATATGAAAATGGTATCCCTCGCAACCCCTTCATCAATGCTGGCGCTATTGTTGTTTGCGACATCTTAGTGTCGTGCTTGGGCGACCCAAAACGTGAGTTACTGGCGTTCATTCGCAAAACATCGGGCGTAGCAACAATTAATTATTGTTCAAAAGTCGCTGAATCAGAAAAGAGTACTGGCTATAGAAATTATGCCTTGGTCAACTTCATGAAAGATTTCGGCAATATACATAATGATGTAGAGCGCGTTCTGGACTTGTACTTTCATCTCTGCTCAATTGAGATGACCTGCAAAGAACTAACACAAGCCTTTTTGTTTCTAGCGGCAGGCGGTGTAAACCCCATAACAAATGAAGTGATCATCAGCCCCCAGCGAACCAAACGAATTAATGCCGTTATGCAAATGTGTGGATTCTATGACGAAGCGGGCGAATTTGCTTTTAGAGCAGGATTGCCCGGCAAGAGCGGTGTGGGCGGAGGTATAGTTGCTATTCACCCAGGTAAATACGCCATTGCCGTGTGGAGTCCAAAACTAAACTCTAACGGCAATTCTTATAAAGGCATGAAGGTGCTTGAAGCAATAACGACAAAAACAGACTCCTCAATTTTTTAATCGAACACATTAATACTCAGATAATTATTTAAAAAAGCTACCCGCCACAAATAAATAAGCCCCGAAAATTTCGGGGCTTATTTATGTTACTAAGCAAGCTAGATGCAGCTTAAGCTAAGCATTAAAACTTAACATTTACACCAAGTTTATAAACAGCTTCACCCATAAATGACCATGCGGGGTAGCCCTCTTTCAATGGATCTTTTACGCTGGTATAGGCTTCTGCAGCACCATATTGAATATCATTTTCTTCAAGAACGTTAGTAGCCTCCAATGAAACATTCACCATCTCAGTAACATTCCAACCAAAACTTAAATCCAAGGTGCCGTAGGCATCATGCATACGATTGCCGTACCAACCAGTTTCACGCACCATGTATTTAGAGCGCCAGTTATAGGCCGCACGCGCAGAGAACTCGTCACTTTCCCAATATCCTACCAAGTTGGCATTGTGATTAGATGAAAGCGTGAACACACCAATATCATCTTGGAAACTACTGGCAGGGGCATTGCCATTAGCGTAGGTGTAGTTAGCAGAAATACCAAAGCCATTATCAAAGGCATGATTCACTTGCAATTCAACACCATCAATTTCACCGCCACCGGCATTTACATATTGATTTACAGTCCAACTATCCAAACCGCTGTCAGGACTTACGACACCAATTTTTTGATTGATCATGGTTTCTGTGGTGATGAAGTTTGAAATGTCTTTGGTGAAAAATGTTACAGAGGCAATATTGCCATCGCCGTAATAATATTCCAAGCTCACATCAGCTTGGCTGGATTTCATCGGCGCCAAGCCCACATCACCGAGTGTTACAGTTTCATTGCCAGCAACTTGATCCTGCCAACCCGATTGCTGACCCAAAAACATATTTTCATAATTAGGGCGAGTAATCGCTTGCGATGCAGCAACACGCAACACCCACTCATCACTCAAGTCAAAGGCGACGTTCACACTCGGTAATATATCGCTGTAATCTGCTGACTCTTTAACCTTACGCTTACTCCAACCAGCATTTTGCCCTACATCACCAGCCGCAAGCGCAGTGCCATCTAGATCATAACCGCTGGCATAAACATCCGAAGAAATGTAACGCAAACCAAAATTACCGCGCACTGCATCGGCTTCAAAATTAAACATACCGTACCAAGCTTGATTCTGTTCATTCAACAAACCATAACCGGGACGCTCTTCAACCCAACCACTGATATTGGCCATGGTATTTGCCATCATGGCACCAATGTTCGGTTTGGGTGATGACCAACCTGGCGTGCCCATCGCAATAGTACCGCTGTAAAGTGAAGCAGTATTGACGGTAGTGGCCGTAGCATTAAAGACTGAGCGCTCAGTGCGCTTTTCAAATTCATGTTCAGTAGTACGAATACCGGTTTTGAACGATTTAATTGCACCCAAATCCAAATCAAACGTGAAGTCTAATTGCGTGAAAGTTTCTTCATCGGTATTGGGGCCACGCGTTGTCGCCCATGAACCGCCAGGGCCAGTTGTAGGGCTAAATTGGCTGGCCAAGGTCGCTTGACTTTGCGATGGTTTAACAACAATTTCTTTGCCTGTTGCATCAATCACACCAGCCCACTTAGGCAAGCTTGAGCCTGCAGTCCAAGAGCCATAAGAATAGTTAGTGGTCATATCAGTACCACCATCAGCACTGGTTTTACCTGTTACAAACTCAGCTTTAAACCCTTCACCGGTATAGCTGGCATTAAATGCCAAGCTGTCCGAGGTCATAGTACCTACACGCGCCCAGGTTTGAATAAAAGCATCAGTTGCATTGGCCGCGGTAGTATTACTGCTTAAGCACACGCCGTTAGGGTTAAAGCCAGAACTAACGTCAGTATTGCGCGCAGTGCAATTTGCATCATGAAAAATATAATGACTGGTGTTTGAGTTATTACCCACTAACTCCATGGTTAATGCATGTAAACCCAATTCGATATTATCGGTGGGGCGCGCTTGCAAATTAACATCCAAGGCGGTGCGTTCACGCTCTTGTACAAACGTAGTTGGTGCAACATCTGCGGCCCAACGGGTATCAGATTCAACACCACGACGAATATAGTCACCTTCACTTTTAGCTGCGGCCACTAACACACCAAAGGTTTCTGCATCATTTTTCCAGCTGTACAAACCAGAAAGCTCAGGTGCAAACTCGTCACTTACTGTGCCTATGCTGCCCTTGAGACTGCCCACAATAGTATTGGCATCCAAATCCAGCGGCTTGCGGGTTTTTACCACCACTGTGCCACCAATGCCGCCTTCGGCGAGATCAGCTTGCGCAGATTTATACACATCCATGCCGCCTATTAATTCAGAAGGCAGCAGAGAATAATTAAACGAACGATCCATCGCCTGCTGGTCGTACCAGCCAGTAGAGGCAACTGCTTGACCATTGAGCGTGGTGTAAGTCATTTGTGGATCAGAACCGCGAATAGACACGGAAGCACCTTGACCAAATGCGCGCCCAACACTTACACCAGGAATACGGCCAAGAGTTTGCCCTACGTCAGAGTCAGGTAATTTACCGACGTCTTCTGCGGAAACCGCATCCACTAACGCGGTGGAGTTGCGTTTGATATCGACAGAGTTTTTCAGGGCGCCGCGAATACCAGACACCATTACCTCTTCAACATCACCGGTGGCGGCTTGCGCTACAGAAACGCTGCTCGCCAAGGCGATAGTCGTTACAGTTCCCAAAAGAATTACGCGTCTGTTTGCCAGTTTAATAGCTGCACTCAGTTTGTTTTGCATGGTTTGCTCCCGCAATAAAGCAATTTATGTATGTGTGTGTTTTCAACTAATCCCTACAATCGCCATCAACAGACAACGTTGTCGTGAAACCAACAGTAAACCGACTGGACAACGTTGTCAACACATTGAGGCGCACATCTTATCGCGTAAGTTTTGACTAATTTCTTTATAAATCAACAAGCTGGATGGTTTGCGCGCCAAAACTCACAAAAAATATTTTTATGGGTTTGTTTAAAAAAGCAGAAAAAGTTACCCATCTACCCAATAAAAAAGGGCCGCATCAATGCGACCCTTTTTAAAACAAAATGATTAGCAAAAAAAATGCACCGGACTAGATCAGTGCGCCATTATGGCTGCGCGCAATTGGCGCAAACTGGCCTTAACACTGCGCGCATTTTCAGGGCCCATACGTAACATTAACTTGTGAGTTTGGGGCAGTTTTTCCAATGAAGGATCAGCAAACTGATAAAACACCTTAGGGTGAACCAATAATAAATCGCCGCGCTCATCAGGTGCCGCTAACACATTATCAATCGCTGCAATCATCACCGAGTGAAAGTTGCTTTTCTTCAAACCTAATTCCGTAAACGCCTCTTCCAATAAAGGATAAAAGCGAAAATACAGCGCGGCGGCAGCTTTGGAGTCGATTAATGCAAGCGTCGTTACATAGGTTTCATAGCGATCAAAATTAGCCGCGCCTATACGCTCCTGCTCAACGGCTTCGCCCTCTATCATTACGGTATAGCTCTCCGCTTTAAATGGCGGCGGTGGCGATACGACTGGACGATACTCAGTGACTATCTTGCCTTCTGCAACCGCATTAGTGGCTAATACAAATTTACGCAGCACTTCCTGCGGCACCAACAAATTCAATAAGCCCTCACCACGTAAACTATTAAGTGCATCTAGTATCACGCTGTCACTTTCATTGAGAAGAGGCAGTGGCTCGAGCACTTCTTCTGGCTCTTTCTAGTGCTTCATAGTCAACCATAGGCACTGGCGCTGGCGCTACTTCTGGCTCGACAATGGGCGCTACGGCTACAGGTTTAATCAGAGTTTCTAGCGTCGGCTTTTCACCGCGCATAAAAAAGAATGCTACTGCGCCCAAAATAATTAATACGACTACCACAGCGATAGTGGTTGCTGAGGAGCTTTTCCGCGAAGGACGGTAATCTTCTTGCATAGGTACTTCCTTTAAAGTGAGAGCAGACAATAATAAAGAGGCTGAGCGAGCGCTATTCTAGCGGGCCAATCAGTCTAACAGGCCACCAGCGATTTAACCCTTAAGGTGCTGGGGTAAATTCTAAAATTATTCGACTCTTATAGTCGAGCAACTGCAAACGATTTTGCGCCAAACGAAAAACTGCGCTGCTATTAAGCCCTTCTAATAGCCTCGCCTCAAGCTCACCCGCGCGTGCTGAACAATACATACGCGTTGTTGCTAGCTGATTAAACCTAAGCCACGCGAGTGATTGTTCATAGCCACCGGTAATGCGGTTACAGCCAGTAAAGCCCTGCAACCTTTGTGTTGCCGAGAGTTGAATAAAAGGAATTTTTTGCCCTTGATCATAACTCAGCGCAACACCTTTTATGGCACTGAGATGCCAATAGGTATCCACAAGCGGCAACTGCACTTGCTCAACCTTCGGTTCAGGGGCCGGTTTGTGCGCGCAGGCAATTAAGGTTGCCGCCATGAAAGCGCCAATCCCAACGCCCTTTATTGCCCCTGCAAATTGAACCAGCTTCATAACCCCTCCTAAATGAAGTCAACGTGACATACAAATCGGCCTATAGCTTAACAGCCCTGCTTTGATTGGGGGCTAAATACCCCAAAACCCTTAATTGCGACCTTGAACCCCACGATTAGTGCCGCCTATATAGAGCCCATTTATAGAGCCCGTTTACTTACGTCAGACACTCATCATCTTTAGAAGACAAGGTTGCAGCGCAATCAATCCACAAAAATCATCCGAATATCTACTGTGCGAAATTGCAGCCGCTGTGCAAATAAGGTATTCTTTCTAATAATCACTCTCATTTACATTCAGCAACACTTATCTATGAGCCAATCACTATGAACAGTGCTGTATTTCCTGATGCCATGCTCACCAGCTTGCGCTTAGACCAGTGCCGCAAGGGCGCGCAATTGCGCGTGACCGCAGTATTGCCGCAGCCACTGTTCGGCACACAAGATGAGAGAGTTAGCCTGCGTCTTAAGGAACTGGGGTTTCTACCCGGTGCACTGCTCAAGGTTATAGGTTTCGGCTTAATGGGTTCAGATCCACTGGCAGTGCAAGTCAACGGCACTAAGTTTGCGCTGCGCCGCGCCGAAGCCGCAAAAATCGGAGTAGAAGTGATTTCTGGTAGTATTTGATTAAATTTGTTAGGTAGGCTTACCAATAAAGCGATCCAAAGATACCTACAAAAAGGCCACAAAAGATCGATAAAAAGCCTCACAAAAAGTCGACAAAAAATCTGCCTCGCCCCTATCAGCTAGCCCGCTTCACCAACATTAGGTAGTAGTACCATGTCTGCTCCAACGCTACGTTTCGCACTTATCGGCAACCCCAACTGCGGTAAAACCTCGCTCTTCAATCGCTTGACTGGCGCGCGCGCTAAGGTTGCCAACTATCCCGGTGTTACCGTTGAGCGTCGCTCCGGTCAAATACAGGGTTTGAGTCGCTCGGCAGAATTACTCGACTTACCCGGTACCTACAGCCTCTTTGTCACCTCCCCCGACGAACAGGTAGCCCGAGATGTTATTTTGGGTAGCTTTGCCGGAGAAATACAACCCGATGTACTCATCGCCGTAGTCGATGCAACCAACTTACGTTTGGGACTACGCTTGGTGATGGAGCTAAAAAGCCTCAATCGCCCCATGATATTGGCGCTCAACCAAATGGATGCCGCCGCCAGCCGTGGCATTAGCATCAATACCGCCGGCCTCGCTCAGGCTATTGGCATTCCGGTCATTGATACCGTGGCCGTTAAACGCCAAGGCGTAGATGACTTGCGCGCTGTTCTCAATGAGTTTGCCCAGCAACCACCCTTAGCCAAAGGTGAGCAAGCACTCACCCTTAGCGATCGCCAAGAATCTGTTGAAGCGCTCTATATTCAAATTGAAAACATTGTGAAAGACAACGTGATACAGCCCGACCACCTGCCGCTCTGGCAGGAGCGGCTCGACAGTATCGTGATGCACCCCGTGCTCGGTTTATTAGTTCTATTCAGTGTTCTACTGACCATTTTCCAAGCCGTATTTGCCTGGGCAGGGCCAGCGGTCGATGTAATCACTGCCAGCTTCGAGGCACTCAGTGAACTGGTCAGCACCTATATGCCCGCAGGGATTTTGCGCGACTTTATTGCCGATGGCGTGATTGCAGGCGTAGGCGGCGTACTGGTATTTTTGCCGCAAATTATTATCTTGTTCTTCTTTATATTAGTCTTGGAAGACACCGGCTATCTCACCCGCGCTGCCTTTTTGCTTGATCGACCCATGCGCGGCCTAGGCCTCTCTGGCCGCTCGTTTATTCCACTACTGTCCAGCTTTGCCTGTGCGGTGCCGGGGATTATGGCCACGCGCACTATCTCCGACCCGCGCGAACGCTTTATCACCATCATGGTCGCCCCACTCATGACCTGCTCGGCGCGCTTGCCAGTCTACGCATTGATTATTGCCGCCTTTATACCCGAGCAAACCATTTGGGGCATCTTCAACCTGCAGGGTTTAACTCTGTTTGCGCTTTACTTCGCCGGTGTCGCCAGCGCCGCCTTAGTCGCTTGGATCATGCGCCGCAACCAAACTCGCGAGGAATATCCACTGCTACTAGAGCTGCCCAGCTACCGCTGGCCCATGGCCTACCATTTATTAATCGGGCTGCGCGAACGTATTTGGATTTTCGTGCGCCGCGTGGGCACCATCATTCTTGCGCTCTCGATAGTGCTATGGTTTTTAGCCACCTTCCCCGGTGCACCCACCGATGCTATTCACCCAGCTATTGAATACAGCTTTGCGGGTCAACTCGGCCAATGGATGCAACCGCTGTTCGCGCCCTTAGGCTTTAGCTGGCAAATGTGTATAGCGCTCATTCCCGCCATGGCCGCGCGCGAAGTAGCCGTAAGCGCCTTGGCTACCGTTTATGCCGTAGGCGGCGAATCCGTCGATGCCGCATTAGGCGTTGCCCTCGCTGCAAGCTGGAGCCTGCCCGTCGCCTTCGCCTACCTCGCCTGGTTTGTTTATGCGCCCCAATGCATATCCACCATTGCCGTGGTCAAACGCGAAACCAACTCGATAAAAGCCACCGCAGGCTTTACTATTTATTTATTCGCCCTCGCCTACTTTGCCGCCTGGGCGACCTACCAAATTGCCCTGCTATTATCCCAATAGGGTTTAACCTAGTTAGCTAGTAAGAGGAGGCAAATATGTGGCAAGAAATAATCGTAGGCGCCTGCGTCGTCATCGCCTTTATTTTCCTAGTGCGCCGCTGGTGGCCCTCCGCCCATAAAAAAGCCGCCGCCTGCGGTGGTTGCAGCGGCTGCGGCTCAACGAGTACGTCTAGCTGTGCTAACCCGGAGGATAAGGGGAAGTTTTGATTTTTTCATCGGTTCAAGGACTATACTATCGAGAACCCTTTTTAAACGCTATCTATAGCTTCTGCTACACCTAACTCATCCCCACCCTAACTAAAGACTCTTCCCCATGACACTCTAATAGCTCCTTTATTTTTTGCGCGGCCAAAAAAATCTGAAATGCAACAAAACCAGACACGCCTACAGAACTTAAAAAGATTAAGCCTATTAAGGTTGGCATCACCTCTGAAGAAAATATCCAAATTGATAGTGCGGATAATGAACTCAATATCACCAGTAGATAAGCAGCGTAAAGTCGATCGGTAATTCGATTAAATTGACTCCACTCAAACAATTGTTTATTACCCTTCTCTAACGGAGCTCGTACACGTCCCGACAGCTTGAATGTGACCCCTGCAAAAAGTTACGGTAAAGTCGGCAACCTTATTTGCTGCGAACAAAAAAATATTTCTTCTTTTGTGGGGTTTAGCTTATATTGGTTTCTAATAACTTCATTTAAAACAAACCTTAAACATAAAGCTGATCTTAATCATAAGGAATCAACATGAAATACGTTATTGCATTATCATCCCTACTATTTATTGGCTGTTCCTCTACCAGTAATACTCTAAATGAATACAAAACCATTGCCGGATCAGTAAAAAGTAAAACTGTACCCAGCTCAAGACTAAATGGCTCGCCCCTGATTACTCTAGGGCAACCAATAAATGGGGACATCAGAAAAGAGGATCCTATATTCTTAAATGAAGGCTACGCATCCAACTACGACACTTATAAAATAAACATCACAATTCCAGGCGAGTACAATATAAATGTAAAAACATTGTGTGACTGCTTAGGATTTTCTAAGATTTTATTTTTTCCTAGCGTGCATGTACTAGATAAAGAAATGGTCGAAGTCCCAATAAACGATAGCAATGTTGAATCAGGTCTTCCTACAGATAATTTATTTGCATCAAATATCCCCGCACATTTGAATGCAGATATAAATTTGATTTTTGCTGAAACAGGGACCTATTACCTGATAATTTCCCCATACAACAAAAATATTGGAAAATTGGCGATTGATATATCAGTTAGCACTAAATCGAATTCTCCAACCAATCCTGTTTGGATACCAAATTTTTCAGTGCCAATAAAAATCCACCCCTATGGAAAATACATTGCGAAATTAGAAGCTGTGGATACTCACTAGCACACTCAAAAACTAAAATAGCCACTAATTTTAAAAAGTACTTTCCCTGGAGAGGGGAAGTACTCCCTAACACATGAAATGAATAAAAGCCACATTGTGAAATATTATTTATTAATCCAATTTCACTACAGGTACCCCAGTTCCAGAATATGGAACCACTTTGTACTTTTGTACACTTCTTGCCAACAGATTTTTGGTGTCTTCCGCTTCTATAATGTAACTCTTGCTACCTTCTGCGAAAAACTTGACCTCCACCGGTGCATATATTTTTTGCATCGGAGCGTCAAAACTGATCATTTTTACTACCAGCGTATGCTCGCCAGGCATAACATAAAAACTCTCTCCGGTTGAGCCTGAAGCCTTAACACCGTCCACAGATTGCAGTTCGATTAAATAGGAATACCTCCCTATAAGCGGAGCCTTTTTCGTATATTGCGTAGAATAAACTAGCGCCTTACTTGAGGCTCCCTGAGACATATCAAGTGGCTTTACAGCGCATGCCGACAACATAATCATTGATAAAAGTACTAAACACCAAGACTTCATTTAAAACTCCATATTAAAAATTGATCAACTTTTTAGTATCTAAAACACTCTTTCTGATTGAGTGAACCAATCAGAAATTATATTTACATGTATACCTTCTATTGTCATGTGCTTTTTCTAAATAGTAATTTAGGACGCCCACCAATTAAAAGAGTTAATGCTAGGCGTCCTCCATATTTTTGCTAAAAGTATATAAGCCTTTCATGCCAACCCACCGCGCTTAGAGCCGTAAAACCCACCCAGCAATCCCCCAAAACTTACCATATGAGCCGAATAATCTATTTAATCGGCTCATAACTGACTCTTTTCCTACCTAGGCCCCATATACGGAACTAGCCCATGGTTGATGACACACCGGATATTCGCTGGATTTGGCAGCAGCCTGAGTGGCCTGTATTTCATTGGCAGCAGCAAACGCTGGAGCCATTGCTGCGCAGAGCTCACATGTCACTGGGTTTACTCTTGGGGCGCGCGGGAGCAGAGGATGCGAGCTTAAGTGCGGCAGCGGCGCTGGAAGCGCTTTTGCAAAATATATTGAACTCCTCGGCGATTGAGGGGGAGCAGCTTAATGCTGAGTCTATGCGCTCTTCCCTTGCGCAGCGCTTGGGGCTGTTGCTTGAGGGCGATGCGCTTAGTTATTCACACACTGCGCGCAGCGAGGGTTTGGCCGAGCTGATGCTTGATGCGGTGCAAAATATTACCGCGCCACTGGAGCTGGAGCGCCTGCTGCAATGGCACCGCTGGCTTTTTCCCGACGATGCACCTCGCTTAATTTCGCTCGCCGTTGGGCAACTGCGCGGCGACGAGCCCATGCAGGTTGTTTCAGGTGGTATCGACAAGCCAAGGGTTCACTTTGAAGCGCCGCCGCGCACGCAATTGGATGCGCAGCTTAGTGAGTTTATTGCCTGGTTTAATCGCACCCGCAACCATGCGCAGTTAGACCCATTAGTGCGCGCCGCCCTTATCCACTTTTGGTTTATTACGCTGCACCCATTTGAGGATGGCAATGGGCGTATAGCGCGCGCATTGACCGATTTGGCGCTGGCGCAAACCGACAACCAAGCCATTCGGCTCTACGCCATGTCCACGGCCATTTTGGATAAGCGTGCGGATTATTATCGAATACTGGAAACCACTCAGCGCGGCGACCTTGACCTAACCGATTGGCTGGAATGGTTTTTACTAAGACTCAACACCAGCTTGAATACAGCGCTCGAAAAAATGGAGCGCGTGTTACACAAACACCGATTTTGGCAACAATTTCAGCAGGAAACATTTTCGCCCGAACAGCGCAAAGTGCTTAATCGTTTGCTCGATGGCGGCGAGCGCGGTTTTGAAGGGGGAATTAGCGCTGCGCAATATCAAAAAGTGGCGCAGGTCAGTAAAGCGACGGCGACGCGCCACCTCACTGATTTATTGAGCAAAGGTTGTTTGGAGAGATTGCCGGGGGCGGGGCGCAGTACGCGCTACAAAATCTCCCCGCGTCATTAAAATATTAAACAACCTTAGTGTCGACAACCCTGCAGCATATCCAAAGCAGGGTCATAAACCTTGGTGCTTACTTGGGTTAAGCCCAACAGGGTATGAAACAAGTTGTCGTGGGTAAACTCATCGCCGGTGCGCTGTTGTAAACAGGTGCGGTCAATGGCCTGCGCTTGCTCAAAACCGGTTGAAAACCACATAAACATAGGTACATGTTTTTGCGCTTCAGGTGCTAGTACATAGGGCATGCCGTGCAGGTATAAACCGTTCTCGCCGAGCGATTCACCATGGTCAGAAAAGTAGATCATGGCGGTGTTGTAGTTCGTTTCGTTAGTTCTTAACCACTCTATCGTTTTCGCCAAAAACTGATCGGTATAGCGAATGGTATTGTCGAAAGCATTCACTACCTCTTGATCCTTACAATCATGCAACTGATTCGTTTGGCAGGTAGGCTTAAACACCTCTGCATCACTAGGGTAGCGATGGTAATAGTCTGGGCCGTGGCTGCCTTTTTGATGTAACACAATGAGTTTGGTTTGAGCGCCGCGTGTACCTTGCATAGTCGCTAACTTTTCATCGAGTTGATGCAGCAGTGCGTTGTCAAAACACTCGCGTTCATTGCACACTTCTGGCAGCGTCCACTGTTGAATATTTTCGTATTCCACGCGATCACAAACACCCTTACAACTGGAGTTATTATCGCGCCAATAAACGGGAATACCTGCGCGATGAATCACATCCAACACCGACTCTTGCGATTTTGCTTTTTTATCGGTGTAGTCATTGCGCGCCAGCTGTGAAAACATGCAGGGCACAGAGACGGCCGTTTCTGTACCACAAGAATGTACTTGTGAAAAATTAATAATATTTTCTTGCGCCAATTGCGGTGTGGTATCGCGTTCGTAGCCATTAATACCAAAATGATCGGCGCGCGCGGTTTCGCCCACCACCAATATAATTAAATTAGGCTTAGTCGCAGCGAGCGCTTGCGGCATCAGCTGCGCATCTGTACCTATAGGTGCGACTACCACGACCTCGTTCGATTGTGCGGCATAGCTCATAGCTGCGTAGATGAAATTAAGCGGATTCGCACGCTGGCGAATATCTTTATGGTTGCGAAAGAAAGAAGCATATTGTGCTGACATACTAAAAATAAGCAGCAGGATTAATACGAGTGCTATGGCGGTTGTTTTTACTTTACTCCAAGCTTCACCACGCAAACTACCAAAGGTTAAGCGCGTGCGTGCCACCATCAAGGCGGGGATAATCGACAGCAACAACCAGAACAGCAAGCGCCCAGAGAAAAGTCCCCCTGCCTCACTCACGTCAGTCTCAACCACATTTTGAATCATTAGCCGATGTATGACGATGCCATAGGCATTCATAAAATAAGATGCTGACGCCGCGCCAAAAATAATTAAGATGAACAGCGGCTTGGCAATATAGGGAAGCACGACCAAATTCAGTATTAAAAATGTCAGTAGCCATAAGAGCAGTGCGAGGCTGAGAGCAAATAGCGCACCACCCACACTAAACACGTCGACTAGCTTATGCACTTCTCCAAAAAAAGCACTGTTGTAAAACACCACAAATACCAGCGACCAAAAAGCAGCAAATAGCCTTGGTGTGAGCCTTGAGGATAAGGGGTTAAGCCGCGATAAAAAAGCGTTAGGGGACGTTACTGCAGTTTTCATCATACTTGTTCTACACCTTCAGAAAAAATTGCGCGCGAGGCCTTGGGCATCAACAAAAAGCGATAACCCACAAGCGCCGTGAACCAACAAATAGCCAGAGTCCAAAGGTCGTGGGAGATGAAGTGCGCACCGCGCAACTGCTGCCCAAAGCCGAACAAAAAGCCCAGCGCGAGCGCGCCCACTAAAAGCCATTTAGCCCAGCTAACACCGAGTGAGCGAGCGGCGAAGTAAGCGCAAACCCAAGCGTAGCCAGCGCTGGCATGGGCGGCAGGAAAACAACCTTCGCCCGTGCGCAACCAAAGCTGCTGCCACACCGACACATAAGCAAGCTTGCCGCCGAACAAATCAAACTCCCAGGGGCAAGAAACGGCTAAGTTCTGTTTAACTACGCTAACCAATAAGCTCGCACTCACCGCACACAATACGAGGTAACCCAGTGGACGTTTATAGGCAACCAAACGCGCGTTAAAAAAACTAGCAACAAAGCCGCCGAGGCACAGCAATGCAGCCGCAAGTGACAAGTGTTTGCCGCCGCTGTGTAAAAACGCATTGGTTAGCCACGCATTGCGCAGCGACCAACGCCCACCTTCCCATTGATACAACCACTGCGCCAGATGACGATCTAGGGCAAACACCTCTATGACGAGGGATAACAACAACAATAACGCTAAGGGGAATTGCAAATGCCACCACCAAAAGTGCTGCTCCTGCTGTACCCCTGAAGGTGATATGTCTATTTTTTGATGACTCATAGTTAAAGGCTTAAGGCTAAAAGAGAGAAATGGGGCTGCTGTGCCAGCAAAGAATTTAATGACGCACGACTAAGCAAATGGGTTTCATTGCGAAGCTCCACACCCGATGCGCGAATACGCAATCGATAGGTCTGCAGTGGATAACACAAACCAACCGCGCTGCAGCCTTGAAAATCCACCCATACACTTAAAGGTGGCTGGTGGGCCGCGCGCCAATGCGCAAGCGGCAAGTTCACATCTAGTTGAAGTTTATAAACTTCAACTAGGCCATAGTTAGGGTCCCGTAACGGCTGTGCCTGCTGTACAAATATCAATGGTTCCAGTTCTATGCCTGCCACTGATTTTTGTAATTTGGTGCGCACCCTATGCTTGTAGAGATAATAATTTGGCGCAATTTGCCAGTGCAGCTCAATAGACTCACCATTCAACATTGCCCTAAGTTGAAATGCCTGCTCCACGGCAAGAAATTCACCTTGATGCGCGTTTAGGCTAGCCCAGCGTGAATGCTCTGCATGAGCAATTAAAGGCACGCAGCAGAAAACACCCAGCCACAGACACCGGAAGAAACGACAAATAAAAATAGGGGATAAACCTAGGCGCATAGCTAACCTCTAGAGACCTTGCGCGATAATGCACAATGTTTCTTAAGTACAACTTAAGCCACGAGAGGTACGTACAATATTAAGAGACTATTTGCGCAGTCAGGCTCTAGCTCAGGTTTGCTTAAGCTTCTAAGGGTATTTATAAGCCGAAAAGCTTTATTATGGCTAAGCGAAACAACTATGCCTTTTAAGATGGCTGAGAGGCTCAGCCTACATTCACTGCAGAGAACAACACACTATGCGCCTACTATTAGTAGAAGATGATTTGATGCTGGGCGAAGCCCTTCAAGAGGCACTAGGGCCGCGCGGCTACGCCATCGACTGGGTAAAAGATGGCGAAACGGCGCTGCGCGCGCTGCGCAGTGAGAATTTCGATCTTATGGTGTTGGATATTGGCCTGCCGGGTATTAGCGGCCTAGAGGTACTGAAAATCATTCGCAAAGAAGCGATGATTTTACCGGTGCTATTGCTGACCGCGCGCGACACCCTTAATGACAAAGTCACAGGCCTCGACTCCGGCGCTGACGACTATCTCCTCAAGCCATTTGATTTAGATGAATTATTAGCACGTTTACGCGCCCTCAGTCGTCGCGCTTCAGGCCGCGCCAGCGCGCATATTATTCACGGCGAACTTTGCATTAACCCCGATGACCAAACGATTTCCTATCAACAGCAACCGGTAACGCTCGCACGGCGCGAATTTATGCTGTTGATTAAACTCATTGAAAATGCGGGGCGTATTTTAAGCCGCGAACAACTCGAACAGAGTTTATACGGCTGGACCGATGACGTGGAAAGTAACGCGCTCGAAGTTCATATTCACCATCTGCGAAAAAAAATCGCACCAGATTTAATTCGCACCGTGCGCGGTGTGGGCTATGTAATCGATAAAGCATAGCCTTGACAACCCGACTCAAGCCTTCAATCGTTAGAGCACAAAACAACTAAAACATCAGGACAAATAGGCGTGAACTTCTTCAAGATAAAATCAATTAAACAATTTTTAATTTTCAGTCTATTGGCGATCCTCACCTTCAGCTTTTTGGTGATGTTTTTAGTCAACCGCTATTTGGCGATGATTGAAATTGATGAGCTATATGACGCGCAACTCGCGCAAACCAGCCGCATGCTGCAGGGGTTTGTCGACCGGTCCATTGATGAGATTGATTTCGACCACCTAAATAACGCTCTACAAAATGCGGTGCAAGCTTATTCGGGTGCGGAGGACGATGAGCGTAGCGAGGACGGTCACGGCTACGAGGGCAAGCTTGCCATACAAATTTGGGACCTTGAAGGTCACCTACTGTTGAAAACACCGACGGCGCCACTGCATGCACTCGCGCCATTACAGAATGGTTATTTCTTAACGCAATACGACGCCTTCGACTGGTATGTATTTAGTCGGCACATGCCTAACAATGGCCTCTGGATTATTTTGGCGGAGCGCTCTGATGTGCGCGGTGAACTTATAAATAAAATCTCTCTCAGCTCCTTCGGCGGCCTTATAGTTGCGGCCTTGTTAATGGGCTTAAGTTTAATTTTTGTGATCAGTCGCGGCTTGCAACCTCTGCTGAAACTATCAGCGCAGTTAGGCGAGCGCCATATCGACAAACTAGAGCCGGTCAGTATTGAGGCGCCACCTCCCCAAGAACTAAAACCGCTGGTACTGGCCATCAATAGTTTGATGGCGCGCGTCGCACAAGATATTGAGCGCGAGCGGCGTTTCCTTGGTGATGTTGCGCACGAATTGCGCACGCCTTTGGCAGCCTTAAAACTCTACACCCAACTGGGTTTGAGTAGTCAAGATCTCGCAGGTACCAAACACAATCTCGCGCAGGTATTAAAAGGTGTAGATCGCAGCACGCGCTTAGTTGAGCAGCTACTCACCTTAGCGCGCCTTGACCCGCGTGCACTGGGCGAAAAAGAGAGCCTTAACCCTGGCAAACTTGCGCAAGAAATTGTGCAGGTACTGGCCGACTCCCGTCCCGCTAAAATGCTTGACCACAAAGTGGTCATAGCACCTGTACTCTTTACCCTTGAATTACAGGGATATTCCGTATTGTTTGGCGTAATGCTGCGCAACCTATTAGAAAATGCCTGCCAATACAGCCCCGTGCAAGGCCAGATCACACTAGACGGTGACATAACAGCAGAATATATACGGTTGAGTATTGCCGATGAGGGGCCGGGAGTACCGACAGATAAATTAGAATCACTTTGCCATCGTTTCTTTCGCGAACATCCAGCGGATAGAAATGGCAGCGGCTTGGGCTTGTCCATTGTGACGCGCATCGCTGAGCTGCACGGCGCTAAGCTAACCATTAGCAATCGCCGCCCACAGGGATTGCTAATTACACTGAATTTCCCACTCAACTGAATCTTAGTGTGCGCAATGTGATTGACGCCAACCCTTATTTTGGCGCTAAGGGCAGCGCCGCATCGGGCTCAAATGAAGGGCTCAACCAATAGCCCTTCACCCCCACTAAAGACTCATCAGGCAAGTCGGGATTG
>Ga0070748_1000486_pt1 | contig 19500 bp, 31 predicted proteins | sample VirMetDEL_Nov_12_FD_77015 | JGI IMG/M metagenome (GOLD analysis project Ga0070748, IMG submission 77015) | Aqueous microbial communities from the Delaware River and Bay under freshwater to marine salinity gradient to study organic matter... | ecosystem: Environmental > Aquatic > Marine > Coastal... | reverse complement strand
TTGAACGTGCTGGGGGTGAGATGCTGACTGACTTATACTCTTTACATATTAAGAAGAATCTAAGCTGGTTTAAAGACGGGGATGACGCTGTAGCATACTTAGCTAACCCAGAAGTGAAAGCTTTATGTGATGACTTAGTTGCTGATGAGTTTGGTGAAACACGATTCCACGTTATTGATGAACGTTCAGGGTTGGTGGATTCATTGAAGCGACAAGTTGATATTGCGATTAAGAAATATGGGTCTAAATTGATTGTATTCGACCCATTATCCGACATTCTACGCTCTCTAGGGACTGAAGAACAAGAAAATTTCATGATGTGGGAGAAGCTTCTTAAGAAAGAGGGTATTGTATTCTTAAATGTATTACACACCCGCAAACCACCACAAGATAAGGAAGGTAAAGTTCGTAAGGTAACAGAATATGATGCACTAGGTTCTGGTACATTTGTACAATCAGCAGATATTAACATTGTGTTGAACCGTGATAAAATGGCTGAATGTCCAATTGAACGTAACACTACAGAAGTTAGTATGCCTAAGTGCCGTGGTGGTATTACTGGGATTGCATGTGAATTATATTATGACCATGATACCCGACAACAGTATGACAAAGTAGATTTCTTTAATGGTAAAATTGGTAATGTAGAAGACGTAATTATACCAGAAGAAGTTACTGTAAATAATATGGTTAATGACACAACAGGGGAAATTTATAGTGATACATTTTAAGGAATCTATATATGGTAATTAGTTTTAAAGACGCCAAGGAAGGCATGATTGTAAATACATTATGTGATGGTGATATAATTATTATGGACACAAGCAATGGTCATAAAAAAGTCACTGTTAAATTCATTATAACTGGATATATTGCAATATTTCAATGGGGTCATATTGTACGAGGTAATATAAAAGATAAAATGAAACCATCTGTATACAATATTGGATTTATTGGCGATGGTATTTATAAATCAGAATTTAATAAGAAAACCACAATACAGTACCAAACATGGGTTGACATGCTCAGACGGTGTTATAGTAATGAATTATTAGAAAAAAGACCAACATATATTGGATGTACGACTTGTAAAGAATGGTATAACTTCCAAAACTTTGCTAAATGGTATGACAATAATTATCCTAAAGATGGTTTAACATACGAATTAGATAAAGATATTAAGATAGATGGTAATAAAGTGTATAGTCCTAATACTTGTCTATTTGTTTCTAGCAATGATAATACGGTTAAATCAAGAGCTAAACACTACAATTTTGTGGATATTAATGGTGTTAACATTGAAGTTTATAATCTGACAAAATTTTGTAAACATAACAAATTAAGTCGTAGTCATATGCACATGTTGATTAATGGTAAAATAAAAGAGTATAAAGGCTGGACAAAGTATTATGAATAGTATAAACTCATCTTAAATCAATGTAAGGAGGAAAACAGATTGTATAACGATTACATATACGATATTGAAACATACCCAAACGTGTACACAATTGCTATTGGTGAAGTATCATCACGTAATTGTAAGGTGTTTGAGATTAGTTTCCGTAAAGACCAGCGATTAGAAATGATTGAATACTTCCGTCATATTGTACGCAACAAGGGACGTATGGTTGGATTCAACAATGTTGGATTCGATTACCCAGTTGTTCATTTTATCATTAAAAATCAGAATGCAACAGTTGAAGATATTTATAACTATGCAATGGAGGTTATTAAATCTGAGGACAAATGGGCTTATAATGTTAAAGATAATGATGTGTTAATACCACAAGTAGACTTATTTAAAATACATCACTTTGATAATAAAGCACGTATGACTAGCTTGAAGATGTTAGAATTTAATATGCGTTCAGAGAATATTGAGGATTTACCATTTCCAGTTGGAACTCATTTAACGTCAGAAGAAATTGATGTGTTAATTAAGTATAACCGACATGATATGGTTCAAACTTTTCAATTCTATAATGAATCAAAGACACATATTAAGTTCAGAGAAGTATTGTCTAAGCAATTAGGTAAAGACGTAATGAACTTTAATGACACAAAGCTAGGTAAGGATTTGTTCATTACTGAACTTGAAAAGAACAACAAGGGATGTTGTTATAAATATGGTAAGAAGCAGCAAACTAAACGTAAGAGTATTAAGTTAAAGGATTGTATCTTTGGTTATACTAAATTTGAACGTCCTGAATTTCAGGCTGTATTAAATTGGCTAAACAAACAAACTATCACAGAGACTAAGGGTGTATTCAATGACCTATTGGAAAGTGATTTAGGTGATGTTGCAAAGTATGCTGTAATGAGAGTTAAGCGTCAGAAGTTAAAAGGTAAACCAAATGAAGACGAATTAACCAAGTATAAAAAAGAATTACCACTTCACTGGATAGAAGAAAAGGAATTGAAATCACCAAAAGGTGCAATCAGTTATTATTTGTGTTGGAATATAGCAGATAACTTGAATGTTGTTCTTGATGGTTTTAGATATGACTTTGGTACTGGTGGTATTCATGGTAGTGTTGAATCTTCTATCATTTGTTCTGATGATGAATATTTAGTTCGAGATGAAGACGTCGCATCATATTATCCAAATTTAGCTATTAAGAATAGGATTTATCCGAAACACTTAGGTGAAGAGTTCTGCAACATATATGAGGGTTTGTATAACCAACGTAAGGTGTACAAAAAACAAGGGAGAGATGCGGAGCAGCAAATGCTTAAACTTGCTCTTAACGGTACGTATGGTGCTTCTAACGACCAATATTCACCACTGTATGACCCAATGTTTACAATGAGTATTACTATTAATGGTCAGTTGTCATTATGCATGTTAGCTGAACAGCTACTAAAGATTGATAAATTAACAATGATTCAGATTAATACTGATGGTCTTACATTTAAGATACCACATGAGAGTAATGCAAGAGCTACTGACATTTGTACTTGGTGGCAAAATGTAACAAAGCTTGAATTGGAAACAGCGGAGTATGCTAAAATGATTATCCGTGATGTGAACAATTATATTGCAGTTAAACATAACGGTAGTATGAAGAATAAAGGTGCTTATGCATGGAAAACAAAACATCATGACCCAGAGCATCCAGATTTAGGTTGGCATCAAAACCATTCTGCACCAGTTATATCAATGGCTGCTGAAAGATTCCTTGTCGCTGGCGATGATATTGAAACAACTATTATGAATCATAAAGACCACTTTGATTTTATGCTTAGAACAAAAGTACCACGTTCAAGTAGATTGGTTATGGTTGATGATTTTGAATGTGACAATGTATTGCAGAATATTTGTAGATACTATATTTCTGATAATGGTGGATACCTTGTTAAGATTATGCCACCAATGACACCTACTAAATTAATGAGTGTGTTTCTTGACGATGAAGGTGTTAAACTAAATGCTGGTACTAAAGGTGATATCAATAAATACACTAAAAAGGGTTATCAATTCTTAGGTGAGTTTGAGATTGAGCAACCAGAAAGACGTATGGGTATTAGTGTTGGTTGGAAGTGTGTACCATGTAATGATATTAATAACTTTAAAGGTAATATTAATTATGATTACTACATTAAAGAAGCTATCAAATTAGCTGGTTTTGGTATGGTTGAGGATGAAGAAAGTGAATAAATTCTTTATTAAACCACTTGACACACCGCCATTATATGCTATAATGGCTACATAAATTATTAATAATAGAGGGGATTTAGAGGATGAGTAAATTAAGAATAGTAGACAGTGATTGGGACAAGATACCTGCTGATGTAGAAGAAATTGGTGGTTATGAGAATGGGGACATCACTTACTATAAGAACATAAAAGAAAATACTTATGAATATAGAACACCACGCAAGCCTTGGGCAAGTTCTCGATGTACCCCTTTCTATGAAAAACGCATCAAACGTCCATCCAATATCTTCACCAAGTCTATGTTAGTGGCTGGTAAGCATATTGTTGAGGTGCGACATCCTTATGATGGTGTTAATAGATATGAAATATTATCATTAGATAATGGTACATTAATTCTACAGGGAATTGGTTTAGGTGGTGGGTTCCTTTACCTAAATCACTATGAAGATAGTTTGACTATTGACATTGATGGAGACGGCTTTGATATCATGAAGGTGTTTACAAGGGAGTACCCATCAAGAACTCAAGATTTAAAACTAATCTGGGAACGTACACCAACTAAAGTTCCAACACAAAAAGAGTTGCAATTAGCAGCTTTACAAGATACAATCAATAAAGCTCAAGAACAGATTGAGGAATTGATGAAGGATTAATTAGGGAGGGATATATGAACAACACAATTGAACAATTCAATGCTGAAATTAAAGCTAAAATACTGGAGGATGAAATATTAACATTAACAAATAATCGTATCATTAAACGAGATAGTGAAAATAAACAGTTGACAATCAAAGCAGGGTTTGATAAGATACTAGCCTTGGTAGCAACAAGTATTAACAAGTTATAATAAATAGAGGAGATAGAGATGAAAACATTAAAAGAATTTATTGTGGAATACAATACAAGAGATGGTGAGGGTTTAGATAAAGAAGCCTTGTTTGAAACCTTTGAAGAGTGTTTCGATGTAGTTGCAGAACAAGATCGTGACGAACATCGTTGGTACTTCAACTTAGACTTAGTTACTAAAGTAGATATTGATGGTGTTGACCGATTCTTTGCTTGGACACAGTGTGAACCAAAAGGGGAGGACGCTAACCGTGAAGATTGTGGTTGGGAGGCACCAGACCTAGATGATTTACAAGAAGTATTTCCACACGAAGTTACAGTAATTAAATACAAATAATTCAATTTAAATTAGGAGAAATAATATATGAGTTTCAAACCAGCAGGTACATCAGACGCACCAATGAACAATGACAACGCACCATCAGTGGATTACAATGCAATCAATGCACAAGTTAAAGGTGGTAGCCGTCCAGCACGTATTAGTTTGATTGTAGATTTAGGTGTACAGAAGCGTGACCCATTTACAGAGGCTTACGTAGAGTCTAGTCCTAAGCACATTAAAGCTTTAGCAGACCAAGGGGCTATCATCCTTGATGATGGTAACATTAGTATTCCACAGAAAGACCAGCCACAGATTGCTGTGTTTGCAGATTTAACAAGTGATGTAGTAGATTATGGCGGTGATTTAGGTAAACAACCATACCGCTTATCTTTGAATGGTAGTGACTTTGGTGCTATGCGAGGTATTGGTTTCTCTGGTAGTTATGCATTTGATAAGAATGGTCAAATCCAGAAAGATAAGGGTTTTACATTTCACACAATGTCACCATTAACTAAGTTAGCTAAAGCCACTAAACAGACACAGATTATCTCTGGTTCTGGTGCAGACAATATGGATGTGGCACAGTTGTTAGATAAACCATTTATGGCTCAAGTGGATAAGACAGAGAAGACTAAGGAGGATGGTACAGAAGCTATCTACTTAAACTTCAAAGGTTGTTCAGAAGTTCCTATGGTTCCTAGTGACCCATCTGACCCAGATAGTGAAGAGATCATGATGATGGTTAAACCTTTAGTTGCCGATCCATTGGTTATTACATTTGACAATGTGACAGAAGAACTACGTAAGTGGATTCGTGGTGATGTGGCTAAGAAGATTAAACAAGCCGTGAATTACTCTGGTAGTAAGATGCAAGCTGTGTTGGAAGGTGTAGCTCCTAATACTAGTGATGAGCCAAAACCTGATTTGAATAAACCTAAACCAGTAGTTAAGACGCAAGAACCTGATTCAGACTTTGACGATGTGCCATTCTAGGGCAAATAGTATATCTGGAGTTTTATAGTAGATTAGGCTGTTAATAGCAGCCTTTTAATTAGATTAAGTAGGAGAAAACAATGAAATTTATTAATGTGTGGTGTGAGTATGATATCAATGGGGATTTTGGTGGGGACAACAATGAAGCAGTATTCTCTGTAGCAGATGGTGCTGATGTGGATGAGTTACTTACTAAATATTATACCTATTTATGGGAAGAAGTTAAAGATGAAGATGATGACGAAACATCTTTATTGGAAGCAGGTTTAATGGGTTGGGATTATATCACACTAGAGGAGCTTAAATAATGTTACCATCAGACCCGTCAGCACGTACAGTTATTAATAAACGTGTTTTAGAATGTGTTAAATTACTAAATGAAATTGAGGGAATCAAAGAGGATGTTAAAGCATTAGGTGTAGCTTGCAAGGATGATTATAAAATGCCTACAGCAGACTTTACTAACATTGTTAATGCAGCATACAATCGTGAGAAGGTGGAGCAGCAAGTTGAGAAGTTACAGACTAGTTTAGCTGAAGCTGATATCTTGAGTAAGTAAGCTAATGCTTATATAATAAAACATAGTTAATTAGAAATTAAATTAACACATCTAAAGCCCCTACAGAGATGTGGGGGCTTTTTGTTTATATGGAGGAAATTATGGCTAAGAAGCCAGTGAAATTAAGTATTGGAGATATAAGTAAAACCTATATACTTATAGAAAGAGTGGAAAATGTAGTAAGACCTAATGGCAAAAAGAGGCCTGTATGGAGGTGTAGGTGTATAGAATGTAATTTAGAACGTAATATAGAATCACAAGCCCTAGTTGCCAATAAGCAGTCAGATTGTTTCTGCATCTCTGGAAAGCCTCCGAAAGTTAGTAGAGACTTTGGTGGCACAACCACTAAATACAAGAAGGAAGTGAGTTCTTATTATCATATGATAGGTAGATGTTATGATGAGAAAGAGTCTGGATATGAAAATTATGGTGGAAGAGGTATCACAGTCAGTGCATCTTGGAAAGAGGATTTTAGAAACTTTTTAAAAGACATGGGAGAGAGGCCTGATAAACATGTACTTGATAGGATAGATCCTGATGGTGATTACTGTAAAGAAAACTGTAGATGGGTTGACAGGAACACATCATCTTTCAACACTAGAAAACATAAAACCAATACATCAGGACGTACAGGGGTGTATTGGTTTGAGAGGGTTGGAAAGTGGATAGCAGCTATTCATTACAATAATAAACAAATACATTTAGGCTACTTTGATAATTTTGAAGATGCTGCATCAGCAAGAGCTTCTGCTGAAATTGAATATTTTGGAGTAAACAAACTATGACAAAACCTACTACAGCAATTATTGATTTAGATTTATACAAGTACCATGCCGCTGCTGCTGGAGAGAAACGAAGTGTATTAGTAAAGAATAAGTTAACTGGTAAAAGTCGTGAATATAAAACACGTACAATGTTCTATGGTGATTGGAGAAAAAAGGTTGGTGGTAAACTGGCAGAGATGAATGCACAACGGGACACACCACTACAATGGGATGATTATGAGTATGAAGATATTCAACGTCCAGAGCCTATTGAGAACATCTTACACACAGCAAAGGTTATGGTAGAGAGAGATTTATTATTAGCTGGAGCTAAGGATTTTAAAGCGTTCTTGGGTGAGGGGGAGTCCTTCCGTGTTGGGGTTAGCACATTATTACAGTACAAAGACAGGGAGAGTGTACTTAAACCTCTTATGCTTGATGAGGTGACTGAATATTTACGTAAGAAGTTTAAAGCAGAAGTTGTTAGTGGTATTGAATGTGATGACCGTGTTGTGATGGAGTGTTACAAACAGCCTGATAACTTTGCTATGATAGAAGATAAAGACTTTTGGGGCTGTCCTATTAATGTGTGGGATCGTAACCAACAAGACAGGGGTATTGTAAACTGTGATAAGCTTGGGCATCTATTCCTAGACTCTAAGGGTAAAGTAAGAGGTGAGGGTAGAATGCATCTATATCTACAAATATGCAGCGAAGACATTACAGATAATTACAAAGCTAATTGCTTTTCGGATACTAAGTGGGGGTCTAAATCTGCGTACAAAGCTTTATCTGAATGCACTACTGACAAACAAGCTTGGCAGGTATTGGTTGATACATTTAAATTACTATACCCAGAGCCTAAAGTTATCAAAGGATGGAGAGGGGATGAATTTGAGATTGATTGGAAGTATGTATTAAATGAGCAGTTCCAGATGGCTAGGATGTTACGATTTGATGGTGATAAAATAGATGTAAGTGAAGTCTTAAATAAAATGGAGGTGAAGGTTGACTAGTAAGAACCCTTGGGAAACAAAAGAAGGTAAAGTTATATGGAAAACAGAAGCTACATACTGGACATGGTTACGTGGTGCATTGAGGAAATTATGGTGTGACTACCCATTACGTCAGCAATGGAAGAAAAATAGTTTACGTCCTGTAACCAAAGAAGAGCGCATAGCTAAGAAGTATCACCCATCCACCAAGAACGTAGGTCAGTGTAGTATGTGCGGTGAATGGATGGCTGGTAGTAAGCTTGAGTGTGACCATAAGATAGAATCTAAAGGTTGTACCTCTAGAGAGACAGCAGAGAGCTTCCTGTGGCATTGTGGTGGGTTAGTTGGGGATGACTTTAGGTTGGCCTGCAAGCCATGTCATAAAATTCAATCTTACTCCCAGAAGCAAGGTATCACATTCGAAGAAGCCACCATCCAAAAGGAAGCTATTGAAATCTTAAAAGATAGTAAGAAGTGTTTGACATGGTTTAAAGAACGATCTATACTCTATCCATCAAATGCAAAACTTAGACGCGAAGCTATTATTAAATACTTAGAGGAGAACAATAAATGATAAGTAAAGAGGAGGTTCAATCCTTATATGAGGAAGTGAATACAGTAGTGGAACTCAGGAAGACTTGGGATGCATATGAGTTCTTAATAGAGCTGCGGGATAGGTTGAGCTTGAAACTGATATTACCAGAGGAGGACAAAGATGAAACTATTTAATTTCTTTATCAAGAAAGCAGAGAAAACCCCAACTGAACTTAAAGGTGCTATTGAAACTTGGGTTGTTGGTTGGAGAAGTGTATATTGCTATGTAGGGGACTCTTATTATACAGAATCACACTTTCAATCATTCACCACAAAAGCATCGGCACAAGAGTATGCTAATGAACTCAAGATGGCACGTAAGCTCTTAGGTGATAAAGACTTAGGTGTATATGTTGAAAAACAAACACCACCAACCAATGTATAAAAGGGAGAATACATAATGACACAGTATAAAATTCAAGTGGGGAGTTGGACTAAATTACCAGACGGTAAAGTTCAAGAAGATACACGAGAAATTATGGAGATGATGGCTGATAATGTGTGCGGTGATGTTGAGAGTCACGTTGCAAAGGTTGGTAGTTTCTGGGATTATATTGGGGTATATCACGATCATAATATACTAGTATATCACAGTGCAGGATATTATGTAGGTCTTGTTAATCAACCATCCCTATTCATTCCATATGAGGAGTTACAGAAAATGTTAAATGTACCAAAGGAACAGGAGATGCCGAAGGTATCCTCCCTACTAAACACCAAATTAGACTGCCGTAAGCCTGATGGAACTGTAGACAAGGAATTGTCACGAGCATTCCAAGAAGCTTGCTTTGAACAGGGGATTAAGTGGGCACATGGGGATAAATGTGCATATCTAGGTGCTCCATTCCTATACACAAAAGAAAACCTTTTATCCTACTCTGATATAGAGGATGAAGATGATGATAATTTCTTTGAATGCCACAGTAACAAACAAATCAACTTCACATACTCCCGCACATTGACTTGGGAAGCTACAGAAATTGAACCTGTTGCATCAGAACCAGTAGATGAAATGGTGGATATTTGTGGTGTTGAATACTCAGCGAAAGAATTGAGCGAAGCTTTGGCTTTGATTAAAGCAGCACGTAAGGGGTAGGGAGATGGATACCAATATCCCTACCCCTAAATACACAACATACCAACTACACCAATTCTTAATTAAATTAAATAAGAGGTTGCGTAGGGTGGATGCATCTACTAATATATCCGTTATAGAGCAGCATGAATACCCCACTGAGACTGTTATAATTGATAATGAACACAGAGAGGTGGTTATGAAAGTGGTGGTCACAGGGAACCTTCTAGGTAGGCAGGAGTTGAAGTTTTTCTTTGATAGGGATGGAGATTTTAGTTATGTTGGTGATGGTACAGAGAGTAAGGTTAATAAATTAAATTAGGGTTTTAAATAGTAGAGGAGATAAATTATGCAACATTATGAACAACCTTGGGCTGGCGGCACAGTGTATAATTGCATTGAGCGTTGTCTACGACATGTACAACAGTCAAATAACAATGCAATGACTACTACTATTAATGAGGTAACTATAGTAGTTTACAAAGAGTCTTTTATGAGTGACCTGTGTGATAAGTTTGACATGCAACGTAAAATCACTCATAAACAATATTAGGAGAGGATATGTCAAAACAACCATTAACACCATTCCACCTATCGGTGGAAAAGTATCAAGAATTATTAGACACAAACATGGTTAATCAATTATGGGAGAATGCCCCACAGAACATCTCAGTGTTCCGTACAGAGCAGAACAGACATAATGCTAACTCAGAGGTGTTTGATTTGATTTATCACATTACAGAGATGTCTGGGGCTGACCCTGCTGTGATATACGAGATATTCGAGGAACACCGAGAACGTATTATTGAAACGTTGGGATGGTTTGATACTTCCTTGTTGGATAAAGAGAGTATTTTAGATAATTTATTGGAGGATTAAAGATGGAAGTAGACAAAGAGCAATACCTTACCAATCGCATCATAAGCCTAGAGGGGTTAGTTAAATGGCTTGAAGAAGAATTAAGTTTAGCAATACACATATTAGAAGATAGTGGTGTGGATTTTGAGGAAGTTAAACAAGCATATTTGGAGGGAGAGTAGATGAAACCATTATCAAGGAAATCGTGGTTATATAAGGTTAATTACAAGTTAGGTACACAAGATTTTAGAAGTCAGGTAAGACGCAGTAAGTTATCATTATGTACTCTTATGAGTTCTAGTGTCTTGTGTTTAATTGTAATTATTGCTACGGTAATAGCGGTAAGTGTACTAGGACTTGTATTTATTACCTTCGTGCTTGCTGTAATGTCCCCTGTGTTATTACTGACAGGGATGTGGTTTGAGGGTATTGACATATTCTATAAAATGTTATATTTTTACATGGCGGCGTTCTCCCTTGCTGGTTTGATGACATACTTTGATGGTGGTATTAATTTTGCACCAGATTATATGAAGTTTAAATCTAAACCTGATACAACAAAGCATTCCATTAAGGATTCATACATAGTGCAATATGTGAAAGCATTGAAAGATAAGGTTTGTCCAATAATTGATATTACGGAGGATTAATGGCTATCAAATTTAAAGACTTTCAGAAGTGCGTTGATATTATACACAAAGGAAGTGTAGTGGAGATTAACTGTAAACTAGGGTTGTGGGGAGTTAGGGGTCAATGGGATGACGCGGATATAAACAGGGAAGCCCTACATTATTGGCGTCAATATAAGGAAGATGGAGAGTATTCAAACATTCTTGGTGGTGAGAGTGTTATTGATAAATTGGTTAATAAGAAACGAGGAGAATAAATTGAATAAGAATTTAACAGAAGATCAACAAGCGGTGAAGGAACTTTTGGAGCAGGGAGCGAGTATTCGTGAAGCTGCGAGAGTTGTGTTGGAGCGAAGCTCGAAAGAAAGTACAATTAGGTATTGGGTGGCTAATGGGTTGTTAGGGACTCCATCTACTGCGGTCACTAAGACTCACTTACCAAAGGTACTAGTCTTTGATCTAGAAACTTCTCCTTTAAAATCATATACTTGGGGACTATGGCAGCAGAACGTTGGCCTTAATATGATTGAGTCAGAGTGGTTTATCTTATCCTATGCAGCTAAATGGTTAGGTTCTGCTGAAGATGAGGTTATGTATAAAGACTTACGGGGCATTGTAAGTAAAGAAGACGACACTATTATCCTAGATGATATGTGGAAGTTATTAGACGAGGCTGATTTAGTTATTACACAGAATGGTAAGAAGTTTGATGTCAAGAAGATTAATGCACGTTTTGTAATGAATGGTTATAAACCGCCATCCCCATACAAACACATTGATACCTTGCAAATTGCTAAAGCTGTCTTTGGTTTTACAAGTAACCGTCTTGAGTGGATGACTGATAAACTTTGTGTTAAGTATAAGAAACAGAAACATGCAAACTTCAGTGGTTTTGACCTATGGGCAGCTATGATGAAAGATAATATTGAAGCTTGGGACGAGTGCTGCACTTATAATACATATGACGTATTGTCTTTAGAAGAACTGTATCTTAAGATTGCTGCTTGGGATAATAAACATCCTAACTTTAATCTCTATTCAGAAGAAGAGAAACATACATGTCGCTGTGGTAGCCATCGAGTAGTGGAAGATGGTTTTGCATATACTGGTGTTAGTAAGTTCCAGCAATACCGTTGCATAGACTGTGGTGCACACACTCGTGGACGTATTAACTTATTTACTAAAGGTAAGACTAAAAGCTTACATATGAATATAGGATAACTAATGGGTGGTTGGAATAAGAAAGATATTATTGGGCAAGTAAGTGGTAGGCTTACTGCATTAGATAATGGAATCCCTTTTGTCTCATGTAAATGTGAGTGTGGAGTAATCAAGACTATTAGAAGGAATGCTTTTATGCAAGGAGTTACTAGGTCGTGTGGCTGTCTTGCTAGAGATACTTTTTTGGAATCCTTCCAGACACATGGGATGTACAAGGAACGGATATACCACATATGGTCTGGTATGAAGTCTAGATGTTACCGTCCAAAGTGTAATGGGTATTCGTCCTATGGTGGAAAGGGAATTAAAGTATGTGAGAAGTGGCAATCATTTATTGGTTTTTATGAAGATATGGAAGAAGGGTATGAGGAACACTTAACCCTTGATAGACTCGATAACGATAAAGACTACTGTAAATCTAATTGTAAGTGGGCTACATATGGAGAACAGGCTAGAAATAAGAAAGGTGTTGTTAATATCACGATAGACGGTGTGACCTTGTGTATAATGGATTGGATTAATTTGTACCCATACATCACAAAGTCAATGGCATACAAGAGGAATCTAAGAGGCGAGTTGGGTTATCACTTCCTAAGATACTCTGGTTGTCCTATTTCACCAACTGAGGATTATCCTGATATTATAAAACCTTCAGTAATGATTAACAAAGAGATATAAAACAAAATAGACAAGGATGTCTATTTCTCTCTTGACACAACCAAAACAATCCCATATAATACACCCATACCAAACATAGGAGAAACTAAATAAAATGTCAGTATTAAAAAACCAAAAGGAAGGCTTCCTAGAAGTGTACCAAAAGTTCCAGCAACAAGTAATATTATTCAACACTCTTGCTGGAAATGATGTGGGGGACTCGTCTCTTATCCCATTATATGAAGCACTAGTCATTGAGGAAGCAGAAGAACTATTCGCAGCTAAAACAATCTATGATATTATTGACCATATGATTGATGTGTTAGTCACTGGTGAATTCTTAGCTCGTCTATACGGATATGAAGATGGCATTCTAACTGGTAATGGTTTAAAAGGGGAAGCTAATTGCCATGATGTTGTAGAAGACGTTAGTCATCTAATCTATCTATTAAAGCAACCAGAACGTGCTGTAAGCCTTGTGTTAGATAAGCTACAACATTGTGCCATGAACTTTGCTGATGCTTATTTCCCACATGAGAAGCTTATGAATGAGATTATGGAATCAAACCTCTCCAAGTTCATTCCATCACATGCAATCTCTGTAGAAGAAGCTGAAGCTATTTGTAAGAGTATTGAAGAAGAAACAGAATATAAAGGTGTTGACTTCAAGATGATTAATGGGTACTATGTGTTTGTGGATATGAATGGAAAGGTTATGAAGCGTCACAACTGGTTTAAAGATGTGGATTTGACTAAACATTATTAGGATATATTAAGAGGAGAATTAAGATGATTGATAAATTAGAGGCTGGGAAGACATATCGATTGATTGACAAAGGAGGTTACTTTAAAGCCTTCCGCGACAATGAAGGCATATACAAACGTTGTTTTAAAAATAACTTAGTTACGGTTAATCATATTGACAATGGATATGGCTATACTGACCCCCATAATGACAGTGTTATTGGTGTAGATGAGTTTGACTTCTTTGAATTAGTGAATGATTATGAACCTCTACAAACAATCAGCTCTCCATTCGGAGAGCTTGACAGACAAACTAAGAAAGATTTATTATGTGCTTGGGTTGATGGTGCTGAGATTGAGATTAAAATAGGGTATGTAAATGACAACTGGAAAGTAATTGAATACCCAGATTGGTGTTCTCATATTATATACCGAGTCAAACCCACCATCTCAGCAAAAGAAGCTGCTAAAGCTAAATTAATGTCAGAAGCACAGCAGCAATTACGTGATGCACAAGAAGCATTAGATAAAGCACAACAATTATAATAAATCAAAGAGGAGATATTAATGACCAATATTAAAGGGACTAACATTGCAAACTTACCAAAGAAAGCTAAGAAACGTAACCCAGATGCAGAACAGGATCATACCATCCATATTGCCGAGCTAACAAGTACATTATTCTGTAAGATGGGGCATTGCTTAGATACAAATGATAAAGTGGTTCAATCCTTGTTACATTTATCTGGAATGGATGTTAGTGAACCATATGAGATTAAAGTGGTGACAGATGGTAGTGGTTATCGCACAAAGAATAATGAAGTGGTCTATGGTGGTGTGTTATACACTGGTTATAAGCGTTTCGATTATGATGAACAGTTGTGTAATAGTTTATTGAACACACAGGCTGGTGTGGCACAGTTGGTTAGTATTTTGAATTTGGAGGTAGTTTAAAGTGTCTATAGAGATTTCAATTACAGACAATGATGAAGATACAAAATATACTTTTAGAGATTGGGCTGAAGTGGAGGGTTATTTAGAAGTAGTTATGTTAGAGTGTGAAAGTTTTGATAATTATAAAGAGTTAATCACTCTGCCTGCAATGGATAAGAAAGTCTGGGAGAAGTTTAAACGTGCGGGTGATATTGTGTTTGATATGATGGAGGGAAGTTAATGGATTACAGTGTAGAACATTTCAAGAGTAAGTTTAAAGTGGAAGCTATTGGTATTACAACGCCATTGGTCGATTACATTCCAGACTCGGAAGGTCTTATCAGTTACCAAGCTCGTGTGAGTAATGCAGGTAATCAATTAGAGTTTGAGACAGCAGATAGGTTATTAGCTTACTGTGCCCGTAATGGACATTGGAGCATCTTTGACATGAGTAACTTAGTTATTGAGATTCAAGCTCCACGAGATATTAGCCGTCAAGTGTTACGCCATTCAAGTGCTAAGTTTCAAGAGTTCTCACAACGATATGCTGACGTTACAGATGATATGTTTTGCCTACGTTCTTTACGTGGAGAGGATAGTAAGAATAGACAGAACAGTGTAGATGGTGTATTCTCTGCTGAAGAAGAAGATGAATGGTATCGTGACCAAGAAGAAATGGTTGACCTTGTAAAGTCTAAGGTAAGTAAATGGCGTGGACGTAAGGCTGCTAAAGAGTGTACACGAGTCTTTATGCCAGAGGGGTTAACAATGTCCAAGATGTATATGAATGCCACAGTACGTACATGGATTCACTATACAGGGTTACGTAAGAAGCGTGGAGAGACTCAAGATGAACATTGTGATGTAGCTGATGCTTGTTTAGTATTTCTACTTGAACACTTCCCTTCATTATGTAAAGTTTTAGAAGAACAGAAATAATTAGACAATAACATCAAATAGTGTTATAATGAAAGCTCCACTCACAAATAGTGGGTAGGAGCTTTTTTATTATTTGGAATTATGTAAAATAAAAATATTAGGAGAATTACTTGGAAAATAAATATACAATGATTGGTGGGGATAATTGCCCTTCTTGTGCTACACTAAAATCTAAATTACAAAGCAAAGGGATTGAGTATGAATATAAGGATGTATGGAGTGATACAGAAGCTATGGAGTTGATGACACTGAATGGTCTACGTTCTATTCCACAGTTGTTCCTAAATGGTGAATTGGTTAATAAGGAGGGTGTGTAATGATTACTGGTAAGCCTCCAATACAACAGAAACAAGATGCCTATATCTTCTACTACCCAGAGTTTGCAGAACTAGCAGACCAACAGTTAGATATCTTCTGGCCTTGGAATGAGATTGATGTTGCTAAAGATAAACAAGGTTTGCTTACTGAGATGACAGAGAGTGAGATGCATGGGGTTACTACAGCTTTAAAGTTATTCACTAAATACGAGTTGTTTGTAGCTAATGAGTATTGGTTATATCGGGTGATGCGTAAATTCCCTAAACCAGAGATTCAACGTATGGCAGCAGCCTTCGGTCATGTAGAACTTAATTCACATGCACCATTTTATGATAAGATCAATGAGGAATTGGGATTATCTACTGAGGAGTTCTACAACTCTTATATTGAAGATAAGACATTATCAGACCGTATGGACTTCATTGATGAACTTGTTAGTTGTAAAGATGATGCCTTATCTCTTGCTGGTTTCAGTATTGTAGAGGGTGCTGTTCTATACAGTAGCTTTGCATTCCTTAAACACTTTCAATCTAATGGAAAGAATAAACTAACTAACATCTGTCGTGGAATTAATCTCTCTGTTTCTGATGAAAACTTACACTCAGTTGGTGGTGCAATGTTGTGTAATCAGTTGGTAAAAGAGTTAGAATACACCCCAGAGGAAATGGAAACCTTTACACAAACTGTATATGATATGTGTGCCAAAGTGCGTGAGCATGAGTTCCGTATCATTGATATGCTGTTTGAGAAAGGTAAGATGGATGGTATTACTGACAAGCAAATGAAACACTTTGTAGAGAGCCGTATCAACACATGTTTACAGCAACTAAACATGAAGCGTTTATATGAGGTTAAGTATAACCCTATTGCTGATTGGTTTTATAAAGGTATTAACAACTATCAATTTAATGACTTCTTTTCTGGTATTGGGCGAGAGTATCAACGTAACTGGACAGAAGAAGATTTCACATGGGAGGGTAAATAATAATGAGCTTGAATTTATATGATAAACTCTCAGAAGAACGTAAAGAAATGCAAGCTCAAGGTCTTGTCCCTGATTGGTATACCACAGGTGGTTGGCAGTTATTCAAAGAACGTTATTTGTATGAAGCAGAGAGTGTACGTGAGCAGTATATGCGAATTGCAACAACAGCAGGTAAGCATGTTCAAGGTAAGATGCCTCACCCAGAAGGTAAGGATTGGAATGATGTGTTCTTTAATTTATTATGGTCTGGTAACTTATCAGCATCAACACCAATCCTAGCTAATATGGGAACTAACCGTGGACTTCCTGTAAGTTGTTCTGGTCAGTATATTGAAGACTCTATTGATGGTATCTACTCTGCCTTACGTGAGACTGCTATTCTTACTAAGTATGGTTTTGGTACTGCTGGTTATTTAGATATCCGTGGTCGGGGTACATCAATCAGTGTTGGTGGTAAGAGTAGTGGTACATTACCAGTTATCAAATCATTCATTGAAAGTATGCGTTATGTAAGCCAAGGAACAGCCCGTAGAGGGGCTTTCGCAAGTTACCTAGACATTGACCATATCGACTTTGATGAGGTCGTTGACTACGTGGAGCAGAAGCCTGATGACGCTAATATCGGTTGGGTTGTGACAGATGCTTTCATTGCCAAATTAGATGATGGTGATGAAGAAGCTCTTAGACGTTATAAGAAAGCATTGAAGATGAAGATGACTACTGGTAAAGGTTATTTCTTCTTTAAGGATAAGGCCAATCGTCAACGTCCTCAAATGTATAAAGACTTAGGTTTAATGATTAATGCACCTCAACTTTGTGCAGAAATTATGTTACACAACAGCCCTGAGTATACTTACACTTGTGTGTTAAGTTCTATGAATGTTTCTACCTACGACCAGTGGAAAGGTACTAACGCTGTATATGAAGCTACTGTGTTTTTAGATTGTGTTGCAGAGGAGTTTATCAGTAAAGCAGAGAAGATTAGTGGTCTTGAGAAAGCTGTAGCGTTCACTAAGAAGAGTCGTGCATTAGGTCTTGGGGCTTGTGGTTTACATACTTTGTATCAGAAGCGTGGTTTATCTTTTGAAGGTATTCCAGCACACATCCTGAATATTGAAGTGTTTAAGTATATTCGTGCAGAGGCTGAACGTGCTAGTGCTGATATGGCATGGCATCTTGGTATACCAGAATGGTGTGAGGGTTATAATAAACGTAATACCCACTTAATGGCATTAGCTCCAACTAAGTCAACAGCACTTATTATGGGAGGTATCTCAGAAGGTATTAACCCAGACCCAGCAATGGTTTATACACAGTTGACCTCTGCTGGCGAAGTGGATAGACACAATCCAATCTTATTAGCATTAATGAAAGAAAAAGGTGTGTACAATAAGAAGAACCTACAAAGTGTTATTGATGCTAAAGGTAGTGTTCAAGGTGTTGATTGGCTAACTGAGGAAGAGAAAGCTGTGTTTAAGACTGCTTTTGAGATAGACCAGAAAGCTATCATACGTCAGGCCAGTGCTAGACAAGAACATGGTGTTGACCAAGGACAGTCTCTAAACCTTTTCTTCTCATCAGAGGAAAGTGAAGAAGTTATCTCTGATGTACATAGAGCTGCATTTAAAGATGAATATGTTAATGCCTTATACTACTGCTACTCTAAGCGTGGTGTTGGTGCAAGTAAAGGTGAGTGCGAAGCCTGTCAATAAGTAGCTAGACCATAAGCCCCTTCCCTACGGTTGGGGCTTTTTCATATCTAAATTAAAATAACTATTGACATCCACCTTACCCTCCTATATTATTAAGACATCAACAATAAATAAGGAACACTAACATGGCACACCAAGATATGGCAATTGCTCAATTTTATGTAAACAAGATTACAAGTGCTGAATCACGGGGAGTACCTTTTGATTTATCATTCACATCATTTAAGAATATGGCTAAAGCTAATAAGTGTTATTTCACTGGACTTCCTTTGGAACATAACACATTTACTATTGACCGTATTGATAATAAGAAAGGATATGTAAAAGGTAATGTGGTGGCTTGTCATAAAGCATTTAACCAGATTAAATCATTAATGGAGAATCCACAGAATGAGTTAGATATTAAAACTGTCACTCGTGGGTTTATAAAAACTAAGAAAAGAATGGGAGAAGGGAAATGAAACATGTAAAGAATAACTGTTATAATTGTAAGTTTGGTAGATGGGAAACTGACGGGGATTATGGGGAGTACAACTGGTTTGAGTGTGAGAAGCGGGGCGGTGAAAGTGGTAAGTTTGAAATAAATATAGGTAGAGAACCTTATAGATCAAAGGTCAAATCTTGTTGTGTCCCGCTCATTGAGGTTAAGTGCATTGAGTGTGATTGTGTTGAAAGGATGGTTCATGCGAGTGATACTT
>Ga0070748_1000485_pt1 | contig 19505 bp, 18 predicted proteins | sample VirMetDEL_Nov_12_FD_77015 | JGI IMG/M metagenome (GOLD analysis project Ga0070748, IMG submission 77015) | Aqueous microbial communities from the Delaware River and Bay under freshwater to marine salinity gradient to study organic matter... | ecosystem: Environmental > Aquatic > Marine > Coastal... | reverse complement strand
CGAAACATACGCCATTGTATTTCTGCACCTGAAGCCCAAGCCGCTTCCATATTCCACCGTAGTATTCTATCTGCTTTCCTTTGGTAGTGTCTACTTGCTAATACATTCAAGTCCACATAAAAATAGTCATGCAGCATACTCCATAATTCAAGCCCTTTAATGCTGTCTAAATCCTGAGTCATTGTACTACCATCATATCCCGTAGGATTGTCGCAAAAGAAGTCATAAGCCTTTAGAAACCAATTTATTTTAAGTTGGTCAAAATCCTTTAATTGAAGGAATAATACTACATCCCTACGCTTTTCCTTTAGGACTTGTCTATCTTGTAAAAAGAATATATTTTCGCTCATTACAAAACTGATATTTGACTATTTGTAATTGAAGGAGTTATAGGGTCATAATTTTCAATTCTCAAACCATCCATAAACGATACACCTGTTTCTGTTACTATTTCCAGATTATCTAATGCCGTTCCCGTTGCATTAAAAGCAAACGTTCCCCCAGACTGCACCCCATCAATAAAAACAGTATAAGTCTCCGCTACTTGATCCGCGTACACTTCAATGTGATACCATTGGTCAAGGTTATAAGTCTGTAATATTTGCGCTCCAGCCGAAATGGTTTTTATATTTCCATCTGCATGAAATACCATATAAATACAAGTATTTAGACCATCATTAAATTTATGATAGAAAGTCGACTGAGTAGACATATTTACATGATAGCTCAATTTGTAATCTCCTGACTCTGGTCTGAAATTCCATGTTGCTCTACCGTAGTCTGGATCCGCTGTAATACCTATAAATTTGATAGTTTTATCACTTAACATAGGGTCATTATCATAATGAGAAGCTGATACGATTGTCATAAATAAATCATCGTTTATGTACATATCGCTTGCATCTAATACAATCCCAGGCTTTTCATATTCTGATAGGTAATCATTAAAGAAAACCCTTTCGGCTGCATTTGAATAACTCGTGTCTATTCCCGAAACTCTGTAAGGAAGCACCCTTCTAAAAACTAAATAATCAACATTACCGACTCTGTTTTCTACTGAAAAACAAATGGTTTTCTCGGTCTTGTTTATCTCAAAAAGAGACCATTGCCCCTCTGCATTAATTGGAGTATACCAACCTTGTATCGTTGCTGGCGGTTGGTTAAGGTCTGGAATAGCTATGTAGTTAATTTGGTTAATACTATTATACATAAAAGTATGAGTATGTCCACTAATAACTAAAGCAACCTTTCCACTTGCTTCTAATACGTCTCTTACATTTGCTCTATTTTGCGTATGGTACGTTTCCTTAGTTAAGAATATACGCTCTGTGTCGTGTTCCGCTAATGGATGATGACACATAACTATACACGGTAGCGTAGAAGCAGCAAGAACTCCAGTAAGCCAAGTTATTTGATCTGTATTAATATAACCGAAACCTTGGTGTTGATTACTCATGTGGTTTTGAGTTCCAGGTGCATAATTACTATCTAAAGAAATAAAAGTAAATCCATCACTCTCCCAACTTCCATACAGTGCGCCTGTCTCAATATAAGTCAAAGCACTGTATTGCGCTCTAACCGCTGTAAAACTTTCGTGTTCAAAATCGTGATTTCCCCAGCCCCATAAATAGTTAGAAGCAGAAACAGAGGTCGCGGCTTCATCGTGTTTATCGGTAACATCTTGCATAAAACCTAATCGGGTAGCTTCTACGGTTGTTACGTTTCCAACTTTATCCCCACCCTCTAATATAATATCGGGTTTAAAAGTCAAAACCCTTTCTTTAAAGTTATCCAAACGCGTTAACGCTTGATCCCTTCCTACATAAGTTTCCGCTGTATCATAATGTTGGTCTGTTGTTGCTATGATTTTTAGGTTTTCATTTGGCTTTGAATTATAACCCCATTCAATAAGATATATATTATCTCCTACAGCTAAGCTATCAGAAATATAAAGAGTTGCTGTGTCTCTTGTAATATTATCAATAAAGTAAGGTTTAGAAACTCCAGCCCCCGTAGATACTTTTAAGTTGCTCCAAGAGTCATTAATCTTATCTTTTAAATATAATGAGCTTATAGTGTTGTATCCAAACCCTCTATGCAATGTGATATTAAAAGGATATTCAGTTAATACCCCAGCCGTAGCGTTGTTTATTGTTATAGCTTGAAAGCTTGACTCTGTTTGAGGTGTGGAAGTTCCTCCTGTTGCATCAGCCCATTGTACGTTATAATCTGTTGCGTCTATCTTTTCTAAAACTTGCCCCGTAGTTCCACCAATAGGTATTCCGTTAGTGAAAATTTTGTAATCAGTAATATCCCCTACCGTAGTTCCTAGATATTCCCAATAACTTGCTCCATCATAATATATGAATCCTGTTTTTTGATTCACTTGTCCTGCTATCATTAATGCGCTTGAAGTGTATGATATTGCGACTGGCTTAATATTCGCTATATCATTATACACCTCTGTGAAATTGTCGTTTATAATATCTCCACCATCCCGCGCATTCGTTCCCGTTCCGTCGTTTGCCGTTGTTCCTAAATTAATTAATTGCTGTGCCATTTATGTTTGATCAAAGGTTAATATTGTTGAATCGAAAGTGTCTAACGTACTATCAAAAGTTAACGCTTGAGTTGTAGGCGGTGTTGTTCCGCAGATACCACAAATAGATTCTATTGTAATTTTTTCTTCTATTCCCGTATTGGGATTGTAAATAGGTATGTATGAAGTGTTTGGTGGATTAATAGAATTAGGTAGCTCAATTATTCTCAATAAGGCATTGAGACGATTTTCTAAGTCATCCAATCTCTGTTCTGTTTCTAAATCTGCCATAATGCAATATACTATTTTTATTTAGTCTAAATAAGAATAAGGTTTACTATTTAATCCCTTACCTTCAATTTGTTATCTTCGTGCCTATGAGCGAACTAAACTATCTTTTAAATTGGTGTCAAAAACAACACGAAGATAGAATAGTAGACTATAAGATTGACAAAGCCCTTAATCCACCACCACAGGATAAAAAGGATTAGCAACACTCGTCCTTCCCCCTGACTCAATTACATCACTTGTAACCCCGTCAAACTTCGCGTAACTAACTATCCTATTTTGAGCAATTAATGTTGCCGTAACCGTCTGCCGTTGCACTCCTACTCTTTCTAATTTAGGAAACTCTTTAGTAGCATATTCTTTGCGGTCAACACTTATAAATTCCGCATATCCTAATGCTTCAGCAAGCGAAACCGCTATAATATTGGCTATCGGTTGTGTTTTCATTTCAAATAATCGCATACCTGAATAATCAATTTTATCAACGTGGCTATCTGTTTGGTTTATTTCAATATCGCCCTCTACCATTGGTATAGGTTGATACTCCCAAGCTATCCAACGACGGTGTACAATGCCGTACTTATAGTTGATTTCGTGCCTTTTGTATCCGAAATACTCAATAAGATGGTAGTTGCATAGTTCATCGTCAGAAAGTTTGTGTATTAGGTGTGTTTCCCATAAATCATAACCTAAACTCTTTAAATCTCCTGATTGTTGTTCTGCTGAATCTTCAGCGCAAGTAATACGTAAATAAAATGAATCGCTTGTTAATTGTGATACGTCGTATTCAACTTCATATTCTTCATATCCTACTTCGGTATGGATAGATTGAAATATTGCTCCAGTTGCTGTTAAATCGTTTGTAAGGCTTGTAATCGCGTAGTGCACACCGCCCGTTCTATCGATAGACTCTATAATACCCTGACCTACGCCTGGGATTATAATTAGTAGCCCTATTTGATAGAAATTAGGTAGTGTATTGTTGTAGGTGTGTGTTCCTATTACATTGCCGTCTATATCATAAGTGTTTCCTGTTGTGAAATACAATTTTAAACGGTCTAAGGTCGCATCATATTCATAATTCCCTTCTAAAAAAGTATCTTTACTTATAAAGTCTGATTTTTGGGTTACTACGAGTTCTATTTCTTGATCGTCGCATCCTACTGCAAAAGCCTTATTTATTTGTCCTGAACTTCTAAATTGTATTTTACCTTGTTGAGCTTCATAGGTGTAATGTTCGCCTTTAACGGTAACCCCTGTTTTTTGTGGTTGATGCTCAGACCTTAGATTATTAACATTAAGATTAAGCCCCGCAGTACGTTCTTTTATTAATACAAAAGGGAAATCGTTAACAGGAGAAACAAAACTATAAAACGGTGCTCGCTTGTAATTACTTTGTAGTGCTATTTCTATTGACTCATTACGAACGCATCCAAATTGGTCGCGAGCATAGACAATCCATTCCCCAGGCACTACGTTTGTAAACGTGCTACTACTCTGATAGCTTGTCTCGGTTGGTGGGGGTGTGCTGCCGTCTATTACTTGTATTTGATACTCTTTTGCGTTAAATCCTGTACCTAAGTCCGTTGTAATTACGTCAACCGTCGCACCCGATATTGTATTTGCAACATCTACCCTATCAATATAAAATAAAGGCGGTATTGTCGCTGGATAACGCTTTGTTTCTGCTCCAACCGTAACTGCATAGGTTACATTGCGCCCTCTTTCAATTACAAACGTCGCTGTTCCTACAACCGTTGTTTGTGTTTGAGCTTCAGCAAGTGTGCCTGCATTATAAGTTACTGTTATTTCGTCGGCTGTTCCGCTTGGCAATACGCTAATATTCAAGTTGACAGAACCGCAAGGATCGGTACTATATTCGCTTATAGTGTGAACCCCTGCGAATGTTTGCCCTTGCGTTGTGTTTGCGTGGCTTACCGTTAAACTTGTACTTTGATCGTCGAAATTTAAAAAATGGTCGTTGTCAAAGTGTTCAATAGTTATCACATTAGCAGAACGATTAACCGTATAGATATTCCTAGTGTTGTAGTCGCCTTGAAACTGATTTGCAAAGGCGTTTGCTTGAGCGTTTATATCCGTCCAAATTGGAACAAGTCCGTAACCCCTTTGGATTCCATTGAATGTCAATCTTACCTCTGGATCTGTTCCGACCACAGGGCGAAGTATTAGGTATTCATTTTGAACCCCTGCACTATCTACTGTAACTGTTAATATTGAAGCCATAATTTAAAAGCCGTAAGCCTGTTTTAGTTCTAATTTAATAACGTCTTTAATGTCTGCTTTGTAAAGATAACCAAAAACAGTATTCCCGTTTTGATTCTTAACCTCAATCAATTTGTACGCGTTTCTCTTACCTCCTGTGATTGCTCTTAGTTGTTTTTCTAATTCAAACGAATAAGGCGCAATACAAGTAATCGTAACAGGCTCAATTATTGGATTATCTAAGTCCGAAATTGTTATGTCGTCGTTTTCCTTTCGTGAAACCTCCCCGATTAATTGCGTTTCAAGAGATACATTACCCTTTGAGCTGGCATAACGTATCTTTTCATTGTCGTAAATAGTGCGCCCTAAGTCATTTTTAAACCATTTACCGTGTCTTAATAAGCAATTCATAGGGCTAAAAATAGAATTATAGATAGTCTCAGGGCTAAAAACACCCGAAACACTTGTAAATCTATCCGACTCCTCACGTATTGCGTAAGTGCCGTTATTTAAAACACTATCAAATACTAATACATCTTTGTCATATTGACTATCTGTATTGGGTAGAATACTGTATTGTTTCCTTCTCGTTAACTCCTGTTCGTTAGAATCTGTAATGTAAATACAAGTCGCTTCATAGGCGTTGTCAATATCTAAAGGTGTGGTAAATGAGTTTACTGTATGTGTAACCTCTAATCCATACACCTCTTCATTTTCTCCAGACTTCGAATAACCTATGTCAATAGATCCAAATAATTTACCGCTATCTGTTTCATATTCAATCTCAGTTACATTGCCAACTTTAATAACCTCGTCATTGTTTAAAAAGTAGTCTATTTTTTCTAGTATAACTACATTCTTACCCTCTCTTAATATTACATCAAAACTACAAGGCTCTAAGGTATAAATGAAGTTATAAAACTCTTCAAAAGACGTTGTAAGTAGTGGTGAAGGTATTAATATTTCAGCATCAGTATCATCTTTAGATTTAACTAAAACATTCCTAACAGTCTCCCCACTAGCCAAAGTAACATCATTCCAATTATCATCTATTAACGAACTTTCAAATAATGCGTTTGGACTTATAATAGATACAAGCCTTTGTCCTAATTCTTTTAGTGTTATTACAGGGTTTGTAGTCGGTTCAAAGTAGCTTTCTTCTTCAATATCAATAGTTACATCATACACCACATCCATTTCAAAATCAGTATCTCCTAAGCCCCCTGCTTCGTTGTTGTTAAATCTCCAACCTAGATATAAACTTTCTTCTTGCAAAAGAGTTACATCCCCCTCATAAGAAAACGAAATTGTTTGTCCTACATCGGCTGAAGGATTAGAGGTGTTATAAAGGTAGTTTTCCTCTACCCATACGTTGAGTATATCGGTATATTCAGTATCGTATTTGCTTAGGGTTAATTGTAGGTTTTCAGTTGCTAAATCATCGGCAAAATAACGAGTAATAGTGAAAGTACCTTCTATTTTTATATGTCTTGTTCTTTGTAGTTGTCCGTCATTTAGAATTATGAAATTTGCAGCACTAGCGTCTACACTATCAAAACTAGCTCCAGATATAAACGTTGAAACCTCATTATCGCTATTATACACGCTTAGTAAAGGAATTGCAGCGCGCACCCTTAAATCACTTGGAGCGTCTACATTAATTATAGACTCGAAATCGTTGTCGTTTAATCTGGATTGCAAAAACAACTGCCTACCTGATAAATTTATAGTAGAACTGTTAACCTCTCCAATATCATCACCATCAATAGAGGTTGTACGGTCTACTTCAAACTTTTCTTTGAAATTGTTTTTAAAAGTCTCATTAAAGGTATCATCGTAGTAGTCGCAAGTGAATTTTATCTCATCCCATTTAGCGCTTTGCATATTTAGAAATCCAATATTTGACAAATTCCAACAATTATTATAAAAGTCCTCTACCATTAATTGAACCCGTACGTTTGTTCCTTTACGAATCCTTAGTAAGTTTAGAAAATCAAATCCGTCTTTGACAAACTCTAAATTTTGCTTAATCTCTAAAAAGATACCATCACTTGTCTTTGACCTAGCTAAAGTAGTTTCTACTTCCTTCCAATTTATAGGGTCGTTTGTAAGAACTAGCTTTGTAGTCTCAGTAATTAACGTGAATCTTTTTTGCTCGTAGAACATTATACCCTGTCTATTTGTTTAAGTAAATATAATTCTTTTGCAATAGCTTTTGCCATACCTCCTGTATCTTGTGGCTTGTTTCTCGGCATCCTTCCAAACCCTTCACGCATACCTTTAGCGATGTCTCCTGCAATATTGTTTTCTTTTGGTGCTAGTATGCCATTGCTAGACAGTAGGTCGCTTAAAATCATGTTGTGCATTATTTTTTTAGAAGCTGAAGCGGTATGTACTTTATCTCCTTTATTCATACTTACTAACTGATCTCTTCCGCTGTACATTTCCATACTACCCCCTTTGCGCTCTAGTATTTCGGTGTAAAGCCCTCCTTTTTGGTCGTTAATACGCGCTAATCCTTCATAAGTTCCTGATTGATGACCTTCTTTAAAGGCTGGGATTGTTTGCGCTACTACCGCTGCCGTTTGCGCTGCTGCTACTCCAATAGCAAAAGGAACGTTTGCAGCAATATAAGGGGCGACCCCTGCTCCAAGTGTTACTGCTCCAATAGATTGAGCTGCTAAATTAATTGCGACTATTGTACGCGCTAAATCAATACCTATTTGAGCAAGCGCAAAGGCTTGTTGTATTAAAAATGCTTTTCGCTCTGCTTCTGCTCTTTTCTGTCTTAAAACCTCTGCTTTTGCTTCTCTTTGCGCTTCAATCTGATCTCTTTGCTCTGTACTTAGGTTTTCGTTGTCAAGTAGATTATTAAAGTACGTATTGTTCGCTTCTTCTTGTTCGTCAAGTCTGTTTAGCGCACCTTGCGTAAATGCGTCTGCTATTGAGTTTAACGCGCTTGCTGTTTCGCTTGCTAAATTAAATTGATTCTCTCTTAATTCTTTTTCTTTTTCAATTTCTTCTAATTTCTTGGCGATTGCTTCGTTTGACGCTGCTATTTGAGCTGTGTTCCTTTCTCCAAAGGCTTTTGTAGTCTCCTTCGCTGCTTTTAGTAGTTCTTTTTCGGCTGCTATTTGCTCCTTAGTTTTCTCTATAATACCATCAGCAAACCCTCCTGCCTTAACCTTACTTAGTCCATTAAATTGGATTTTCAGCATTTCTAAGGCTTTCTCTAACTTCTCAATCTCGCGCGTTTGTTCGCCCCACTCTTGGTTATTTCGAGCGGTTGCATCCCTAGTCTTTTTAAGTGAAGATATTAATTGCGAATAGTAACCTATTGAACCTTCAAGGGCTGTATTTCCTTCTTTTCGTTTTCTGTTTATACTCGCTAATATTGCGAGTAAATCCTCTTTCGACTTAATTGTTAGTTGATCCTGAGTATACTCCTTACTTTTGGATAGAATAGTTTTAATTAACCATTCATTCTCTTGCTTCTTTTCTTCCGTTCCTTCATTAATCAAACTATTCGCAGCGTTTATAATACCGTTGTAAATACCCTGAGTTTTTGCGTTATTTCTTATTGCTGCTTGGTTTTTTTCGTACTCTTTTGTAATTTCCTTTTGAGCCTTAACACTAAGTCCTCCTGCCTGTACTGAATCGACTAAAACTTTGTTTCTATCCTTTAACGCCTGCTCTTCCGTTTCAAGTCCTTTTAAGTAGTCATTATTCGCTTCTAGGTACTCTTTAGCCACATCAGAAACCGCGCGCCCTGTCTTTTCGGCTTCCTCTCTAATTCCTTTTAATGCTTCTTTTTGTGATTCACTTGCAATATCATTTGTCAAAGAGTCGTTATACTCGTCGACTGATAGATTAAGTATTTTAAATCCTGTGATTAAGTCAGTAAGTGCACCAAATATGCTAACTAAAGCCGTACTAATTACACCACTACCATTATCTACACTCTCTACAAATTGAGTCCAAGCATTAGAAAGTCTGTTTTGCTCGCTTGTAAGTGTTTCCACTCGCTCTATCTTGTCTAAACTGTATGTTTTCTCTAATTCATTAGCAAATGCAGGTAGCACCTCTTCAGAAAGAACGTTACCTAGTTCTAGTTGTTTAGATAGTTCAGCCGTTGTAAGACCCATCGATTTAGCAAGGATTTGAAAAGCCCCAGGGAGCCTTTCCCCTAATTGCCCTCTAATCTCTTCAGCTTGTACCTTTCCTTTAGATAAAATCTGCTCTAAAGCCCTAAATGATCCATTAATATCATCAGTACTAAGCCCCATAACAGCCCCTGCTTTGGCTACTTGTCTAAATATGTTTTCGGTATCTGCTGCCGTTAGGTTTGTAGTTTTAGCGGATGCAAGGAATTTAGTGTATGATTGGGTGAGTCCGATTATCTTAACCCCTGATTCTTCGGCTACATCGTTAAGAAATTGTTTTGCTCTAGCGAAGTTTTCCGTGGTATCGGTTACTTGCTTCAAGGCTTTATTCATTCCATCAATAGCCTTTATATCTGCGAATATGTCTCGCGCTATTTGAACGCCTGAGTATAATCCAAAAGCGACTATACTTGCCCTTACTACATTACCTAATCCCTTCCAAGCACTGGAGTAGTTACCGACATTTCTAAATGACTCGCCTACTGATTTGTCAACTCTCTTTAACGCTCCATCAGTTTTTAATATCTGACGTTCTAAGCGTTTCATTTGCCTAACTTGACTCTTATTTAGTTTGTTCCCTAGTTGCTGTTGTATTGCAAGGTTCTTGTACTCTCTTTTTAAGATAGCAAGTTTAGAAGATGTGCGCTCGTATGCTGTTGCTAGTTTGGAGTTTGATTTTGTGAGTAGGTCGGCTTGTCTTCTTAAAATACCTTGATTTACTACCTCTTCGCTTGTTAGTTTTTTTGCCCTTGTTCTGGATGCTGAAAGTTTCTTGATCTTATCTTCCAAATCTTTTATTTGCTTCGCTTGTTCTGCAAACAATTTATTTAGTTTTTCGTTATCCCCTATTGCACCGTCCAAACCTTTAGGCGTAGTAACTCCGAAACCTTGCTTTGAGAAAGCGGTAACAGTACTAGAAAGATTTAAAAAGGCTTTGTCTGCTATCTGAATATCGTTAACAAGCTCCTTTATTTCCTTTCTCGCTTTATCTGCGACTATTGTGTCTATTGTTTCGTTGTTCATTTTGAATATCTTTTGCGAGTAACTTAATTTCTATAACCTTTGATACAGGGTCTTTGTATGGATCAACCTTTACACCCTGTACTACATTTTCTAAATACACTAATTCCTTCCATAGTGATATTCCTTGCTTCTTATTTACCTTTTCGACCTTGCTTTCCTCAATGATAATCTTCATTTTAAGCCCTGCTAATTGGTTTAACAGCCTTTCAAACTCATTTAAAAAAGGTTTTCTTTCGTCCACTAGGTAGCCGTAACCGCCTATCTTCTCTATTGCTAGTTGTCTAGTTTCTTCAAACCCTTCGACCTCCCTTAATAGGTGTGAATGCCTTAGTATTTCCAAGCATCCACTTATGAAGTCGTACTTTTTACGAAGGCTTAATATGATAGCTTGTTGCTTTATTTGTGAGTTGTCTACATTAGCAGCTTTGCAATACTCGTCTTGAATATTTAACCACGTTTCCGACGGGTCTACCTGCTCACCTAACCATTTCAAATCACCCGTTTTTAGAACCTCTACAAAATTAAAGTAGGGTAAATTGTCTATTGAATTAAATGAAATGTCTGGATATAGCACCTCTTAATGCGTTTAGTAAAAATTTATAATTGAACTCCTGTGTATTCTCTGGAGATAACCCTATCATAGTTGGGTATCTACCTACTAATTCACTTGTTTTTGCATCCGTTGCGAAGATTTCGAGACGTGAACCGCCCTCGAATCGGTATGAAAAACTTTTAAAAAGGCTTCCTGAAGCGTAGAAGTTCATAGGCGAACCTGCGCGTTTTGGATAACCAATTCCTTGAATGCCCTCGGTCATAGATTCCGTGGCTCTTGAATAAACAGCAATTATATTACCGTCATTCCCCAACCCTTCAAAGAGTTGTTTTTCTCGTTGTAAATATAACAAATCATCTGCAACGAATTTAATTGCTAATTCTAAATCACTATCAAAACTCGCTTGTGCGTTTTTAGCTCTTTTGAGTATGTCTTTGATAGTTCCCATATTTTAATAATTCCCCTACTCCCAACTAATCAAAGCGAAAGTAGGGGGATTAAAATTATACTACCGAAGTAGTTGTCGTGTTCGACTTGTATACTACATCATCAGCTCCTGGGTTTGTAATTACAATGCTCGTTGCATTTCCTGTGTCATACATATTAACCTCAATCGCTTGACCTGTTGATAATGCTGCTACCGTAAAGATATAAGCGTTATTAGTTGCATCGGCTGCCACATTTGAAGGTGTTACCGTTGCCCCTGCTACCTTCACTAAGAAGTTGCCTACTACCAAATTAGAAACAAACTCACCTCCACGCGCTAATACAGTTTTAACCGAAAAGGTCGTGTCTGTATCACTCGGTGCGGTTGGAATGCTTAAAGATACTTGATTTGCACCAGTAACCTCTTCAGGTAAGTAATCCAATTCAGGTGCAGTAATCCAAGTCAATGACTTATTGAATTGTGCAGCGTTGCTGAACTCAATAGTCATCCCTGTTTTTTGGCTTGTTGTACCATTTGCAAACATAATCGGATCTACTGCAATCATTGAAGTAGTGAACCCTTTAAAACCTCCTGAAGAAGTTTGTGTCATAAGTTCGTTCCCGTTAATGTCAATCAATTGTACGTCAAAGTTACCACCGTCTAAGGCATTCAATACCTTTTGGTCATATAACCCCTTTCGACGTTTGAAGTTAAGCGCATAAATACCCTTACGAGTAGTTGAGCTTAATCCTGTACTTTCCGCTTGCTCTCTTGAATCCTCACCGATATTCCAAGTGAAATCGTATAAGTCGTTCATAATTACAACCAGATTACCTGCCTGTTGTGCGGTTCTTAAAAACGCTCTATTGTAATCTGTTGCCGCTGGGATATTATACCCGCGCTTCCAGAAACGAACGTGTTTAAGGTTTCCGAAGTCAAAACCACACCCTAATTCGCCACCTCCTAAAAGGTCAGCAAACGTGCAATCGACTTTGTTTAAAATTGTGCTTAAAACTGCCATTGTTTAAATTATTTTTTTAGACTTTAAGTCTGTTCTTGTTTCCTCTGAAACCTCTATTGTCTCGCCTTTCTTTTTTACTCCCTTACTCGTAGGATAATCAACAAGTAAAGTAGCCTTGAATAGCTTAATTTTAGTCGGTTTCTTTAATTTCTGTTTTGCCATTTTATAGTATTTTGACAATTATTATTCATTCTTACATTCGCGCTTATAGTTACCGCATCCCACAGATCAATAGTCTTATTTTTAGACTCGCTTTTTGATCCTTCGTCATATCCTGAATAATTAGGATATTTAAAAACATCAATCTTTCTATCTGGGAAGTCGGTTCTATCTGATTTCTGTATACCTTCAATCAATCTGTCTACTAAAGGATTCAACACCTTGTCGAAACTCTCAGTTAAACGTACATCATTAAGCTTATTAACGTTACTTTCTCTAGTTGCTAGTATAAAACGTGTGTTTCTTGTAATCTCACTATCTTTAAGATTGTGCGACTCACTACCAACAATAAGCCAAACCAAAGGGTAAGGCTGTTTTACTAAAGAGATATACCTATTAAGTTCATCCTCATTCCCCCAATGGAAACGAGCATTAAAACCTAATATCGTAGGCATCTGATTAATGATTTCTTTTATACCGTCCTCAAATACTATCATAACCCGAAACGATTTATATTTTCAATGTACGGGAATTTTATATCCGTGTACACCTCTGACTTATCGCATAAGAATTGATATAGCGACCTTTCAACTGAATTTGCAATAGTGTAGTCAATACCCCAACCGTAACGCCCGTTAATCGTGCGCGGGTTGTTGTTGTCAACTCCTTGATACTTTTTAAAGAAGTCTCGGTATGCCTGCGTGTATTTTGGGATAGCACTAACTTTATTGGAATTAACCCCATTAGGGCGTTCCATTCCGAAAGTTGTGAAAGAATCCTCCTGCTCCATTAAGTACTTGCAAAATACATAAGGAATAAGGAGCGACTTACTGTCTTGTAAGCCGTTCCATATTACCTTAACACCGTCAACCTCATAAGTAACACCCTTTACTAAGTCCTGAACCTTTATAGGTGCATTGTCTAAGTCCGTGAGTCCTGTTACTAATTCGTTGTATAAGTCTACTCCTAATGTTTCCAATAGGATTTCACGCTCGTACCTATCAATATACCCCTGTATTACATTGGTGTTATCCGCTGCATTAGGGTGCTGCTCTGCGTGTGGCAGGGCATAAATTGAACCTTGGTATTTATCGATTGTGAGTATCATTTATTACTTTTTTGCTTTAGCTTTTGATTTAACTACTCCAGACTTAGCAACCTTATGTTTACCTATAAGACGTGCTGCAAGTGTGCCTGGGCAATTATCCCAAACCTGACCTTTTGCCCAACCATTATAGTCTTTTGTAAATGTTATAGTTGCCATACGATTATATTGGTGTTGCTGCTAAAGTTGTTAAGGCTGCATCTACATCCGCTACCTTTAAGAAACCAGTTTTATCAACTGTACGAATAAGCAATAACATACGTTTTCTTGCTTTCAACGTCATTTCATCTTCATTGAATTGGTTATTAACCCTTCCACGTGAAAGATTTACACCGCCTTTTTCGTAAATACGTGCATAACGACGGTCACCTACTACGATAACGTTGTCTGCCATATTCTCGTCAATAACTACCATAAGACCGCCTACCGTTCCCGTAGTTTCGTCAAAAATATAGTTGTTATTAGCGTCTTTAGCCAATACCAAATCTTCCATTGTAGAAGAAGAAACTACCAACATATCAGGACGGTATTTAGACCCTCTTGTACGTGTGATTGTGTTTCTTACTTTGATAGCCAGATCCTTTAGGTTTGCTGATGCAATACCACTATTTACCGCTGTATAAGCAGGAACAGTTGTGACTAAACCGTCAAGGTTTTGCCCTGTATTGTCTCCATTAACTAATTGGTCATCAATCTCAGTGTTAACGTTCACCTCTAAGAACATTTCCAACTCCCCCGCTGCTTGCTGCTCGTCCTCGAAGAACTCTTCGGTTACAGGTAAAGTGTCACCAATCTTACGAAGTGGTTTTGTGTACCATTCGAATTTCGCTGTGGACTCTGGAAATGCTGCGCCTTCTGCTACTGCTGCGGCTGCTCTTACTGATGTTGCTTCATCCCAATCGCGGTAACGAACCGTCCCTGTATGGTTTCCGTCTCCTAGAGTTACTTTAGGCAACACGTTATAAAGACTACGTTCTTTAACACCTAGTTGTCCGATGTCTGGTAATACAAACCCTGCTGGGCTGTTTGCTACGGATGCACGAGTTGTTAAGGCTTTCATTTCAACCTCTCCTGCTGCACCACGTGCAACCTTTAAAATTGCTTCTTTCTTTTCGATGATTTCATCACTTAGAGATTTAGTCGAACCTTCGCCGCCTTTGTTTTTCATTTTGGTAAGTTCTACTCCTTGCTCTTCTAAGGAATCCTTAATTGCTTTGATTTCGTCTGCTTTCGCATACCCTGTAATACCTGCAATAGCATCCTTAATAAGTTCCGATACATCTTCTTTAGACGCTTTGTTTGCGATAGCTGTTTTGATTTCTTCCGAAACGCTTTCGCTGTATTCCTTATGCAAGGCTGCCATTTCTTCAGCAGACTTTGCATTAAATACATCTTCTGTAATTCCCTTGCTTTCAAGGAATTGTTTAAATGTTTTCATTCTCTTTAAATTAAATTAGTATAAAAATTGCGTTGCTGAAGTGCTTTCGCGGCTTCGGTTGTTTGAGTGTCTTTAGACGGCTCAATATCGTATAGGGTAGGTGTTGCATCGTTACTCCCTGCAAGTACCATACTACCCTCTTTGTAAATCTTTGCTTCATAAACAGCCCAGAAATAACCTAATTCGTCGGCTCTGTCTTTGTTGGCTATAACTGGATAATGTTTGTCAAACTCTGCTTTTTCGGCTTCAAAACCTTCTTCATCTGAGTTTATAGCTAATTCCATCTTAACATATTGCATCCTAATTGAATGCTCAACAGGATCATTGTCTTTGTACGCTAAAAATCCATCACGGTTTGACTTTTCAGTTAGTTTGCTTTTGAAAATTAACGCTTCGGTGTTCCCGTCCATGTCCTTACGTCCTAATTCTGACCACGGTAAAGACTTAATCATTATCTCTACATCCTTAGGCTGGCTTATTACCTTACCTACTGATAGATCGTGATTAATTAGAAGGTATGTTTTTCCTGTTTGCTCCTTCGCGCTCTTATTCCAAATGCCGTCTAAGTGTAAATCTTCGTGACTATCAATGTATTTAGTAGTATTAATAACTGGAAATACGTAATCTCCTGCTTTAACCTCTTGCGAAGGTGCTAATGCTTTACTCGCGCTATCCTTTTTTGATACTCCTGACATTGGTATACCGTCTGTCATTTTGATAGTAGCCTTTTTAATAGCCTTAACCTCTTCTTTGCGATCCTTTAGTTCAGCAAACATATCTGCCTTACTATCGAACTCCTTATCTAACGATTTACAGTATATCATTTTGTAACTGTTTTAAGATTCTTTTTATCTTTGATAGATTGTATTAATTTACTCTTATCTACCTTAGGCATATTAGCCTTCTCAATTTCTTTGCTTGTCTTTTCCATATTACGCTTCTAATACGATTCCAAGGCTTTCTAATACCTCGGTTGGGTTTAATCCTGCCTGTTGTATATTCTTAATCGTTGCGCTAATCTTTAACGCTCTATCTGCTTTCATATCCTCTACAAGCTGCATAGTAGGTAAATGACTAAGCGTTCCTGTAATTCGGTTCTTTCCTTCTCTCTTGAAATGTGAGTTGTAAGAGTTGCAATAATCATCTATTTGATTCTGCACACCGTTTTGAATAAGGTTAAGCATAGCTGACTTCTGATTCTCATACGTTGCTCCTGAAGCATCCAAAGAATACAACTCTCTAGGCACTCCAAAAGTATTAATGATTGTCAGGGCGTTATCTGAGATAGTCTCTTTAATTCCTAATTGATTCATAGGAGTATGTAAAGAGTTAACGTCTAAGTTTGCCTGAGTGATAATAATATTCCCTTTGTTCCTTCCTAGACCGTAACCGCTTGCGCGACGTTCCATATCTTTCTTCTCTTCCTGCTCTAATGGCTTATTAACCATTGAACCCTTTTGACTGGCTGAAAGTAAGAATGTTCCTGCTTTACCTAAAGCATTAAATTCCGCATCTCTAGCAGTACCCATATTACGTATCTCCTTTTGAATAGCGTCTAGTCTCGATGGTGCTTTTAATAAGAAGTCATCGCTAAGCCCGTTAGCAATATCAAAGAATGGTATAATGTCGCTTACTTGAAAGAAATGCTTTTGTGAGTCCTCTTCATATCTGAATTGTCTTTCTTTCGTTTCTCTTGCATCCTTAGAGCCAAATATTAAACGGGTAGGAAATGAGTCCTTTTGATATTCTACATTGCACGGGTTAAGATTGTATATTACATTCCCCTGCATACTACCCACACCCTTTAAAGGTTTTTGGTACACCCATCCATAAGCATACTTAAAGAAAAGATACTCCCTTAGGAAATCTTGCTTACTTTGAAATTCGTTAGGATTGTTTAGTGAGTTTATTAGTTCGTCATTCTCTACATCTTCACCGTCTACCTGAAACTTTACTTGACTGAATAAGTCAGAAATAAGATCAACACATCTAAAAGTTACGGGGTTCTTGAGCATAGCGTCCAGCTTATCGCCCAATTCCCAATTGGTATCACCGTTGCCGATTTCGTACCAATGATCCCCATTTTTGTTGCGTTCGTAGTAAAAAGGTGAGCGCAGATTGAAACCAAATAAACCCATATAAGGTGCAATATAAACTATTATTCTTATTTAGACTAAATAAAAATAAGAATATTTTAAGACCATCTGTTTGGAACTAAGTCATTTATTAATACCCACAGCCCCGCTATGCTATCTGGAGCATCATCATTGAACTTTGTTTGTTTGTTATTTACCTTCATATCCTTGTTGTATGATAGAAGCTCCCTCATTGCTAAATCGTACATACTCCCTACTTCGTAATCGTCTCTAAAGTGTATGAAGTTGCGCACAAACCCTGAGTTTTGAAGTATGCGGCTATGCTTGTTGGTCTGTTGGCTTATTGGGTATGTTACACACCCTACACTCTTTTGTAGTGACTCGTAGTAACCTAGTCCTAGACCATTGGTTTCTACTCCCATCTGTTCAATGCCTTCGCGAATAGATACCCCTGCGACCTCTGGAATTGTTATGTTTTGGTTGTCCGTGGAGAAATACCAGTCTGTTATATAAATGTCCGTACCTATTACAACCCCTATTGGCATTGATAAAGCGTCTGTGCCCCTATCGGCTACATCCATAAAGGCTATGTTATGCTCTACATTATCTCGGTTTAGGTCAAGTAATTTAAAACGTTTAAGATCTGATTTTTTGTAGACTGCGCCTTCTTTATTCGTAAGCCACGCACCAATATATTTATACTGAAAGAACTCAGGGTCTTTTGTGGCCATTGCATCCCATTGCTCTAGCTTATCTTTATTCAGATTATCTCTATTGCTTAGATATGTTACGTGTATGTTTTCTACTTCGGGATGATTGGTAGTTGTGTAATTAAAATCAATATCGTTGAAAATGATAGTATTATCTACTTCGTGACCTTCGTAAAATCTTTTATAGAAAAAACTTTCATCAGCGTATGCAGGGTTTTGAATCCAAATAATACGGTTTTGGATTCCCTTCTTACGTATTGAATCGTCAATATCTGTAAAACTCTTTTCGTCGGTGTAGTCTTCTCCTTCCTCTATAACCCAAGTAGTAATCCCTGGCAATGATTTAAGATTTGCAGTCTGATCTCCTGAAGATGTTTTGATACCTGAGAAAAAGATAAATGATCCAGTACGTTTATTAGTGATAGTTGTTTTAGTGATATTAAAGTCGTTACTAATACCGAGCCTTTGAAGTGTTCCTACAAATTCAGGAATTATTGACTTTTCAGCACTTACCATTGTATACCTAGTGAACAATACCCCGTGACCTATTTCATATGTAAGCCTAGCAATGAACTCGTGTACTACATAGGTCTTTCCACCTCCCCGCCCTCCAGTAAGGGAAAAATACCGCTTATTAGAAGTAAATAGCGGTGTAAACTCGTGATTTATTATTGAGGTTTCGCCCATTGGATGACGGGGATATTTACTTCTCCTTTCAAGGTTGTGTCTGTTTTTTCAGAAAGTCCTAAATCCCTTGCTATGATGTTAGCGTTAAATATTCCTGCTGCTGCTCCTGTGAACTTCTGATTACGTATGATATTACCTATATGCGATATGATTCCAACAAAGTCTTTTTTTTCTTTGTACCTATCTAGGTTTGATATTCCTAGAAATACATACAATCCCTCCCAAGTATAAGGTACTTTATGTTGTTTTATTTTAGAGTAAATACCTTTGTCTGTAGTTGTTATTTCTGATACCTCGATAGGGTTTTCGTCACATTCTAAAAAATACTCTTTAGCCGATTTCCAAAGGTCTTCTGGAGTTTGGAATATACTCGGACGACCAAAGCATTCGGGGTCTGCTAATTTCCAAAATTGATTTCCTTTAGGTGCTGCCATTGTATTAGTCTTTCTTCTTATTGGTTAGTTGTAGTTCTTCTCCTGTTAAAGCGTGGTAAATGTTTTGTAATTGGTGTACGTGTTTAAAGTAGGTTATGCCATTAATATCGTTTGCTATTAGCCTAAAGTTTCCGCTATCCGTTCCAGTCTTATCTATCATCATCTGATAACCATTTCTCAAAGTCTTAACAAACATACCTTGAAACTTATTAAACCCAAACTTCAATAACCACTCTTCAGTTAGTGGGATGGGTTCTGCTTGCCAATCATTTTTAAAATGTCCTGAGAATGTTATAATTTCTTCTGTCAATCCAATAACCGAAATAATAGTTTTTGTTTTGTTATCTATAAATAAATTCCCTATCCTTAAATCACTTGCTTTCATACTTTCTTTTTTCTTCTCTCTGCTCTGGATTCTTTAATCTCATAGCTAAAGTGATATTTTAATCCCTGAATAGGATCATAATAAAATGAGTCTTGCATTTTGTTTTAGTTCTTAAAAACACCCTTCGCACTTAATAGGCTAATTTTCTACTTTGCGATCCCTTGTCGTAACTTAGGGTGTTATATCAAAGATATGCATTTTATTTTTAATGGTTGCTTTAAAGTGTTTGGTTTGTTGTTGGAAATAATAAAATT
>Ga0070748_1000484_pt1 | contig 19506 bp, 23 predicted proteins | sample VirMetDEL_Nov_12_FD_77015 | JGI IMG/M metagenome (GOLD analysis project Ga0070748, IMG submission 77015) | Aqueous microbial communities from the Delaware River and Bay under freshwater to marine salinity gradient to study organic matter... | ecosystem: Environmental > Aquatic > Marine > Coastal... | reverse complement strand
GTTGTTTTGCGCAGCTCCTCGCGTCCCGATGCCAAGCCATCGCCGAACAATTTATTAAAGGCAAGTATCGACTTTGTAGCCACGTTGGCTAGCGTCGTTTTTACCTTAGTGCCAAATGTTTCTAATGATATGCCTGTGCCCTCGAAAGCCTGAGCTAAGCCCTGCTGCGCGCTTGCAAGTTCCTTGTTCGCTTTAAGCTGTGCCTGCTGAGTGCGGGTTAAACTATTCGAGCTATCAATGTAGCTATTTACGCCGCCGATGGTTTTATTAAGCCCTAAGATAAATTCGTTTTCTGCTGCTGTCGCCGTGCCGAAAGCATCAGATAAGACTTTGCCTGCTTTGTCGCCCGTAATGCCTGCTTCGTTTAGCTTGGTGCTTACCTGCTGTATTGCCTGACTGCTTGTTATACTGCCGTTTTGTACATTAGCAAATAGCTTATCTGTAAATTCCGCGCCTAAGGCATCAGTTAAAGCTGCCTTTGCTTCGCCTGAGTTGGTTACGATATTTTTACCAAATTCAGTTACAAGCTCTAAGCCGCGCTCAGATAGGATACCGCTTTGCGTAGCTTCATTCGAGAAGCCTATTAATTCGTCGATAGATAAGCCTGCTATGCGCGCCGCTTCGGCTGAGCCGCTAAGCGCATCTAAAAAGCCCTCCGCACCGCCCGCAGATGTAAGCAGCCCGCTTTCTACTTTGCTTAAAGCAGTTGCAAAATCTACGCCTAAGCTATTGCTTAATGCCTGAGTGGTTTTGAGTACGTCGTTAGCATCTTTGCCAAAGGTTTTAGATACAGCTTCGACATCCACGACTATGCCTTTAAGGGCTAAGCCTGATGCGCCTGATGCCCTGCCCGCGTCGCTTTCGAGCTTTTGAAACTTCTTGTTTAGTTCGTCAAGTGCTGAGATAGCTTTAAAGGCTAAGCCGCCAGCAGCAAAGATGCCAAAGGCAGCGATGCCCGCTACGCCAAATTTAGCAGCAGCATCAGAGCCTTGTAAGAAGTCACCTGCTATGCCCGTAATTGCGCCCGCTCCGCCCAACTTGCCTGCATTGCGTACATCGCGCCCGCTGATGCCTTTCCCGCCTTGTGGTGTGCTGAGCGTTTTCTTATCGCCAAACTGCTTATTTAAGTCAGTAAGAGCCTTTTGATTAATTTTTATTTGGTCTTCTACCTGAGCAAGTTCTTTGACGGTATTAGCTGTATCTACGCCTTTATCGCCTTTTTCTAAGGTAGCGTATAAAGACTTGCTTTTGGCTTGCAAGTTTTCAGTTTCTAATTGCAGTTTATCAATGTCTTTAAGTAGCGCGTCTTCATTAGCAGCACGGCGCAAAGCCTTAACTACGCTATCTGAGTAGTTACCTACATTGCGAGTGAAAACGCCTAACTTAGCGTCGGCATCTACTAATTCGGTATTAAGGCTATCTATTTGCTCAGTAAGCTGTCTGCCTACGTCGCCCTCGCGCTCTGCCGCCGATAGCTGCTTAAAGCGATTACGCAAGACAGATAACTGAGCATCTAAGGCAGCGTAACTATCCTGCCCTTCGCTTGCTGCTGCTTTGAATGCCTTTTGTTGTAAGCGAAGTTCTTTGTTTAAGTTCGCGCTTTCGCTTTTTAAGTCGTTTTGCTTTGCGCGAGCCTGAGCAAGTTCTTGGCTGTATTTAGCTACGTCGGCAGCATTGCCAGCACTGACGGCTGTATCAAGTGCTTTTTTTAGCTGCTTAGTTTCGAGCGTTGTTTGCGATAGCTCCGCATTAAGATTAGCTATGCGCTTAACGATGTCATCAGTGCCTACGACATTAATACGTAAGCCGATAATTTTGTCTGCCATTGTTTAGTTAGTAGTTAGTTCAAAAATATATCCAATAGTCAGCAAAGGTATGCCGCCGTCGGCTTCTTCGCTGTAAGTGCTGCTTTTTATGTTATCGTAGTCAGCGATTACGATTATCTCGGCTTTGTCGCTATCTGTCGGGTTAAACTTCTCAGTGCTTACTTGCCAGCATTTAATTATCTGCCCGCCAAGATTAAAGAGCTTGGGCGACTTAAATAAGTCTGTGCGATAGTCATCTAACTTAACGCGAGCCGTAAGATTATACCATTTGTCGTTATAAATGATAGACAAATACTTGCTGTGAAACCTATCAATAAGCCCTAAAATAGGGAAAGCGGGCGTAGGGTAGTTATTGTAGATAGGCGAAGTATAGGATAAACTAAAAGGAATATCGCTAAATGCGCTAAAATAGCCGCTGCTGTCAGGAAAAACTTGGAAAAACGAAGGTATCGTATTTATAAGCTGTATTGCAGGTAGCGCGGCAGCGTAGTCAATAAAGCCGAATTGATAGCGATTTGCGTAGATGGGCGCAGTAAAATCTAAAACGCCGTAGTACATTGCAAGCTTAGGTTCGCACTCGAATAGGGCGGGCGTATTTTGATTTAGATTAGAATTTTTAAGCTCGGCTAAATCTTGCACCATGCACGGCAATACAGTCTGTCGCGGTATGCTGATATCAGGCTGTACGCGTACATTCATTAGATAAGTAAAGAATGGGTTACGAATTGTAACGCCTGCTTTATCAGCAGCTATAAAGCTAATCTTGCTACCCATTAGCGGGTAGTTTGTATAATCGCCTTGCTCTAAGATATATTCATAATAAACATCTGTGCTGTCTTCGCCGTAGGCAAGTTTAAGCGTATCGCCAAAGGGTCGCTGATGCTGCAAAGAAGTTTCTGCTATATCGACTGCTAAGATGTCGCCGTCGGCATTGGGATTATAATAGCCTTCGCTTGGCAGGGTTAAACCTTCGGGTACAACAGCAGGCTGAGTAGCATTATTAAAACGCGGGTCTATATAGACGTTTTTACTTACATTGTCGATGCCTATAACAAGTCCGAAAGCGTGTTGCAAGCCGCGCAAAAAGTCCTTTTGTGGCTTATCGTGCAAGCAAGATGCAATAGCAAGCGGCGCGCCAAAGGCAAATCTATCAATAAGCTGAGCCTGATAATAGCTATCTGCCGCAATAGTCATCGGATTAATAGTGCCTTCGACAGTGAATATCATACGCTTTAAACCAAAGGCAGGCTCAAAATAGATAGGCTCAGTAACGACTAAGGTATTAGGCTCATACTCGCCAAGATTGATATTTACAACAACGGGGGCTACCCGCTCGCCGCGCAATACAATTCTATCTACATTATTAGTGTTTATCTTAAATGTAAATACATACCAGCCAGAGCCAAAAGGCGTAGGGTCGAAAGTTCCTGCTAAGGTGTTTAGATTAGGTACGTCGTTATAAGGCGGTGTTTCGACAGCGAATTTAACCTGCTGTATCGGCGGCGGGAAAGACTGCCCAAGCGCGCCGACGTAGCAATTTACAGCAGCGACAGCATCGGAGCGCAGCCAAGCATCGCCTACGCCAAAAGGATAGACTAAGTTTCTAAACGCTTCGGTATTGTAAAAATTGCTTATTATTTTGTAGCCTAACTGCTTTTCAAAGATAGCTTCTAAGATGCGCCAAATGCGGACGCAGGGACGCAAGCCTTGCAAGTAGGTAGCATTATCAAAATTAGATGTAACGCCGCTATAGGTTATGCCACCGTAGAAAGCAGGCGCAAAGATTAGCGGGTTATTTGTCATTGCTAAGGCTGCCCAAGTTGCATTGATGTCGGCAGGCTCAGTCGCGGCGTTACCCATCGGCAAGTCGCGAAGCGATAAGCCTGCTAACTGACTAAATACATCGACGCTATCGCCAAGTATCTTAATTGCAAAAGTATCGCTTTGCGTGCCTATCTTGCTTGCGCTGATGCGCTGCCCGTAGCCAGCAAAGACTGATACAGCATTGACAAAGACTTGCACGAATAGCAAGCCTTGCGCTGCTGAGCTATCATAGGTATAAATGTCGAAGTTTGCAAGTATCGCTGCATTGTTTTTTGTCGCAGGCAGATAGAGCGTATCATTAAGCGATTTAGCTTGCGTACCTTCGCTGCCTATGAAGCTGTCCCACAAATCAATACGACGCGTGAAAACAAGCGGTATGCGGTTTTTATCGCTATCGACGCGCTGCCCGTTTATTTCGATTTCAATGTTTTGCATTATTGCTTAGTTGGAATGTGAATAGTCTATTTGCGATAGTGGGCATTCTACTTCGACGGTGCGAGTGCTTGACGCTGTGCCTTCTGCTTCAAAGTCTGCTATCTTATCGACAGTAACGGCTATGTAGGTAGATGCGCCTGCTTGCTGAGCAAAGGCAACTGATGTTTTTTGAAGCTCGTAATACCACGATAGCAAGCGATTAACAACGTTTATCTTAGTTAGTATTAGCTTGCGAGTTCCGCGCGAATTAAGCACTGTTAAGCCGCGATTAGAAGCCAAAGGGTAGGTCGGGCTGTTTGCAAGATACGTTTCTTTTTCTGTCGTATTTGTGTATTGATAATCTGTAAATCTTACAACGTCATCAGCACCAAAGGCATTAAGAAAGTGCAAACTAAATTTAGTGCATTCTTGCGTAAGGTAGTACTCGCGTACTTCGCTCAGCACCAAAGGCGAGCCTGCTGTTATGTCATCTACTATGCAGATTGTATAATAATGCACACCAGCGAGCGAAGTAAGCAAGGCTACATCAGCAGCACCGATAGCGATACGACGCACTCTATTAACGGTATTCAATGCCTGCCCGATGTCGTAATATACCGTTGCAAGCAGTGCGCCTGCTGTGCTGTATGTTTGCACTCGAAAGCCGCGACGCGTTGCCCCTCTGTCGAAAAAGCTAAGATAGGCTTTGTCGCCCAAGCTCAATGCCTGCTTAATTGGTGCTGATGTCAGGAATTTAAAAGGCAGTACCGCGCCGTAATCCTTAATGCTATTTTCGTCGATGTACTGATTAGCTGCTATGTTAAGCCCAAACAAGCTATTCGATGTATAAGTCGTAGCTGATGCTTCATATACACCATTTACGCCGCTACTTTCCCAAACGGTAAAAACGACATAAAAAGTACATTCTTTTGCGTAGCCAGCATTCGACGCGTCGGCAGCAGGCTTAACATTCGTATTGCCGCCCAAGTCGAAAGTATCGGTATTGCTTACATAAGAGCGTAGGCGTTCCGATACATCAAAACGAAAGTAGTAAGTGCCTGATATGACTTTGTAGTGCGGCTGTGCATATTCGTTGCCAAAAAGAACGCCGTTTATGAATACTTCTGCCTTAATGATTGGCGGGTTACCAAAGGCGGTCGTAGCTGTAAGTTCGTAGCTTATCGGCGCGTAGATGCTTAGTATGTCGCCTGATGGCGTAGGTTGTGTTATTAGAGCCATTGTATTTATTTCGTTATATTCGCTATCAAAATATCTAACTGAGCCGATACGGCAGCTTCTAAGCCGTCTTGCAAGATGTCGTCTATCTTGCCTTCGTTGCTTCGTACTACAAACGACTGAAAGCCCGTACGTCTGCCGTTCTTGCTGTATTTAAAAGAGCCGCGAGTTGGCATACCTTCTTGTTTATGCTTTCGCGCTATGCCAAAGGCTAAGCCGACGGCTTGCAAGCCTGATGCTATCTTTTTTACCTTAATCCATTCAATAAGAGCCTGAATGTATTTAGATGTCTTTGCGCCCGTCTTGCCGCCGCCAAAAGGTATGCGTTCTTTGCTTACGCCCGTTTCGACATAACGCCCGTATTCTAAGTAGCTTATCTCTAAGGCTACGCCCTGAGCAAAGGCAGTTACATTGTATTCGATGCTGCTTGCAAGTCTGCCCGTAGCGCGATGCCCTTGCGCGATTAGTTCGGCAGCAAGTTCTTGCGTCAAAAACTCGCCTAAGTCATCTAAATTAGCGCGCAGTTCGTTTGCTAACTTAATCGGGTCTATTATAGTCATAATGTCTTATTTTTTGGTATAAACGCGGGGAAACGGCAAGTAACTAAGCATTTAGTTATGTAGCTAAGATTTTAGTTGTGCTGCTTTGCACCGCGTTTGGGTAGATGTATTTGCAGTAGTTTTGATAGCCGTAATGTAGGCAGGCTAAAAAAAGCAGTATCAGCAAGATGCGATAGGCGAACCAAGTTAGCAAGGCGAAAGTCGTATTAAGTGCATTTTTCATATTCGATACAGCTTTATTGATAAAGGCAGCAAAGGCTTAATAAACAAGTCTTCGCCCACCATTTCATAGCCGAAGGTTTGCGGGTCTGTCGGATTAGCATTTATGTAGGTTATTAAATCAGCCACGACGGCATCAGGCGTATAAAGCAGGCTTTCTACAAAGCCTTTGTTTTGCTCGCGTCTTGCGTAGATGTCTTCTAATAGCTCATTAGTTTTTTGTTGGAATTGCGAAGCGTTGTAAGGCATAGCTTATTCATTTGGCAGTAAAAAAGGCGGTGCTGCAAAAGGTATTTCGGGCAAGTCTTTTACCCAATCAAAGGCTTCGTTTTCGCACTGATGCGCTTCTTGCAACGATAATATATAGTTGCCGTTAGCATCTTGCATCGGATTGAAAAACTGCCCGTCTTTAAATATCTGCCCTGCTAAGAGTGCTGCTTGCTCAGGCGTTAATAGTCGTACTTTCATTTTTATACATTGCGCCCTACGGCAGTTTCAAAGTCCATAAATATTTGGCTGATAGTATTTGCCTGAGCTTCGCTCAGTCCTTTTGAGATAAACGCGGCGCGGCATTCGCGATTGGTTGGCGTAAAGCCCGTGCCGTTGGCATTGCGCCCGCCAACGTACACTTTCTTATCCGATGCGGTAACGGGTAAGCCCGAATTTGTGGCAATTAGAGCCGCGTTTCTATGCAATCGTATTGTTACCCCGTCGTTACGGCTTGTTACAAACATACCCGTTGGCGTTATAGCTGCACCGACCGCGTTGCCCATTGTATTGACTGCTAAGTACCACCCGCCCGAAAAATTGGGCGCAACGAATAGTTGCCCCAATCCACTGTTGCCACCAACGCCTGAAACGCCCATTTCGATGTAAGAACCCGCGCTATTTGTACCCGAATAATACCCCATTGCAATACTATTTGGCGTTGCATTTACACTTGGAATAAAATATGTATCGGCATACGTATTGACACCGTTGGGCAGTGCGCCCGTGCTGCTATGTACCCAGCCGCCAAAGAATGTCAGCGAGAAGTCAGCACTTAGTCCCGTCGGGGCTTTTGCGTTGAGTGCGTGCGATGGTGCGTTACCGCCAAGCATAAAATAAAAAGCATAGGCATCGTCCCAAAGCTCAGCATCTTTAAGCGCAATTATAGCTGTATTTGTGGCTTCTTCTTCCGTTGGGCTTACCGTTCCGCCTTGCGCAATGATAGCATCGAATAGTGCCTGAGCATCGGGGTCGTTAGGTATGACGGGTATAATAACCATATCTTGCGGTCTCGCTGCAATGGGTGTTACGCAATTAAAGAAGCTAACATTTAGCTGTATGAAGTAGCTAACGGTATTTTCAGTGTGCAAATCGAAAGCCGTGCGCGCTTCGCTCATATTGCCGATGTATTGCGATAGATAGGCTATTTCGTCGTATCTGTCGATTGTGTTAAGCGTTATAAGCTCCGCTATGCCTGCCTGCGAAAACCAGCCGCTTGCGACTAAGGTAGCACCAAGATACAAATCAGCATAGACGTAATCGTTTAGCGTTTTAAGTATCTTTTGCCACATATCGCGCAAGCCTTGTATGACTTCTTCATACGTGCGCATTTGGCAGTAAGACTGATTAAATTCGTCGCCTTGCGCCTGCTCGCATCTGTCGCTGATAGCTAAGCTGTAATTGATATTGTACTGACTGCCGTCGATGTTATAGTTTTCGTCTTGCTCGCCTAAGAAGAAAGCAGGGTAGTTAAACTTTAACCCGTTGGCAGCCTGCGGGTCAGTATTGCTTAGTCTTAGAAAGGCTATTTTCTTGCCTATGTAGCGGCTGTCTTTGCCTAAATTAGCCGTCTTAACTTCGCTTGCGTAGTCTTTTACGACAGCGACGGTTTGAAGCCGCGCGCAGGTTATTTCGCTGCCGTTGCCGTCAAGAACGATAGGCATACTATCTGCTATGTCATAAAGGATAGCGTATAAGTCAGTCGGCTTAAAGCTGTTTAAAACACTCATATTGAATTGTGTATTTTGATATTTACAAAGACTGACAGCGCGCGATAGAATTTTGCGCTATCGACGCACTGTATAGCCGATACGCCTGATACAAAGGTATTGAGCGCGCCCGTTGCTGCTATGTCGTAGGTTATTGCAAGCCAGCCGATGTCGCCGATGGGCTTTTTTGTTTTTAGCTCATTGCCGTTGCTATCGCGTCCCAATGCTTGCTTTTGAAAAGCAATGCCAAAGAGATTATGAGTTCGGAACTCATGAACGAATTTGTCAAAAAAAAACCTACATCGCGAGCGACTGAGCAAGGTACATCAGCAAAGAATGCTTTTTGCTTTTTTAGATGTGCTGCCCAAGCTTCTTCGCTCATATCAGGCGGCAGTGCTTTTTCTTCATATACACCCTGCTCTTTGTCTATCATTCTAACTTCGCGGCAGCAGGCAGCAAGGATAGTAAGCGAGTTATTGAGCATCGCGCCTTGCGGGTATTTGTTGTTTTCGTCGGGCTTAGTAAAATAGTCGCATTGTAGGGCTTCGGTAGCTTCGCCCCAAGTTAGGGCTTCGCCGATTAGCTCTCCATTGTAAGGCACTATGAAGCGTCTGCCTTTGTGCGTAAAATGCTCTGTTTCGCTTGGCGTGTGGCTTTCGTTGAACGCGCTAAACACGTCGCAAAAAAGCTCATTTAAAACGCGTACATCAGCATAGCATTCAAAGTTAGATTTACGCAAGTGCGATAGTATGTTTTCGCCCGAAATGCAAAAGAAGCTGAGTAAATCTATCAGTATGCCTGCAAATTCATTAAAGCGTTCTTTTGTCCATTTGGTTATATAAAAGTCATCAGTTAGCAGCATAGGGTCTATGTCTTTAATAGCCTTTAAGCCGAGCGCGACTTTAACCCATAACTCGCTATTATAGATATAAGTTTCGAGTTCCGAGAAGCTGCCGATTGTCATATCGCGAGCGTCGATGCAGAAAGAAACGATGACCGCCTTTTGCTCTATGCGATTAGTGCTATCGTTTAGCGTATCGACTTCAAAACTAAATTGTAGCGTTTTCAGTGCCTGCTTCGTCGTTGGCTGCTTCATCTGTCGTTTCTTGTTTGTTTTGATGGTAATGATTATAGACGCGAATTGCAAGCTCTTTGCGCGTAATGTTGCCTAATCCGTTTGCATCTTTAAGATTTATTTCGTCGGGGCTTACAAGGTCAGCGGCGCGAGCTAGGCTCATTAAGGCAGCGTTGCTTACTACTGCCTTTGCTTTTTCTACCGACTTTGCGCTAAGGCTGCTTTTGATGTAGGCGTCTGCCTTCATTATCGCATTAACGACAGCGTTATCGTATTTTTCTATTTCGCTGTCGAGATTAACCGCAGCAGTTGGGCTTAGGCTTTTTTTTTCCTCTGTCGGCTCAGCAGTTACAGCAGCAGGCTCTATGCGCGCTTGCTCTATCGCTGGTGCTGATTGTGTAATTTTGTGGTAAAATTCCCATTTTACAGACGGCGGTATGTCGCCTGCAAAGGCTTTGCCGTCGAGAATGTTTTTGCCATCTTTGCTTTGGATATGCTGATTGACTATTAAAAGCATTTGCTCAGTTTCTGTCAGCTGAGTAGGGCTTTCTATTTCGGCTATCAGTATGTCGATTTTAGCAGCAAGCGCAAGGGCTGCCTGAGTTACTATCTTGCCGTTTTGGGTAGCTGGCGTTTCGTTAGCAAGGGTTGCTATCGTATCGCGATATTCTTTTAGTTGCATTTTTTGAGTGCGTAATTTTATTAACGAATTAATTGCGTTACAAAGATACATATTTTATAACTAAAAAGCAAGTTTTATAACTAATTTAATAGTTTAAGGTAATCGAATGCCTGCTAAGTGCATCTTTTTTTGAAGCCTATTTACTTTTGTCCTAATATTGCAGTTAATACTGCAATACGTATAAACGGAAATAAAGATGACAAAGAGCGAAATTATACAGCATATAACGAGTAACCACTGGCTCGTAACTGAGCAAGTCGCTAACTCGTTTTGTGCATTAATAGCGTCTGGCGACGGCATCGCATCTGATGAAATACGTCGCCGACGAAATGAGCATAACAAACGATACGCCACTCAGGTAACTATCGACGCGGGTAAAAAGCGTATGCCTTACAAGGCTATGAAGCCGCGCAAGATGTCTGCCGACAGCGAAAGCGAGATATACGGCGAAGAATGCGAAGACGAAACGGTAACGCCCGAAGGCATTGCGATAGTCTATATAAAAGGCATTATTCAAAAAGACAGCGACTATTGCACTCGCGGCACGACAGAGATTAATAACGAATTGATAGAGTTGGGCGAAGACCCAAATATTAAAGGCGTTATTCTTTGCGTCGATAGCGGCGGCGGGCAGGTAGCAGGCACTGAGCAGTTAGCCGATACGATATACAACTTTAAGCGCAATTATAAAAAGCGCATTGAAGCGGTAGTCGATATGGCAGGCTCAGCGGCTTATTGGATAGTATCAGGTTGCGATAAGATATATCTGTCAGGCAATACGAGCGCGGCAGGCAGCATAGGCACAATGGCTACTATCGTAAATCAACAAAACTATGAAGCTATGCTTGGCATCAGTATTATCAATATCTACGCTACGCTCAGCACAAATAAAAACATAGAATTTGAAGAAGCGCAAAAAGGCAATTTTGAACCTTTGCGCACTGATATTCTCGACAAACTAAACAACGTCTTTCTATCTGCCGTCATTCGCGGACGCTTTCGCGAAACGTATAAAGCAAACGAGCTGACGGTAGAAAATACGCCTGAGCAACTAACGGGTAAAATCTATTTTGGCAAAGATGCTATAAATGTAGGCTTAGCTGATGGTATTGCTACCTTAGACCAAGCATTAAAGACTTTCGATAGCAAGCTGCAAAAAGAAAGCGATAGCGAAGAAAGAACCTATGTAACGCCTGCTTATATGTTCCTTAAAGCAGACGAAAACAAAGATAAAGAGCGCAAGATGCCTTGCGGCTTAACACCGCTAAAATCAATTTCAAAAACCACTTAATCAATTCTATAATGAGTATTTTTCAAAAACTAAAAGCATTCTTAGGCTTGGCTGATGTACAGCTTACAGATGCGCAAGGTGCTGCTATTACGGCAGAACGTGAAACTGAGCTTGCAAATAGCTTAGAATTTCACGCATTGTTAGAAGGCGAGTTTAAAGACGTAGTCGCTTCGCAGGCAGGCGTTATCGCATCGCAAGCAAAGGTTATCGCTGAGAACCAAATCCGCAACGAAGGCATCGACAAAACAATCGCTGAGCTTACCGCTAAAATCGAAAGCGTAGCTACAAAGGCTGATGCCGCTGTTGCTAATATCGACGCACTTGCCGAAGTTGCCCAAAAGCAAGCTAATAGTTTGCAAGAAAAAGCCGAAGCTGCAAAGGTAGATAAGGTAGATAGTAAAATCGGCGACTTGGCTAAGAAGCTCAATGCTATGCTTGGCAAGCCTTTGGTAGAAAGCAAAGAAGCTGATGCCGAAACGGGACTTGCAACGGGCAAAATCAGCGATGCTGCAAAAGTCGATACAGTCGATAAACTGCTTGCTAAAATCAAAGGGTAGTTAGCTATGCACATAGCATACGATAAGCTCACAAAAGAGCAAGACGAAAAAATAAAAAGCCTTACACAAGGTTTTAAGGCAGCTAAAAACAATCAGCAAAAGGGCGGCTTTACTGTCGCCTTAGCAGCTTACCTAAACGCTCATTTGTTGGCGTCAAGCGTAATCTGTATAACCTGCAAAAGTGCCGAAACTGCCATGCAATATGCCGTAAATCATTACGATAGCATACCAAGTCCGATAGTAGAAACGAAGCCTGCCAAGAATAAAAAGCAGCAGGATAAACAAGAAGCGAGTGCTGAGCCTAAGCAAGACGGCGAAGCGATTATTTAAAAAACCTTAATATAAAAATAGTTATGACTGATTTATCGCAATTAGCAGGCATACTGCCAGCAGCAGAAGGCGTATCTCTATTTACAGAGGCGTTATTCACATACGACCCATTGCTTGGCAATACCGCACCAATCTTTAAGCCCGTAACCCGCGTATCTAATCGCGTCGATTTTGTGGCTGTATTTGTTGATAAAGCGAGCTACAATGCAACGCCCGTAGCTGGTATTTGCGACCGCTCAGGCTTCGGACAAGGCAACAAAGAAGGCATTCGCAAAGAGAAGTTCGGCGCGCAGCTTTATGACTACTCTGGCGGTTTTTGCTTAGACGACTTAGAAGTTCTTTGCGACGCTTGGAAAAATAGCACTATATACCGTTTGCAAAACCCTATGGGCGCATTCGCTGGTAATATTGTTTTGCAGCTTGTTTTCGGTCTGAAATACCAAACAATGCTTGACGATATTGTGCGCATCGGTTGGTACTCAAAAGCAGGTGCTTTTGCAGTTGCAACAGGTGCAGGTACTGCGCCTTTCTATATCGGCTCTGTGCCTAATCGCGCAAACATTATGCTCGGCAATACGCAAAGCGGCTTTTGGGAGCTTGCAAAAAACAACGTCGTAGCAGGTCTTACGCCTTATGTCGATGTTAACAACGGCACTGTCGCGGGCAATATTTTGAACCCTGCTAATGTTTATTCTATCCTGCAAAAGTTTGTCGATACGGCAAGTCCTGAGCTTCGCGGCGTAATGAAAAACACTGCTAATTCGCCATTCTTTATGGTAGATAATGCAGTCTTTGAAGCCTTGCGTCAATTCTACATCTTTAACGGTGTGAATACGCATAACGACATGGCTTGGCTTATGCAACAAAGAGGTGCTGATACGCTTGACTTTAACGGCTACAAAGTCTATCGCGATAACAACGCCGACAAATTCGATACCGAAATCGGTGCTAAAACTACATCTACAATCGGTGGCAAAAGCGTAACGCATAGCCGTAACTGCCGCGTAGTTTTCACTGTGCCTGGCGCTGCTTTCTTAGGCTTAGATTTGGCTACGCCTGCTGGCGAAACCGTCGGCTTGATTGTCGCACCTGCTGCTGACCAAGTTAAAAACGCTGGTGAGATTTATTGGAAAATGATGACATCTATCGGTGTTTTCATCGGCGAGCCTAAAATGATGGTTGTCGGCTATCCTTCGGTAGCTACGACTTGGCAATAGTCAGCACTAAAAAGATGCTTCGGGCGTAGGCTCAGTGCCTGCGCCTTAGCTATTCAAAAACAATAAAAATCTATAATAATATGTGCTTAACTTCCTCAATGCCAGCACCAGCAAGTTGTAACTTAGCAGGCGGCATTCTTCGATTGTTAGTAGCTAAGGCAAGTGATATACTGACAGTTGCATCGGCTATTACAATTACTAATACGGGCGTAACTCGCAGCCAAGTAACTGCTTTTGCAGCAGGCTTAGATTGGTACGAGATTAAGTTCGACAAAAAACGCGATGCGACAGCAGGCGCAGAAAACACGCTTGCAGGCAAAGCAGCATTTACGCATTCGGTTACAGTGCTTACAAGTACTGATGACTTTGATACGCAACGCTCGCTGACAGAATTGCAAGACTGCTGCGGATATGTTGCCCTCGTAAAACACGCATCAGGTAATTGGGCTTTATACGGTCTGAATTACAGCAAAACAGATGCTTCGTACGACCCTGCTGATATGCAGGTTAAATATGATTTTACAACGGGTGCAAATCGTGCCGATGCAGCAGCAGGCGGTACGGTAGCATTTAGCAGCGAGAACGTCAATTTTAGCTGGCTGCCCGTTAGCCCAGCAGCAGCAGCTACGGCTATCGCTGCTATCGTAGCTCATACGCCTTAGAATAAATAAAAGCAAAATAAGCAAGGTAGTAATAATCAATAAAATATCAGTTTAAAATATGTCTTCTAATAATATCAATAACGAGTTTTCTGATTTGTATAATGTCCCTAATAAAGGCATTATGCAAGGCTTGCAAAGCCCGTTGCAAGATGAATTTAAAGACGGCGATTATAACCAAGTCAAGCTGATTATTGATTACGTCCCATTCATGGATTGTGGCGACGCTACCTTGCGTATCTTGCGCGAGCTTGCTCAGTTAAGCCCTACGCAGGCAGCTTGTATCAATTCTAAAATAGATTATTCTACGGGCGGCGGCTTAGTTTTCATTAAGCAAGTCGATAATGTATTTAAGCGGCAAAGCAACAAAGAAGCTGTTATATCAGATAGCGAGCATAACGAATATGCGGACTTTCTTAGCTCAGTTCTCGATGTAGATACGCTTTTAGCAAAGATACAAAAGCAGGCTAAAAATCAGCTTACCTACGGCAATAGCGTCTTAGAGATAGTGCTGACTGACACGGTAGGCTTTCGCGGCGGTGCTATAAATGTATATGATGCTGCGATGTTTAGATATAAGCGCGAAAACGAAAAAGTCGTTACTTCGTCTGCTTATCTGTCGCAACGTTGGGACTATTGGTATATCTCGCGCAACAAAGATAAGGTAGTCGAATATGCGATGTATCCCGCTTTTAAATTGCACGAAGACGGCACATATCGCAGCCTTATTCATGTAAAAGACGAAGCGTTATATCGTAATTGGTACGGCTTGCCTACATCGTTTAGTGCTATCTATTTTCAATTCATGGAATATCAATTAGGCAAATATACAACTCGCGGCTACGAGAATTTTTGGCTGCCTGCTGCCTTTATTGAAACCTATGATATGCCGATGGAAACCGACCCTGAGCGCGCTGATGAAGAAGCGAGAGCCTTAGTCAATCAGCTTGCTAATGTCTATACTAATCGCGGCGACGGCAAAAAGCTGCCCGTAGTATTTAGAGCCGCGCCAGCAGGTAGTGAGCCTTCGACGATTACGCAATTTTCGCCGCAGACGCATGAAAACTTTCATACAGCTATGAAAGAAGTTGCTCAGTCGCAAATTCTTAAAGCTAATAGTTGGCATACTTCTTTGTTAGAAAAAACGGTAGGCAGTATAGGCAATAATAGCGAAAATGCAGACTTGGCAATGATAACAGATAAGACGGTTATTAAGCCTTTGCAAACTAAGATTTTATACCCGTTTCAGATAGCGATTAAAGAGATAGAAAAATGGGTAGGCTACAATAATACAGCAGGGCTTACAATCGACTTAAAAAGCGTTTTTGAAGTACCTACGATGCCTGAGCTACCTACTATTCAAAACACTATAAACGCGACGGTATAATGACAGCAAACGAAACGCTACTTAGCTCGAATGATGTGCGATTAAGCACGGCAATAGGCTCGCAAACAGATACGGCTCAGGTTACAAATATTATAATCGTTACAGAGGAAAGTTTGTTTAATGAGTATTTTGGCAGTGCGTTCTACGATACGCTTATCGCTGATGTCGCTGTTTATGTATCAGTGCCTTTTGCTACAAATGTCGCCTATACAGCAGGCTCATACGTCGTGCTTAACGGCTTGACTTATGTAGTGCTGCAAAATACGACAGGCTTGCAAGTGCCTGCCCAAAATAACGCATTCTTTGCCCTTGCGCCCAAGTTCGTAACGCCTGCTAATGAGTTCCTTTGGCAGCGATACCTAAAACGCTTAATCAGCTTTGCAGTCGCTAATGAATTTACGATACCATCAGCGATTAAGCAGACCGAGAAAGGGCTTATACGACTTAAAGATGAAAACTTTGATGCTGCAAAGACGGGCGAAATAGCTACGCTAAAAGAGTATAATTATCAGCACATTAAAAAAAGTATCTCTGTCATGGAGGCTTATATAATGAAAAATGAAGCTGATTATCCTACTTACAAGCGAATAGCAGATAAAGCCGATAGCCTTTGCAATAAAGACGAAAGCACAGCAAGCAAATACAGACGCAATACATACGGCATAGTTTTGCCGACTGATGACTACAAAAACGACTGCCCATGTCATTCTTAGATAAAGCAAAGGAATTAGGCACGGCTGCCGTCGGATTAGCAAAGTTAGCCTTTGGCGGTTACGACAGTACGCAAGTAAGCGATGCTGTCTATCAGCAAAGAATAACGACTTGCAAGGGCTGCCCACATTACAAAGCTACTTTATCTCAGTGCGGCGTTTGCGGCTGCTTCTTGGCGATAAAGGCGCGATTAGAGTATGACCCCGTAGCTCAGGAAAGAACGGGGCAAAAGACGAAAACAGAATGCCCTAACGGGTTATGGACTTCTTAAATAATCATTAAAATTCACATCAAAAATGGGTACATACAAATCTCAGGTAGTCGGCGACATTTTAGCAAACGCGCCTATTATTCCGCAAAACTTTTTGGATATTTCGGCAGGCATTCTTTGCCGTTGCGAAAGCGGCGTAAATGCCTTGCCTAATGCTATCGTAACTTATACAGCTACTATCGCGCTATCTACTGCGCCTGCTGTTAAAATTGTCGAAGGCATTGCTTATGTCGATAACAACGGCGATGCTCAGGTATTTGCATTTAGCAAACAATATCTTACAAGTACGCTGATTACAGCCGCTACTATCGCCGAAATGAACGCCGAAGTAAGAGCCTTTGCAGCTCAGTATCTCGTAGGCGCAGGCAACGCATCAGTCATTAAATCAGGCTCTAACTTGGTTATCGCAATTACTGCCCGTCAGCCGTTTGTCGCTTCATCAGTAACTGTCGATGGCGTGGCTGTCGCATTCGTTTAGTCGGTACTTTATAGCATACTAAAATAAGCAAGGCGCAGGGAAAACCTTGCGCCTTCGCTTTTTACATCAAAATAAAAATTAATTCATAATGGCAGTATTATATGTTTTTCCCGTTGCAAATACGGAGTACGTGCAATTTAACGACCAAAATAACGACTTTATTACGTCTATTCATTATAGCGAGCTTTCGTTTGGTATGGATAGCAACGGCAACGTACAGTTTTCACACAGACGCGAAAGCGCGCAATTATTCCCTATTCAAGCCGCACCATTTGCAGAGGTTTTAAATCAAGCAGGAACGCCTTATAGTGTCGTCAGCTTAGATGCTTTTATCGCTGCCTTTACTGCTGCCTTGCCTTTGTCTGGTGCTGCTGCTGGCGGCGGCGGCAGCGCGCCTGATATTGCAACTTACGATATGCAGTACGACAAAATTGCAGGTGCATTTGTGCGAGTGCTCACGACGTTTAACCCTGTTACAAATGTGCCTACACGCACTTTCTTCGAGCTTGACGGCGTTACGCCTTATGTGCCTGCCGACCCTGATGACGTAATAAATATAGACGTTGCTTTAACGGATATTGCGCAAGACACAAACAGCTTGCTTAACTATGCCACAAAAGGACAAAGTACCTGCAAAGTAAATATGCGTACCATTGTTGGTGCTGATACAGTAGTTACAAAAAGCAATACTGTCGAATTACAAGTTATTGCGATAGCAGGCACTTTCGATATTATAGATACCGAAGGTTTAGCTAATATTACTACGTTCCCTATTACAACGGTAAGCGGTGATGTTATTGATAGCTACTCAATAAACGCAGGCGAGTATAGAACCTTAGAGCCGATAACTATCAAAGTGCCTGCACTCAGCACTGTATTGATTATTGAAAAATCATAGCAAATTTTAAACACTATACTACAAATGTTTCGCCCGTCGCCCGCGCCGACGCTATCAATAACAACTTAGTCGTCGCAAAAATAAATCCTTATTAACTTATGTATGGACGAGGAGAAACTTAAACTCTACTACATAGTAGAGCATCAGGCAAAAATAATAAAGATGCAGGCTAAGGACATACAGACGTTGAATTACGGTATGTGGTCTATTTTTTGCATCTTTATTATCTATGCTGCTGTTAATTTCGCATTATCATTTTCTACAAAAATTCGACTATGGAGAGTAATAAAATAACTATCGCTCGCGGGCTGCTACCTCTTGCTGCTATGCTCGCTATGCTGACATTCGTAATTCCTGCTTTAAGCATTACGCCCAACAAAGAATGCGAACCTTGCAATGATGCTATAAAAGACTTTAAAAGCCAAAATACGGATACGCAGCCTAATGCTGACTATTATTTGGTACGGCAACGAAGCCTAAACACGTCTAAAAGCTATTCTTTTGCGCTTTTTTAAGCAGATTATCAAAAACGATAGCCAATACACTACAAACAATAAAAAAACGCGCTACAAACTAATGTAACGCGTTTTTGCTTTTGTGTAGCGGCTCGCCCAACTATTCGACGAGTGGTGTAAGTTTGTTCTCTGCTGCTGTCAAAGCGGCTAAGATGTCCTCGTACTCGCCTTGTGGAGCTTCGTGCGATAGGGGTATAGGGCGCGTTTTTGAGTATCGCGTTAATGCTATCCTTTTTCTGTTGGATAGCTTCTTTTAATTCGGCGATGGTTGCCATAATTCTTATATTTTGACGGTTATTTAATACCGCAAAGATAAGCTATTTTCATGTAGGATGCAAATAAAAAACGCACTCTAAATTAATAGGGCGCGTCTGGCTGATGGGCTGATTATTTACTTGCAAGCTCTAACTTGGTTATTTTCATATCGCTACCCCAATTAATCTCAAAACGAAGCCTTGCTCTTTCTTCATTAAAAGCCTCTATCAAAACTTCGCGACTACTGCCGTCTATATGCAAAAAACAAACTTTAAAACTTTTCATTTCGATATTATTTTTAGTTAGTAATATTGTTTTGTGCTTCATACTCGCGTATAATGCGAGCGCAGCGACGAAGCGTAGCAACTAAATGCCTGCCTATATTCCTTCTATCAGCATTGCTATAATCGCGATATATATCAGCAGGCGTAGTCCCTGCTTTATAGCCGCGAGCCGCGAGTGTAAAAAAGTTATGATATACCTGCTTAGCAAGCATATAAGCATCTTTACTTACTGTTTTCATCTGCCTGCTGTTTAATTAAATCGTCGTAAATAGATTGTATTTGCCGTACTTGGTCTGCCGTTACAGATAGCTTAACTTTGCCTGAGTTATAAATCAGCGCGACTATTTTGTCGCAATAGTCGCGCATATCGCTTCTAAGGCTTAATGCCAGCATCTTGGCTTTTATTTGCAGCGATAACTCAGGTGTAAGCAGCTCGCCGTCTATATAGCAAGGCATATACCAAACTGTTTTTTCAGATACGCGAGTTATCAGATGGAATGTATCGTATTCGCATCTCCAATTTGGGCTTTTTACCCAAATCTCTTTTGGATATGGTTTATTTTCGTTATTGATACTCATTGAAAAGTGTTTTAAGCCCGTAGCGGGCGATGATAGTATGTAAGTCGATAGCGTATTGCTTTGGGTCGCTGCTGCCATAAGCGGCAGCGAATTCGGCAGGCGTAATATTCTTGCCGATAAAGTGCGGCATACGCTCGCATACGTAGTCGCAAAAGCCTGCAAAGCCGTCGGCAGTGCTATTCCAAGCGCGCCACGTCTTGCCGTTTTCGCAAGTGTATGTAAGCCCGTCCCAAGCGTCGCCTGCTTTAATGCCGTGAAAATT
>Ga0070748_1000483_pt1 | contig 19513 bp, 16 predicted proteins | sample VirMetDEL_Nov_12_FD_77015 | JGI IMG/M metagenome (GOLD analysis project Ga0070748, IMG submission 77015) | Aqueous microbial communities from the Delaware River and Bay under freshwater to marine salinity gradient to study organic matter... | ecosystem: Environmental > Aquatic > Marine > Coastal... | reverse complement strand
GGAGTTTGCCTGAACGGCACTGAATACAAAGCCATAACCAAAAAACAAACATAGCGAGAATGTTATCGCTAATTTTTTATTATTTAAGCCTTTACTCATGTAATAAGCGGGACCACCACGGAAGTTACCATTGCTGTCACGCTCTTTATAAAGTTGGCCTAAGGCACTTTCAGCAAATGCTGTTGCCATGCCTATTAAGGCAATTGCCCACATCCAAAAAACAGCACCCGCGCCGCCTAGCGAAATAGCAACCGCCACCCCCATCAAGTTTCCTGTACCAACACGGGCTGCCAACGACGTACATAAAGCTTGAAAAGAAGAAATACCATGAGTCGAACTTTTTCGGCTCGACTTTAAAATCGTAAACATATGAAAGAAGCGTCTAATTTGCAGCCCCTTCAAACGAATAGTGAACCATATACCACAAGCACTGAGCAGATAAATTAAAATACTGCCCCATAAATAACCGTTAATAGTTCCTACCCACAACTCAATGAAACTGGGTTCAATTACACTTGGTTCTACCACGTTATTCTCCGCTTGAATTGTTCAACAAATCAAATTATTTATATAAATGAGTCAACAGCTTAACAAAATAGTTTGATTTAAAAATAACTTTGTGTATTAATTTTTTATATAAATTAACCTCAACTCGGGTTCAGCTATTTTACTCAACAATACTATTTAAGCGCTGAAATTTCGTCATTAAGACTTTGTTAGTCTATTACTGAAAAAGACATCATCAACGAAGTAGCCATTAACACTATAAATCAACTGTTTATAAAACATACTAGTCCTAGTTGAGATTAAATTATGTCAATCAATGTCCCACAGTAAATTTAGCTGATTTAGCAACTAGCTAGATGACCTAAATCCAGCTTAAGACACCTACAACCCATTGAAAGATAAACAGTCTAGCTTATATCACTAGCTTGACAGTTCTAATTAGTTTAAGACCCATTTACACGTCAATAGCTAGCCTATTGCAAGCGAACTTAACGTAGAAGTTAGTAAAAGCCTATTGGACATATTATTGTTAAGCCGAGCTCAGGTGAGATAGAGGCAGATAATCAATACCGTCAAATGTATAAAGTGTTAGCTTTCAAAGTATGAGAAAGTGGCAGTCACGTCTTGGTACTAAATTTATTGATAATGCTGCTCACTTAAAAATGCTCGTAACTCTTTGGAGTTGAAAGGCTTACGTAAAACAGGATATGGCCATTGATTATCTTCTTCCGCGATGTAACCGCTAATAGAATAAATGCTGATGTTCGGAAATTTTCCTTTTACTAAATCAACGGCTTCTCGACCGGACATATCAGGTAAAATCATATCTGTAATAAAAATATCAAAGCCGTCATTATTAGCTAATAATTTCGTTAAATCCTTCTTATTGCTCACGTGTGTTGCTATAATCCCTTCGTTTTCGAGATACAAAGCGATGAATTCTGCGATACTCGTTTCATCATCAAGTATTAATACTCTTTTTCCCCTCATCCTTAACTGTGCTTTCTTACCTTTTGGCACAATGCCTAAACTAGGTTTTACCGTGCATTTAAATACTAAAGTAAAATGTGCACCACCTAACCGACCATTGCCTTCAACTTGAATTTGTCCATTGTGTTTGTAAATAGTACTGTAGACATTCGCTAAGCCAATACCATTACCTTTATTAACCGATTTACTACTGTAAAATGGGTCAAATATTTTTGAAATATTTTCATTTTCAATGCCAACACCACTATCTTCGACATGCACCTCAAGATGTTTATCTGGGGTTATATTGGCTGAAATATTAATATTGCCAATCAGCCCCTGCTCTTGAATGGCATCTTGAGAATTCAACACTAAATTCAACAAAATATTAATAAATTCACCTTGTGGGAACTTAATTTCACAATCAACACCTTTCAGATTTAGGGTAAAATTAATGGTCGGTAATAAAAGTTGTTTGAAAAGATACTTATTTTCAGTAATTTCCGCTATAGGATTAAATTCCACAACCTTAACGGTAGGCTTTCGTGTAAAAGCTAATAATCGCTCAGTAACACTCTTACCTTTATCAATTGCGTTTTTAACACGCTCGATGTAACCGTAAATATCTCTTTCACCTTGAGCAAACTTCAACTCAAGCATTTCAGTTGCACCTAACGCGACACCCAAAACATTATTAATATCATGTGAAACATTGCCGAAGGTGTTGCCTAAAAGAGCTAATCTATTACTGATGATTTGCTGCTGTTCTTTGCGAAATTTCTCGGTAATATTCTCCACAACCCAAATATAAATACGTTCACCACGCTCATAAGTGATAGATAAGTCAAATACTGAATTGTACTTGTCAAAGCTTACACTTGACTGCTTAACTTGGCCTTTTTCTTTTGCTTTCCTTTTATACTCGATGTAATCAGAAATACTAAAATTTATATAATTAAAGAGAACCGAGTTTTCATCTTGATTTTGAGGCGAAATATCTTGATAAACAACATTGTCATTATCATCAATAAAGAATATAGGAACCTTAATGGTATTATTAACTAACGCCAATAGTTTAAGTTTTTCAATGATTTCTTCCGACTTTGTTATATCGCGGCAAACACCGAAAATTCCGGCTACATCGCCATTGGAATCAATTTCAACTTCGGCTAACACTTCAACTTTTACTATTTTTCCGGAGGTATGCTCAATAGTGCTTTTTATATAAAAACCTTTTTTTAGTCTGGCAGCATTAACCATTTCTTCACTTATTCGTTGTCGCTCTTCTTTAACATAAAAATTAATTGCGCTATCTATCTCGGGCTTATAACTACAGGGATCTAAACCATGGATTCGATAGACCCCAGTTGACCAAAATAATTCCTCGGTCAAGGCATCGTATCGCCAATGGCCTGAACTGATCAGATCTTCAGCCAAAACGAGGTAATTATTCTTTTCTTTAAGCCGATCAACAAGTAAGTGATTTTCAGTGATATCTTTTACCGAACCAAACATTTTATGGGGTTTATTATCTTTATACGCAAGCACTTTTCCCACAACACATAACCATTTGGTAATGCCAAACTTTGTTTTAATTGGAAAGGTAATATTTACACAGGGAATTTTTCCCTGTAGGTGTTCACCAAACATCACATAGATATTTTTCAACACATCTTCACTCACTAGGTCTTTTCCTAATACTGCAGATCCCGAATAAGCTTCTTTAGCATAATCCATAATGGCCATCATATGAGCAGAATAGTACATGGTATTTCTCTCAATATTCCATTCCCAAAACGCCTCTTCAATACTGCTAAGGACTTGCTTTACATCTTTGGTTGACGACACGCCATGGCCTTTTTCATCTTCAGTATATGGTGTTAAAAAAACAACATAACCATGCTTTTCCTTCGCGATTTTGATCGTGCAAGGAACACTTTGTTCTGACTGACTTAACAAAAGAATATGTTTAGGGTGATTAACTATCTCCCTTGCTTGAAGATGTTTTTTTCGATGTTCTCTATGAGCTTGCGCCATTACGTCCGGTAATATTTGCTCTACCGATTCTCCCAACAATTGTTCACCGCTATAACCAGATAAACAAGAAAACTGGCTGTTAAAATCGGTTATTACACCATTTAAATCTGTACACAAAACAGCAAACGGGATATTTGAAAGACTAACACTTGCAGACATATTCAAAAGAGTTCATCCTCTTCTTCTAGCTCATCAATATCTTCGACATCATGTGAATTAAGTGATTTTAATTCGTCAACACTTTGCAAGGCACTATCAAGTAACTGACCAACTTCAAGGAAGTTAATATCATCTTGACTATGTCTTTTCAGTGACTGATGCACCAAGTCCGTTAGGTATTCTTCTTGTTCGAAACTCATATCTAAAATGTGGAAACTTTGTCCAATCTTAGTCACTATGTCATTCATTACTTCTTGCTGATGGTGTTTCGAGATAGTCAGCATTTTTTTAGTTTGAATCACCGCTTGCTGAATCTTGTCTTGTACTGTAATCAGTGAGTTTTGATAACTAATAAACGCCATTCTGGCGCCAATACATTCAATTACCGAGGCAAGGGCATCAATATAAATATCAGTATCTATTGTGCCGTCTTCCAAATTTAAAATGAGAATTGAAACCAAATCATGATTAAAAATAGTTCTAGGGCCAAAACGGTACAAGCGAGGCTTTACTTTCAACAATTTCATTACGTCAATTTCAACCGGCGAACAAACACCATTTTTAGAACTATAAAAACACGGGGCTTCGTTTAGAGGGTAAAAAGCGATACAACCTTGTAACCCCATACTATAAAGATACGCAAACACTTCATCGCGAATTTTTTCTAAACTAAAGCACTGATTTAATTTAGAGGTTAATTGCATACAGCTGCCATATTTAGAGGCTTGTGCCATAGAGATATTATCACTCGATCTTTTGACAGTAATTCATTTTCAAATGAATGCATTTTCTCTTGATACTCAATCAATCGCTTTAGCTTTTTGATTAAAGCCAACAAGGATATTGGCTTGGCGAGAAAGTCGTCTGCACCACACTCTAGGCCTTTTAAAATAGCGTCTTCGGTGGCTAAGCCAGAATACAAGACAAAAGACTTAGCTATTTTTTCACCACCAACTTGCTGACGAATCCAATCAGAACCTTTTTCATCACCAATATTTTCATCAACGAGCGCAATATCAAAGCTCACTGTAGTTTCTATGTCTTGCACTTCAGTCAAGCTCGTGGCACATTTTACAGAAAAATCGAGTTCTAATGCCTCCGTGAGAAGCTCCAAATAATCGGTATTGTCGTCAATAATTAATATTTTTGGCTTAGACATGTATATCCCTTTTCTTATTGTTAATCCGTAACATCATAAACAACCACTTACTTATCAAGCACTAGCTGGCATATTTATATAAATTAGGCTGCGTTAAATACCGCACATTGATTCCTTTTATTGGCCTTTGCCTGATATAAGGCGAGATCCGCCTGTTCAATAAGCTCCCCAGTATGCTTTGCCCCGAAACTTGTCGATGAAACACCGATACTGACTGAAACATAGGGTATTACCGTTGAGTATTTATGTTCAATTTTCTCTGCCAACAGCGCTTTTATAATTTCTTGCGCTTTAAAACGAGCACCTGAAATTGGAGTGTATGGCAAAGCAATAACAAACTCCTCGCCACCATAACGGCCAATAACATCTGTAGAATGATCCAGTACGCCTCTAAAAACATTAGCGACTTTCGCTAGGCAATCATCACCTTTTTGATGGCCATAATTGTCGTTATAAAATTTAAAACAATCAATATCTAGCATCAGTAAAGAAAGCTCAGCATCATCTGCAACATTCTTTTTCCACACAGCGTCAAGCATATTATCAAGCCCTCGTCTATTTAAGAGCTGAGTGAGGGGATCAATACTACTTAATACTTCAAGTTGCCTATTGGCTCGATCTAACGCGGACTTCATTAAAGAAATTCTTTCCATTGCACGAATTTTTGCTGCCAGTACCACTTGCTTTACTGGCTTGGTTAAATAATCATCACCGCCGGCATCAATCCCTTTAGCCAAGTAGTTTTCGCTATCATTGGCACTTAAAAAAATAATTGGCATCCACTCTGGATACGTTGAACGCACAATTTTAGTCAACTCGAAACCATTCATCTCAGGCATTTCAATATCCATTAGAATCAAATCAATATTGTTCTTTGATAATATTTCTAATGCTTCTATATGCCCATTGGCGCACTCAGCTTTAAAGCCGCTATCTTCTATCATGGCAATAATGATTTGCCGTTGGTAACTACTGTCATCAATGACTAATATATTCAAAACAACTCCTTAATAAATTAGCGCCAATTCGCCCAAAGATATGATGCGTCAACTGTTCGTCCATCATCAAAATATTCCAAACTGTCAGCAAGTTTCTCGACTAACTCAATGCCGCGACCACTGAGTTGCTTACCAATGTTCGAAGACGGGTTTTTCCCCTGAAAGGCAGTCAAAATGTTGAACCCTTGACCGCTATCTTTCATCTTGATTCTTAATCGTCCCCCATTTGTTAAGGGGTAACACTCTAGTGAAATATCTATAAACCCTGACTCTAATTGTTTCAACCTTGCTTCTCTTTCGCGAAAGTATTCTGCAAAGCCATTGGGGTGACATTTTAAATCGGAACTTAAGCCCAAGACGCCGTGATCTAGAGAATTAATAAAAAGCTCAGTTAAAATAGTCTGTAAACTCAACCAGTGATCACCCATTCCCTCTATTTCATATATTTGATTCATAACTATTGGTATCGGATTTACTAACGCCAGTTTATTACCTGTTAGCGTCAACTGCCATTGCCATGCGGGAGATGAGCCGTTGTAGGTCAACGCTAAATTTTCACCTAATACTTTATCAGTTACATGATGTGTCAATGCATAGCTTTGCTGCCAACCTTGGCATGGAATATCAACAAGAGACATATCATCTTCTTGCTCCATTCCTTGACTAAAGCTATCAACACTCGCAAGCACGCTTTGGCTAACATCACCTTTTAAAATACCTTTTTTTACCGCTTTTTCGAAGCGTGAATAGTCATACATTTGGTCAAGCGCATTTTTTGCCTCAACAATACCATCACTGAGTAGTACCACTCGATCGGAAGGGTTAACCGAAATAATTGACATGTTCGTTTCAGGAAAGAGCTTAGCAATAACCCCCATAGCAGGATGGCACGAAGGAACTTTATGCTTTATTTCTCCTGCTTCTGAAAATACATAAGCGTCTGGTAGACCAGCATTCAAAATATATATAGATTCTTCATGGGAAGAGATGGTAACAAAGGCTGCCGCTAAGAATAAGTCAGCGGGTAACAAACGATATAATTGGATATTAATTTGAGTGACAATATCAAGCATTGAAAAACCTTTGCGAGTCATTGCCCTAAAGGTTTCTGCTAATGGCACTGCACCTATCGATGAACGCAATCCATGGCCGGTAAAGTCACCTAATAATATATTAACGTCACCATTAGGACATAAGGCACTTAACTGGATGTCTCCACTAAACAATGCTGCCGGCTTTTTCAAAACACCGATGAGGTCAAGACCAAAGTTTCGCGCTTCAATAACATCTGCCATGAGTTTTTCAGCAATCTCAGCATCCGTATCCTGAACCTGTTGAAGCCGCTTTATTTGACCATACAAATCACTAATACGCTGAATAGATTTTATTTTTGCCTTAAAAACTTCTGAAGAAAATGGTCGAACAAGTATACCGTCACCACCAGCCTCAATGCTTTCAATATAAGCATGGTCAGTATTTTCATTAGTGACAAAAATCAATGGGCATAAGCTGTATTGATCAGAATGATTTTTTATTCTTCGAGCCGCATCGTAACCATTCATCACCGGCATGTTAATATCCATCAAAACCAAATCTGGTTTATATTTAACATACTTGTTAACCCCTTCAAGACCGTTGCTGGCAAAAATAACCTTGTAACCTTCTTCCACCAACAAGTGTCCTAGCACATCACACTGCAACGAGGAATCATCGACGACCAACGCTAGTCTGGCGTCCAAATTTATCGCAACCGCTTCCATGCACTAGGCCTCTATAGTCAATAGTCGATGAAATTGTGCAATTTCTAGAATTTTGTTTACCGTTTCATTCGGCTTTTGAATAACCACTTTATTGGCATTTTTTTCGGCAAAATCTTTCAAGAGTAATATCATTCCTAATGCGGAGCTGTCCATATAGGTTGTTTTAGATAAATCCAAGTTAATAGCGACGTTTTTTCCTTGAAAATTAACATACGCCTCGCGAAAACTTTGATGAAGTGAAAAGTCAAACTTGCCATCAATTGTAATCGATAATTGTGCACCGTCATTTGTAATAATCTTTTCTACTGTCATATTCAATCCCCCAAGTTAAGTAAAAACTTTCTCGTCAAAAAATTAAAATAGCTCGATTTCCCCCTCGTCAATTGTCATCTGAGAAACACTACGCTTTTCATCCGCTTCTTTTGCATTGTCAATAATATCGTGACATTTTTCTTGTAAATCTATTAGCTGTTCACCGATAGATTCAGGCGCTAACTTCATACTATTAAGCGTTTGTTTCAGATCTGTAATAGCAGCTAAATTATACTTAATTGAGGTAAGTGTTTGATTAGTCATGTCTTCAAACTGTAACGAACGAATGGCATTGGCAACATGTAAGGAAATTTGAGGTGTTATCTGTGAAAGATCATCAATAATATGACTTGTGGCGATACTTTCCTTCGCCATATGATCAATCATCTCTCCTATTTTTTCTTTTGCCGACAGTGTCGGTGTCATATCAGCTGAAGCCATTGATTCAACTGAGGAGCGCAATTGGCTTATGGTATTTTTCGCACCCGATATTTTATCTCGAATATCTTCATTTAGTTCTGTAGAGCTTAATGATAAGGTTCTCACTTCGTTGGCAACAACAGCAAAGCCTCTGCCAGCATCACCCGCTCTTGCTGCTTCGATTGCAGCATTCAACGCCAGCAAATTTGTTTGGCTAGCCAAATTTTCAACTTGTCCTAATAGGGAAAATATACTGTCAAACTGCACAATCATATCATCAGTATATGAAAGTGTTTCTAAGCTCTTTTTGCTGGTATTAATAATAATGTCGACAAACTCTTGCAGCGTGCTGTTAGTTTGATGAATAAAGGCATCAATAATAGATTGATTGCCGTCTCGCTCTGAATGAGTTCTTCCTGTTAGAACTTGGCTAATTAATGATTGTTGCGACTCACACAATGCCTGTAATGATTTAAAACTATTAGAAATGTCCCCAACAGCCGAGCCAACAAACATATTCGCTCGCTCAAGTTCATTATCTATAATGTCTACTTGGCTGGCCAATAAGTGACTAATTTTTGCAAAACTCAGTTCAAATTGCCTAACATTTGCTTGGCTACTATCCTCTGGTAATAATTGCAATTGAGTTAATTTGCTTTGTAGACGCAATTGCCAAAAAAATATAGCAATAATCACGAGTAGAAATATGTAGGTAAGGTAGCCAACTGCGGCGGCATAAAAATTGATAAATAATAGGCCGGCAATAACAATACCCAGCAAGGGCAACTTTTTATCAATCTTCATAGCTCGGCTCCTTCACTTCATGCCAGCCTCGCTCTGCATTTTCCAGTAACACGCTAGCCATTTTCGATAGTGCTAACTCTTGCTTGTGTGCTTTTAATTTATATGCGCTTCCTGGCATTCCCCAAACAAGGCTAGTGCTTTTATCTTGAATGATAGTCATAGCTCCATGTGCTTTTAGTGCCAATAACCCTTGAGCACCATCATGTCCCATTCCTGTTAAGATCAATGCTTGAACTTTAGTAGCTACAGGAATCAATGATTCAAAGAGTACGTCAACAGCAGGTTTATGTCGATTGACGGCAGGAGAGTCATCTAACACGCAAATAAAGCCGCCTGGCTTTGATTCCACTTTTAAATGCCTATCTCCTGGCGCGATATAAACATGACCATTTTTAATTTCTTCTCCGTGTATTGCTTCTTTAACCGTCATCCGCGAAGACTTATTCATTCGCTGTGCAAAACGTGCACTGAAAACACTCGGTATATGTAAAGTAATAACTATTGCTGGTGCATTGGCGGGCATTAAACTGAGAATTTTTTTTATTGCATCAGTACCGCCTGTTGAAGCTCCTATGGCGATAACATGTCGTGCACTTAACGAACCATTAAAAGTAAGCGGTTTGTTTGTTTCTTGTGGCAACATTTGCCGAGAAAATGTCAGTTCATGAGACTTAACATTCCCCGCTTGCCTTATTTTTTCGACAATAACTTGCTTAAAATTATCTTTACTACTGGTTAACGCTTCAAAACTTGGTTTTGCAATAAAATCAATCGCACCAAGCTCAAGTGCTTTGAGTGTTGTATCCGCACCTTGTGTCGTTAAAGTCGATAACATAACAACGGGCATAGGTCTTAAACGCATCAAGTTACTTAAAAAAGTAATGCCATCCATTTTAGGCATTTCGACATCCAACGTTAGAACGTCGGGACTCAGTTGTTTAATTAATTCACGAGCAACTAGTGGATCTTTCGCTTCGCCAATAACGTCAATATCAGCGACATCATTTAACAATTCTTTAATAATGTTACGAATAACTGAAGAATCGTCGATAATAAGTACTGTGATCTTTTCCATATCACTCATTGTCCTTTAAAATAATTCTATCTCACCGTCACTTGATAAGCTTTGTAAATGACTTTGATAGTCGCGCTCGCGCTTGACGATAGTATCATTTGGTAATTTATCAATAGTTTTAACTAACGCTCTTCCTGACTGTGGCTCAAAAATAATTTTTCTAGGCGTGAAAGAGCCTAAATCTGAACTCACAAGCGGTATGTGTTCGTCTTCCAAATACCCTAAAACAAAATTGATATTACGAGAGCCGACATCAGACATATTTTTCAGCACTCGCGCGCCACCGAAGGCTTTCGCTTTAAGATTTTTTTTCTGACCACCATTTTTCAAAATAAGATTAATTAGGTATTCCATGGCAAAATTTCCGTACCGTGTGGCATCTGAATGCATACCTCGCTGTCCCCAATCTACTTCATGTGCTTCTTTATCCGTTACAGGTAACATAAAGTGATTCATTCCGCCGATTTTTTGTATGGGATCCCAAATACAAGCCGAAACACACGAGCCCAATGTGGTTGCTATTGGAATGTATTCTTTAGAAACATAAAACTCGCCGGGCAGTATTTTGGCCACTACAGCCCCTCTTTCACGATCCCAATAATGATTTACGTGGGCAAATTCCGCTAGGCACTGTTCCTTAAAGTGCTTTACGTCCTCACGTTGAGTTTTTATCATGGTCATAAAGCGTTAATTCGTCCTTGATTTAGACTAAAAGATTTTCGAAAAATGGTTCGACCAACATTTTCAAAATACTGCTGATAGCTGCCTAAATTTTCACTATGCCCCAATATTAATAAGCCACCAGGCGCTAACATATTATAATAACGTTCAAATAAGCTCGTTTGCGTTTGCTTATCAAAATAGATGATGACGTTGCGGCAAAAAATAATATCGAATGGCCCTTGCATCGGCCACTCATCTAGTAGATTAAGCTGCTTAAAAGTTATACGGTTTTGCAACACCTTACTCACTTTTATATGGTTTTCATGTTGCCCTCGGCCTTGTTTTAAATATTTGCTTTTTAAGTGATTCGGAATATCTTCAATGCTCTGCAGAGGATAAATACCCGCTTTTCCCTTTGCGACAACATTGCTGTCAATATCAGTGGCTAAAATTTTAGCATTCCAATAGGTATTATTTTTTCCTAATGTTTCTAATAGGGTCATAGCTATACTGTACGGCTCTTCACCTGTTGAACTGGCTGATGACCAAATACGTATACGTTTATCATTTTTTGTACTTAACAACCTAGGCAGCTCGTGCTGGCTAAGATAATCAAAATGATGTTGCTCTCTAAAAAAACTCGTTAAGTTAGTCGTTATTGCATTAATAAAATAGCTTTCTTCCTGCTCAGGAGATGCTTGTAATAATTGGCAATAAGCCGAAAAGCTAGGCAGCTTACGTTCACGTACTATACGAGTTAAACGACGATATACCATTTCGCGTTTTGCCTCGGTAAGTACGATCCCAGCGCGGTTATAAGCAAACTGGCAAATATATTTGAACTCTGTATTGCTTAAATTAGCGGCGTCGTTTCTTTGTAGAGCGACCATATTGGCTTAAAACTCTTCCCATTCTTGGTCACTATTGACTATATTGGCCTTCGAACGTTCTCTAAATGTTGGCTTAGAAGCCTCTTGCACCGCTGACAGTCTAGGCTTAGCTCTATGATTAACTTGTGCTCTATTAGGCTCTCTCGCATAGCCTTTTGTTGGTCTTTTCTCTTCAACCTCTGGCTGTGTAAAAAAGGCAATTTGCTCAAGTAAAAGCTGGGCCTGCTCTTCCATTGATTTACTCGACGCTGCAGCTTCTTCAACTAAGGCAGCATTTTGCTGAGTCATTTCGTCCATTTGGCTTACCGCTGCGCTAACTTCCCTAATACCAACAGATTGCTCTTTGCCTGCGCTGTCAATATCACCGATCATGATACCAACTTCCTTAATTGCAGAAGCCAACTCAGTAAATGTTCTACCGGTTTCATCAACCAATTTGGTTCCTTGGCTGACGGCTTCAACGCTGTCGTTAATTAGGCCTTTAATTTCCTTTGCAGCTCCGGCAGAGCGTTGTGCTAAATTACGTACCTCTGCGGCAACAACGGCAAAGCCTCGGCCTTGCTCACCGGCTCTTGCAGCTTCAACCGCGGCGTTTAATGCCAGTAAATTTGTTTGGAATGCGATTTCATCTATAACACTAATAATATCGGCTATTTTCTTACTCGATTTATTAATATCACTCATGGCCGAAATTGCGCTTTGTACTACGTTCCCGCCGTTACTCGCTTTTTCCATTACTGACAACGACAACTTACTTGCTTCAGTTGCGTTTTCAGCGTTTTGCTGCACAGTGCTTGTTAGTTCTTCCATTGCGGAAGCGGTTTCCTCTAAAGAAGATGCTTGAGACTCAGTACGGTGACTTAGCTCATTATTTCCTTGTGCAATTTCACGAGAAGAGTCAAAGACATTGGTTGAGGCGTTGCGAATATCCCCAACCATTTCATTTAAAACACTCATAAAATCGTTAATTGAATCACCGATAATACTGAATTCACCAACTAGTTCGGTTTCAATACCTCGAGATAAATCCCCTTGCGACATAGTGATCAGGGTATCTTTGATTTCCGATATTGCGTTTTTGCGTGCGGTAATATCTGTGGCATATTTAACGACCTTAAAGGCTTGGCCATTTAAATCTAATATCGGGTTATATGACGCTTGGATCCAAACTTCTTTGCCCGCTTTGCCAAGGCGTTTATATTCATTGCTGTCATATTCGCCACGATTTAATTTGTCCCAAAACTGTTGATACTCAAGACTCGATTTATAAGCCGGTTCAACAAATATGCTATGATGCTGACCTTGAATTTCTGCCAATGTATAGCCAACAGCATTAAGGAAGTTTTCATTGGCCGTAATGATGGTACCGTCCATATTAAACTCAATGACGGCTTGTGACTTACCAATAGCATTAATTTGCCCAGAAAAATTGGCATTACGAAGTTTTTGCTCTGTAACCTCCGATGCATACTTTACGACCTTCATCGGCTTGCCATTAAGGTCTAAAATCGGATTATAAGATGCTTGTATCCAAATTTCTTTGCCACCTTTACCCAGTCGCTTATATTCTTTCGCTTCATATTCACCACGATTTAAGCTTTCCCAAAATAGTCGGTATTCCGTACTTACTTTAAAATCAGGCTCAACAAAGATACTATGATGCTGACCCTTTATTTCTTCTAGGGTATAGCCAACAGTATTTAGAAAATTATCATTGGCCGTAATAATGGTACCGTCCAAATTAAATTCAATTATCGCTTGCGACTTTCCAATTGCGCTAATTTGCCCTTGATAATTAGCATTTCGAATTTTTTGTGCGGTAACGTCTGTCGCAAATTTAACCACCTTAAGTACTTTACCTTGGTCGTCTACAATAGGATTATATGAAGCTTGGATCCAAACTTCTTTACCGCCTTTACCAACACGTTTATATTCTTTCGATTCAAATTCACCATTATTTAAGCTGAGCCAAAAAGCTTTATATTCATGACTCAATTCAACACCGGGTTCAACAAACATACTGTGGTGTTTACCTTGAATTTCTTCTAAGGAATAACCCAATGTTTTTAGGAAGTTGTCATTTGCCGTGATAATCGTGCCATCGGTATTAAACTCAATAATGGCTTGAACTTTGTCGATGGCATTCATTTTTGCTAGCATATCTGCGAATTGCAAATCGTTACTTTTCGCTTCTAATACATCGTTACTTTGGCTCATGGTCGTTAATTTCCCTGTCAATTGAAGATGGTCAAATAATTTTTTTGGTAGTAATGATTCTATAAATTGCCTATTTAAATGTGCTATGGCGGCTATCCACGCTCGTTTAAGAGCAAATGGAAAATTGCCTTGATTAAATTCGATTAAGGCATCAACAAGTGCTTGTGTAATACTTTCTTGTAGCTTCAACACATCACTATTAATGCTCTCTTTCGCCACTTTTATCTGTCGTTTTTTAACAACAATTAAAATAGCTATTTCACTGTTAAGCATTTCAATAACGCTGTATTTACTTGCTTTCGCTTTATCAACTAACACTGTTTTGAAATGAGGCTGAGCTATAAATAAATACTGGTAAAACATCGCGTTCAATTGCGATAAATTATTTTGCATACATTGCCAATGCTCTTGCACGAGAGTAACTTGTTTTGGTGTCATTAACTGTACCTCCTGTAGCAAACCATTAAACGGTTATCACATCTTCATCAACCATAGGCTCAGTACGTGATTTATCGACCTGATAGAGTTCGTCTTGATTAAGCAATGAAAGACTATTAAGTAAGATAATGAGTTTATCGTCGGCAGATGCTAAGCCTTCAAGAAAGCAGCGATCTATTTGTTGTCCAAATGCTGGCGGCTGACGAATCGATTTCAAAGGAAATTTATACACTTCAGACACAGCATCAACTACTATTCCCACGACCATAGGATGAGCACTGTCTGGGTTGCGTAAAATAATAGTAACGGTTTGTTCGTTATACTCTAAAGGCGCAAAACCAAAGCGTTGGCGAAGGTCAATAATAGGAATAATAACGCCGCGTAAATTAATGACACATTTGATGTATTCAGGTTTGTTCGGTAACTCGGTGACTGCACTCCAAACACGAAGCTCTTGTACGCATAAAATGTCAACGCCAAACTCCTCCCCGTTTAGGATAAAAGTAAGATATTCCTTTTCTTGCTCCATATTTATATCCTTTACTGATGTGTTTGGTGATTTTCGATAACCTGTAGGGCAGTAACATCAAGCAGTGTTACCACGTTTTTTCCAATATTAACCATACCTTCAATATAATGTTGCGCTAAACTGCCACCAAATGCAGGAGCAGCTTTAATTTCATCTTCTTTGGCATTTAATACATCTGAAACAGCATCAACAACAAAGCCCATAGTTCGAGACTTATTTAAATATTGAGCTGTTAGTACAATAACCACAGTCGTTTTATAGTATTGTGCTTCACCAATGCCAAACTTAAGGCGTAAATCAATAATAGGAACGATGACGCCACGCATATTTATCACACCTTTAACAAAATTAGGTGCATTGGGAATATGAGTGGGCTGCTCCCAACTTCGAATTTCTTCTACCGATAAAATGTTCACAGCATATTGTTCTAGCCCAAGTGAAAAAGTCAGGTACTGCTCACCACTAGATATAAAATCTAAGCCTTCAAGGGCATACTCACCTTCAACAGGGATATCATTGACTAACGCTTGAATATTCATTAATGCGCAACCTCTTCTGGCAGAACGATATTCTGCGGCTGGTTTTTCGCTAACGCTAGTGCCATGGTTATCATACCGGGAATATCTAAAATCATAGCCACCGAGCCATCTCCTAAAATAGTCGCCCCCGAAACGCCTTTAACTTGTTGGTAATTGTCATTTAAGCTTTTTACCACCACTTGTTGTTGAGCCAATAAATCATCAACCATCAGGCCGACCTTTTGTCCGTCGGCTTCAACCACAACAAGCAAAGCATTTTTAATCGTTTTATTTTTCGCCGGTATGTTAAATAATTTATAAATAGGAATTACTGGGACGTTATCTTCTCGAAGTCGATATAACACCATACCGCCTGACGTTTGATTAATGAGTGACTCTTGAATTTGCAAAGACTCAACTATCGTTATGAGTGGGATGATGTAAATTTCTCGGCCGACTTTAACCAATTGACCATCGAGAATTGCTAATGTCAGTGGCAGAAACACCTTGAATTTACTGCCAACCCCAAGGGTGGACTCTATTTGTATTCGCCCCCCTAATGATTGAATATTTCGCTTAACCACATCCATGCCGACACCACGACCAGAAATATCGCTCAGCTCCTTAGCTGTTGAAAAGCCAGGTTCAAACAATAAATCATAAATTTGATTGTCTGTTAACACACTCGACTCATCGACTAAGCCTTTTTCTTTTGCTTTTGCTAAAACGGCGCTCTTATCAATGCCACCGCCGTCGTCATTAATATCGATGACAATACTGCCGCCTTGATGATACGCATCTAACGTTACTGTGCCTTTTTCTGGTTTACCCTTTGCAATTCTAACCTCTGTTGCTTCAATGCCATGATCAACGGCATTTCGTACCAAATGAACCAGTGGATCGCCTATTTGCTCCATCACGGTTTTATCAAGCTCGGTTTGCTCACCATTTAGCACTAGCTCAATTTCTTTGCCCATTTTTATTGATAAATCATGTATCAAACGTGGAAAGCGATTAAAAGCAAAGCTAATCGGCAGCATACGAATGCGCATAACACTTTCTTGCAGTTCTTTGGTGTTTTGTAATAATTGTTCTAAGCCAGCATTTAATCGCTCAACTTTAGACAACTCGAAGTCATTGCCTAGTTCTGACAGCATAGATTGGGTTATAACAAGTTCGCCAACCAAATTAATTAGGCTATCAACTTTATCAACCCCTACTCTAATTGAGCTAGATTCAACTTTTGGCTTTTGCACACCCGTTTCGTTTACCGTCGCAACTTTTGCAGCCCTAGTGCTTGCTTGTGGCTTTTGAGCTGGTAACGGTGGGTTTTCTATCAGCTTATCTTGCTCGACATCTAATGTAACTTGCTGATGTTCTGGCTCAACGCTATTTGATTCATCTTTACTAATAACAAGCTGACATTCATCTTCTACCCACTCGAAAATTTCAGCAATGTCCTCTTTATTAGCCTTTGTACGAAGTATAAGATCCCATGAAATATAAAGTTCAGTTGCCTCAAATTCCGTTAAACTTGGCATCGCATTACAGTTAGCGGTTACTGAAAGTTCTCCTAATTCTCGCAATGCATTAAGTAACAATAAGGGATCATTGCCTGTTTGCACTATATGATGTTCAGGAATGAAAGAAATTGACCAAAGTTCTAACCCCTCTTCAGCTTTTATCTCAATAGCAGAAACATCATTAAGGGTATGAGTGTCGCCAATGGTAATTTCAGACGTTAAAGTCTCATTGCTTAATGTTGCTTCTAACAATGCAGAGGTCTTGATAATTTTACTTTCATCGTATCCGCTCTCGTCACGAATAGCCTCGACAAGTATGCGCATGCAATCAACCGAACTCAATAATATTTCGACGTCCTTTTGAACAATGGCCCTGCGACCATCACGCATTTCATCGAGTAATGTTTCTACTAAATGTGTGAATTCCGTAACATGATTGAAACCAAAAGTTCCTGCCCCACCTTTTATTGAATGGGCGGCGCGAAAGATTGCATTAATCGTTTCGTCATCTCCTTGCTCTAAATTTAGTAAACTTGCTTCCATCAGCTCAATGCCTTCGAAGCTTTCTTCTAAGAATGTCGGAATAAATTGAGATAAGTCGATGCTCATAATGTTTACCGCACTACACGTTTAATTGTTGCTAGTAATTTATCAGGATTAAATGGTTTGACTAACCAACCAGTCGCACCAGCTGCTTTTCCTCTTTGCTTCATCTCGCTAGAACTTTCAGTGGTGAGCATCAAGATAGGCGTGTATTGAAAACTGGTAAGTTTCCTTAGCTCTTGGCATAAGGTAATACCATCCATATTGGGCATATTAACATCGGTGATCACAAGGTCGAATGTACCGGTTTTCGCTTTTGATAAACCGTCTAGACCATCATGTGCCTCAACCGTTTGATAGCCCGAACTTTTCAATGTAAAACTAACCATATCGCGTATAGAGTTAGAATCATCAACAACTAAAATTTTCGACATTTAAATTCCTTTACAAATATTAAAAACAATAAAACTAAGCAACAATATATTGTTGCAAAATTGCATCTTCGAGACCTAGTTGCTCAAAGCTTTGTTTAATGATTGTTGATGTGGATTGCCAAATTAACTGTTTGTTCTGTGAAGCAATGTAAATAACACTGGCAAGGATAAGTTGTGCGCCTAACGTATCAATGCGTTCAATCGCACTGTCATCAAATTCAACAATATTAGTATTATTTATTTCGTCAAGAAGTGCAGTTCGACAAACTTCAACTTGCACAATGGTTAATTGGGGAGGGAATTGAAACATGCTAATCCTTAGCTAAATTGCTCATTCATCACTGAATCTATTTACTAATTAAAGATATATCATCATTTATGTTTTGCAAGTTTTATCTTAAAAATGTTTTAATTTTTTTATAAGTTACAACTTGTTACCTTTTCAGGTGTCATGCGATAAACTTTATTTTGAAATTTATTTTTAGCTAGTATAAGCTAAAAATGCAAATGTCTTAGCTAGGTAGCATAGACTATGTAAAAGTTTGTTGAATTGATAAACAAGGGATGTTTTATGTCAGATGACAACGTAAAAGCGCCGAGCCAGATATTTAAATGGTTCGAAAAAATGAAAGCAAATTACGATAAAAATATCTTAGCAATCATACAGCGTTTCGAACAAAGCAATCATCAGCAACAAGAACGTATTGACGTAATCCATCAAAGTCATATCAACGCCTTACGTGAAAACCATTTGGCTCAAACTAGCCAGTATCTAGCTCAAATAGAGCAACAAAAACAAGATATAAATTATTTCAAACAGCAAATGGCGCAGCAACAGCAAACAATTTTACAACTAAACAACCGCTATGACGCGATTTTTCATGAGCTTATGCCAAATAGACAGACAACGGCTCCCTTCAAAGATGTATTTGATGATAGCCATTTGGTTCTCAATGAGTCTACACGCGCTAAAGCCTCTATATTAACGGACTCGATGACCGAAAATAGAGATAATCATGAAGAAGTACAACATAATAAAACAGAAAATAATGAAATTTATTTAGCAGCACTTAGTTTTAGAGGTAAAAATGATTATCAACAAGCTTTTGATACGTTTAAGAAAGCAGCTCTGTTAGGCCATGCTCAAGCCATGGGCGCGCTTGGGCGAGCATATTTTTTATCAGAAGGCGTTGAAGAAAATCAAACTATGGGCTTAGCATGGTTAATAAACGCCGCTAAATTAGAGCTTCCACAAGCCATTAAACGCGTCGAACACTTCAAAACTACTGATGTAGCGCTTTATCAAAACGCACTGCTGATCTGTGAAGCACTTACCAAAGAAAGTTTAGTAGCTGCTGAAACAAAAATAGTATGATAATTGATACTTCATAACAAAAAAATGCCGATAATGGTTACCGGCATTTTAAGTCTAACTATTTAAGTTTTAAGTTTTAAGTTTTAAGTTTTAAGTGAGAAACTAGAGCGCTTTAAATATTGCTTCCACAGAGTCTTTAGCATCACCAAACAACATTTGTGTGTTGTCTTTGAAAAACAAGGG
>Ga0070748_1000482_pt1 | contig 19524 bp, 19 predicted proteins | sample VirMetDEL_Nov_12_FD_77015 | JGI IMG/M metagenome (GOLD analysis project Ga0070748, IMG submission 77015) | Aqueous microbial communities from the Delaware River and Bay under freshwater to marine salinity gradient to study organic matter... | ecosystem: Environmental > Aquatic > Marine > Coastal... | reverse complement strand
CGCACACCCGCACTACCCGACGCACGAGCCGCCGATCGAGGCGTGGGTCATCTGCGCGAGCTGGAGCCAGTCGCTCGCGATTCAGGCGAAGTTCCACGCCATCGCGCAACGCTATCTCATTGATAATACTCGGTTCGATGCGGTGAACGGCTTTCATGCGAACCGGCCGACCGCCCGCTACCCGAACGGCTCGATCGTCCGGTTCAAGACCACGCAGCAGAACTCGCTCGACCTCGCGGGCGCGACCATCGATCTTGCGATGTTCGACGAGCCGCCCAAGTCGCCGCGCATCTTTGAGGAGGTCCGCAAGCGTCTGCTACGCCGCCAAGGCACGCTCCTCATGTGCCTTACGCCCGTGAACGCCCCGTGCGGGTGGCTCCGCGATCTCTGCGAGGCGGGGCAGGTCTCCGACCATCACTGGAGGCTTGAACCCGAGGCGATGATCCCGGTCGGCGAGACCGATCCGCTAACGCTCCCCGACGGTACGCCGATGGACGAGGCGTGGATCGACGAGCTCCGGCGGAACACACTCCCGCAAGAGGTACCCGTTGTCGTCGACGGCGAGTGGGAGATGCGCGTCGAGGGCCGGGTCTTCTCGCAATTCGACGCGACGCAGATGGTTTCCGACGTTCCACCCGAGGGCGAGCAGGTGATCTGCCTCGGGATCGACCACGGCAGCAAGGTCGGCAAGGAGTGCGCGGTTCTCGTGCTCGTGGATCGCTCGGGAGACCAGGACCGGATCGTAGTGTGGGACGAGTACGTGGGCCGGGAGAACACGTCGACCAGCCAGGACGCGCGCGGAATCCTCGACATGCTCAAAAGAAACCGGATCCGGTGGTCCCAGCTCGACGAGGCGTGGGGAGATCGGCTGTACATCCGAGGACCCGCCGACAAGAAGTCGAACCGCGACATGATCGACAGTGTCGCCCGGCTCCTTAGCATCCCGTCGCAGTCGCTCTCTCCGTCGATCCGCACGGTCAAGCGCGGGCGAGGCCGGGGCAAGGGCTCCGTAGACTCTGGCTGCCGGTATCTACATCAGGCGATGGTTCATGATGGCCATTTTCAGGTGCACCCCAGATGCGAAAAGGTCATCGAATCATTGCAGAAGTGGGATTATCGGGACGACGAGTGGAAAGACGCCATCGACGCTATACGGTATTCTCTACAGAGGCAGATTTTCGCGCCCGCGCGCCGTCGCAAGCAGAAACGCCGGCTCTACCTGTACTGAGGTCCGACCATGTACCAGCCCGGATACCCGGACACGCCGAGCCTCCCCAACCCGCCGACGCCCCGCAACGCCGCGGAGTCGAATCGGTGGGACGAGACACGCCAGCGCCGCCGGATGCTCGAAGGCACATGGCGGGACGACCTGGAGCGCCGGCTCCAGTCGCACCTCGGGAGCGTTCGCCGCGACGCTTGGGGGCCGATCTCGCTGGCGTTGAACCCCTACAAAAACATCTGCCGCGAGCTCTCCGTCTTGTACGACGCCGAGCCGGCAGTGATGCACGACCAGATTGAGGACCCCGGCATCGCTCGGGCGCTCTCTCTCGGCGGCCTCTGGCAGATGATGCAGCGGGTGCAGGTCTTCACGCTCGGCTTGAATGAGTGCTTCGTCCGGCCCCACGTCGACGACCGCGGGCGCTTCTCGTTCCGCATGGTCACGCCGGACTTTGTCCGCGCCTACGCGACGATGGACGACCCGCGCAACCCGGTCGCGCTCCTGGAGTACCGGATGCGCCGGCTCCCCGCGACGGAGCCCGGCGGACCGCGTCCGCTCGGGTGGACCATCGATCACTACGACATCAGCGATCCCGAGGCGCCGGTCTACTCCGTGCACATCGCAGACGACGACGGGACCATGGGCGCGGACGTGTCGGCGGTCTACCTCGCGACCGAGAGCAACCCCGCGGGGGACTTCGTCGGCGACGCGTACCCGTTCCGCAGGACGAGCGGGCGCCCGTTCATTCCCTACCAGCTCTACCATTCGAGCGGCGGCGGCGGCCATCTGTTCAGCCCCTACGACGGGCAGGAGCTCGTAGAGGCATCGCTTGACCTCTCGGTGCTGCACCAGATGGTGGTCCATGTGTTCCGCGATGCGTCGTGGCCGCAACGCTACGTCGTCAACGTCGAGCCCTCTGGGATCTCGATCGTCGAGACCATCGACGGAGCACGGGCCGAGGTCGTCACGGATCCCGCATCGCTGCTCCAGTTCGCGAGCATCCCGGACGCCGAGGGACAGGGCCAGCCGATGATCGGCCAGTTCTCCGCGGGCGGCGATCCCGGCAAGATGGAGGAGACGCTCGCCAACATGGTGGCGCGCGTCGCGTCCGATGCGGGCGTTCCACCGTCTGACGTGCAGAGGCTCGGAGGCACCGCTCGAAGCGGCGCCGCGATCTCGCTCACCAACGAGGGCAAACGACAGGCCCAGCGCCGCTATGCGTCGGTGTTCCGCGCGTCAGACGAGCGGCTGGTTGGCATGTGCGCGGCGATGAGCAACCGCGCGACCGGAGCCCAAGACGGCGCGCGCTACGTCGAGGGCGGGTATCGGGTGCTCTACCACGAGCTCCCGCTATCACCGGACGAGCGCCGGGCGCGTCGGGAGGATGCGATCGCGATGCTTGAGGCCGGGTTGATCTCGCCGATCCAGGCTTACCAGGAGCTCCACCCGGGCGTCACGCGAGCCCAGGCAACGCGGGCGATCCTGGAGATCCGAGACCCCGACGCCGCCGACGCGTTCCGCGACGACGACGACGAGCCCGAGGCCGAGTAGTGCCGTACAAGCCACCCAAGGGCGTCGCCGCCGCCGCCCGTCGAGCCCTCGACGTGCGAGCCCAGGCCGCACCGAGCGCGCGCGGGCTCACCCCGGTCGGCATCGCTCGGGCGCGCGACCTCGGCGGGCGTCGTGAGGTCTCGATCCAGACGCTACGCCGGATCCTCGGCTACCTCTCGCGGCATCTCGTCGATAAGCAGGGCGCGACCTGGAGCGAGCGCGGCAAAGGCTGGGTAGCGTGGCATGCGTGGGGCGGCGATGCCGGCGCACGGTGGGCGATTCGTGAGCTACGCCGCGACGACGCGGAGTGGTTCGAGGTCTGGTCAAGAGGCCGACGTAACCGGGCGCTGATGCGCCATCTTAGGAGATAGAGCACATGAGCACCGACAACCCGACGAGCGACGGACCGCCCAACAACCCGGTGAGCTGGGATCGCTTCGTCAAGGTCAACGAGAAGCGGGCCGCGCTGGAGGCACGCGTCGCCGAGCTGGAGACGCAGACGCAGGCGTGGCAGGAAAAGGCCGCGACGGCCGACACGCTCGCGCAGCAGGTCCAGCAGTGGCAGACGCGCGCGGAGCAGGCCACGCAGGGTCTCACCGAGTATCAGGCCGCCGCCCGTATCGGCGTCACGGATCCCGAGCTCTACGAGGCGGCACGGTGGGCGCACTCGCGACTTCCCGAGGCCGACCGCCCGGGATTCTCCGACGCGCTCGCGGCGTGGAAGCAGGACCCGAGCGCGGCGCCTCTCGTGCTCCGGCCGCACCTCGCACCCGATCCGGCTCCGGCTGCACCCGCGGCACCGCAGGCCGCACCGGCTCCGGCTGCACCGCAGGCCGCACCGCCCAACCCCAACACGGGGACCGCTCCCTATTCGGGCGCACCCGAGGCGGTGGACCTTGGCAACCTGGAGCACTACCGCACGCACCGGGCCGAGCTCCGCAAGACCAAGCTATTCTAAGCCTTGACGGGCTACGGGGGGCGTTGTACGCTCCTCACAGCCCACCGGGTCGCTCCCCGTAAAACGCGCGCCGGGCATGACTGCATTGCGGTCGTACCCCCTTATGCGCGCACCTACGGTGCGAAAGAGCGTCCAACATGGCTAACGAAGTCACTAACGCAGGTCTGATCCCAGATCTCCGCCTCGCCCGGATCCTGAACAACGAGATCCAGCTTCTGCTCGCGGACCGGTTCTCCCTCCGCACGCACCCCGCGATCTTCAACGCGGGCAACATTTCGGGCCGCGGTAGCGCGGTGATCTCGATCCCGCAGGCCGGCTTGAACGGCTACGACATGATGGCCGCCCCTGCCGGTGCCGGCGCGGGCGAGCTCCAGGCCGTGGACAACACCGCGTTGACCGACGCGTCCGCTGACATCACGATCAGCCGCTTTGCTCTCCGTCGTGAGATCAGCGACCTCGCGAACATGACGGATTCGGTCGGCCTCACCGCCGAGCGTCTCGCCGCCGACATGGTCGGTGGCTACGAGATGGCCGTGACGAACGCGATCTGCGACACGATCGACGGATTCACCGCGACCGCCGGGACCACGGGCGTCGACCTCTCCGTCGACGATTTCTTCTCGGCTCTGTTCACTCTGGAGCAGGCGTCGGTGCGGACCCCCTACGTCTCGGTGCTGCACCCTGTCCAGGTCACCGACCTCCAGAACAGCATCCGGGCCGAGGGCGGTGCTCTCCAGTACATCGCCGCGACTCAGGAGATGCTCGCCGCCAAGGGCCAGGGCTTCGCCGGCTCGTTCCTCGGTGTGGACATCTTCAAGTCGAGCAAGGTCCCGACCGCGAACGCCGGCGCCGACCGCGCGGGCGCAATGATGGGCTACGGCGCCGTTGGCATGGCCGAGGGCTCCGTCCGTCCGATCTCCGCTCTGAGCGGCGCGCTCCAGTTCCCGGCCGGTACCGTGATCGCTGTCGAGTACGAGCGCGACAGCTCGACCGCTCTGACCGCGATCACCGGAAATTCGTATTTCGGCGTGGCCATCCTGCAGGATGCCATGGGCGTCTCGATCGTAAGCGACAGCTAAGAGTCTCGGCGGGAGGCCGGGCGGGGGGCTCTGCTCTCTCTCGTCCTCCCGCCTCGGCCTCCCGCCCCTACGGCACCCCAACCAAGAGAGAGAGCAATGCCCACCGACTTTTCTGGAGGACGCGCACCGACGCGGCGACAGTCGCACCGATCCGCAGTCCTCAACGAGCCCGCGCGCCCGATGTTCGATTTGAAGCACCACCCGGCGCGGTGGCAGGAGGTCGACGGCGAGCTCCTCCCCAACCTCGCACGGCTCAGCCATCAGCGCGGCGTCAACAACGTCGATCACAGGGGAGACACGACGCTCGCCGAGGTCAACGCGAGCCGCCAGGGCTGGACCATTCTCCCGCCGTCCTCGTGCCCGGCGTCGATGACTCCCGACGGGATCGAGGGCTACGTCCGCGTCTACGACGGCAAGGGCGGGCCGATCCACGTGACCCCGTGGGAGCGCCCCCGGGCGCTCGGGTCTCGCGTTGTGTGGGACCGCGACGAGGAGGGATATCGCGTCTGGCTCCGGCACCTCGTGGCCGAGGGGTTCGTCCCGCCTCCAGATTCGGCGGTGGTCGACATCATCCGTGAGGGCCTGATGGCCAAGCGCGAGCGGAAAGCCGGCGCGGCCGACGTGAACCCCTACGCGCGACACGCGGTGGGCAAGATTGACGAGGACCTCGCGCGCCTCGACGCCGCGTGGGCGCTGGCCAATGGCGAGCAGCCCGCACCCGCACCCGCCCCCAAGGCGAAGCGCGGTGGCAAGTGAGCGGCGAACGTCGCGAAATTCGCGACGCCCGCGACAAGTTTGAGCGCCGTCTCATCGAGAATGGCGTCCCCCAGCGCGAAGCGCGCAAGGAAGCCGTCAAGCAGGCCCAAAAAGCCGACCGAACACAAAAGAGGTAGCACATGCCCAGCATCGGAAAGGCGGCTCTCGGCCGTCCTCTCGTCCGTCTCCGCGCTCTCATCGAGGCGTCGGAGCTCGTCGCCGCAGGACTCACGCAGTCGATCAGCCTCGGGACCCTCCCCGCGGGCGCCGTCGTCGAGCAGGTCATGCACGAGGTCCCCGTCCTGCTCGCCGATGCGGGCTCCATCTCGGACGTGGACATCGAGGTCGGCACCGCTGGGACCGCCGGCTACCTGATCACGTCGACCTCCGTGTTCACCGGCGGATCGCAGGCTCGGCAGGCGGGCGCGGGCACCGGCGACCGCGTCGCTCTCGGGTCCACCGAGATCCTCGCGAAGTTCACCGCGACCGGCGCCAACTTCGGCGACGGCTCAGCATCCGACCTGGACGCCGGCCTCGTGGCTGTGACCGTCCTCTATCGGGTGGTCTGATCGATGGCGCACAACGGTAGCACCTTCCACGCGGCTCGATTCGTGCTCCCGGACCTCATCGTCCGGGGCCGCGATTCTCACGCCGTGCTTGAGGTCTACTACAACGGTGCGCGCAAGAATTTGAGCGCCGCGACCGCGACGATCACGCGTGGCGACGGCTCGACGTTCGCCACGCCGACCGTCGTGCTCTCGGACGGCAACAAGCTGGGGACCATCACGATCACGGGCGCGTCGACCGCATCCGAGAGCCTCTCGGACGCGTGGCGGATCTCCTACGTCGTGACGGTCGACGGCGAGACCTATGAGTTCAGCAACGAGGCCATGCTGATCCGGGCGGCGCTGTACCCGGTACTGACGGATCCCGACCTCTACAAGCGCGTGAGCAGCCTGGACCCCGCAGGCACGACGCCGATCACCGCGCAAAGTGACTACCAATCGTTCCGCGATGAAGCGTGGATCGAGATCCAGCAACGCATGATCCAGGCCGGCAACCGGCCCGCGCTCGTCATGTCGCCGACCGCTCTGCGCGGCGTGCACATGGAGCTGACGCTTGCGATGATCTTCGAGGACCTCTCAACGCGGCTGAATGAGGCATACGAGGCACGGGCTCAGCAGTACCGCCGGCAGTACGCCGAGCGGTGGCGGAGCCTCACCTGGAGGTATGACGCCGACGAGAGCGGCACCGCTGACAATAGCGACCGCCGACGAGGCCACGGGACGCTCTGGCTCTCGGGCGGGCGCGGTCGGGCGTTCCGATGAGCGCGCTCTCCGTCGTCGCCGTGCGGCAACGCATAGAGGCGGCGCTAACCGCAGACGCCCGCTTTACGAAAAGCCGATTCAGCTCGGAGCTATTCGGCATGGACGCGCGGCTCCTGATGCACGGCGCATTTGCCGTGGGCGCACCGCTCACCGAGCCGAACCCGGCACCGCAGAGGCAGCGCCGCAACGAGGGCGTGATGGTCAACACGACCATCGTGGTGCGGCTTGCGGGCAATTTCCGGGCGGACGCACAGGTAGCCGACTCGGACGCGCTCCTGACGCTTGAGGCCGCCGCTATCGAGGTCGTGGAGGGCATCGCCCGCACGGACCTTCACATCATTTTCGACGGCGCCGCGCGCGAGCTCACGACCGAGTTCGAGTTTGCGCTGTCGACCATCTCATTCCGCGTGATCCACCGTCTCGCACTTCAGTAGGAGCCCACCATGGCCGCCAGCACCGTAGTCAAGCACCTTTTCGACGGGTCGATCACTGTCGAGGACGGCACCGGATCCCCGGTGACGCTCGCCGTCCCGTTCACCCAGGGCGACCTCTCCCTGGACAACCTCATGCAGGCCGGGCGCGGTGTCCAGGCGTACCAGACCCGCGGGACGCTGCACTCCGTGCGCCTCACGGCCGTCGAGTTTCCGACGCTCTCGTTCTCCGCGATGCTCGCGGACCTCAGCGACGCGACGGACGGAACCCTCGTCGACTTCATCCTCCAGCAGAACAGCTACAGCAGCAACGTCAGCACGCTGACGGGCTCGGACGTGTACGCCGTCAAGGTCACGCTGACCGTCGAGGGCACCGATCTCGGCGACACCGCAGACCATACGATCGTCATGGACGACGTGCACTTCACGATGGCGATCGCCGAGGGCGAGCCTGACACCGTCACGCTCTCCGGCACCGTCTACGGCTCGGTGGTCATGACCTGAGAACGCCCCAGGGCGTAGAGAGAGAGCACATGAGCAACCCCACGACCGTCACGCTCGCAGGCGTCGACGTAGAGCTGGAGAGCCCTACGTCGACCTCTGCGCGGTGGGACGTTTACAGCGCCGCGACATCCAACCCGAACCGAGCATTTGCCGCGGCTCTCGCGCTGTGCTGGCAGGGCAAGGGCAGGCCGCGGACTCGTCTTGCAGCGCACCGCTACGACGCGCTTGCATTCGGTGGCGCGGTCCTCGACGAGCTCACCGGGCGCGGCGTACCGCTCCCCGAGGTCATCGGGGCCGGTCTCGTCGCATGGCAGCTCTGCGGCGAGGGCCTGATCACCGGCGCGGAGGTCGAGGAAGCGGAGGATTTCTCCGACGGCGGGGAGCCATCGACAGAGGCATCCTCGCGATCTGCCGTGAGTACGGGCGCGGCCTTGAGTGGTGGCGAGGACTGACGCGGGAGGATCAGATCACGATCCTTGCAGACGCGAACCTCCGCGCCCGAGAGGCGACCAAGGCGAGCAAGAGCCACGCGCCGCGCAAGCGGTACAATGCGAGCACGGACGCCGAGCGATTTTGGACGGAGGGGTAGCACATGCCAGATCCCATCCGGGGCGGATTGACGAGCCAGGGCGCGGCGGTGCTCGCTCGGATCGAGAGGTCGGTCGACCCGCGCTCGGCGAACATGCGGCGCGTGATCGCCGACATGCGGAAAGCCGCGGAGGACCTGGAGGCCAGCGCCAAAGCAGGTTGGCCGGTCGATCGGAACACGCAGGGGAGCCCGACGCGCGGAGATCACTCCGTCGATGATTTCGGGATCGACATGCGGATCAGCGGGACCAAGATCGTCGCCGTCGTGTACAACCGAGCGCCCTACGCATACTACATCCGGTCCGTGATGACCGGCGAGACCTCCGCAGAGCAGCGCCGCCGCCATCGGTGGCTCCGAGGCACGGACGCCGACCGTTACAACGCGCAACGCAACGTCGGTCGCAAGCGACACGCGTTCACGGTCCAGCTACGGACACCAGGACGGAAGGCAGGCCGCAAGCTCGCCGGAGAGCTACAGACCGAGCTCGTCGACATCATGAAGAAGGTGACGTAATGGCCGCAGGACGCGAGACGATCTCCCTCAGTTTCCAGGCCGACCTCGGCGACCTCAAGCGGCAGCTTGCGACGATGCCGGGCGTGACGAAAAAGCAAGCCCAGGCGATGGTCCGCGAGCTGAATACCGGATTCAAGCAGGCCGAAAGAGCAGCAGCAAAGGCAGCAAAGGCCAACAAGCGGCAGTTCAAGCGCATGGCCGACGGCGCCGCAATGGCCGCGACGGCGATCGTGGGCGTAGCCGGCTCGGTGGTCGCGCTCTCCCAGGCGTTCGCCGACCTGCAAAACGAGCTGGCCGACGCCAGCGCGCGCACGGGCGTAGCGGTGGAAACGCTCGCAGGTCTCCGGCTCGCCGCGGAGGGCTCCGGGCTTGAGTTCAGCAAGCTGGAGGCAGGTCTCGGGAAATTGCCAAAGGCGATGGCCGACGCCGCACGAGGCACCGGCGCCGCGGCTCGGGCGTTCGATGATCTCCAGGTCAAGGTCGAGAAGTCGCCGGGCGTGTTCCGAGACACAAACGACGTGCTCCGCGACACGTTCGAGGCGATCTCCGCACTCCCCGACACGGCAAGCAAGGCCGCGGCCGCTATGGACATCTTCGGCCTCAAGGCCGGCCCCGCGTTTCTCCAGTCGGGCGCTATCGACAATATGGAGGCGTTCGTCGCGCTCGCTACGGAGTTTGGCGTCGATGTCGGCCCCAAGGCGGCAGCATCGGCGGCCGAGTTCCAACGGCAGATGGCGACGCTCAAGACCGTGTCACAGGGCGCGCTATTCGACTTCGTCGACAGTCTCGGCGGCCCCGGCGGGATCAATGGGTTGCTAGAGGTATCTATCCGCGCGGTGATCGTGCTCGGAGAGGTCGCGTCGGGCGTCTTCGAGACCATTGGCGAGCAGATCCAGAATGTTGCCGGACCTCTCGTCGAGGTCGCGTACTCGCTCTCGCAGGGCGACATTGCCGGAGCGTTCAAGTCGCTCCAGCGAAACCAGGAGGAGATACTCGCAGGCGCAACGGGCTCATTCGCGCCGGTGGCCGTGTACCGCCTCGGCGCCGCCGCGCTCGACGACATGGCGAGCGGAGCGGCGAAGGCAGACAGGGCGATCGCGGCGCTGAATCTGACCATGGCGGGCGGCGCGCAGAGGCCACAGGGAGCGCCGCAGGAGGCCGCAGGAGCGCCCGGAGCAGCCGCGGCGGCCGGAGCGTCGACCGCGCAGACGGACAGGGCCATAGCGGACCTGGAGCGGCTCCGGAAGGCGCAAGCGAAGGCGAGCGAGGCGCGGCTTTCGGAGAGGGCACGGGTTCAGCTCACGTTCGAGCGTGAGATCGAGCTTGTTGCGCGCGCCATGGAGGCCGGCGCAAGTCTCGACGAGGCGCAAGCCGCTATCAATGTCGCGCAGACAGAGCGGATCATCGCGCTTGCGAACCTGGAGCAGCAACTCCACGACGAGCGGTTGGAGCGCATGAGGCAGGAGGCAGCCGAGGCCGCCGCGCTCTCTCGGCAGACCGTGAGCGCGACCGCCGACGCGATGGGCTCGCTATCGATGCTCGCAGGCACCGCCGCGACCGCGATGGCCGAGGCCGGCACGAAGGGCGCCGCGAAGAATGCGCGGATCATGTTCGGCGTATCGAAGTCGCTCGCCGCGGCGATGATCCCTCTCCGGCTGGCCGAGGCGCTCATGACAGCCGCCGCGCAGCCGCCGCCGATTAATGGGCTCATGGCCGCGACGGCGATCACTACCGCGGCGGCCCAGGGCATTTCGATTGCGAGCGCGAAGCCGCCGACGTTCGACCGCGGCGGCATCGTCAACGCTGGAACGGGTGACCAGATCGCCGCGGCAGTGCTCCCGGGCGAGGCGATCCTCTCGCGCGAGGCCGTCGCCGGCATCGGTGCCCAGGGCGTCGACGCCTTAAACGACGGCCGCGGAATGGGTGGGCCTACCGTCGTGCAGATGGTCTATCGACATCGGATCTTCGACGAGTTCATCCAGGACAACATGAGCGCGCCGACGCCGCTCGGGCAGGCCGTCCGCGGTGATAGTGTGACCGGGCGAAGGAGCTAAGCATGGGCGACGCGAGCCGGGACACGCTGCGGGGGCTCCTGATTGGAGATCCCCGCCTTACCGATGAATCCGCGATCTGGACCGCAGAGTCTACCGGGCTCACGCAGGCCGGGCGGGCTCTCGGGCGACCGTTCACCCAGGACTCGACGGCGTGGCGCATCGAGGCGCGCGGAGACTCGCCACAGAATCTCGACGTGCAATGCATCCGGGGCGGCGTACCGGGCTCCGGTCTCGGCGCGGTCTGGAAGCAGTCCACCGAGAGCGCGACCAGCTACCGCGGGCAGGATGCGCCGGTCGCTATCCGGGCGTCGCAGATGCTCGCGCTCGGCGTGGGCGGCGTCTCGTTTGAGCGGCACGCGCACCCGGACGCGGTGACGATGCAGGACGGCACGATCGTCACGGTCGCCGAGTTCTATAGTTCCGTGCTCGCGCTCGTCTCGGTGCGTCAGGTCCGATGCAGGACGATCGATAGCAGCACGGGCGCGGTGAGCTCTGCGGTAACTGTGAGTAGTCGACAGTACACAAACGAGCGCCCGTATCCGTTCCTAATGTCCGTCCCGAGGGAGGACGGTAGCGAGCGGCTCCTCTGCGGTCAGTGGATCGAAGACAGCGCGACCGGCTCGCCCGATGCCGCGAACATCGACGTTTACTTCTCCGACGACGCCGGCGCGACGTGGGCGGTCTACGCTCGGTCCGTGCTCTCGGGCACGACGACGATCGACGGGCTCTCGACGCAGCGCGACGGGATCAACATCGCAGGGACGACCGGATCCGGCTCGACCGGCTGGGACCTTCGGCGATGCCGAGCGGCCTACGCGAACGGGCAGATCCTGCTAATGATGCACCTCGTCCACCACGACGACAACCGGCGACGCGTCGGGGACTTCCTGCTCCAGTGGCAGTCGCCGGACCTCGGCGCGACGTTCACCGTCGTAGACGAGCCGACGACGCTCACGGCTACGGAGGACGGGCAATACCGCGGCGGCGCTCCGGTCGTGCGTGCTCGGGATGGCCTGTTCCATGTCGCATACACGAAGGTGGGCGATAGCGGATACTCCGCCGGCGGCTCGGCGTCGCTGATCAACGTCGGCGTGCAGATCGATCGGCTCGGCTCGACCGCTCAGCGGTTCTCCGAGGTCGCGTCGGGCGAGTCGGCTAACCCTACGCTGACCGATGGCGGCGAGGTCTCCCAGGTCGGCTCGGCGCTTCTCTACGAGCTCGACGGGCCAGAGTGCGCGCTCGCGCTACAGCCCGGCGGCACGCTGGCGGTCTACTGGCTCCGGCCCGACGACGGCACGAGCGGGCACGAGGTCCGATGCGCTCAGACGCAGGACGGGCAAGCGTGGGCGAATTGGGGCGCGTCGATGTATGCGAGCACCTACGGCACCGTCTGGGATGTCGACAGCGGCAACACGAGCCCGCTGGACGGTGGTGGAGCGTCGGGCGACTTGAGCAATCACCCTGTCGAGTTCGTCGCGACGGGCCAGGGCGGGCGCGTGGCGTTCGTTACCTCGTGGGACCTCAACGGCACGACCGCAGACGCGTCGCTCTCGGCTCTCATGCTCGGCGGCTATCACACGCAGACGCTCGGGAGCACGACACGCAGCGCGCAGACCCGACCGGCCGCCGCGGTGGGCTGGGAGCAGTGCTGGTATGGGCTGCACCGTCCGGACTATGTCCGATGGACGCGCAACTCGACTGCTTCGCCTACCGTCACATTCTCGACGGACGGTATGCAGATCGTGACGGGCGCGTCGGATGGCGACTGGTACATGATCCAGCCCGCCGGGGCAGGCGTCGAGGGCGTGCGCGCTCGGTGGGCGATGAAGTGCGACACGGGCAACACGACCGGCGACTATGTCGCGGCGCGGTTCGTGGTCCGTGACGGAACCAATACCCTCGACGTGTCCGTTCGATACAGCGCGACCGGGATCAGCGTCCACGACAACCACGCGAGCAGCCAGATCGGCTCCGAGACGGTCGACATGACGGCGATGCAGGAGTTCGAGCTCGCCGCCGCGGTCGGTAGCGTCGGGGACCTCGTGCTCTACCGTCGCACGGCAGGACTCCAGGCCGACAACCCGTGGGTAATCGTCGCAGACGTGGCGCCGGCTCTCGCGTCGAGTGCAGCCGCACAACACGCGATCGCATTCGGTGCTCAGCTCACCGCGGTCACGGACTCGACGTGGCGCGAGTTCTTCCTCACGACGAACAACCACACCGGGCTCCGCGATGCCGAGGGCGTGGCCGTCGTCAACCCTGGAGGGCTCTCGCCCATGCTGCTCACCGGGCGATGGTCGGAGATCAGCGCGGGCGCCTTCCTGCGGTCCGTAGACGGTCCCGCGGCACCGTCCGAGGAGTACACGGTCCCGGTCGTCTACGGCTACGGAGTCGAGCGGGCGCTACCGTCCGTCCTCCCGTCTCCGGTCCTCGGGTGGAGGTCGGAAGACGAGACCGCTCAGGCTATCGCGTTCGCCTACAACCCGGCGAAGCTCGGCACCGAGGAGAGCGATCCGGTCGGGGATACGTGGGGCGTCCATCTCGCCGGCATCAATTGGCACTCGGGCACCCTGGAGGGCTACGACACCGGCGCCGGCGCGTGGGTCACGGTTACCGCGCTGGACTTCACGGTCGGCGTCTCGTACACGCGAGCGGGCAACGTCGTCGAGCTCACCGCCGCCAACGCGGAGCAGGTGCGCGAGAGCGAGTGGGACGGCGGGTGGATCGACCTCGGGAGCGGCAAGCGTCGCCGGATCCAGCACACCCGAGGCGGGCTGCTCACGTCCGCAGGCGGCACGGTCCGGCGTCCGCGGTTGATCCTGGAGGACGTAGACGGCACGGAGCCCGCGAGCGGATCCGCAGAGGTTCACCCGCGGCAGGGCACCGTGATCGTGCGCGACGCGTCGAGCTACGCCGGCGTCCGGTTGTCCATCGACGCGCAGAGCACGCCCGACGGCTATCTGACGATCGGCGCGCTCGTGATCGGTCCTCTCCTCACATTCGGCACCGACTACTCGTGGGGCCGTGTCATCGAGACCGCGTACAATGTCGAGCTGAATCAGAGCCGCGGAGGCCAGCGCATGCCCTACGAGGCAGGACCGGCGCGGCGGTCGGTGCAAGTCGCATGGACGGACGGGATCGACGTGTCTCAGTACGACAGCGGCAGCACGGATGCCGACTACATGCTTTCGACGAGCACGGCAGGCATTGAGCCCGCCGCGTATACCCGGGGCGTGCTCTACACGGTCCAGGGCGCCGCGGACATGCTCGCGGGACCTCTGCGTCCGGTGGTCTACCTCCCGGCGGTAGCAAAGGGCGTACCGGACTCGGAGACGCTGCTCTCGCGTGCGTCTGCTATCTACGGGCGCATCACGAGCCCGATCCGAATGGAGTCGATCCTCGGCGACGAGGACGAGAGCGAGGTGTGGCGCCTCGCACGGCTAACGATCGAGGAAGAGGTCTGAAATGGCGTGGCCTTCCGCAGTCTCCGGGCGTGCTCGCCGGTGGTACATGCTGCTTCGTGTCACGTGGCACGGCGTCGACTACCGCTTCGCAGTCTCGCCGCTCTCGATCCCGAGCACCGCGGGCGTCGTCGCTCACCTCCCAGGTCTGACGGTCGGCGCGTTCTCCGAGACGTTCCAGTTTCTCTCGGGCTCCGTCGATCGGCAGAGCGTCCCCGCGTCCGTCCTCTGGCCCGACGACATCGCGGCGGCAGTGGCGGCCGGCTACCGGCTCGACACCGCAGAGGCCGAGCTCTCGGTTTGGGTCGAGGGCACCGCCTACGAGGCGCGGCGCGTGCTGCTCGTGGGCCGTGTGATGCAACCGAGCTACGGCGCCCGAGGCGAGCCCGTGCAATTCTCGGTAGAGGCGCCTCCGTGGAACGACCAAGGAACATGGCCGGAGCTCCTGACGTTCCAAGCGGGCATGACACCCGCGACGATGCCATCGAGCATCGGCGGCGGTGGGGCGACGACCGTAGCTCTCGCCCGAGACATCCGTAGCAACGGACGCGCGGCGCCGACCGTCATCGGCAACCCTGGCAACCTGGACACGGTGAAACGGACGCCGACCGTCTCCGAGGACATCGAGGACAACGAGGACCTTTGGCGCTCGACTGCTCCCGGCTCGGTCTCGTCGGTCACAGTCGGCCGTACGACTGGGACGTTCACGGTCCCGGGGATGCTGATCCTCGCAGGGCATGCCACGGAGGCCGGCGCCTATGGTGGCGTCGATCTCGACATCGCGACGGACGATGTCCCTCTTGTGAACCTCTACAACGCCGACGGCGAGTGGCTAACTTCGACGGTGCCGTTCCACACCACGATCGGCGGGCGGACATGCACCGTCGCGTCTCTCGTCGACAGTTTCGCAAGCGCCGCATCAAGCGGCACGCAAACAAGCGTCCGCGGCATGGGCACCGCCGTATTGCAGGACTCATACGGGTTCACCTTCCTGTCAGCGCATAGCGACTTTGCGACGTTCCACGGACTGACGAACGGACGCCAAACCGGACCGCTCAAGACGGTGCACGACCTGCTCGCCCTTGTGCTCTCGTCGTCGTCGCTGCCTGTCGATTGGCCGCGCCTCTATGCGGCGCTGGACCGGATCCCCGTGTTCGATGTCGAGGGCTACGTCGACGAGCGGGTAGCCGTGTGGGACTTCGTCTCGCGTGAGCTCTTGCCGCTCCTCCCGATGACTCTCCGCAACGGGCCACGGGGGCTCTACGCTCTGACGGCTGACATGGGCGCGACCGTCGCCGACAGCATCGGAACGCTCCGCGCGGGCGTCGATTGTTTCCGGCTCGGCGTCATCCAGTACGAGCGGCGGCTTGCGGACCTCGACGGCGTGATTGAAGTCGAGGCCGGGCGCAACGGCACGCAGCCAGCGCGGACAGTCACCGCGGACGGCTCGACCATGATCCAGAGTATCCGCGCCCGTCTCGCGCAGGAGTCGAGCGTCCCAGGTCAACCGATTAGCCGAGTCGGGATGGCCACCACGCACACGGGGCAGACGACGCAGACGATCAAGGCTCCGTGGCTCGCAGGCGAGACCGGCGCGCAGTACGTTGCGCACCAGAGGCTCTCGTATCGGTCCGCGCAGATCCGATCTGTTCGGTACGAGCTCACGCCGGAGTTCATTGAGCTGGAGGTCGGGGACCTCGTCCGCCTCGTGGATCCATCCGTGAGCATTGACGGGCCGGCGTACCTGTCGACCCTGGAGATCGACGCGTCGCGGATCGTCGGGACGTTCTCGCTATACGAGCCGGTCCTCCGGTAGCGGATCCGACGCGCGCGCGGTAGGATCCAGACAATCAGGAGCCCGCCATGGCCGCAACCGATCTCTCTGCCGTCGCGATGCCTGCGGTCGGCTTCTACTGCGTCCGGGTGACCCTTGACGCGGTCGCCGGCAATGCGCGCGAGGTCGTGCTTCCCGAGTGGGCGCGGCGCGTCTCGGTGTTCATCGCTGACGCTTCGATCGTGCTCGGAACCGGCGGGATCGCGAGCTCCGGCACCGATGGCGCCGCGATCGGCTCGGACATCCTCCCGATTACTGCGGCCGGGCTCACATGGCGCACCGCTCCAGGCCGGGCGAACGGCGGCGGCTCAATGTTCCTCGCAGCAAACGCGGCGAGCAGCTACGCGCACGTCATGCTTGAGCAGGAGTAGCCGTGGCACACTCCCCGAGCATCACAGGCAGCACGGCCGGCGGCGGCGGCGGCGGCGGTAACGCTGCAACCGAGATCGGCGAGCTATCGCTACTGGAGGACATGACAGCCGGCAGCAAGACCACGACCGGAGCATTCACGATCTACGCCGCCGACGGCACGACGGCGAAGGCGACCGGCCAGATCACGACGACCGGATCCATCACGTCCGCATGGGCCGTCGAGTGGGACACAAGCTACGGCATCCGGGTCACGGGCGTCACGAAGAACACCGGATCCGGTGGGACCGTCACGGTCGCGATCAACCCGGCGGCGTCGGTGTTCGCCGCGGCGAATTGGTCGACAGACGACGTGGTAGCCCAGGTCGTCTACGGGGCGAGCGTCTCCGCGGGCACGGGCGCGATCTACTACGGCGCCGCGCCCTACGGGTCTACCAGCCTCGGTGTCAGTGACGGCCGGTCGATCAAGGGCACCGTCACGGCAGGCTCGGTCGCGTGGACTACTGAGCGGTGGGGCAACTACGACAACGATTCGATCGTGTCCCTCGGCAGTTCCGCGATCCCGGCGTCAGCGGTCTACCTCCAAGAGGGGCGGGACCTCCAGAACCGGATCAAGCTCGGGGCGTCGGACTACATCGATCCGGCACAGTGGTACGACACCGCATGGGACGGGCGGGGCATCGGCCAGATGCTCGTGACGGTCTCCGACGACCCCGCGACGAGCCGCTACACGGCGGCCGGCGGCTACGCGCTGATCTTGAGCGCCAACAACAACGACGCGGCCAACCCAAGCAGCTCGGAACTCCGAAAGGCTAAGTTCTACGCGCGCAACGAGGCGCCCGAGACCGCCGGCACGGGCGGCGCCCTCGTCGGTCTCGTCGATTGGGCGGGTGTGTCGTACAATTTCCTAACGACCGGCGGCACAGGTGGGAGCGGCGGCGCTGGTCCACACACGGTCGGCGGGCGCAGTTGGAATCTCACCCTCACCGGCTCCGGGCCGAGTCGGCTTGAGCTGGTGGGTGGCGTGCTGCACAACGAGTCAACACTTGCCGACCGCGGCACACTTGACACCGACCTCGGCGCGAGCGTCGGCGATACGTCGTACGTGATTTACGCGAGCACAACCAACGCAACGCGGGCGGGCGCGGCTAACTCGCTCGGCCTCTTTTGGGGCACATCCAACACGGTCAACAGCAACAACCAGGGCGCGATTCTGCTCGGGTCGGCCTCGGCGACGGATCTCCTCGTGCGGGAGTGCACCGGCGTCGGCAGCTTCACAACGATCAATAACTCGACGATCACCGACTACACGACGACGCCAACGCTCCTCGGCGTCGTGGTCAACGGCGGCGGGTGGACCGATTGCCATTCGCAGGGATCCTCGACACTCCCCACGGACGGCGGGACATTCGGCACGGTCGGCCCGAAACAATGGGGCGAGAACGGCGCCCAGACCATCCAGGACCGGCGCTATCTGATTGTGCAGCTCGTCTATGATTTGGACCTGCGGCTCGCCGCACATGAGCAGAGGATCGCCCCATGATCACCGCAAGAGCCGGCGAGACCCAGATGATCGACCGCGACGACGGCAACGGGCCGCAGCCCTACGCGCTGCTCGCAGTCGAGATCCCGCAGGCCGAAGCCGAGGCGCTCGCCGCGGCCCGCATCGAGCGCGACGGGGCCGACCTGCTCGCCGCCGACGCGAAGCCGCCCGCGCATGCCGTCGCCGACGCGCTGATCGCCGCGGGCTACGGAGGCGCGCCATGACTCTCGATCAGCTTATCCCGTACATTGCCGGCCCAGGCGGCGCAATCGTCGTGTGCGTCCTCGTAGGATGGGCGATCTATCGGCTGATGGTACACTTTTTCGTCCCGATGCTCCAGGGCTCGATCGATCGGCATCTGGCCCAGGTCGACGACATGAACACGCGGCACACCGAGGAACATCAGCGGATCATCGACGCGCTGAACAACGGCGCTCGGTGCAAGTTCAGGCCAGATGAGGCGGCGTGATCGTCGTCCTCGACCGTCAGCACGTCGGCAAGCCGGGCAAGGATGACCGCGGAGCGCAAACCGAGATCAACGGCGAGACGGTCTACGAGATCGACCTAACCGCCGGCTATATCGACGCCGCGGTCGCGCTGCTCTCGGCCGAGGGGCATACGGTGCACGTCCTGGAGTCGGGATGGTACGGAGAGCGGCACGAGCGGGCCGCCGAGATCGCCCGCGACAATCCGCACGACCTCGTCGCATACGTCGCCTGCCACGTCAACGCCGGCGGGGGCTCTTACGGTCTCGCGCTGCACGACGCCCGCAGCCGCTCGGGGCTCTCACTCGCCGAGGCCATCGCGGACACGCTCGGCACCGTCGCAGCGCCGCACCTGGACCGGGCGATCGTCCGCGCGGCCGAGCGTGGTGGGACGTGGGGTCGTGCCATGACCACGATCGCCGGGATCTGGGACGCTCCGGCTAACTGCGCTGGCGTGTGTTTCGAGCCCATGTTCATCGACTCGCCTAAGCATCGCGAGCTCCTGACGCCCGAGGGGCTCCGAGTCATTGGGCAGGCCCTCGCGGTCGGGTGCATGACATGGGCCGGGGCGTAGCTATGCCAGTCGGTACCACGGCGGCGATCGTCGCCGTCTCGGCTGTCGTGCTCACGGCGGGCGGATTCGTCGCAGGCCGGCAGACGGCACCGGATCAGGTCGTGCCTCTCGTCGAGGCTCAGACCGCGCAGATCGACACGCTCGCCGATGGCATGGCGGACCTCGTGAGCCGCACGAGCGCGCCGATCACACTCGACGCCGAGACCCGAGCAGCTCTTGCCCGGACGCCGCCGCAGTGCGTGCGCGTGCTCGGTGGCGACCCGCTTTCGATGGCCT
>Ga0070748_1000479_pt1 | contig 19574 bp, 22 predicted proteins | sample VirMetDEL_Nov_12_FD_77015 | JGI IMG/M metagenome (GOLD analysis project Ga0070748, IMG submission 77015) | Aqueous microbial communities from the Delaware River and Bay under freshwater to marine salinity gradient to study organic matter... | ecosystem: Environmental > Aquatic > Marine > Coastal... | reverse complement strand
TCCTTTATGAAGGGTGGTCTCGCCTTTGCTGACTACGTCACCACCGTAAGCCCCAGCTATGCCGAAGAGATTCAAACGCCAGAATTTGGCAATGGCCTTGATGGGCTTATGTGTTATCGCAGCGATAGCCTAAGCGGAATTTTAAACGGCATAGACATGGATGAGTGGAATCCAGGGACAGATAAATTAATTTCGCACACCTACAATCGTCGCACGCTGGGTAATAAGGTTAAAAATAAACTAACGCTGCAAGAAGAGCTGGGCTTAAAAATTTCTGCCGATACGCCTTTGCTTGGTTTTATTGGGCGCTTGGTGGATCAAAAAGGTGTCGATTTAATTCTTGAGCAAATGGAGAGCTTACTTAGCGTTGATTGCCAGCTCGTTGTGCTGGGCAGTGGCTTTCCGCACTATGAAAAAGCACTCAAGGCAATTGCTGACGCACACCATCAACAAGTATCGGTCACGCTTGGTTATAACGAAGCCTTTGCGCACAAAATTGAGGCGAGCAGTGATATTTTTCTTATGCCTTCCATCTTTGAGCCCTGCGGCCTCAATCAAATGTACAGCCTGCGCTATGGCACCTTACCCGTTGTTCATGCTGTGGGTGGTCTTAAGGACACTATTGTTGAAAAGAGTTGGGATGATTTAGGCAGCGATGCCAATGGCTTCGTGTTCCAGAATGCTGCACCCGAAGAGCTTCATGCCACAATTTTGCGCGCTGTGGCGGCCTATAATGAACCCAGTGTGTGGAAAAAACTGCAGTTGAATGCAATGAGCAGTGATTTTTCATGGGAAATTAGCGCGCGCGATTATTTAGCTATTTATGAAAAAATTGTTTAATTTCATCTGGGAAATAAACTCAACAAGAAGCCGCCTTAGTGCGGCTTTTTTAATTCAGCTACGCATTTTTTAGCGAGGAAATCTCAGTGAAACATTTAGGGTGTAGGTATAGCGAGAAAGATTCGATCAAAAAAAGCGGTGTTTATTGAAATAAATAAGTATGTTGAGAGTGAGCTTAACGAAGCTAGTGCAAGCAATCTGATTTTTCAGGGGAGCCTAGTTTCGCGCATACTTTGGCTGCTCGCTGTGGTCGATATTAATGCCCTAAGAGCCTAAATGTTAATATATTTGCGTACTGAAGCTCCAGTTAAAAAATATATAACAACGCTCTGAGGTTTTTAGGCGTAGTCTGTCGTTAATCTGACTGGCGGATTTTTTCAACAACCTGCTAGAGTTTGCCTGCTTTTGGGGTTTCATATCTTTCAGCCTGAACCATCGCTGCTACCGAAAAAGGTTCTCAATGCTGCTAATTCCTCAACCGCTCCAGAATCATTTGCTTGCTGCACTGCCTGCTGCTGTTTTAAAGCGCTTACTACCTCAATTAAAATTAGTCCCTCTACCTCCGGGCGATGTGCTCTATGAATCAGGGGACACCTTGCGCTATGTGTATTTTCCGACCAACACTATTGTTTCCTTGCAATACATAATGGAGAGCGGTGCCTCTGCAGAAATGGCCATGGTGGGCAATGAGGGAATTATTGGTATTGCATTATTTATGGGGGGTGATAGTACGCCAAGCCGCGCGCTAGTTCAGAGCGACGGTTTTGCCTATAGATTACGTGGCCGAGATTTAAAAAAGGAATTAGATCATCATAGCGAGCTGCTACAGCTACTGCTGCGATATACCCAATCGCTTATTACCCAAATGGCACAGACCGCGGTATGTAATCGCCATCACTCGATTAATCAGCAACTATGTCGCTGGTTATTGCTTCTATTCGACCGATTACCCAATAACTCTTTAAGTATGACGCAAGAGCTGATTGCAAAAATGCTTGGTGTGCGGCGCGAAGGAGTTACCGAAGCCGCAGGAAAATTGCAGCGCCTAGGTATTATTGAATATTCGCGCGGTCAAATAACCCTTGTTAATCGGGCTCAATTGGAAGCGTTAAGCTGCGAATGTTACGCCGTGGTAAAAAAAGAAACTGATCGGCTGTTACCGCGCATAAAGACCTTGGATAACGCCAAAGACAACATCCCAATATCCCAATTCTCGACTGAAAAAATCAAAATAACACTCTAAGCATTGTCACAAGCATGGCCGAGCCCAACATCAGCAGGCCAAATGTAAGCATGGCTGACAACACTATAATAACTCGCTCATGGCGGCGAAAGAACGTTTCTCGAAACATGATCAGAATCCGGATGAAAAGTATATTTACGCGCAGTATTAAGTGCATTAAGAAACGGTGATTTTTGTGCAACAACTGGTATTGCTATGTTATTTGGTGCTCATAGGCACGCAGTTTTTGCGTGAGAATACCTTGAGTTTAAGCCATCAAACATGAAGGCCTTCGAAAGTGATTTCACGCTTGTTAAATTACTAACTTTTTTGCTAAATAGCATTGGTAAGCACAATAGTGTTGTCGGGATACGCAACCCTGTTAGATTGTCAGTAAGCTGCTTACATAATCAATCGCCGCATGCTTTGTGCTATAGCAGTAACACCTGGGTAGCGCGCGCAAAGCTGGCGTACGGCTATATCCGCCACCAACTTAAACCCCGCTTTCTCTGTGAGAAAACGCATAGTTGCGCTGCGCGGAAAGTGTAGGCTTGGACTTGGTTCACTACAAAACTCAGCGATAATAAGCTGTCGCTGTGCACGCAATTGTTGCTGTAAAAGCTCACGTTGTAACAACAAGGATTTCATGCCGATTGAGCTCATAGTTGACTCCGTATAAGCGCTATATCAGCACTCACCTCTTCGCGTGTTGCTAAAAATGTTGTAGCACTTTCTGCACTTAGTTTATTCAGGCGAAGGCAGCATAGCGCCAGCCCTAGTGCATAAAAAACAATGAGCGCCACAATGACAGCAATCCGATAATCAGTCGTCCATGTCAGCGAAATAATCAAAACATTTAGGCTTAGCAAGCAGCAAATTAAACAGGCAAAACCAAGTAGCATCATCAGTAGAGATTGCTGTAGCCGAGTTTTTTCTATTTCCCACTCAACCCTAGCTAAGCGACCATGCAGTTCCATCTGCATGAGTAGCGCCTTAGCCATTGAACGTAAGCGTTGGATGATTTCCAAAGAGTATTTCCTCGTACACCGAACTTCGCGGCTAGCGCGAAGTTGCAATTTATAGGCTCTAACCAAAAACCCTTAGCCTAAATTTTTATAGCCAAAGTCGCTATCAATCAAGAGCGACGCGCCAGTATATAACCCAACAATAAGCCAATCGCGGCACTTGCACCTATGGCATTCCAAGGCTGTTCGTGCACATAAACATTGGTGCTTTCGGCTGTTTTACGCGCACGGTTAACAATATTTTCACCAAGTTCATCTGCTGAACCTTTTGCACTTGCTATGCGCTGTTGCAATTTGGCCTTGGCTTTATTTAAGTCTTCGCCGGTCAACTGAGTAGTTGCTTTCACAAGGTCTTCAATATCGGCAACAAAACTTTGAAACTCTTGTGTCAGTGTTGATTGGCCCGACTCCGCAGCAGTCGTTTTACTATTAATACCTGAATTGTTTGTTGAAATTTGCATATTAAATTCCTATGGCACTATGGCGAGTTAATGAATTGAAAAGTACTTCCCTATTGATTCGTCCTTATATACCCGAGGAGTGTTTAATTCTCATCGCAGCTTGTAGAACGTCAGCTAGATATTAGGTATGAAGCGCCCTAGGGTCTGTTCGCTAGCGCACGTAGTCCTAATTCGTCTTGCATTCATAGCCCAAGATGGCTCACCTATATAGATAGTATTAAGAGCCTATCTAATATTAAGCGCCTAAGCGGTTTAGCATTAAAAATCTTCGCGTTAGACATTATTAGATTAACTATTTAAACAGTTATGCGCGCTGGCGTACCGAGTTTGCCCTGCAACACCGTTAGTCTCTATTTGTTAAACAGCTCTATCGAACTATTTTCTCGTGTTATTTACACCATTAGGTAAAGATTATGAATCATATAAAACAGAGTAATTTAAGGAGTAGTGCTCGCCGCATAGGTGTTTTGCTGCCACGTTTATTCATTATTGTTAGTTTAGGCTTGCTGCTTCCGGCTTGCTCGTCCACGCCCCTGCCCCCCACGCAAGAGATTAGCGCTGCAGAACAATCGTTAATGGATGCGGAACAGGCACGTGTTGGGGAATATGCTTTACCAGAAATGCAGGAAGCACGCTCAAAAATGAGCAGTGCCCGCGCCGCAGTCAAGAGCGAAAACATGGTGTTAGCTAAACGTCTTGCCCAACAGGCAAGTGCGGATATAAAGCTTGCAACAGCAAAAGCTGAGCTAGCGAAAGAGCAAGCTGTAAATGAAGATATGAAGAAAAATATTCATGTATTGAAACAAGAGATGAACCGTAATACTGGAGGTCAACAATGAAAACAATTAATTCAGGCTTAAAAAAATCATTACATTCTTTGCGGACCCCCTTGGTTATTGCCATCACCGGCATATTGCTCTTAAGTGGTTGCAGCAGTCCGATGAAAAGCCCCGATGGTGCTATAGAAGCACGCAATCGTCTTGCGCAACTACAAAGTGATGCACCTCTTGCAAGCCGCGCCTCTGTCGCTATTCGCACAGCAGATGCGGCGGTCACACAAGCTGAAGTACCGCGCAAAGATAAAGCCTTATCTGAGCACTTAGTGTTTATCGCCGCCCGAGAAGTGGACGTAGCCTGGGCGCAAGCAGAAACACGCTTATTGGAAGATCAACGCGCAGGCTTAAAAGACGAGCGTGATACCGAGCGTTTAAACTCTCGCACGCGTGAAGCAGACCTTGCCCGCAACGATGCAGACAAGGCGCGCCGTGACAGTGAAGTACTGCGCAATCAAATTGCTGAGCTAAATGCAAAGGCTACTGAGCGCGGTCTAGTGGTGACCTTGGGTGATATGTTGTTTGAAACCGGAAAATCGCAATTAAAAGGTAATGCTGCTGAGAATTTGAGTAAATTATCGCAATTTCTCAAAACCTATCCTGATCGCACGCTATTGATTGAAGGACACACAGATAATTTAGGCAGTGAAGAAAGCAACCAATCTCTCTCTCAACGCCGCGCGGATTCAGTGCGTATGTATTTGTTAGAGCAAGGTATTAACAGTGCACGTTTGAGCGCTGTCGGTAAAGGCGAAAATTATCCTGTTGCGGGCAACGATTCTACTTCAGGGCGTGCACTTAATCGCCGTGTAGAAGTTATTATCGCCAACCCCACACCGATTCAATAATGTAATCTACCTTAGGGAGTAAGTCATGAGTATAGGAACAATTATTTTAATTTTGTTAGTACTAATGTTAGTTGGTGTGATCCCTACTTGGCCGCACAGCCGCAGCTGGGGCTATGGCCCGAGCGGTGGGCTCGGCTTTATTTTAGTTGTAGTCTTGATACTGGTGCTTCTAGGGCGAATATAGTACTTAGTATTTGCTGCGCCAACCTGATTGATGAGAGCCTAGAGTGGCATTATTGATTAGCGTTGGCGTTTTTCTATTAGCGTATTACTAGTAGTTATGTGCATCGTTTGTACCTCCTTTGGCCGTGCCAGTATGCTCGACCTCTCGACCTCTCGACCTCTCGACCTCTCGACCTCTCGACCTCTCGACCTCTCGACCTCTAGGTATCTGGTATCTATGTAGCTCCAATAGGCTAATCTTTTTGTGCCAGCCAATCAGTTGTATTCGTGCACTAAATATTTGCCAATTGTTACATGCCTCTAGGTTTTCATGTGCTAGGTGAAACAAAAAAACTTCAGCAGTATAGGTGTAAGAGCAAAGCTACGCATTTACCGCCAAACAAATTGAAAAGGCAGATTTAACATCCATGTCACACGCAGTCGCGTATCTCTGATCCCATCTATTTTTATTACAAACTGAATTTATACGGCATCAATATCTCGATAGCCACCAATTGAGCCCTTGATGGTTTCTTGCGCAATAGTCTTTTCTGCATCAGTTTGAGTCTCCACTATCAGTACAATTTGACCGCTCCTAATTGCATCTTCAACTAAGGCAGATAAAGTTTGTGAATTTTCTGCCGCGCCAATACCTGCTCCCACTACTGCGCCAATACTCGCCCCCCAGCCTAGTAGTACCAAAGGGGCAATTAAGGGGCTTGCTACAAACAAGGTTACATTTGCTGCAACCAGAGCTACTTCTATTAGCGCGCCAACACCGGTTCCCACTACTGTGCCTATAGTGCCATCTACTAATACGTCTTTTAACACTTCATTGCTGTCCGCACTGGGCTTATGCACAATCGTCGGCGAAGCGGATGTGTAAATTTTTACACGCGCACGCGGTATTCCCTGTGCCACAAGTTTTGCAAACACATCATCCGCCTCTTGATGATGCTCAAAAAATCCGGACACATAATGATTGTGATGATTCATAAGACTTATCCCATTAGATTGACCCGCCGTAAACGGCTGAAGGTTAAGTCTATTATGCGAGCCTAATGGCGTCTGTGTGTAGCCGTACACAACTGCAGTGCAATTTTGTGCTGTGGTTAGATTGGGGCTAAGTGTGTTTTCGCACTGAGCGAAAAAGCGCTGACATCTATAATCTATTTTCAACGTAAAAAATCTTGGCAGCGCATGTCCCGAAAGAAAGTAGACAACTAAATAGACAACAACAGGAATAAAAGTATGAAACCTATTTTGTCAGAGAAACTTTTGTCAGAGCAATGTCACATTGCCCCAGAAATGATTAGCCAGGAATTAGTATCAGATTCAGATATTTCCTCAGATTTGGCCTCGGATAAAGGTGAAAATACGGCGGTGAAAAAAGCCGCGACATTTGTCCAAGGTAGCTATATTAATCGCCGAATATTACTTGCTTCTCGTCCACAGGGCGCGCCTACTGCGAACAATTTTCGCGCGGTGGAACACTCCATCTCCAGCCCTGCGCCAGGTCTGGTGTTGTTGCGCACATTGTATTTATCGCTCGACCCCTATATGCGTGGGCGCATGAATGAAGGCGAATCATACGCCGCGCCACTTGCTCTTAATGAAGTGATGGGCGGCAGCACCATTGCGAATGTACATGCGTCCTCCCACCCGGATTACCGCGTAGGCGATATAGTGCTCAGCCAAAATGGCTGGCAGGACTATGCCCTATCAGATGGTGCTGGCCTGATGAAACTCGACGCGGACATTGAACATCCATCGCTCTACCTTGGCGTACTAGGCATGCCTGGTTTTACGGCCTATATGGGGTTGCTTGATATTGGCCAGCCACAGGCGGGCGAAACAGTTGTGGTTGCCGCCGCAAGCGGTGCGGTGGGTTCTGTGGTTGGGCAAATTGCAAAACTCAAAGGTTGTCGCGTTGTTGGAATTGCCGGCGGCAGTGAAAAATGTCGCTATGTAAAAGAAGAATTGGGTTTTGATGAATGCATCGACCACTACAGCGACGACTTTGCAAAAGAGTTAGCCACTGCCTTACCCAAGGGTATAGATGTGTACTTTGAAAGTGTCGGCGGCGCAGTACTTAAAGCAGTTTTACCGCTATTGAATCTACACGCGCGAATACCTCTGTGCGGCTTGATTTCGCATTACAACGACACCGACTTACCCCAGGGACCAGATCACCTTAATCTGTTAATGGCTAGGCTCCTCACCAAGCGTATCAAACTGCAGGGATTTATTATTTTTGAGGATTACGGCTCCCGCTTTGGAGAATTTTATGCGCAGATGAGCAGCTGGATTACAGAGGGAAAAATAAAATTCCGCGAAGATATAATTGATGGTTTGGAAAATGCACCCGAGGCATTGATCGGCATGTTGGAAGGTAAAAACTTTGGCAAACTCATTGTGCGGGTCGCCAGTGAATAAACAGGGGATAAAAATTGCAGCGCAACTTCAGCGTGCAATCATTAGCTTGGCATTCATCACCTCGGCAATCATCAGCGGTTGTAGTGATAGTAGCTCGCAACCCCAATCCATGGGTATTGGTGCAAACCCCAACTTACCCATTCCGCAACACAAGCTTATTCCCACCCTAAAAATTGCGCCGGCCATAGGTTGGCCAGCGGATAAAAAACCTATTGCGGCGGCGGGAACAAAAGTAGTGGCCTTTGCCACAGGGCTGGATCACCCGCGCTGGCTATATCTGCTGCCCAATGGCGATCTACTGGTTGCAGAAACTAATGCCCCCGCCAAACCCGATGATGCCAAAGGCATTAAAGATTGGGTGATGGGTTGGGTGATGAAGCGCGCCGGGGCTATGACTCCCAGCGCCAATCGCATTCGCCTTTTGCGCGACACCAATGGCGATGGTGTGGCCGATTTACAAACTGTATTTATCGCAGGGCTCAACTCACCCTTTGGAATGGCCTTGATAAAAAATAATCTCTATGTCGCAAATTCAGATGCAATTCTGCGCTTCGAATATCACGCGGGCGATACCCAGATCGCAACCGCTGGCGAAAATATTCTTGCATTACCCGCAGGTACTATTAACCATCACTGGACCAAAAATCTCATTGCCAACAGCGACGGCACCCATCTTTATGTCACGGTTGGCTCCAATAGCAATGTTGGCGAAAACGGTATGGCCGCAGAAGCAGAGCGCGCCGCTATTTGGGAGCTGGACATTGCTAAGGGTAGCTATCGAATATTCGCCAGCGGCCTGCGCAATCCCAATGGTATGGCCTGGGAGCCAGATACAGGTGCGCTTTGGACAGTGGTGAATGAACGCGATGAACTGGGCAATGATCTGGTTCCCGATTATTTAACCACGGTGCAAGACGGCGGATTTTACGGCTGGCCCTACAGCTACTTCGGTCAACATCTAGATACGAGAGTAGCGCCACAGCAACCCGAGTTAGTGACCAAAGCAATAGTTCCTGACTACGCCTTGGGTTCCCATGTTGCCCCATTAGGATTGGTGGCAGCGCACGGAAACAGTCTGCCAAGTATTTTTGCCAAGGGCATGTTTATCGGTGAGCACGGCTCATGGAATCGTAAACCGCCGAGCGGTTACAAAGTTGTTTTTATTCCGTTTAGCAACGGCAAACCCAATGGTCAACCCATAGATGTGCTCACTGGTTTCCTAAGCGATAAAGGCGACGCCTACGGCAGACCCGTGGGCCTAGCAATAGATTCAAGCGGGGCATTGTTGGTTGCCGATGATGTAGGCAGTAGTATTTGGCGGGTTAGCGGTGCGGGCGCACTATAGGCCCGCATGTAAGTGTAGGTACACCCGCAGTGCCGCATAGGCGTCGTTAGCAGCATAGAGCAACTGATTGCTCGACAATACTGAACTACCCCAGTTCGACATGGTGACATGTTTGGATTTATGAAATTGCTGATTGAACACAATAGCCACTGCGGCTCTAATGCCCACCGTCTCGCGATAGCCCTGCTTTTTAAACGCCTGACGCATATCTACTAGCCCACGCGGCAATACCTCAAATTTTTTAAGCAACAACTTTCGGTCTGAGCCTAAATCGAAGCCAATTTTCTTAATCTCTTCAGTCGCTAATAAGTACATGAGTGGATTGTGGCTTTCTGGGTTGCTCAATTGGAAAATATAAGCCTTATGTTCACTGGCGAACTGAACCACATGAGGCCCATCGCTCACCTCACCTTTCGCAAAGGTGGGGCGTGATTCAGTATCAAAACCCACTAATTTAGCGGATATTAGGTGCGCAACCGCGGCGGTAAAATCCTCCGCTGTTACCGGAACGATAATATTCTCTAGTCCGATATAGCCGAAGTCAGGTAACTGCTTGGTTTCTAAAATAGTGGGTATTGATTTTCTCATGGCACTCTGTATGGTTTATACACTCACTAGCGTTTTGTAGTGGCTGTCTGTTTTTTTGGCAGCCCCTTGGGGCTGTGCATGTTGAAGTTCGGAAGCTTACCACCAACCTATAGTTTGCGCGTAACTCAATTCAGGGTGGTAGTAGGCTTGGTGGGGGATTTAACTCTGTTATGTTCTGGCCCAATTATAAAAATCTACCGGCCTTTAATCCCATCACTCGCAGCGCCAATAGCAATGAACTAAAATCGGGTAATCGCCGTACTAACTAGCTATCAAAATAAATGAGTAATCGCTATGCTCTCCTTCTTCAAAAAAGACCCGCTTAAAGCACTCAATAAACAATATCTGCAAAAACTGGAAGAAGCCATGCACGCACAACGCAATGGGGATATCCGGTCTTACTCGATGCTCACGAGTGAGGCGGAGGATATATTGAAGAAGATTGAAGCCTTAGATAAAACCACAAAAAATTAATACGCAAATCGCCGCACTTCGCAAATTGGCCTAAGGCGGCGCTTCATGTAGGTTGGGCAGTAATGCCCAACATTTTAATGATTGGATAACATTGTTGGGCATGGCTGCCCAACCTACGGGTTTCGCCATACGGCCAAAAGCAGACCTTCAAGCTCATGTGAGCAAAGAATAATAAAGTTTCGTGTGGCATATTATTCTTCTCGAAATACCTAATGTTAAGAACAAGCGCAGCGTTGATCGCTGTCTACCTGCTTCTGAAATATTGAGACTATACATTTTCGATTTCAAAGTTTTTGGTGAAGAGGAAATTGTCAGGGAATTGCTCAGATAATACCTTCTCAACTAGAGGTCACGCTCATCATCAAATCTTCTTGAATAAATCTATTCATTATATTATTCAATATAATAAAAGTAGGTGTGCTATTACCACGGCAGGCCGCCGCGACACTTTCCGCGAGAGCGAACTCGCCATTGGCTATTTTTTGGCCGAATTCTCTAGGTAAATATTGTATGTCCGCATTTTTTTCCGCTGCTTCTTCAAAATAAATTAATGCCTGATGTAATTTTAGCTCGAGGTTTACTCGATGATTCTTTTCAATCAATGATCGCCCGTCTATACCAAGATTACATTTCTCTATACCGGTTAACTTTAAACAAAACCTCAAATTTATCCATAGCAAATGATTCTCATTAGTATGTAAGGTTGCTAACCCTTCCATTGAAATTCAACCTGAGGAATTAAAAGCTAAATGTGAATCAGGCTCACTTTAACCATAAAAAAGGCACCTCAAAAGGTAATGCCAGTCAGTTAAGAAAAAAGCTTTGAAATAAAGCGAGCAACCCTGAAAATCCTATGATCGCAAGATCATAGGATTTTTTTGTGTTTCTCAGTCAAGCATTAGATCGCCTTTACGCATTTTCTCCCGAACAATTTAGTAGTCTAGCTGAAGTGCTATCGCCGGAGTTGATAGCCCAATGCCTTCAGGAAACGGGGACAGTTACACTGCGGCGGCGTCGGTTGCCGATGGAAATGATGATTTGGAGCCTGGTAGGCATGGCCTTATTTAGGCATATTCCTATGGGGCAGATTGTGAATCAATTGGACATACTGTTGCCAGGCAAAACACCTTTTGTTGCGCCCAGCGCCGTTGTGCAGGCGCGACAGCGCTTGGGGGAGGCCGCTGTTCGACAGGTATTTACTCAAACTCAAGCGCTTTGGCAAGATAGCGTCCCAGTGTCGCATTGGTGCGGGTTGCGCTTGCTGGGGGTTGATGGTGTTGTGTGGCGGGTGCCTGATAGCGATGAAAATCAAGCCAGCTTTGCACGCACGAGCAATGCACAAGCGGAATCGCTCTACCCACAAGTGCGCATGGTTTGTCAGATGGAATTAACAACGCATCTGCTCACGGCCGCTGCGTTTGAGAGCGTGGCCGTCAGTGAGATGGTGCTGGCCAGCCAGCTCATCGAGCAGACGCCAGATTATTCGTTAACGCTTTTCGATAAAGGCTTTTATTCGCTGGGATTGCTGTATGAATGGCACACAACGGGCGCTGAGCGCCATTGGTTATTGCCGCTCAAAAAAGGAACGCAATACCGTGTTTTGAAAACGCACCATCACCACGATGAACTCATTGAGTTGATTACATCGCCGCAAGCACGCAAAAAATGGCCACAATTACCGCCAACCTTAACGGCGCGACTTCTCACCAAAACGATCAAAGGCAAACTCGTGCGCGTGTTAACGTCCATGCTCGATAACAAACGCTTTGCCGCTGACGATATTGTTGATCTCTACAGCCATCGCTGGGAAATTGAATTGGGCTATCGCGAAATGAAGCAATACCTTTTGCAAAATCGTTTAACGTTGCGCAGTAAAACGCCAGAATTGGTGAGGCAGGAGCTGTGGGGCGTTTTGTTGGCGTATAATTTAATCCGCTTTCAAATGGCACAAATGGCGTATTCGCTGAAGAATGTAGAGCCGAATGAATTGAGCTTTTCACAAGCATCGGATTTTATTATCAAAGAGTTAACGCTGATGCCTGCTGTATCACCGGGGCGTATTCCCGAGGTGATCAATAACATGTTCGCCATGGCAAAAGCTTTTGTCTTGCCACATCGGCGAGAAAGGGCTTATCCGCGAGAGGTAAAACGACGACCTCAGCGGTACCCCATAAAAAATGCCAGTCAGCTTAACTGACTGGCATTACCTCAAAAGGTGCCTTTTTCATACTTCGTATCCGGAATCACTTCGGCTTACGCCTCGAGCTGCCTTGCGCAGCTACGGGTTTCCCCGCTGGGGGGCGCTCAATCTCATCCAGTCAGTCGCCCCGCGGTTTGGATTATGAAACAAGCCCTTGTTAAAGACAACCAAATTAGGTAATTACCCTTTATACACTGGCCGTTTTTCCTTGCCTGCAAATTATAAAACAGGCGCTACCAGTAGCTCTTCACCTTTACATCTGCGTCATTTGCAAAATTTCAGTGAGTGAAGCAATGTTATTACGCCCTGATGCTTGGCTTCTGATCAGGTGTTTAGCCTGAAAACCGAACTTGCTGGGTCCCTCATAGTCGGCCAATAATGTGTCACCGATAAAGAGGATCTGCCCTGAGGCTAAGCTGGTACCATTTGTAATTGATTCGTAAATTTCCCTGTCGGGTTTTATTGCTCCGATTTCGTAGCTGAGATGTCGGGCGAAGTTGAATTGAGACAATAGCCTATCGATTACTGCCCCGTAGGGCTTTGCCAAGTTAGAGCAAATTGCCAGCCGAATACCTTGGTTGACCAATGCGTCCAGGGTTGGCAATACGTCATCAAAGAGCATCAGGCTCTCTAACTCTTCTTGAATCTCTCGATGTAACTGCGCAAGCATGTCGGCGGGCGGGAAAATGCCAAGTCCTTCCAGAAGTTCTTCGCACTTCAGGTCAGCCGTCATAATTTTTCGTGCATCATCGGATTGTGGTTTTCTCCCTTGTTCTTTAGCCCAGACCAGTATTTTCCGAAAAGGATGATTCAAAACTCCGAAGCGAATCAAGGTTCCGTACAGATCAAAAACTATGAGTGCTGGTGATGTGTTGATACAGCTATTCCTCATCAGAGTCAGAGCTCTTTTCTTGCTGGATTTTTTGATAGATTTCCTCTCTGTGTACCGCTATCTCTTTAGGGGCATTGATTCCAATTCGTACTTGGTTCCCTTTTACCCCGAGTACGGTAAGCGTCACATAGTCACCTACCATCAATGTTTCACCTATACGGCGTGTAAGAATTAGCATAAATACCTTTATGTCTGTGATTTTTAGTGAATCGGAGCAGCCTAGTATTGAGCGACTATTTTTTGTTATCCGAGTCTAATCATCTGAACGTAACAACTGCCAACGTTCACTTTTTTGTGGCCAATCAGGTTGTATGAACTTTGTTCTACGCTTACCAACATCAGCATCTAAGTTCGCAACGAGTTTTTTATCAATCAGCTGTTTCATTGCCTGTTGAAAGTCAGTTGGATAAAGGTCACTTTCTTCCAAGAATTTAGCGAAGCATTCGTTATCAATTAGTAACGGGTCGTGGGTTAATTTTTTTAGTAAAAATTCTTTTGCTGAAAGACGATTGTCAGTCGCAATGATGCATTGCGTTGCATCCTCGTCCGCTGCAAATAAGTCGGTAATGGGAACGGCCTCAAACTGTTTTAACAACAGAGTTTCATTGTGCGTTATACGTTGAACTAACATCATTTTTTCGGCAGCATCTTTAAATACAATGATACCTTTTGGGTGTCGAGTTAGGTATACAAGAAAATAGAGTAATTTATTGGTGCCAGGTCGATTGATGGGTACATAAGTAGACCTGCCGAAATAGGTGGAGTTTACATTATTTTGATATTGTGAAAGAAATGCCTGCTGTCGTTCAAAAACTGATTCACAGCTATCGTAATTTGGTTTTGCACCAAGCAGTTCAATCATATCCGGATCATGTTTTTCGATGCCAGTAGCTCTATTGGCGAAGTCATACATGAGATTTATAAGAAACTCTGTTTTTGGGCGCTCTAATAACAACTTCATTGTTGTTGCACCAATAATATTTTTCCAGCCCTTTGGATCAACAAAAAAGAACGTGAAATGTTCTTGTGTCCACTCCATTATGTGGGGTATCAGTTTGGTGTAATCACCATGCATACAAGCAACGGTTATGGCGGGGTCGCGATGCTTGTTCAAGAATTCTTGCAGCCGTGCAAATGCCACGTTGTCTTTCTCTATATATAACGCTCTAAATTTAACGTCTCTTTTGAATGTTTTTTTGAAAATGGCTACACTTTTCCGCATTTGCGCGATAGATATCCCAATAGATGTATCTGTTAACGCCTCATTTTCATCAGACCAAGGGCCTGCAAAACAATCTACATAATTAATTACAATTTCGGATTGACCAATAATCATGAAAAGACGCTCAATATACGTCTTTAAGATGGTGTGTTTTAAAAATGCCTGGGGTCTACCAATATATTCCTTCGGTAAAAGCACTATCAATCTCCTTGTGTAATTTAAAAAAATAGTTGTTTTTGATTGTATTTCAGAATGTCTGAAGGGCCAATCTGATTAGCACTTCGACGAATACCGCCATTTTTTGTTAAAATCATTAGTTCTTTGTTATCTATCGAAGACTGAAGTGCTGCTTTAATTTCTGTCGTGGAGGCTGGCGTCAAGCTGCCAATATTATCGGTTAGCTGTGAAAAAGGCATTTGTACGTTGCAATCGTTTAATAGGCGGGGAATGGATTCTGATAGGCGCTCAATGCAGCGTTCTTTTGCTTTTGATCCAAAATCGAATGCCGCTCCAAAATCAAGTGTTCCTTGGCCTGCGGTTTGAGTCGCTTGGTAACCTAATGTAAATATGCCTTCGCCTAAATGATGTTCAAACCCTGCGCTCGTATTGGAGTGTTTCCAATGAAGGCTCATCATGACATCTCGAGCAATGAATTTTTGCGATAAGTGCACTAGCCAATAACACCATCCCTTTTTAGGTTTTATAAAAAATAAGGTCATATGGTTGGCACCCGACCCTTTAAAAATAGCGTTTGCCAGCTGCTCCTGAATGGCGTGTTGCCACATTCCAGCCTCCTTAAATAGAGCCAGTCGATCCCAGTCGATATATTGGGAAAGATTGATATTTTCGAGCGCTTTTTTATTGGTCGAGTTTTCTGCCAAAAAACTTTGCAGGGTATCGAAATTGAAGGTCAAAATGACCTCGCTGGCCGTACTGGAAAAAATGCTTCTGATAATGTTAAATGGCACATCTTTATAGGCATATTGATCAAGAATAAAAATAGCCCGCATGCCTTTGTTACGTTGTTGTATTCGATTGATTATGTCAGCCGCGACTCGATCAAATTTGCTATTGTAAAGATATATTTTCGAGTCAAGCAGATGTGAAAATTCCGACAGGTGTAGCTCTTGCCGAAGGAAGTCGAGATGAGGTTTGTCTTTTTCAATGAAGTGATATTCGGCGTCAATAAAGCGAGGTTTCCGTCTGCCGATATTGAGTAGTGCCTCGGCCTCTTGAATGGACTTCAAAATCAAAAAGGGCGAACCATCTGTTGTTTCGTCGCGATTGAACGCACGGTATTTTCCGCCACCAGCGAAGCCGTCAACAATCGTGAGCGGTAGACGCTCGATCGTGGCATTTGCCATATACACCTCAACATAGCGTTTTAAATAATCGGCTATGATGAGGTGCTTCGTTTCACTGTGTTCGTCAAGTTGCGGAAGCTCTGTTCCAATTTCCCAATCATATTTTTTATTTTTATGGTTCATCCGGAGATTCCTTTTCCTATTAACTTAGATAGCAACGGCAGGAATCATATCCCATACTTGACCTTGCAATTGTCGGCCATTAGCGCCCTTGGTTCGTTTGATGCCGTCTTGTCCCCATGAGCCCCATTGCTTGAAAAAGAAATCAATATCGGCACGCTGGCATTGATCACGCAATTTGATCACCCAGGATTCCTCCATTGGACGCGCTTTGGAGCCCGATTCACCACCTACAATAACCCAATGTATTCCTTTTAGTGAAAATCGACCAAGGTCTTCCAGTAAGGGCTCGATTGACAGAAATCGTGTTTTGGCTTTAATCGCCTGTAAAAAAGCAATCCGAGGAACACCGTAGCGCTTATCTTCCACAGATACGCCAAGCCATGCATTGTCTGGAACGATCCGGGTTTGAAAGTATTTATTCATTCGCTCGGCACGCTTGGTTAAAATCTGGTAGGCGTGTTGTGGTGTCGCTCGAATAGTGTCAAAAATAAGATCAATAAAACTATCCGGCACCCCTTCATGGAACATGTCACTCATGGAGTTTACAAAATAGATAGTTGGTTTTTTACGTTGTAATGGCTGATCGAGGCGTTCATACATCAGGCTGATTTGATTAAAACCATTCTCATAACCGGGTGTGCCCATGGCCTGTAGACGTTTAGCCATTACCTCTGCGTAACAATGCTTGCAGCCGGGAGATATTTTTGTACAGCCAGTGATGGGATTCCACGTCTGTTCGGTCCATTCAATTTTGCTATTCGTAGCCATGAGACTTTCTCCATGAGGTACGCTGATTGTAGATGGCCTGTCGTTAAAACTCAAAAGAACAGGCAGTAGTTAGTGATTTCGAGGTGATAGTTACTGTGCCCGTAATTGCAATGATTCAAAAATCTGGTTTTTCACCGTCAGTTCTGTTCTGGTGGTAATTAACTCGGTATGCATTGATCGAGAGGACTGTTCAAGCATTTCCAATTGCTGTTGAAGTTCGGCAATGCGCTGTATATTTGAGATTCTAGTGTCCTCAAGGTCGGCAATGCTTCTGCTCAAGCCCACTGCGCTTTCTTCCCGTTTTTTCAGCTCGGTGGTTGATGTTTGAAGCTGAACTTCAATAATACGAAGCTGTTTGCGCGTCTCGCTTAGCTCGGTAATTAGGCGTGAGTTATCTTTATTCAGGTGTGTAACATCAGTTTGTTTTATCGATATGGTTTGATTCAGTTGACGAATCTCGGCCTGTAACTGTTGCACTTGGGTTTCATGGTTGCGCTGATCCTGTTGCCGCTGCTCTTTAACGGATTCTCGGTAGTGCTCTAGAGCTTGACGTGCATGCCGGTGCTTCTCTTCAAGGGATTCAATGTGTAGGTCTTTGGCGGCTATCTGCGACTCTTTCTCGCTCAGTCCTTGGCTTAGACGCTCAATTTTCAATAAGAGTTTGCTTGACTGATCATCGCTAGCATTACGTGCTTGTTCAGATGATGCCAGTTGGGTTTGCAGCAAGCCAATGTGCTGACTGGCGTCCTTGAGTGCCAGCTCGCACCCACTATTTTTCGAGCGCAGGTCAGCAATAATGGTTTGATTAGCAATTCTTGCTTGCTCAACAATGTCTTCGGCTTCACGGTGCAATTGTGCGGCCATACCTGCCACCAACTCATGTAAAACGTCACTGAGGTTTGCTTTGTTTGCGGAGCGAACGCTCGATTCTTCATTCAATTGCGCGAGATAGTTACTAATTGTGGTTTTTGAGCCAGTGTTACCCAGCTCAATTCGTATGCCATCGATTGTAGGATGCTCGCCTTTTGCAATAAGTCGTTCCCGCGCTGATTTAACTAGCGCTTTATTAATGCCGCCGCGTGCCATATGAGAGGTCCATGGTTATTTTGTACTGTATTACGTAATATGTAATTACATACTATATAGCTGAGATATAAAGGTCAAATGTTAACCATTCATAACATTATATAATGCAGACTTATCTAATGTTAGGCATTTAAATCTCCATAAAAGATTAAAAATTAGTACAGATAGCCTAATCATGGAGTAAATCCAATAGAGGTAAATTGGATGCATCCGCTCACATCTCTCACTTCAAGTAACGTCGCACCACCTCTATCACCTGATCCAAATCCTCCTGTCGTTGTTCTGGGGAGGCGTCATCTGTACCAAGATGCTCACGAATGTGCCCCTCTAATACTTCAGTCATTAACCCATTCACCGCGCCACGAATGGCTGATATCTGCTGAAGGATGGCAGCGCATTCGATTCCTTCGTCAAGTGCCTTTTCCAGTGCTTCAGTTTGGCCCTTGATGCGTCGCACACGGGTCAGCAGTTGTTTTTTGGCTTTAGTTGTATGAGCCATGGGACACCATTCTCGCAATGTTGATATACTAGGGGGGAGTATATTAATACCGATTTGACCAAAGGATACCTCCAAATGCAATCTCCCGTTAGCGATATAGAAACCCTCCGGCATTCACACGTCTTCAATGAGGGCAACCCACTGGCGGAGCGGAACACCCGCTGGGCAGTGGCATTGACCGTTGTCATGATGGTCGCAGAGATAAGCGGCGGGTGGGTATACAACTCGATGGCGTTGCTAGCCGATGGGTGGCACATGAGCTCTCATGCGCTTGCACTGGGGCTATCCGTGCTCGCTTATGCTGCCGCTAGACGCTTTGCTGGGGATGCACGGTTTTCTTTTGGTACTTGGAAAATTGAGGTGCTAGGGGGTTATACCAGTGCGATATTTCTCGTAGGGGTGGCGGGATTAATGCTATATCGGTCGATGGAGCGTCTGATGTCGCCAACGCCCATTCACTACGATCAGGCTATTGCAATTGCCGGTATCGGCTTACTGGTTAACCTTATCTGCGCATGGCTGCTAAAAGATAGTCATGCCCATCATCACGACCATGATCATCATGCGCACGATAACCACCAGCACCATCATGATTTGAATTTGCGCTCGGCCTATTTGCATGTTTTAGCGGATGCAGCGACCTCAGTGCTGGCTATCGTGGCGCTCATAGGGGGCAAGCTTTGGGGCGCGGATTGGCTTGATCCGCTCATGGGTATTGTAGGTGCCGTGTTGGTTTCAGTGTGGGCTTATGGTTTATTGCGCGATACTGGACGTGTGTTGTTAGATGCAGAAATGGACGCACCGGTTGTGGCTGAAATTCGGGAAGTTATTGCAGCAAGCCCTGTTAAAGCTGACATTATGGACTTACATGTGTGGCGTGTTGCTCAAGGTAAATATGCGTGCATTCTGTCTCTTACAACATCGAGTTCTGTCCAACCCGATTACTTCAAACAACAATTACGTGTACATGAAGAATTAGTGCATATCACTGTGGAAATAAATGCGTACCCCGTAGGCATGGTCTCAGCGCAATGAGCTCTTTAGGGACCGTGACTAAACATGCAAAAATTGTGATTGCACGACCATAACCCGTTTTAACACTGGACTGGGTGCGATCTATTGGACTATTCTTTCAACAGTATTCTGTATATGTGTCTGCCTTTTATGGTCATTAAACAACGCTGCT
>Ga0070748_1000477_pt1 | contig 19619 bp, 21 predicted proteins | sample VirMetDEL_Nov_12_FD_77015 | JGI IMG/M metagenome (GOLD analysis project Ga0070748, IMG submission 77015) | Aqueous microbial communities from the Delaware River and Bay under freshwater to marine salinity gradient to study organic matter... | ecosystem: Environmental > Aquatic > Marine > Coastal... | reverse complement strand
GGCTCGGGATCTGGAGCCGCGGTGCCGCTGACGCGCTCCTGCGGCTGTGACCCCGTGCGCGGATCGGCGCCAGTGGCGGCGTTGTGCTCCGGCTGCTCCGACCGGGTGTCTGGGCCGCGCTTGCTACCTGCGGCTGGCGCCTCCTGTTCGGGCGCCGCCTTCTCCTCTGCCTGCGGCCGGGCGGTGCGCCGGATGGTGTGCAGGAACTCGGTCCCCCCTCGCCCCGTGCTGCGCGTCGCCGTCGGATGGACGTCCACCGTGTACTGTGACCTGTCGGTCTGGTGCTTCTGCGCCCACTTGGCCGCGTCCTTGGGCGACGCGAAGGTGATGGGTGCTCCACCCTTGGAGACCACATACCCGTCCTCGTCGACGACCCACTCCCCGTCGCGGTCCTTACCTTTCGGCTGCCCGGTCGCCGTCTTGCCGGCGTAGCGCTCCTCCGCGCGTTCGGTCCGCTCAGCGCCCTCGGTCCGCTCGCCGCGGGCGCGTGCCTCCGCCTCCTCGCGCATGTAGTCCTGGTACGCGCGCCAGATGCCTTCAGCGGTAGACGGCCCGCGGGTGCCGCCGCCGGCGTCTTGACGGGGGCCCCCACCCTGCTGCGGCCGGTCGGCACGTGCAGCAGCGCCCAACGGCGACGCCGGCCCTTCGTTCGTGGTGCGACGCTGCTGGTCGCGGCTACCCTCCTGCCGCCACTCCGGCGACCCTTCCGGCGCCGGCGGCTGAGTGGGCGTATCGGTCCATTCGGTCTCGACCCCGGGGTCGCCTTCGGTCGTGCGGAACGTCTGCCGTGGCAGGCCCTGAGCCTCGTCGGCGCGTCCGACACCTGGGATGATCGGCGCCCGCGCCGCGTCCTCGAACTCCTGGGCGGCACGAGGATTTTGGGCGTATTTACCGGTGTTTAGGCTGCTCAGTTTGACGTCGTATGGCTCGCGCAGCGACTCCCCCGTGCGCGGGTCGTACGGCTCGACAGTCGCAATCGTGACGGCGGACCCGTCCTTCCGGGTCTCGGACCGTTTCGACACGATCCGGACAGGGTTGCCCTCGTCGAGGTACACGGTCCGCTGGCTGTCGATCCCACCGCCCGGACGGCCGGCAGCGCGTGTATCCCGGGTGTCCGGGTCTGCGTCGGCGCGGGCGCGCTGGCGGCCGGCGAGGTCGAACGCGCCCTCCGCCCGGCGATCCTGCACGCGATCGTCGACGGTCTGCCCCGCACGTCCGGTGGGCGCGGTGATCGCCTGTCCGCTCTGCAGCTGGTTGAGCTCCGCGGCCACCCGGTCGCGCTCGGCGCGGAGATCCTCCGCCCGTCGCTGCTGCCGGGCCGTCGGGCCCTTATCGCCTCGGCGGGCGATCTCGCGTTCGAGACCTGCGGCTGCGTTGTCGAGCTTGCGGATGCTGTCCGCCAGCTCCGGTTCGCGCACGCTGGGCTTCGGCGCCCCACGTGTCGCGGCGTTCTGTGCCCGCGCCCGGCGGATCTCGTCCGGGGTCATGCGGCTGGCCTGCGCCTCGACCACGGCAGGGAGGTTCGGCGTCCCACGCAGCGCCATCGCCTGTCGCAGGTCCTCGCCGCCGGTGGGCTGATCGCTGACCGGCGGCACCGGCCCCAACCGTGAGCGCTGCTCGCGCAGGATCGCCCGCGACCGGCGGTCGGCCATCGACAGCGGGCCCTCCGCCTCTCGCGCATCCAGGTCGCTCAGCCGCTGATCGAGGTCGCGCCGTGCCTGGACGTGCGGCGCTTCAGTGACGAATGTGTCCGGCAGCGGCGCGCGGGGCAGTGGCGGCTGGGCGACACCCGGGTCGACGTCCCCGGAAGCGACGCCTTCCTGGATCGCGCGCTGGCGCTCCAGCTCGGCATCCTGCGCCTTGATACTGCCGTCACTACCCTGCGTCTGCGGCGCCGCGGCCGACTTGGCGCGCTCCTGGTTCCGCCGTTCGATAATCCGGGTGAGGAACTTCTCCGCCGCCGGGGTCTGCAGCGCGTCGACGTCACCCTTCCGGGTCGCCTCGACGTCTATGCCGTTTGCGGCCAGGAGCCGCGCGGTATCTGGGTCGTTGGCGAGATCGACCAGGGCGTTGTCGCGCTCCGCGCGTGAGATGGTCGCGGGGTCGATGAGCCCCTGGTCGTTCTCGTGGCCCGACCCCTTCTCCAGGAACGACAGCCCGCCGCCCGCCATACCGCCGAGCAGCGCGCCGGCGATCGCGGCCTCCAGCAGACGCTGGCGGTTCTTCGGATCGGTGGGATCGCCCCCCGCCTGGTAGATCGTAAGGACTTCCTGCGTGAACTCGGTAGGCGCCTCGGTGAGCGTCCCCGCGGCCCCGCCCTTCACGAACCGGGTCACCATACCCCCGGCGGCCTTGCCCCCCCCGGGGATGAGCAGGTTGATCGCCGCGTCAAGCGCAGCGCCCGGCACCGCCCACGCAGCGGCTTTGCCTGGGCTCTCGATCTCGCCTTTTTGGTCGATCTGCTCCTGCGCGTTCTGGCCGAACATCAGCGGGTAGTTGACCGCGAAGCCCGCGACCAGCCCGCCCAGCGGCCCTGCGGCGAGGGCGCCTGCAAAGCCGGCGCCGAGCGTCGCGACGATCTGCGGGGCGTTCTTGGCGAGCATCTCCCGCACGCCCGTGGCGGCATCGCCTACGGTCTTGGAGTCCAGGAGCGGGGACGAAACCGGGTCGGCTTCCTGCGCCGCGCGCTGAGCGCCCTCGGCCGTCTCCGCCAGGTACCCGGCGACACGGTCTGCGCCGACAGCCTGCGCGGTCGCCTGCCCGGCACGTGCCAGGTTCGCGCCCATACCATAGACGCCGGCGGCGAACTCGCCCGTCGCGCCTCCGTCGGCCTCGTCGCGCAGCTCACGCTCGCGGGCGTCCACCTGCGAGTTGAACTCCTCGTCGGAGAGGTCTGCGTAGAACTTGGCCCTGAGCCCGCCCAGGAGGTCGGCGTCCGACCAATCGTTATACGCGGGGTACTGCTGGCGTACCTGGTCTAGCAGGAGCATCGCGCCCCTCCTTGTGCGTTAGCGTGTCGGGCGCTGGAGCCCCATCGGGTTTGCGGCGTCGGCGGCAGGTAGCGGGGCGCCACGTGCAGGGGCGTTTGGCAGGGTTTTCCCGGGCGCTGGCGCGATGCCGTTCGGGCCAAACCAGTTCCCCGGGCCGTGGTTGACCGTGTATTTCTGGAGCGTCCCGTACGCCATCTGCGCCGCCTCGTTGACGTTGCGGGCGCCGCCCTCCGGGGTCAGGTAATACGCGGTCCACTCGGCGGCCTTCTGCCGGATGGTGGGGTCCATCTCGTTCGACCCCTGGAGCGTCTTGCCCTCTTTGCCGGAGAACGTGTTCCACATATTGTCGATCGCGTCGGTAATGTGCTTCGGATCGACACGCCCGGCCTTCAGCGCCTCGGCGCCGGCGGCCAACGTCGCGGCCGACAGCCGGGCATCGGACCCGATTTCGGCCACGCGGAGCTGCGCCCCTGCGGCCAGCTTCGCCCGCGCCCAAGCGCCGCTGTCGTTGATCTTGGCGATGCCTTCCTGGCTGAACATTTTCGCCCAGCCGAGATCCGTCTGCGCCGCCAGCTCCTCGCGGCTGATCACGTTGCGGTCCTTGGCGACGTCGAGCGAACCGAGCTTGTACTTCTCGTCGAGAGCATCCCGGCGCTCGTCGCGCTGCTGGTCCGCTTTCGTCTTGCGGTCCGCGCGCATGTTTTGCATGGCCTTCGTTCCGCCTTCGCCGAGCGCCACCGACCAGTGGGGGCTGTTGGACGACAGCATCCCGAGCCCAAGCTCCATCAGGAACGTGGCCTGCTCGTCGGTCATCCCGTCGAGGAACCCACCGCCATCTTTCGCCGCCGCTGCAGCCGCCGCCGGTGCCGCAGGCGCCGCTTCGGGGATGTGGGGGAACCCGCCAGTCTCGCCCTGGTCCACCAACGACGTGATGCCTCCACGCGCGGGAGCGCCGGCCGGGGCGCTGTTTCCCGCGGGGCTGGCGGCACCCGAGGGGCGCGCATCAGCACGGGGAGGGGGCGCTGGCACGCGCGACGGCGTCCCGGCCGGACCTGAGCTACCTTCGGGGATGTGCGGGAACCCACCAGTCTCGCCGCCGGACGGGCGCATGGATGGGGGGTCGCTCCTGACCGCGTCGGGGCTGCCGAACATGCGCTGTACCCCGCGCCACCCCGGTTGGCCCGGCATGCCTGGCGCGCTGTTGAGGATCTTGCGCCCCAGCGCGCGGAGCGGGCTCTCGCTCCCTTTCGGCTCGTCCGCCATCTTGGCGCGGGCAGCCGCCATCGGATCTTCGGTCATCGGGTCCGCCGGCGTGTAGCTGCGCGGCGTGGACGTCGGGGCCGGGGTCGCGCGCGGCGGGAGGGCGCGGATGCTCCCTTCGATATTTGCGCGACGCTGCTCCAGCGCCTGCGGGTCGTTCGGGGCGCTGGGGTCAGCCGGCGGTGCGTTCGTCGCCCGCACAGGCGCCGGGGTGTCCGTCGCCGCCAGAACTGCGTCGATCGCCGAGGCATACGCCAGTGAGTCAGGGGTGCCGATGCGCCGGGCGCTCTCAGCTTCCATGCGCAGCTTCTGCGGGTCGCTGGGCATCTGGTCCGCCGACGGTGTCGGCGGCATGTCGTACGCGGTGCGCGGGGGCTCGGCCGTCGGCCGATCGCTCATCCCCGCGGTGAGGTCCACCACCGGCGCGCGGGGCTTGGGCAGCAGTTCAGGGGGCGGCGCTTGAGCCGCGGCACGGTCCGCGTCGAGTGTCGCCGCGTACGCCGTGGACCCCTCCGTGCCCATGCGTCGGGCGCGCTCGGCCTCGATCCGCATCGCCTGCGGGTCGGACGGACGACTGCCCGCCGGAGGTGTCGGGTCCATGTCGCCCGGCAGGGGCGCCGGGTCCTCCGGCACGGTAAGCGGGGCGGGGGTCGGCGCGCTGTTCGTCCGGCGCTGCTCCAGCGCCTGCGGGTCGTTCGGTGCGTTCGGGTCGAGGGGCGGCGGTACCGGCGGCGTGGCGTCCTCCTGGGGACGCATGAGCGCCAGCAGCTCCCGCTGGATCTCACGTGCCTGGGCCAGTGCGCCCTGCGTACCGATGCGCCGCAGGTCGTTGATGGTCTGCTGGAGATGAGACGCGTACTCGTACTTGCTCCTGCCACCGGGGGCGACAACCTCACCCCCCGAGGCGTAGCCGGCGATCGCGTCATAGACGGGCGTGCGGGGCAGCCCCGGCTGGTGCCCCTGGAGGTTAAGCTGCGGCAGCATGCGCGCGCTCCTTTCGGCCGTCGAGGACGGCGTCCATCAGCCCGGCGATGAGCGCCTTGAGCTCCGGCTTGTCGGCGATCGCCGCGGCCATGTCCGGCCCGTGCTCGGCGTAGTGCGCGCGCAGGGGTGCCGGTGCATCGGTGAGCATCCACTCCCGGAACGCGAGCCAGCGCGGATCATCCTCGCCGTACGCCTCGCGTGCCACCCAGCAGAACGTCTTGTACGCGCCAATGCCGGTCGCGATCCCGCCTGCGATCTGCTGGAACGGGCTCGGTCCGAGCTGCTGCCCGGTCTGCGTGTAGGGCGCCTTCTGCGCCGGCTGCCCGGTGAACGTCCCCTGCAGGAAACCGAACTGCTCGTACGGGAAGTTCTGTTGGTCGGTGAAATCGCCGTATGCGGTGTCGAGCCCGACCTGCCCTTGCAGCTGGCCCATGTTCCCGATGTCGAGCATCGACTCCGCCGCCCTGCCTGCCATCGACTGCTCGGCCACGCCCATGTCGGTGAGCAGGGGGGCTGCGGAGAGGATCCGGTCCTGGTCGGTGTTGAACTGCCGGGTGTTTGCGGCGTGGGCGTCAAGCCCGAATGTCTCGTTGAACTCCTGGGCGTTCAGCCCCGCCACCTGGTTCTGTGTGTCCACCTTCACGTCCCGGTCGGCGTCGGCTGCGAACAGGTTGCCGGCCTTGTCGTACGCGGTGCCGTACAGCCCCGAGAGCGCGTCCACCCGGGTCATGTCGAAGTCGCGCGCACGGTCGCCTGCAACGACGCCCGCACGGGTGTTGCCGAGCGCGCCCTGGTCCGCCAGCGCCGCGTCGTCCTGGGTCGTGCGCGTCGCTTCGCGCCGATCGAGGTCCCGCATGACCGCTTCCGCGACCTCGTCCATGTACGGGTTCATGTACTTGGACGCGTTGGACGTGCCGTCGGCGCCGACGTCGGTGAACCCCGCCTTGCCGACGGTGCTCGCGGTAACCGGGGTCGGGAGGAAGTTCTCACCCCCGGCGTCGCTCCAGGACTTGGCGCCCGAGTCCACGAACTTATAGGCGTCGGACAGCGCCTCGCTGCCCCTCGCTGGTGCGGACCCGAACCCTGCGTTCTCGCGGATAGCGTCGAACGCGCTGAGCTGGTCGGAGGTAAACGGCTGGACCCGGTCGCCGGTATACTGCGCGCGCTCGGGCGTGACCAGCTCGCCGGTGTTGGGGTCGATGCTGAACCCGGCGATCGCACGGCCGATGTCGGACGACTCCAGCAGACGGTTGACCGCCTGCTCCTCGTAGTTCTCAAGGTAGTCAGGGATGACGACCCGCGAGGTCGTCTCAGTGACGCTAGGCTTGCAGATGCCGCCCATCTACTGGACCCTCCGTTCGTACACGCCGCCGAGGTGCACGAACCCGTGCCGGCGGAAAAACTGGTGTTTAAGGTCGACGTTCTCCGCGGTGACCACCGCCATCGACAGCCGTACGCGTTGCTCGTCGGCGACCGCGATCGCGGCCTGCAGGAGATCGACCGCGGCCCGCGTCCCCTTCCGGTAGGACGGGAGCACGTAGAACCACGGGTCGGACAGCACCTGCTCGCCCGAAAACCACGCGGCGTCCGTCTTCAGGAGCCCGAGCGAGCCGACGATGTCGCCGTGCTCGTCCTCGACCACGAACACGTGCCCCTCCCGCAGCGTGCGGTGGACCACAGCCGTAGCCTTTTTGACGTCGAGCTCCGGCAGCACGTTGCGGTGCCGGCAGTAGAATTCTACCACCAGGAACCGGAGGAGATCGTCGAGGGCCTCAGCCCCCGCGGCCCGTGCGGCGCTCAAAGTCGTGCATTATCTGGTACATGCGTCGCGCGCCCTCTCGCCTCGATCCCCCGCCGGCGCCGCGCACGGCGTCAGCGGTCATCATGAATTCGCCGTCCGACCCCATGAGCGGCACGCTGTCTGACGTACCGGTGCCCGGGCCCCGGATCTCGCCACCTGCCGCCTTGCCGAGCACCGTGTTCCCCACCGGACCGTCGCCGGTCGTCGAGTAGTCGAACAGCGGCGGGACCACGTAGCGCCGTGACAGCCCGAAGTCCGCGACGCCGAGTCCGTCGGACCCGTAAGTCGCCATGCCCTGGTCCTGCGCGCGGCTCAGATACTGGTCGGCGGCGACGCGGTCCCACTGCATGGGCCGCATGGGCGTGACGCCCGGGGACGAGCTGACGCCCGGCTCTGCTACGTATACATGGCCGCCCATGGCCGGGTTGGCGTTGTCGTCGAGGAGGTACGCGCCCGAACGGGACAGACTGCCAATACCGCCCGCGCCGCCTTGTGCGCCAAACGGAAACGGAAGTAGCTGCTCTCCGCCGCCGTTTCCGTCGCCGTAGTCGACCGCCTGAATGAACCGGTTGGCGCTGTCGCGGTCCTCGGCGTTCATCCCGCCCGCGTGGGCGGTCCACCCCCCAGACCCGTAGTCGCCGCTGTACCCGTAGATCATGGACAGGGCCTGGTTGAGCCCGTCGTTCACGTCGCCGTCGATGCCCTTGTTGGCGCCGAAATTCTGGGTTGTCTGGTCGCCCCACGTCTTGGCGGCCGATAGGATTTTCTGGATAACCGCCGGATCTCGACCGCCCGCGTCGAAGTACGCACGCGCCTGGGCGGGGTCCGCGGCACCGGACAGCAGCTGCTGCTCGAATGCGCCGCCGGGGCCGTAGTGCTGGGCGTGGTTGGTGTTCTTGATCGTCTCCATCGACGCGCCTGGGTTGGCGGCGAGAGCGGACTCCTGCGTCTGCGCGCCCGCGCCTGCGGCCGAGCCGAGATACGCGTCGCGCTCAGCTTCGGAACTGAACCCGATCGTCGCGCCGTTCGGAAGGAGATAATCGAGGGACATCTACATCACCCGTAGTAGTACGTGTTTACGTCAACCGGCTGGCGCCGGCCGTTGCGCGCCAGGAACTGGTCGTACACGTCCGAGCTGTAGCGCGGGTCCAGCGACTGCCCGGGAGTGTCGGCCCTGTCGTCCCACCCGGTGCCGCCGGTAAACCGGCGGAACGACTGATCGAACGAGTACCCCGACGGGTACAGGCCCTGCTCCACCGCTGCGGCGACGTCCGGGTTACCCGCGAGAAAGTCCGCTTCGCTCCAGTCGTCCGGGTAGTCCGGGGCGTCAGCCGTGTCGTCAGAGCCACCCGAGCCACCCGAGGTGCCCCGGGACTTCACGACCTGCCACGTGTCGAAGCCCACTTTCTGCACGTCGTACCCGCGCGCGGCGTACCACTCCGGTGCATCGTTCGGAGCCGGGCTGCCGAACACGCCACCGTGCCAGTCGCCCTCCCGGCCGAAATAGGTGCCCGAGAGGTCAGGGCCGGTGTACTCGTTCGCCGGGGAGGACGTGGTGGAGCCGGGCGTTGACCCAGCAGACTCACTCGCGATCGCAGCGCCAGACGCGACGTCCAGCGCAAGCCGAGAGATAGCGCCCGGGGTGTATCCCGCGGCACTGCCGTCGACCCACTCCGTGCCGCCGGTGGTCCCACCCGGGCCGTCTTTGTCGTTCGTGCTGGACGGCGCTGCGGATACGCCTGCGCGCTCCGCGGCTGCGATACCCGCGGTCCCGATGTCTTGCGCGATACCGAACCCGGTCGCGCGCGTCGCAAGTCCGACGATGCCGCCAAGGGGGTCTGCAGCGAGGCCCTGATCGACTCCGTACCCGATACCCGCGACGTCTGTGGCGAAGCTGCCTGTCGTTGGCACGGCGCCGAAATGCTCGGTCTCCTGGATGCCCGGATCCGCACGGTTCCCCGCAGCGATCCCGCCTCGGGGGTCGGTGCCCACCTCGGCGCGTCCCGCTACGGAGTTGGGGCTGGAATTAGGATCGGCGCTCGTGCCACTCGGACCGTTGTTCTCGCCTGCGTTCCCCGTGCCGCCGTCACCGCCGACGCCCCCGTTGGTGGAGCCGTCGCCATTGCCGGTCGCGCTCGGGTCAGGGAACGCCGGGACGCCGCCGGGGCCGAAAACCTGGCCGCCGTCAGCGGCGATTCCGCCGCCGTCGCCACGCAGGCGTTCCTGCTCCTCGGGCGTGAGGTACGAGAGAATGTGCAGCTGGCCGGCGATCTCGACCTGCATCGGCAGGGACGAGATGCCGCCCTGCCCTGCGCCGTCGTGGACCATCAGCTGGCCGTCTTCGTGCTGCACTCCGTCCACCCCAGCAGGGGTCGGGCGCTGCCGCACGTTGACGCGGGGGTCGTCCTGGAGGTCGGAAATGCCGGGCATCACGCTACTCCTCCAGCCTGCGGATAACGTACCGTATCCGTGTCACAGTTGCAACGTTAATGGGACGCCCGCAGCATGGCGCGCTCCCGTCCGTAATCGACGATCATCTGCGGGATGACGACGTGCCCTGCGGCCACGATAGCCTCCAGCTCATCAGCCGCCGTTTCCAGATCCAAGGGGCTGTACGCCACGACCGGCGGGCAGGCTGACGGGCTAAAAGGTACCGTCCCGCATCCGCTCAGCAGCCCCGCCAGCAGTGCGAGGAGCGGCAGTCGCCGCCTTGAGTTGCGCATCTTTGACCTCCAGTGTCTTGATCTGCGTTGCGACCCGCTCAGCTATTCGGCCGGCCTTCTCGCCGCTCTTGCGCAGGTACAGCAGGAACGCCAGCAGCATCAGCGCCAGCGAGCCGTACAGCACCGCCGACCGGCCGACCTTGCTGCCCATGAACCACGCGACTGCGGTGCCGATCATCGCTGGCCCCGCTTCCAGTCGTCGTACCGGGCGTAGATCGCCAGCGCGGCGCCGCAGAGCGCCATAGCCATGAACACCCATTTCAGGGCGTCCACGTAGGGCAGCGCCGCCTCGAGGATACCTTGCGCCTCCGCCATGCCGGATTTAAGCGCCTCGACCCCGGCGCTCCCTGCCGTCCCGAGCCCCGCCAATCCCCCACCTGCCATGGTGCGACTGCCCGCCAGAGCCCCGCGCGCAGGCGGGGTTTCGGGTGAGAAGCGCGTCACTCCCAGCTTGAACGGATCGCCCCACTGCCGGGCAGGGCCCATGTCGATGTGCATGAAATCGGAGCGCGGATAGAAGCCGAAGCCCTTGAACCCAGCTCGACGCGCCGCCTGCTCGACCCGGAACGGATCATGGTTCGGCATCGCGACATCGAACGCCTCGCCGCGCATGTGCTTGGACTGCGGCGCACCGCCGACCGCCTTGTTGTGGGCGGGGGAGCGGTACGCCGAGCGCAGGATAATCGGGCTACCGATCGCGGTGCGCAGGGCCTGCAGGGCGTCCAGAGCCGCCTCGTCCACGACGATCTCGCCGGTGCCGCGGCAGGCGATCTCCTCCGGGGAGAAGTTCGGCCAGCGCCACGACGCGGCCGGTACGTCGCGCCAATGATTGTATTTGGTTCTCACGATCGCCTCCTGCGGTTTGGCCGGGACTACCCCTGGGCCACGTGAAAGTTCACGCTCGGCTGGCGGACCGGGAACGATTGACCTGGGCAGCTGAACAGCAGGGACACGTGCAGGGTATACAGCCCGGGGGGTAGGGCGCTGGTGTCGTACACCAGGTCGACGAACTGGGTACCCGGGGGGCCGCCCGCCCACACCGCGTCCGGGATGTCCCGCGCGATTCCGTTCTCGTCGGACACGTATCGTGCGGACGTCACAGGACAGTCGCCCCTGACCTTCTCGCGCGTCACCCGGACAACGAGCTTGCCGCCCACCGCGACCGGGCTGTTCAGCGCCTCCACTCGCTCGATGACCGTCGGCACGCGCGCGTCAACCGCGATGTTCTGGATCGTCCACACCACCGCGGCGCCGACGACGACGCCAGCGAGGGCGCCCACGAGCGTCCGAAGCCACCAGCTGCACTCGATCGCCAACCACGCCCGCGTCATTTCATTATCCCCACTCCACTGCCTACCAACTGCCAGACGACGTACGCGGCGCCGACCCCGATCGCGATGCACGCCATTTCCAGGCGGGCTACCCGTCGCTCCAGCCCCGCGATCGTCGCCCGGTCCGCGACCTGCCGCTCGTCAATCCGACTGGCGGATTCACGTACGGTGTTGACCCGATCCCACAGCTCCCGATGCTCGCTGTCGCCCATCTCGACCCCCGCGCCCCGCGCTGCTACGCGACAGCAACAGCGACCGCGGCGTCGAGTACCGAGCTGGACCGATAGGCGTAGTACGTCGCCGCCACCGAGTACGCGTTGGTAACCTCAACCTCGATCGGTGCGTTGAATGTGATCGCCGCGCCTGTCGCGGCGTTGGTGAACCCGGTCGCTGCGCCCCATGTGGACGGCCAGCAGAGCCAGGCGTAAACCGAGCTCCCGGCCGCCAGCTGCCGCAGCGCCGCGAACCCTGTGCAGACCTCCGACGCCAGCGCCTGAATCTGCACTGCGTTGAGGGACGTGCTGGCCGACTTCCCCCAGAACGCGAGGTACCCTTCTCTCACGCGGGCGCGGACCGTGCGCTCCACGTTGCCGGTGCGGAGGAGAGCGTAGAACTCCTTGGGCGCCGTCTCCGGCGCGCTGGGGGTGTACGTCGCGCCCTGGCGCGGATTGCCCCCGGGGTCGAACGCGATCGCCGTCTCGTCCGACAGGTCGGATACCTCGTCGAGCGGGTAGAGTGCTGCGTCGCTGGTCTCGAACTCGAACTGGTAGGACGTGATCGGACGCCCTGACTCGATAACGTCCTCGCCCCCGACCGTCGCTGTCATGCGCGGCACCCACGGGAACGTCCCGAACAGCGCGGCATCCGTTATGCCGTGGATCGCACGGAGCTCCATGCTCACCTGCCGCCGGAACTCCTGCTCCAGCGACTGCGCGTATTCCTGCGGGGCGCCCGCCAGGACAAGTTGGCGCGGCACGGCTAGTTCGACCCATCGGGCTGGATGTCGACGCGCGGCGTGCCGACTTTCCAGTGGGTGTCCAGGCCGCTAGACGCGACCCGCAACGCCAGCTGGCGGCCACGGATGCGTGGAGATATATCCTGCGCGGTGTCGGTGACCGTGAACTCGTCGGTCTGGCGCGACGTAGCCCCCGGCGCATCGCGCGCGATGACCGTGATCCCGGCCGCCTTGAGCGTACCCGCGAACTCCATGTCCGCAAGGATCCGCGTCAGCAGTGTGAACTGGTCGCCCCCCTGCAGGTCCATGTCCCCGGTCAGGACGTGCGCGGTCATCGGACCGCCGTCGTCGTCGTTGCCGACCTCGTGGTTGAACAGGTAGGGCGCTTTCGCCGCCGTCGGGTACGTGGTCGAGGGGTTGGCGTCGAGCCACGCGGTGCGCTCGATCTCGCCGTTCACCCATCCGTCCTCGACGTAGTTCCAGATGACGTAGCGGTCGTTCTCGCTGGACGCGGCGCTGGGATAGAGGAACCACACCTCGTTGAACGCACGGTTATGCCCGATGAGCGCCTTGTACGCCTGGGTCCGGTTCATATCCTTGAACACGTGCCCGCGCAGGGTCGACGGCAGCACTCGAACGGATCCGTCGTAGATGTAAAAGTTCTGCGGGGACATCCACACGATGCCCGCCGGGGTCGACGCCACGGCGTTCGGGGCCAGGAGGGCGATGCTCTCGGCGAGCAGCGTGAACTTGAATGTCGTCGGGGGCCCGACGAACACTTGGCTGTAGAGCGCCTTGTTCGTGAACACCAGGGTCTCCTGTCGGGCGCGGATCGCCCTGACAATCTCGGACCCGTGGTCGAGCTGCTGGCCGCCGGCGGTGTTATCCGTGCGCGTCTGCCAGTCTTTGTAGCCTGTCGGCCGCGACAGCGACGTCTGGCTCGACCACCGCACCAGCATGCGATTGATCGCCGAGCCGCCCTCCTCGTTGCACCCGTACGCGAGGATGTGCCTGTCGACCTCGGACACGAGGACCTGGTTGCATACTGTCGGGACGCTCAGCGCCCCGGACACGCCCGCAAGGTCGACAGCCCGGCCGGCGGCCGACAAGTCGTGGTAGTAGACCCCGCCACCCCGCGGGTTGATGACGAGGTCCTCGCCGAAACTGTCCTGGCTCCATAGCCGCAGCTGCGAGATCAGGGTGACGATGCTCGCCGCGCCGCCCCACCCGGTGTCCGTAGCCAGCCCGAAGTACGCACCGCCCCATGGCGATGCCCCCCACCCCGAGTTTGCGACCGCGGTGTCCAGCCCGGGATTGAGCTGGTACGCGGCCACGACGGATGCGCCGCCGCCGGTCGCGGTCGATGTCGCCGCCGTGGTCACCGTGATCGTATACCCGTCCGCACTGACGATGGTCGCGATCGGATGCTCGGCGTTCAGCTCCGCTGCCGGGATTCCGTTCACCGCGCCGGGCACGCCGGACAACGTGACGTAGGCGCCCATTACGGCGCCGTGCGCGACGTCGTCGATCGTCACGGTCGTCGAGCCGTCGACGGTGTTGAGCGGGTCGGTGCCGAGCGTCACGGTCCGGCGCACCGGCGTGATATCGGTGTAAACCCCCGAGCGCGCCGTGTAGTACTTCGAGCTGGTCCCCACTGCGATGTACGTGGACCCGGTGTTCGACGCCCAGGTAAAGAGCGCGCGGCAGGTCCCGACGTATTCGTTCGTGGTCAGCTTCGCCCACCCGTAGAGCTTCTCGAACAGCCCTTTCCGGATGCGCACGAACTGGGTGTCGTACGCAGCGCCCTTGGCGGTTAGCCGGGTGCCTTCCTTATCGACAGTCGGCCGGATCGAGAGCGGGGTCAGGGTCATACCAGGATCAGCCCGCCGGTCTCAGCGGCAAGTAGCGCGCCGATCGCCCACTCAACCTCCGTCGCGTTCAGCGCGATCAGGATGGCGACCGCGGTCATCACGTCGGCCAGGCCCCCTCGCCGTTGATGGCGCCGGTCGAGACGTTGATGAGCGCCACACCCGCGGCGTTGGACGCGTCGGCGTTGGCGGTCTTCAGGACACGCCCGCGGCTGTGTAATGCGGATCCACGGTCAAACACGGTCGACGCGATCAGCAGCATCTCGATAGGGGTCAGGACATGGGTCGTGTTGTCGGCGGCGGTGAACGGGATGACCGCCGTGGTGACCCCTGCGACGTGCATCTCCAGTGCGCGGGAGTGCAGGTCGCCCAGGTTATCGCGGTCGCCCTGGTTCCGGATGTCCGGCTCGACCATCACCGAGCCGTCGCCCTTGATGTCGACGGCGGCGATCGGCGTATAGATCCGTCGGTCGCGTTCGGCCTCGATGGCGGTTTTCTTCTCGGCCTTGAGCTCGTCGAGCGTCAGCGCTACGCGCGTGGTGGTGTATACCGCGTCGTCCCCTGCGTCGTACCAGGGCTCGGCGTCCACAACCTGGTACCCTGCGGTCTCAGAGTGCCTGGAGTGCAGGTACGCTCCGTACCGCGACGCCGCCGCCGCCGCCGCGATGCCCGTCGACAACGTAGCCGCGGGGCGGATGAGGTCCCGGAAACGCCCAGTAGTGGTCACTGCCCCGTTCTCGACGATCGAGCACTGGTTAGCCGCATAGATGTTGGACATTCGGTTTCCCTCAAGCGACGGTGTGGGTGGGGGTAGACCCCGGCGTCGAATACGTCGTCGCGCCCGAGTCGTCGGTGATTCGGATCTGGCCGTCCGTGCCGTCCGCAGTGGCGTAACCCCCTGCCTTCGGCGTCATGCTGGCCTCGGCTGTGGTGTCGCGGGTGATCTCGTGACGGGTGGTGTCCAGCTTGGCTTGGCCGCCGTTACAGTACGAGCCATCACCGCCAGGGTTGGTGTTGTCTGCGCCGGCGCCGCCGCCTCCCGCCAGGCCGGACCCCGATCCGGATGTGCCGGGCGCGCCGGCCTTGTTCGAATGGCCCCCGGTATTCGATGGCGCAAGGCTGCCGCCAGAGCTTCGCGGCGCGCCGTCGTAGCCGTTTACGGGGGTGTGACCGGTGTGGCTGGAGCCACCACCGCCGCCCGCCGCTACCGCTAGAAGGTTGCTGTCCTCGTCCTCGACGGCTGCCGACGCGCCACCGCCACCGCTTTCCTGGTTGGAATCCTGCGAGTTTCCGACGCCACCGTTGCCCCACCCAACGCCGCCCGGTCGGCCCGACATACTGCCGTTCGCGCCCTTCCCGCTCGATGGCACGTAGAGTTGGAGAATGTGCCCTCTCGGGACGCGCAGCGTGAACGCCAGGATGCCGCCCTTGCCTCCGGTGGTCGACCCACCCGCGCCGTCGCCGCCGCCGCCGCCCGACCCCCAAAGTTCGACAAGAACGTCCACCATCCCGTCGTCGACCCCCAGCATGGCGGCCTTCGCCGCGCCGATGGGCATTAGGAGTACGCCTGCCCGACGGTGCCGCCGTCGACAGTGGTGCCCCCGTCGATGGTCTCAAACACGAACTTGTCCCGTGCGCTGGCCGTAGCCGTGATGGTGGGCGCAGATCCCCCTGGCCAGTCGACCGCCGCCGGCCAGGTGGGCGTCCACCCACCCGTGCCGTCCTGGTGCAAGTGGACGACGAGGGTGCCGCTCTTGCCGCTCGCTGGCCAGTTGGAGAAACTGAACGTCGTGTCCGCGGTCATCGTCAGCTTGAATACGCCCCCAAGGGAGAAGTCGATCGCGTACGTCGTCGACACGTTGGCGGTCGTCACATTCTCGGCGATGTCGTTGATCTCGGCGCCAGTGAGCTCCTTGTCCGCCGACGTCAATACACCGGAATCGTCCAGCGTCCAGCCAGTGCTCGCCTGGATGATCTTGCCCGTGGTCGAGTCATACCGCGCGAGGGCGTTATCCGTGGCGCTGGCGGGGCCGACAACGTCGCCGGCGCCGAGCGTCGTGCGCGCCGCAGACGCGCTCGCGTCGTCCAGCAGGGTTCGTGCGAACGTCGTGAAGTCCGCGACGCTCGCCGTTCCCGAACCCGTGAAGTACGGCAGTTTGTCCGCGGCCGACGTCAGCCCTGCGAGCGCCGTAAGCTCCGCGTCGTTCGGCTGGAAACTCGTGCTGGACAGCAGGAGGACGACGTCCACGCCGTTGTTGTAGAAGATCGCCCAGCCCCCGCTCGGGACCACGGCGCCGGTCTGCCCGTTCACAAGCACCGTCACCGCCTGGCCGCCGGTGGTCGAGTCCACCACCGCCCACATCTTACCGTAGTCCGGGACCTCCAACGACGTCGTGGTCGTCAGCGCGCCGGTGAGGTTCCACACCTTGTAGTGCCAGTCCCCCAGCGTGTAGGACGACACCGTGACGGTGTTGACGCCGTCGACGAGCGCGATCGCCCCGTACCCGCTCGACACGCGGTCGAAGATCGTAAATACGGTGTTGGCCTTGGAGCCCCAGTCCCCGGCGTTCTCACCGTCGCCCTGAAGCTCTGCGCGGGTGTTTACCGCCGCGGTCGACGACATGTCATGTCTCCTTGCACTTGATCCGGATCGTCCGGTCGTCGACCCGCGACTGCGTCGCCGCCGTGGTTACGCGGCACACGACGTCGTACGAGGACCCCGCCGTGCCTCCCGAGAGGAAAATCGTGGCGGTCAGCGTCGTATTGGACACCGCCACCTGCGTCAGGCCGCCCGGCACCGTCCATGCAACGGAGGCGATGGTGTCGCTGACCGCGGACAGCCAGGGCGTCCAGTCGACCGTGTAGTCGAGCGTGGCGTCCGGGTCTTTGACGTAGGTGGCGAGGGGCTGGACCATCGTGTCAGGTCAGCGTCAGGATGCCGCTGGCGTTCCAGCGGAGCTCCAGCGTTCCTGCGCTGATCGTGACTCCGCTGCCCGCCCCGGTGTCGAGGTCGAAGTACGCGACCAGGGGGTCGCCGGACACTGTGTCGTCGTAGATGACAGCGTACTTCGCCGTAATGCTCGCCGCCGCCCAGGACACGTCGTCCGCGTCCACGGTGACGACACCCGCCGCGAGCGTAGTCGTGACGCTGGTGAGCGTCGCGCCGCCGGCGGTGTACCCGGTGCCCGCGACCTCGTTCGCGACGATGTCCGCGAGGAGCGCATCGGTCGCGGCGGAGGGGGTGTACGAACTGGTGAACAGCGCCACCTTGAAGGTGTGGCCGTCGAAGTCGATGTCCCCGTCCAGCAGTTTCTCTTTGAGGCTGTAGTACGGTGTGATCGCGCCGGCTGCCATGTGCTTCTCCTGCTACCTTGCGCGCGCGGTCCGGTTCGCGCGCTGCGCTATCGACATCCGGCGTTCAACGCGCACGACCGTCGTGCGCTCCGCCGCCGGAACCACCCAGAAAGTGACGGGAGTGAGCCCTGCCAGAACGAAACCCGCCGCCGACCCCGCATAGACCAGTGACGACGCCCGCAGTTCGACGGGCAGCGTCTCGAGGACCAGGCCCCCGGGCGCGCTCGCCTGCGTAACCTTGGCGGGGTACGCGACAGGCGTGAACCCCACGAGGACCAGGGCCCCGGGGGCGCCCGCCTGCGTGATCTCGGTGGGGTACGCGACAGGCGTGAACCCCGCGAGGACCAAAGCCGAGGGGGTCGCATCGTCGGCCTGGAGGGACGCAAAGTTCCAACCGTCCACTCCCCAGCCGCCGATGCCGCCCCATCCGACGGCGGCCATCAGCCCGACCGCCCGCTATTCATCTGTGCAGGCCCGCCGACGTCGTCTCGGCGCTCCGCGACTTTCGTCTCGGCGTTGACCCGCTGCGCTGCGCCCGCGTAGTGGGTCTCCCACTCCGCGACCGCGATCGCATTGCGCTGGAACTTGAACGCCTCGATCAGCGCCGCGGCGAGGAACGCGTCGGGCGCGTTGTCCGTTATCCAGTTGGTCAGCACGCTCCCGGAGAGCTTCGGCTCGTAGGCGACGTACGACATCCGGTACTTGATCGCCGTCGCCGGTGTCGGCGCCACGATCAGCTGCGTGTCGCTGTAGCGGGAGTAGTACTTGATCTCGGAATCAGTGTCGGTCCGCGTCGGCCAGTAGAGCTGCAGGATCGCGTACTTGACGAACTCCACAGGCAAGTAGTTGTTGGTGCTTTCCTCGTAGAACAGGCTGTCGAACCGGACGAAGTCCTCCGGGAGCGTGAGCAGCGGGTCCGTCGCGGTGAACGTCACCCCGGCCGCTGTGTGCTTGACCTGTTCGGGGACGTAGAGGTCCCGTCGGATCCGGCTCTCGGCCAGCTCGATGAACGTCGGCTGCTTCGCGATGAACGTCGCGCTCTGGTTCGCAGTGTAGGTCCCGAGATCCGCCTGCAGTGTCGTCCACGTCATCGCCATCAGGAGCTGCCCCCGCCCGACGTGTCAGGGAACAACTCGCTCAGCGGCTGGATGTGGGTGGTCGGCTCGCGGCTATCGGGGCGTGGCCCATCGAGCGCCTGCGCGTCGGTGATGTCCCGCCGCGGCTCAAGCTGCGGGTGCTTCTCCTCGTACCAGTCCGGGTGCACCTTCAGCCCGTTCCACTGCGTGCGCATGTCGGCCAGCCGGCAGCGTAGGCCGCTCTGGTCGCAGATCCCCCACGCGTCTTTGCCGGAGGCGATGCGGTGCGCGGCCATCTGCTCACCTCATCCGCAGGTCGGGTACGATCCGGGTCCGCACCCATTGGCGGTCGCTCTCGAACGCCAGTTTGTAGTCCTGCTCGTACTGGGCCTTCATCAGCGCCAGACGCTCGACGGTGACCTCCGGGCGCTTCATGGCGAGGAAGTACGCGAGCCCGCTGACGAGCGCGGGGAGATAGTTGGACCGCAGGTCCGGGGCGTTCGAGAACGCGCCCGCGTCCTGGTGCCGGGTGACCCCCCAGTACTTGAGCGTCGCGCTCTCCGTGCTGTCGCCTACCGGCCACACGTAGATCAGCGCCTCGCCTGCGCGTTGCTTGTCAACGTAGTAGTTCGACAACCGGCCGGTGGTCGCCTTGTTCGGCTGCGCGAGATAATCCCCCCGCGACAGTGGCGTGAGCCCCGTGTCGGTGCTGACGCCTCCGCTCGACGTCCGGACGAGAGCGCTGGCGATATCCAGGATCTCGGGCTCCAGGTAGTAGGACGTCGTGCCCGCGACGACCGCCTGGCTGTACTCTCTGATGAGAAAGAGGGCGGACCCCCTGTTCTCCATGTCGCGGAACAGCAGGTCGATCGACCTCCGGGCGGAGATGTACTCGTTGCCCGTCGTGACGTTACCGCCGACGCGCTCCCACGCTTCACCGATGATGTCGATGATGTTGAGCTGGAAGTTGTACGTGCCGGAGGTGGAGGCCACGTTACGCCGCCAGGCCGCGCTTGCGCAGCTCAATGACCAGGTGCCCGGAGTCGCCGGTCCCCAGCCCCAGGGTGGTGAACATGATGTCGCCGGTCTTTCCGGTCCCGGCGTTGTTGATGAGCCCACCGATACGCCGGTAGCAGGCGTCGACCTCGGCGCCGGCGTCGAACGCGGCGGCGTCTACGTCGGCTGTTGCGTCCCAGAGCAGGCGCAGGGAGAACCCCGAGAGCGAGCCCTTGACGCTCATAATCTTGGCGTCCGCTGTGCCGAACGCTGAAGCGTCG
>Ga0070748_1000476_pt1 | contig 19626 bp, 17 predicted proteins | sample VirMetDEL_Nov_12_FD_77015 | JGI IMG/M metagenome (GOLD analysis project Ga0070748, IMG submission 77015) | Aqueous microbial communities from the Delaware River and Bay under freshwater to marine salinity gradient to study organic matter... | ecosystem: Environmental > Aquatic > Marine > Coastal... | reverse complement strand
TTTTCTTTTATGGTTCCTAATTCGTCAGGGTTAATAGGCATTATCTTTAATCCTTTTAATAATAATTAAAGTTAATTTAGTCTTAACTTTAATATTGTCAAGTTTAGAGCAAGTTTAAATTATATTTGATTCATCTACTTCAATAGTGCATTTCTACACTAGCTAAGTGTAAAACTTTTATTTCAGACATAAAAAAACCGCAATTAAGCGGTTTTTTTATCATAGATTGTTGCCAATCTATAGCCAAATCTAAAAGTTACTAGGTATAACTAAGAGACTAAAAACGGTCTTTATTTTGGTGGAGCGGGGGGAGGTCCTGTTGAGGTTGTTACCTATTGATTTTCAAAGTTAAATTATAATTTTGTATTCTCTGGAATACCATATGGAATACCAAAGTGGATATTCACTGGGTTCGGTGGTGAAACAGGGAATCGAACCCGTTGAATTGTTGTTATATACTATCTTGTGTTGGGCGTAAAATCGTTTAGGGTGTTACTGATACATGAAACTTGCTTCTTTTGTCTTTAGGTGAGCTAAAAAACACGTTTAGATGAGAGGGCGTTATACCTTATGTTGAGTAGGTAGCAGCCATTCATTCTGATTTCTCCGTCGGGCTTATCAAAGTAATGCTAGGGCTAGGAGTGTTTTTTAACTTGTGTACTATTTGTTCAATCTCTTGTATGGATTTCTGAGTCGATAATAATTCAGATTTCATATCATCATAAATAGCTTTGGGTACCTTTTTACTTAAAGAGTAGTTAGCCTTTAGTGCATCTATATCTTTTTTATGCCGTTTTTTTAGTGCGTCAATCTTCTTATCGTAGGCGCTATTTTCTTCACTTACCTTGTTAAGTAAATGCTCAAACACCTCGTTCAAGTGACAATCTAAGTCTTTAGCTATGAAAGTTAAATTCTTTCGAGATAGTTGCGTTATTTTTGACTCTACCTTCACTCTAACATCTTTCTTATTGCTTTTTTCCTTAGACCAAGCGTTAGACATGGTATCTATAAAATCGCTACCACCATCGCAGGATTTTAAAAAGGTTAACAAGTTTTCAATACCAATATAAGTCGAGTAATCGTGACTACCTACAAAATCTGATATTGCTTTTATTTTAGCTTTTATGTGGGGGTATTCAAGGTAGTTTTTTGCCCACTGTATTTGTTTTTGATTGTCTTCAAGCCAGCTGATTTTATTTTTCACATCTAAACCTTAATATTAATCACACTTGTTTTTATTTCAGTTTACACTGTAATTGTGAATCGACCATGTCATATGACGTGGTTGGTATTGTGTAATATATTAGGTTTGCCATCGGTAGTAAACCTAATGTATTCTAATTATTCGTTTTCTGCTGGGTGCACTTGTGAGTAATTATTTAAAAGCTATCAACAATAAAGATTTTGGATATGATTCAGATGTTAAGTATTTTTTAATAAGGTTGTTGCAGGTATTTGACCTTAATAGAAAAATCAACATCCCTTTTGCTGGGTTGAAAGCCGAGCTGGGTGTAACTGGCAGGGTAATCCATAAAGGGCTTGATTTATTGTGTGAAAACGAAGTACTTATTCGGCAGCGTAATACAAGTATGCAGAAGAGGCAGGTTAGCCGATCCGTCTGATTATCAGGTGGTGCCGTTATTAAAAAAGCCGGTTTATATTGTCGCTAATGAAGACCACCCAATACATTTACGAGCGGACTTTTTAGAGCATGCTTTTGATTACCGCTGGGTATTACCTCCGATCCCACAACGCTACATAGGGCAGTTACCGATTAAATTTCAGGAATTCATACTCAACTCAGAAAAGCCTGACTTTGAAGTGAGCGATTTGTATCAGGCATTAGATTTGGCTGAAACTAATAATTTAATTACCATCGCTGTGGGCGATTTGTCGGAAGGTTCATTTGCTAGACGTTCATTAAAGCGGGTAAAAATGCCCTTTGAAATTTACAGTGATATTGGTTTATGGCGAATGCGATCTCGTTTTCTTACGCCAACACTTAAAGAGTTAATATCGGTGCTTGACTCTATTTGTGATAGTAAACCTTTTTAATATTTAAGAATAGTTGGTTCCTTTGAGCTGTAATGGTCTAATAAAAGAGTTCCTAATAAATTGATGCCATCTATCTCTCATACCGCTTCAGGCAAATGTAATAAAATTTCCATTAACAATAAGTTATCACAAACGAAGAGAAGGTTTTTAAAACGACATAAAATTCTTTTTTTATCTTTTGTTGGTTTTATTGATTGATTTTTTATGGATACTTGGTTCTTTGTGCTGTATTTTACATTTGTTTTGGTTTTTTATATGGTAGGTGTAGTGATTGCGGTTTGTTTAATAATAACCGTCATCGGGTGTTATAGTGGCTTTCTATACATGTTTTTGTAATTTAACCGTTATCAGTTATTTAATGTTGCATTGTTTATTCTTTTATCTATAATCACCCTTATTGGTGAATAATATAAAGAGGGCGTATGGCAAAGCAAGTTATCCCAACGGAAATGCCAAGTGAGTCATTGATAACAGGACCTAAGATTTTAGGTGCTGTGATTAAGGCTAAACGAACGGCAATTAGAATGAAGTTAAGTGATTGTGCAACTCTTTGTGGTATTGGCATTAATACGCTTTCTCGTATCGAAAATGGTAACCCTAATAGTACACTTGGCGCAGTGTTTTCTGTCTTAAATGGATTAGGGATAAAGCTCTCTACTTTAGAAAAATTAGATAAAGCTGCAATTAAAAATGATTGGGTATAAAAATGGCATATTCTTTAGAGGTAGTTTACGGCCAACAAGTCATTGGTCAATTAAATCAACACATAGATACAGGCTTACTCGAACTATCATATAGTCAACGGTGGCAAGAAACAGGCTTTGCAATTTCACCTGCTTTAACGTTTGAAAAGCATGATAAAGCAGCCGCTTATAACTTCTTAGATAACCTTCTTCCTGAAGGTGAAGCACGAAAATTACTTTCACAAGATATTGGTGTAAATGAAAAGCAGGTATTTCCTCAAGTAAAAGCTATTGGTAATGATCTCTGTGGTGCATTCTCTTTTTTAGCAGAGCAAGTATCATCAGATAAAGCCATTTTTAGGGAAATCGAAGAAAAAGAGCTTATTCACCGCCTGGATCATAAAGAAGATATTGGACTATTACAGTGGGATGAAAAACCAAGGTTAAGCGTTGCCGGCGTTCAAGATAAATTAAATGTCTTTGTGAATGAACATGACGAAATTGGTTTAGCTGATGGCACACTAAGCTCTACGTATATTCTTAAATTTGAACGTAAAAACTGCGCTAATTTAGTTATTAATGAATATTTTTGCATGAAGTTATCACAACTTGTCGGCTTGCCAACATCAGAAGTCACATTAAAACGATTCAGCAAACATCCTGCGCTTTGTGTAAAACGCTTTGACAGAAAATATGATGCAACGAGCAATAGAGTATTAAGAAGGCATGTGATTGATGGCTGCCAAGCATTAAACTTACCAAGAGATTATAAGTATGAGCGCAACCTTGGAGATGGTCGAGATGTAAAACATATTCGAGATGGGGCTAGCCTTGAAAAGTTATTTAATTTCTGTCGCCAATCATCAGAGCCAATTGCAAATATGCAATGGTTAATTAATTGGCAACTGTTTAATTTACTGATCAGTAATTATGACAGTCACGGTAAAAATGTTTCTTTCTTTTATGGTGCTAACGAAAGCGTTTTTACACCCGCCTACGATATAGTCAACGTTGCGATGTTTGATCAATTTAAGCACACTTTAGCAATGGCCATGGGGGATGAGTTTGAGCCTGACACCATCAATGCATACCAACTAGCAGATTTTGCTGATACTTGTCAGCTTGATAGAAAGTTAGTCAGTCGAATGCTAATAAAACTTGCGGCAAAGGTATTAAAAATACTCGCTGAAAATACTATTCTCGCCGAGCTAGAAAAAGAGAGCGTCATTTCTCAGCAAGAAACTAATTATCTTAATCAAGTAAGCGAACATATTGAGAGGAGAACTATCCATCTTTTAGAGCAAGCTGATGAAATAGCCCTGATTGAACTATGAGTACATATGGGGAATTTTAAGCATTTAAATATGCTTTATATTAGACCCTGTTATAATATGAATTGTATTAAAGTCACTGGTTGAATAGACTATGAATAAGAAATTAGTTTAATTTTCTGCCATTTAAGAACGTGGATTAGAAATATTGAATTAAAACACTGTCACAACTTTGATAATTAAACGTCTTAAAAATAACACTTTTTTTGGCGAACAGTTTTTAATGTACATGAAAGTAAGCCTAGGTAAGCTCCAAAAATAAGCCTCATAACTCGAAGGTCTTCAGTTCAAATCTGGCTCCCGCAACCAATCTTTTGTATTAAAAAAGTAATGTCATATAGTCATCATATCCTGTCGCGGGATGGAGCAGCATGATAGCTCGTCGGGCTCATAACCCGAAGATCGTAGGTTCAAATTCTGCTCCTGCAACTAATTTATACTTTTAAAATCAATGTATTAAAATATCACCATCTGTAATTATACCTTTTTTGTCGAAGTTAGGGCAATGTGACATAATATTTGGTCACGTAATACTGATGAATTATTTAGATGGTTTTCAACAAATATTCTCAACTCACTTTAGTTTTTCTCATGTTGACCTAATGTTGTAAAAACATCGAAAAAACCGTTTATGACGTTGGTGAGACATTTTTTCTCGTTTTGCTCTTTATTGCGCCTGCATAAATCAACTAAAAAGTGCATGAATATTCAATTTTTGACTTGGTTAAGACTAATGCCCTTCGTCATAATCTCCCATAAGACATATATTAATTTTATTCATCTTTACTTTTGTCTCAAGGCCTATAGGCATGGTTACATTTTAGCGAAAAAGTTCCCTACCAAACCTCATACTTACATACGCTTACAAAGAGCCTGTTTGGCTTACACGACCTTACTTCATAAGGGAATGAAAACTGTTAAATTATTTGCATCCCTTAATTTTTGCTTTAAGAAACTATGAATCTAAATAAATCTCGCTTTGTGACTTTAACTTGTATCACTTTACCTTTGATCCTCTCATCACCCATAGCATTTGCGAACACTGAGGCAATTAAGTCTAATACAGAAAAAAAGCAAGTACTTGAAAGCAGCAAATCCGTAGAAATTATTGAGGTTAACGGCCAGCGGAATCAGGCTAATACCGAAATGACAGAAGAAACAGAAAAGTTATTTAATGTGCCAAGTATTGGTAATGATCCGCTCAGTTCGGTGTTTAGTTTACCTGGTATCGTCTATGCTGGCGGCGATGACGGAGAACCAGCAATTCGTGGTTCATCCCCGGACGACAACGCCTTTTACATAGATAATATGCCAGCAGACTACATTTTTCATTTATTTGGCGACAGTATATTTAATAAAAATGTCATTAGTGACTTCTCACTTTATCCAGCCGGTTTTGGCAGCCAATACGGTAACGCTACTGGTGGAGTGATCGATGTTAAATTGCGTGATCCTCGCAACCAAGATATCACGACCATTGTTGATGTCAGCATGCTTAAAACGGGAATTATGGTAGAAGGGGGACTTTCTGAAAACCAAGCCTTTTATTTTTCGTATCGACGAAGCTTAATGCACCTTTTTATAACAGAGGGTGAAGATGATGAAGGCGAAACTATAACGAAATCTCCCGTTAGTGATGATTATCAAGCTAAGTATCAATGGCTCATTGGCGATGACCAAAAACTGACTTTTAGCGCTACGGGGGCTAGTGATGTAGGTGCATTAAATATTTCAGCTGCATCGGAATCGGCAAAAGTTGATCCTGACTCTATTGGCGAAATGTCGCTCAATACTAAGTTTGACCAACAAAGCCTTTCTTGGCAATATTTTGCTGAAAATCAAGATACACTTCAAATTTCTTTTGGACATATGAGTGAGCAAAACAAACAAAAATACGGTCAAGGGCAGTTTGTCAATTTAGAAACTGAGCGCTATAACTTACGTACCGTCTATCAGGCTAATTGGTTTGACGGTCATAAACAACACATTGGTGCTGACTTTCAACAAAGCATAAGTGATTATAGTTATGACATGATCCCTTACTTTTGTACCGACAATGATGCAGATTGCAATAGTAAAAAAGGTGAAAGAGTACAAGATACAGATACCCTTAAAAGTATTGATAGCGCTGTATACTTCAATGATATTTGGAGTATCAGTGAAGATATAGAATTAGATCTTGGCTTGCGCGCTGAAAATAATAGTTATACCAAGCAGAGTTTCGTTCATCCAAGGTTAGCGATTAATTGGTTTCCTACTAATGACTTAACTGTTACGACCAAGTTCGGTACTTACAGTCGTTTTCCTGACATAACCACGGCATTGAAAAAGTTAGGAAATCCAAAAATAAAGTCACCTAAAGCAACGCACTATTCACTAGGATTTGCTTATGAGTTAAACGATACATGGAATACCTCGATTGATTTTTATTATAAAGATCTAGGTGATATGGCTTTAGCTCTGGATCAATCCAATACATCGCTACATTACAGTAACGATTTATCAGGAACCGCTAAAGGTGTTGAATGGGTTATTAGCAGAAATCTTGACAATGGTTGGTATGGTTGGGCTTCGTTGAGTTGGTCTAGCAGTGAAAGAACCAACGATTTAACGAATGTTACTACGGAGTATTATTTAGATACGCCATTGTTAGCTAACGTAGTCGCTAACTACCAACTTAACGAACAGTGGGATTTTGGTTTGAGGTTCACTATGCGTAGTGGTGCTAAATACACCCCTATCACGGGGTTACGCGACAACCCAGACTATCCAGGATTTTACCAACCAACCTATGGTGCATTGAACTCTAAAACGCTACCGGTATATTATCGATTAGATTTGCAAGCAAACTACAAAACCACATTGTTTGGTCTAGATTCAGAAGTGAACTTTGCCATTATCAATGCTTCAAATAGTTCGAATGTTTCTGGTTATTCATATAAGCCGAATGAAAATGACACTACGACTAATTTCACTCTTAGCGAAGATACAGGCATGGAGATGTTTCCATCAATTGGGATAACCGTACAATTCTAATCTAATCTAATCTAATCTAATCTAATAGAATGATTGTATCCTCATCGTTCTATTTAGAAGCGGAAAAGATATGACTAAGAGGATCCGTTATCACTGCCTAAATATATCATCGACATATTCATCTGTTATACGTTCAACTTATACGGGGATATTCTTCCCCTTGTTCCAATGACAGATAATCACTTTTTTCATGAATATTTATTGAGTAAAGCCGCTAGGTGATTTTTTATACTATCTAGCGGTTATTTACTTCACAATTTTTTTAAAAGGCGATCACCATGCGTATTTTATTATACATAGTTTTATCATTAGGCTTACTTTTTCCCTTTATTTCTACAGCAAATGAGAGCTCTCCTTATATAGTTCTAAAAGACGTTGGGAGTAGATTGTTTTCACGCATAGCAAATAATCAGGATGAGATTAGGAAGTTTCCTAACCTTATGATAGATATTATTAACGAAGAATTTATGCCTTCAATCGATCATAGGTATGCAGCTTTCAAGATATTAGGGAAGCATTTAAAACAAACTTCAAAAGCTCAAAGACTAAAATTCACTGAATCGATACAACACTATTTAGCACATACTTATGCTTCGGTATTGATGAAATATAAAAATCAGCAGGTACTTTATGAAGCGGAAAAAGCAATTATAGGAAAAAAAATCGTGGCTATTAAAGCCAAAATTATTGAAATGAACAAACCGAATATAAATATCGCTTTTAAGATGAGAGTAAATAATAAGAGTGGAGAATGGAAAATTTACGATATAATTGTAGAAGGCATATCGCTATTAAATAGCAAAACGTTAGAAATAGAGAAAAGAATATCAAAAGATGGTGTTGACCAGGTTTCACTTGAATTGTTATATGTTAAATAGTTCAAGTAGCTCAAAAATCATCTAACACTTTAAAATATAAGAGTTAACTAAATCTAAGGGTGTTAACACCAAGCGACTTTGTCGTAGTCCCTAATTACCAAGGGAAACTGTCGGGCTGTGTGAAAACTCATAAACTGTAGTACCTAACACAGACTGCCATGATTGAAAGTCATGTTACACTGACCACTTGACATCTCCATGGTCTTTTTTAATATTTCTTTTTCCATACGCAGTTGTTTGTTTTCTTTGCGAAGCTTCATCAACTAACTGTGTTCATCATCGGATAAAACAGAGCCTGATTGCTTATCTTCAAACTGTTGTTTCCAACCATAGAGTAAGTTAGCTCTGTTCCCTAAAGACTGTGCTGCGTCTGGTACGGAATAACCTTTATCGATGACCAAAGCCACGGCTTCTTCTTTAAAAGCTTTTGTGTAAGTTTTGTATTGTCGTTTTTGATTCATAAACACCTCGATTAACTAGGATATTATCCTTTATCAAAGTCTCCTATGGCATTAAACCAGATCAGTCACTACAACTAAGTGCATCAGCATTATTGGTTATGAAGTAGGCTTTATACCTTATCAAGCATAATTTTTAGTGAAAACAAATTTAGCGCCACCAAGTTCAGACTTTGATACTTCAATACTACCATTCATTCTTTTAGCGGCCGCTTTAGCGATTGATAAACCAAGCCCTAACCCACCTGTTTTTCTGCTTCTGCTTTTATCTAATCGAGCAAAAGGGATAAAAATAGTCTCCCTTTCGTCAGCACTAATGCCAAAACCATCATCTTCAACAAGAAAGGTGAATTCACCCTGTGAAATACTCGCGGAAAGCTTAATTTTTTCTTGCGCATGGTTGAATGCATTTTTAACAAAATTATCAATTAACAATCTGAGATAAAGAGGGATGGTGGTTATTTCGATTAACTCATCAATTTCTACTATTATTTCTTTGTTTTCTTTGTTTTCTTTGTTTTCTAAAACATTGAGTCTAGACTCGACAAAAGCTTTAACTTCAATTGATTGGTAATGTTCAAATGATTCTTCAGCTTTGTTGGTATTTATTCGAGAGAATTCTACTATTTGCTTGATGAATTCGTTTATATCGACAACATAATTGTCTAAGTTATCGACCAGCTGCAAAATATCCGAGTCTATTGTTTTTTTACGTATCAAGCCTGATGCCAATTGAATACGACTTAATGGTGTTCTAATTTCATGGGGAATAGCTTGGGAAAATATATCTTGTTCTTTGACATTTTTAGCAATGGCCTGGGCCATTTCATTAAAGCTGTGTGCTAGTTCGTCTAACGGTTTTTGAATGTCTGTATCGGCTTTAGCATTCATGTTTCCTAAGCCAAATTGATAGTGTGAATTAATTAGCGCTTTGATTTGATTTTGTAGTTTTTTAATCGGCCAATAAATGATTACCCCAAGAAATAATAGTGTGATGAGTATAAGTAATATAAATAACTTTTCATCTTGCTCTGGTTTTTCATTATTAGCTAAAAATTCATCAAGTAAATACACTTCACTTCTTTCACTATCCAACATATCATAAATTATAAGGCTACTTTTTGAATTAGGTAACCTAAATTCGGCCAAACGCTCACCTTCTTCAAGTTCATAATAATAAGTATCATTAATAGATTTTATAAACTGGCATGATGTGCAAACAGTTTTGCTTACTGTAGTGGGTAATAATTTAGCGCTGAAATGTTCATTAAATGGAAAAGGTAATTCAATGGTTTTTTGTTTCTTTATAGTGTTTACATTATGATCTATTTGTTCAAATATATAGTTTGAATACCTAATAAAAAAGCGCAGTTCTTCTTCTTTATAATAAATTTCCACAACAGATTTTGTCAATACTACGCTAATAAAAATGCCTAACAAAATACTCAAATAGAGTCGTGAAAATAGAGAAATAGATAACTTATTCATTGATTAACTTATAGCCTTTATTTCGAATGGTCATGATCATTTTATAGGGCATAAGATCATCACCTAGTTTTTTTCTAAGCCCTGATATTCTCATATCTATTGATCGGTTGCTAAAGTCATAGTCAATCCCTCTTAATGCTTGGCAACATTGCTCTCTAGAAATTACTTCTCCCACACTATTGTAGAGTATTTTTAACATTTCATATTCAGAACCCGTTAATTCCAATAGCTTACCATGAAAGGATACTTGGCTATTTTCATCATTGATTATGAGTGCTTTGCTCTTGTTTATCTCTTTAACTCCAGCTTGAGTGTTACGCCGTAAGAGTGCTTCTATTCTAGCCACTAAGACGTGAGGTCGAAGCGGCTTTACTAAATAATCATCCGCTCCCATCTTAAGTAAACTGACTTCACTGACATCATCATCACAAGCAGTTAATATCAAAATAGGCTGATGGTAAAATTCTCTTGCCTGTTTGCAAATATCAATGCCATTTAAACCGGGCAACATTAAATCAAGCACGATAAGATCTGGACATTTATCTTTAATAGCACTTAACGCTAAAAGGCCATCGTCAACCACTTCAACATCATAACCTTCAACCTCTAAGTACATTGCGGTTAATCGAGAGATTTCAGCATCATCTTCAATCAATAAAACATTCGTTTTTTTCATTTTTTTTCCACTACTAATCCTAATCACGATTCAAATTTAACGTAAAAGTTCCCTAAGTTAAACCCATACTTACATGTGCTTACAAACCCCCTAATACGACTTACACGACCTTACTTTGTAAATGGATTCAAACTGCTAATCTCCATTTCAAATAATAGGTGCAGTTTGACTAAGGGATAAGTCGTTTCATCTACAACTTAAACAGGTTATTGGTGAAAAGAGAAATGTTAAAAATCCCTCAATTGAATACAAATCAACTATTACTCATAACAGGGGTCTATTTTACCTTTGTTTTAAACTACCCATTCTTGAGTCGCTTTATTAAAGCGATATTAGCGTTAGATGAATTTAACGTACTTTTTCTACTTACTGTTCCTCTTTTACTGTGTTCTTTACTTGTTATTTTATTTTCAGTTTTCTCAATAAAGTACATCGTTAAACCGGTACTGGTAATACTAATACTAGCCTCATCTTTGGTCTTTTATGGTTCGCTACATTACGGTATTGTTTTTGACTACGGCATGATTCAGAACTCAATAGAAACAAATAGTGCTGAAGCGCTTTCTTATTTAAATATAGAACTTTTTTTATACTTTCTAATTGTTGGTGTCATTCCCGCATCTCTTATCGCTCTGTGTCCTGTGACCTACCAATATTTCGTTAGCGAAATTATATCGCGATTTATATTATTACTATTGGCAATGACAACTGTTTTTGTTATTGCCTTTTTTTATTATCAAGATTACGCATCGGTGGGAAGAAATAATAGTCATTTAAAGAAATTTATTGTTCCCAGTCAATTTCTATCGAGTACTTATAAATACGCCAAACGCAACTATTTTGATGAACCGCTAACTTTTGTATCTCTTGATAACACGCCCACTGATACTAGCCCAAATAAGAAAGAAGTTATTGTCCTAGTGGTAGGAGAAACCGCGAGAGCTGAAAACTTTTCAGTCAATGGTTATGAAAAACCAACCAATAGTCATACCCAACAATATCAATTAACGTCATTTAAAAATATGTATTCATGCGGGACGGCAACAGCAGTTTCAGTACCGTGCATGTTTTCTTCATTGACCCGTGAAAAATTTAATAGAAGAAAAGCTGATCATCAACAAAATCTTCTTGATGTAATGTCTCTTGCCGGTGTTGATGTGTTATGGGTTGATAATAATGGTTGTAAAAATGTTTGCAGTCGCATTCCAACCATAAACATTGATGTTAATCAGCAAAATCCGTTATGCGATGGCAAGCATTGTCAAGACGAAATATTACTTACACCATTGAAGTACAAGCTAGCGAATTTAAGTCAAAACAAAACGGTTATTGTGCTGCATATGATGGGGTCTCATGGACCTACCTATTTCAAACGATACCCAAATCAGCATAAGAAATTTATCCCTGATTGCAACCGAAGTGATATTCAGAATTGTTCATCAGAAGAATTAATTAATACCTACGACAATACGATTGCTTATACCGATTATGTTTTATCGCAAGTGATAGAGCAATTAAAGAACCTACCAAACAATATTAATAAATCAATGGTTTATATCTCGGATCATGGAGAGTCACTTGGTGAATCTGGAGCTTACTTACATGGTTTTCCTTATGCTTTTTCACCAAAGGAGCAAAGGCATATTCCGATGTTAGTCTGGATGTCAGAGCCAAAATTTACACAAAATAATGTTCAATCGTGTTTAAAACCACTAGCCCAAAAAGAAAGTTTTAGTCACGACAACCTATATCACAGCATGCTTGGATTACTTGATATCCAAAGTGTTACCTACGAGAAAAACTTGGACATTTTTTCAAAATGTCCAAGTTCAATGACGACCTCTGAAATTAAAATTGCTCAAAATTAAAAAGGAAAACTTCAATGAAATTTGATAACCACAATAAAAAAAAAGGTATAAAAAGGATTAATTCAGCGTTTATAAATACACAAAAAGGATTGGTATGGTTGAGCAAGAATGAAACCGCATTCAAGCAAGAATTATGTCTTGTAGGAATATTAACGATTACGAGTATTTTTCTTGATGTGAGTGTGCTTGAACGAATATTGTTAATAACAGCACTTCTCATTGTTTTGTTAACTGAAACGCTCAACACCGCAATAGAAGCGGTAGTTGACCGCATCGGTTTAGAATTGCACGAACTATCAGGTTTAGCAAAAGATTTAGGCTCAGCCGCCGTGTTTATTAGTTGTACTATTGCCGTAGTGGTTTGGGGAGGCATTTTATGCTTTTAGCTCAAGCTCATTTATTCAGCGGTGTTACCACTAAAGTAAATTTCAAAAAAATACTGGGACCTTTATGGGTAAGTGCCATATTTTTTATTGTCGCCTTGGCAATATTATCGGCTTTTCGTTTAGGGTTGGTTATTTGGCAAGTCGATAGAGTGAGTACTCTTGATGATTTTTTATCGATAATGATAAATGGTCTGCGGATAGATACCTCTTCGTTATGCTATTTATTTGCACTGCCTATTTTAGTTACTTTGCTTTCTTATATTAGTAATAAAGGGCAGGCGTTATTACGACACTTTTTAATACTATGGTTTACCACTTCCGTCGCACTATTGGTTTATTTGGAAGTGATCACGCCAACTTTTATTTTAGAATATGATTTAAGGCCGAATCGTCTGTTAATTGAGTATTTGATTTATCCAAAAGAAGTTTTTTCAATGTTATGGACGGGATACAAACTTGAAATTTTTATCAACTTATCAGTATTGATTTTAACAATGATAACGACAGTTAAACTATTCAAACATAGCTGGGTAGCTAAAGCTGAGATGCAGGTTAAATATAAAGTATGTATCAGTATTGTTTTAGTCATTATGCTGTTTTTAGGCGCTAGGTCGTCTCTGGGTCATCGTCCTTTAAATCCTGCAATGGTATCATTTTCTACCGATCACCTGCTTAATGACCTCACGCTAAACTCAAGTTATTCTGCTGCGTTTGCTATAAAACAAATGAACTTGGAAAACCCGAGCTCAAAATATTATGGCAAAATGAACCAAGATAAAGTTATTGAATTGGTCAGACAAAATACCTTAAGCAATATCAACGACTTTAGTGATGATACTTTTCCAACACGTGCCATACGCCATGCAAGTTACTCAGGAAAACCAAAAAATTTAGTTATTTTATTGCAAGAAAGCTTAGGTGCAAGATATGTAGGTCATCTTGGCGGATTACCACTAACACCAAATCTGGACAAACTCATGATGCAGGGGTGGAATTTTACCAATTTGTACGCAACAGGTACACGTTCAGTGCGAGGAATAGAAGCGGTTATCACTGGTTTTACTCCAACGCCTTCAAGGTCTGTGGTAAAGCTAGATAAATCGCAACGCAACTTTTTTACCATAGCAAGTTTACTAAAACAAAGTGGCTACCATACACAATTTGTTTATGGCGGAGAAAGTCACTTTGATAATATGAAAAGCTTTTTCTTAGGTAATGGTTTCAGTGATATTGTTGAGTTTGATGACTTTGAAAAGGTTGATTTTGAAGGCTCGTGGGGGGCATCTGATGAGGACTTATATGATCAAGCACACCTTGAATTTGAGCAATTACAAAAGCAAGACAAACCTTTCTTTAGTTTAGTGTTCACAAGCTCTAATCACTCACCGTTTGAGTACCCCGATGGCAAAATATCACCCTATGATGAAGAAAATAATACACGCAATAATGCAGCAAAATATTCAGACTATGCTTTAGGGCAGTTTATTAAAAAAGCAAAGTCATCATCTTATTGGCAAGATACACTATTTTTAGTTGTTGCTGACCATGATTCAAGAGTTGCAGGAGCAAGCTTAGTACCGATTGACCATTTTAGAATTCCAGGGGTGATTTTTGGTGCAGGCATTGGAGTAAAGTCAGACAACAGATTAGTGAGCCAAATCGACTTAGCACCGACTTTAATATCACTCATCGGCATTAGTGGTTTGACCCCCATGTTAGGACATGACTTAACACAATTGATTCCCGTTGCTAAACAAAGGGCGATGATGCAATACGATAAAAACTTTGCCTATATGACACCCGAAGCAGTGACAGTATTACAACCTCATAAAAAGGCGCGTGCGTTTAACTATATTGACAAAAAATTAGTTGAAACAGTCGTTGATACAGAAATGTCAGAACAAGCCAAAGCCCACGTTTTATTCGGCAGTTTGGCTTATCAAAATCAATGGTATCAATAGTTTTTAAAGGAAGATACCAAGTCAATTATTGGTGGTAGGAAATCACTTGTTAGACTTGGTATTGGCACTAGTATTAGGCTGTGGCTAACTTATTTGCTTGAGATTGATTTAGTTTATCTACATTGTTGGGACTCAAATGTTTTAATTGCGCTATAGGCAAAGTGTTTAATTGAGCGGCATTTAACTTATTTAATTGTTTACTATTAAGTTTTTTTAATTGATTGGTCGATAATTTGTTTAATTCAACAGCCGAAAGTGCATTAAGCTCAGCAACCGTTAACGCTTTTTTACCCGGTTTTATCTCAGCACCTTGGCCTGAAAAACGGTCAGAGCTGTTGTTTACTGCAGATGAAGAATGACCACTTTCACCAGTAACCAGCTCCTGTTTTTCTAATTGAGCGGTAAAGTTATCCATTTTACTGGCCAATTTTTCAATGTTATCACGTTCTTTTGTTGATAGTTTTTCAACACCACTTTCAAGAATTACATGCACTTGTTCAAACAGTGCTTCTGTGGAAACCCGATCTTTGTCTGTCGTTTTTTCTTTAGCAAATAAATCATCAAGTTTACTATATATGCCTTCCAGTTCTTTTTTTTGATCTGGTGTTATATGTTTCATTAAAATAGTGTCAATTTCATCTGAAATTTTAGCTATATTTTGAGTCAACTTACCTTCACTCGATAAGCTTAATTCTTGTGACGACTTATTCGTTGATTGCTTTGTTATCGTGTCATTATCCTTGGTATGTGACAAAACTTCCTGCGCATTATATTTTTGATCTATCATTGCTAAGTTTTGTGCTCCAACCTCATTGTCAATTTTCATGTGTTATTCCTTTATTCGTGGGTGAAGCGTTTACCTTGAGTGTTCTTTGGATTACCACCGAAGGTAAACGGATCAGATTCATTTTCGTTGTTAAGCGCTAGGTGCATCCATAGTTGCATCGCTGAACTTCAACTTTTCAAAGCCAGTTAAAACATTTAGGCCATCACGGTTATCTTGTAAGTCTTGTACAGTGACTTGACCATTCTCAAGGCTAATTTGATACTCAGATGAAGCACCTGAAAATATCGCCGTGTTGGCTGCTGAGTTACCAGTAATATTATTGTTCAGTTGGTTAACCACAACATTGCTTTCATTGGTTCCAGTGAGTGTGATGTCTTTTAAGTATTGGGAATGATGGGTATATGACAAGCTAGCGTTAAACTTCAAGCTAAAGTCACCAGTAAAGCTACTGTCTATACGCGCGTTGTAGGTAAGGTAGGGATGGAAAAACGTGTTATCCATGATGGCGGCGCCTGCGGGATCTTTTGTTGCTAGATCATCACGGGTTTTCGCAATGTACAAGCCCCACATACCATAGGGACTATCAAATGCTCCCCAAAGGCCATAATAGGTATCAATAACTGACGCTAAGTATTCTTGCGATAAACTATTCTCAACGGTAAGCTCAGCTACCCAACCAGCCCGACTTTCAGGCCATGCCCAAAGCTTATTGGATAAAGCATTAACTTGTGCGGCACGAATTTCTGCTTGGTATTCTGGTAGCGCACCATCAAAGGTATCATTTTGATCTATGCCAATACCAAAATCATGTACAAAGTGTAAAATCTCTTCAAAAGAAGCATCACGGTGATCGTAATTTTGATTAATATACCAGTTACCACCTTCTACTTGCATTTCACCATAATATAATGGTTGTCCATTAAGTTCCGCGGCTGTATTAGTGCCATCATCTACACCGTTTAATAACATTAATACTGCACCACTATCGGCTATTTTATTGGCCACAGCACTTTTGTCTGCACCATAAACTGAGCCAGGGAAATTAGTTAAATAATGTTGTAATATATTTCGAGCACGAATAATTTGATTATCAGTAATTTCATCTTGAGCCAGAATACTAATGGCACCACCATTAGAGGTATCTATTTTAGTGTAACGATCAAACTTTAATGCAGCAGTGAACGTAGTTGCTAAAGTAGCTGGAACGGCAGTGATGCCTAACTCTGTTGTTGGAGTAGGTATTGGTACAGCTGTCGGGAGGGGAGTAGTTTTAGAGTCGCTGCCACAAGCTGCAATAGCACTCGCTAATATGGTTACGGTAAAGATATTTTTAATATTTTTCATATAAGAACCTTGCTCAATTAAATAACTAAAAAATAGCTTACTTAGGTATAACTGAGTTGTACGTAAGGCAATGTAAGCAGCTTATCTATTTAGGATTAACTCACTAAGTCATAAAACGTTATAGATATGTAACCAATTGATTATATATATAAAAATAAGCTTACATATGCTTACTTAATTATCGTTTTACTAAACTCAATTATCTGAAAGGAAAATATAAATCAATTATTTTGTCAAATATTATTCAATATTCAAATTACTTGATAACTATAAACATTGAGATATAAAATTAAACCATTTGAATCTTGCTTGTGTAAAGAAGTAAGAAAAATCTTATTTTTATATTGGGAGTGATTATGCTTATAAGTTTCTATGGAAAGGGGACGCAATGGAATAGAGTCATGGTGTATAATCTTAAATAGGTATTATTCTCTAGTATTTGAACTTAATTGGTATATTCAATCATTAAGCTTATTCCTATGACTATTAAGGCGGCATATGTTGATAATAATGACGTAAAATAGCAAGGAAAGCTTGTGCTGATTTAGATAATGGATATCTACGACGTGTAACGATACCAACTCGACGACTAATTACAGGTGACGATAGTTCACGATAATCAATATCTAAGGCTCGCATTTGTTGCTTATAAAGTGAAGGTATGGCGCTAACGCCAAGATCTTTAGCGACCATTTGTACTACGGTTTCTAGCTGATTACTTTCAAACATAATATTTAACAATAAATTATGTTTGGCTAAGGAACTGTCCATTAATAAACGAATACTTGAAGGGTGCTGCAAGGCAATAAATGAATATTTAGTTAAATGTTGCCAGCTCAAATGCTCTACTTTTGCCAAATCATGTTTTTTTGGAAAAGCAGCAACGAATCTATCCAAGAATAAGTTTTCAAAATTAAGATCATCTGAGGGATCGGGCTCAAAAGTGATGGCAAACTCAATCTTACCTGTTTGTACCATTGCAACGGTTATATGAACATAACAGATCGAGCAAAAGACGTGATAAAGTCTGGCGGAGAATGGATCAGTTCAATAGATTTGGAAAATGCCGCTGTCGGTCACCCATCAGTAAAAGTTGCTGCGGTGATTGGAGTTCCTCATCCCAAGTGGGAAGAACGTCCACTACTGGTTTTAGAATTGAATGAAGATTGTTTACTTGAGCAATCGGAAATTTTAGCATTTTTAACTGGTAAAGTTATTAAGTGGTGGATCCCTGAAGAAGTGAAAATAGTCAAAGCTATTCCTATGACAGCGACAGGTAAAATAAATAAACTTGAATTAAGAAAAATCATCTAAAAATAATGCCTTTCATTTTCGTGTATCAAAGAGGTCACATAATTGATGAAACTGGTATTCGTAACGTTCCAACTAAAACGGTTTACCTTTTCGAAGCAATGAAACGATCTATTGATGACCATAAGCAAGTTGATTTTTTTAACATAGCGTAGCGAAAATCTCGGGGGCAAGCCCCGTGCTGGATATTGTTGACTGGGCGAAACCTAGTCGAGATTATCTAGCATTGGCTTTCCAAAGATTTCATGGCTTTGTTAGCTTTATCGTTTGCGATAAAACTTTGGACTATATTAAAACTCGGTCGCTTGCGGCCGAGTTTTTTATTAGACTTTATATAAAACTGGCAGTTACACAGAATTATTTACAGGGGCTAATGAGATGGTCCGCCTCCCCTAATCTATACTTAGGGTGATTATTAAATGAGGAGAATCATCATGTCTACTATTAACATTCTTGGAATTGATATTGGTAAGTTTACCTTTCACCTTGTTGGCCATGACTTATCTGGTCGAGAAGTATGTCGTAAAAAGTTTAGTCGTCCAAAACTTATTCAATTTCTTTCTACTATCGAGCTAACAACTATTGCGATGGAGGCCTGTGGTGGCTGTCATTGGTTAGCAAGAAAGTCCCAAGAATTTGGGCATAAAGTACTACTCATACCACCACAGTATGTTAAGCCTTATGTCAAAACAAACAAAAACGATTTCATTGATGCTGACGCCATAGCGGAAGCAGCGACGCGACCAACTATGCGCTTTGTAAGCGTTAAAACTGAATCATCTCAAGTTATTTCCGTGATTCAACGTATACGTTCAAGTTATGTAAAAGATAGAACGGCTTGCATGTCAAGAATTGGAGCAACGTTACTAGAATTTGGCATGAGCTTTCCTAAGTCTCACGCCAAAATGAAAGTATTATTCCAATGGCTAGCTGAGCATGGCGAGCCAATACCACCGATGTTGCTTTTAGAGTTACGAGACCACCATGACTACTACTTGAAACTTAATCAAATGATTTTGGTTCAAGAGAAAAAACTCAAAGAAATAGTTGACCATGATGAACGAGCTCAACTACTCAAAACGATACCAGGAGTGGGGACTCTAACAGCTAGCCGTTGCATATCTGATATAAGTAACGCTGCCGATTTCAAAAATGGAAGGCACTTGGCTGCTTGGATTGGCTTAGTACCTCGTCAGTTTTCAACAGGAGGAAAGCCAACATTACTTGGCATAAGTAAACGAGGGAATAAAGGCTTACGAGAGCTATTCATTCACGGTGCAAGAGCTGTTCTTGTTAGGCCAGAAAAGGCAGTAGCCGTTTTTGGTAGCTGGATATTAGAATTACTATCGAGAAAACATTTTAAC
>Ga0070748_1000475_pt1 | contig 19648 bp, 11 predicted proteins | sample VirMetDEL_Nov_12_FD_77015 | JGI IMG/M metagenome (GOLD analysis project Ga0070748, IMG submission 77015) | Aqueous microbial communities from the Delaware River and Bay under freshwater to marine salinity gradient to study organic matter... | ecosystem: Environmental > Aquatic > Marine > Coastal... | reverse complement strand
TTATTATTTTTTTTGATAAAATACCCAGTTAAAATAAGGGTAATGCTGCTTAAAATAATTAAAACTGTACTTATATAAAAAGAGCTAGGCAAATCAAAAGTTACCCAATCTTCTCTTTTTTGACTTACCACATAAGCGCTCGTCAAACCAGCAAAAAACATGGTCATGCTAATCATTGAAACCCATAGCATAGGTTTTGCTGATTTTCTTTTTGCAGCGGTTAATTCTAAATTTAACGTTTTTTCTTCCATCTTTCTTAGTGTAAAAATTTATCTACAACATATATTATTTGAACTAGGGTAATATAGGCAACACTTGCCAACATCAATTTTCTTGCTTCAATATTTCCTAAGGTTTTATAGAGTTGAATTGCATAATACAACATCATACAACCTACCAATGCAATAACAATAGCAGTAATAGGATAAATATAAAAGGCTCCAGTAACTTTTAAAACGGGAGCAACAGATACCAAAATCATCACCACCGTATAAAAAATAATTTGCTTAATTGCTCCTCTATCTTTTGTATTCATTGGCAACATGTTAAAACCTGCCTTTTTATATTCTTCAAATTGCAACCAACCTATGGACCAAAAATGAGGAAACTGCCAAAAAAATTGGATTAAAAATAAAAATCCAGCTTCTATTCCAAATTGTCCCGTTGCAGCAACCCAGCCCAACATAAATGGTATGGCCCCAGGAATAGCTCCTACAAAGACAGCCAAAGGTGTAACCGCTTTTAACGGAGTATAAGCACTCGTATATAAAAAAATCGAAATAGCTCCAAATAGAGCCGTTTTGGCATTGATTGTGTACAAGATAGAAATCCCTGCAACGGTAAATACAATAGCGATTATAAGAGCAGTGTTGGGATGCATCCTTCCTGTCGGAAGTGGTCTGTTCATGGTTCTCTTCATCAAACCATCAGTTTCCTTTTCAATAACCTGGTTATAGGTGTTGGATGCGCCCACCATAAAAAAACCACCTATCGCAAGCAGTGTAAGAACATAAAAGTCAACAACTTCAGTAGCTAATAAATAGCCAGCTACAGAAGAAAAAACAACGCTAAGCGACAAACCAACTTTGGTAAGCTGCTTTAAATTAGTCAAAAAACTTTTTAGGGAAGATTTTTTTTCTATAGATGAAATAGAACTCATTTTACCTGCTCAATTATTTTGCAAAGATATTTTATTATTCACTAATTTCTATGCTTTTTCAAAGATAAATGAAACCCTTTTGATGATTTGTTTTTTTTTCAAAAAAAACTTTGCTAATTGCTTTTTTGTATTAACTTTGCACCCGCATTGAAAGACATGTACGTTCATTCACGATTGACTGCGAAAGTAGCTCAGGGGTAGAGCATCACCTTGCCAAGGTGAGGGTCGCGGGTTCAAATCCCGTCTTTCGCTCTATAGAATAGTATACCAATGCTGAAGTGGTGGAATTGGTAGACACGCTGGACTTAAAATCCAGTGGACTGTAAGGTCCGTATGGGTTCAAGTCCCATCTTCAGTACTATAAAACCTTAACATGAAAATGTTAAGGTTTTTTTTGCAATAATTTTAAAAATGAGCAAAAAAAAACCCACTCTAAAAGATTAGAGTGGGAAAATTGCTATGAAAAAGAAAGTGGCTTTTACACCACATAACAAATATACATGTTTTTTAAATAAATCATAAATTTTAAGAAATATTTATGATTCTTCACTAAAAGTCAAGATACCAATTAAATAGATCAACTTTAAGCCCTACGGTAAACCATATATCATTTGTACTTGTAAAACTTGGAGTTTCAGTTTCTGCAGACAATTTTCTAAGGGTTAACCCTCCAAACAAGCTTAAATTATTAGAAGGATTTAGTAAATAACGAGCCTGTAAATCTGCAACAAAGATCGTTGCTTTATTTCCTTGACCTAATTCATTATCATTATCTCCTTTTCTAATATCATATGATTTGTAAATATCCCCACCATAACTAACAGTGTCATCGATATCAAAACCTTTTTGACCAAGTACAAATTTTGCACTGGTAGTCCAACGATCAAATTTATAGCTAGCAATGGCAATGGCTTCCCAAAAATTTGCACCCCATGCATGCGCTAAAGGCTGACTGTAGTTTCCGTAATTTAACACAGGGTCTCCATGCGAATAGGTATAGGGACGCACTGTGTTAAATTCTCCTTGTAAAAAAAGATTTTCCACTTTAAAAGCATTGAAATATTTTGCGCCTAATTGAACACCAAATTTGTTCGCCCAATAGCCAAGGTCGCCAATTTTTCCAAAAGAAAACTCATCCACGATCAGCTGAGAGTACAAATGAATATTTTCCTTTAACTTGTATTTTGCTGTAAAGCCTACCATGGCATTTCCAGCATCTTCTCCACGGTTAAACTCAACGGAACGATAAAAAATAATAGGATTCATAAAACCAATATCAAAGCCTTGATCACCCTTAGAAATTGCCGTTTCAAACAAGCCTATATTTAGTCTATCTGTAATATTAATACTTAGGTAATGCATGGCAATATATTTTCTTGCATGCTCTTTATTAACCACAACAGGAGCGCGAACATCGGTTCCCCACATCCAAATATTGGTGTAATTAAATTTCCACAAGGAAAAATTCATCTTTAAATAAGGCATGGGAGCAGATACATCCGAAAGTAATAAGGATCTGTAACCATCACCTATAAAATTTTTACCATGTCCAAATTGAAACTGAACAAACTTATTGGGCGTATAGGCCAAATATCCTTCAGCCACAGGGTAATCAAATGCTGTAGATCCAAAACCTTTCGCCTTTCCTCTTCCTGGAACTAGACCTTCCGAAAAAGCGGGCTTAAACGTGGCAGATCGATTGCTAATGTACTCATTAATGTATTCAGCAAATCTTCCCTGGCTTTCATAAATAGTCGATGAAAAAGAAAATTTATCCCCTAAACCTCCATTAATCGTAAATATTCTTGAATTAGTATAAGTATAGGAAGGAGTTCTGTTAGCTTTTCCCAACTGAACATCAACCAAAAAGTCTAAATTAAACCAATACCCATCCCCTTCAACGCTAAGTAAATGCTCATTCCATAATTTTTTTCCAAACCATGATTTTTTCTCAGGCTTTAAAAATTTGCTTTTTTCTGAATCAAGGTCAACATAGTTGTTTACATAACTATAGCTGTAGGGTTTAACCGCTGTATGCGTATTAGAAGCTTTACTAATTTGATATTCGTATTCACTGTACTTTAAATGAGTAAACGGAATGTTTAATTGGCTTCTGTGCTCATTAAAAAGAGTGGTTTTCTTTGTCTCAAGAATCACTTCTTTAAAATCCTTTTTAGGGGTTTTTATTTCTAGTTCTAAGCCATTTCCATCTTGATCCATAGGGAAATTTAAAGGCAATTGAAAACGCATTTCTACCTTCTGATTGTTATACATTGCCGGGGTAACGGGAGCCATTTTTTTAAAACTTCTAGCCACTTCTTCTTTAAGTTCCAAATAAGGCGAATTCAAATAAATAAGTTCAAAATTTCCTTCAGATGTTACTACAAATGTAGCACTGACAGATCCTTTAAAACCATCATTTTTCAAAATATTAGGAATTTGAAATTCTTTAAAAAAGGCTTTTTTCGTTTCTGTATAGAAACAGGCCTCTAAGGTTTTAGAATTCTGCTGTTGACAGGCTTTAAAAACTGGCATTCTCTCCATTTGGCCTACCATCATAAATGGGAAGAATAGCAATGCTGCCAAAATAATTTTTTTCATGAGTCTAACTATTATGAGGACTATTTAACTTTTCAACACGATTATTTTTTAACGAATACAACTCTCCACTTTCTGGACAAACCGCAATTTGCTCATCGTTAAAAATTAAACGATGTCCATATTCACTAATCCACCCAATTTGTTTCGAAGGATTTCCGACCACTAAGGCATAAGGCAATACTTCTTTAACCACAACAGCACCGGCACCGATAAAAGCATATTCACCAATATCATGACCACAAACTATGGTTGCGTTGGCACCAATACTAGCTCCTTTTTTTACCAATGTTTTTACATACGAATTTTTTCTATTAACAGCACTTCTAGGGTTAATTACATTGGTAAAAACCATAGAAGGTCCTAAAAAGACATCCTCTTCACAAACAACACCTGTGTAAATAGAAACATTGTTTTGCACCTTTACATTAGCCCCTAATACTACCTCCGGTGAAACTACTACATTTTGACCTATATTACAATTTCTACCTATAATACATCCTGGCATTATATGGCTAAAATGCCATATTTTTGTACCTTCTCCAATAGTACAGCCTTCATCTATAACTGCTGTTTCGTGAGCAAAATATGTATTCATTTTTAATAATTCAAATTAGTTTGAGTTTCGTTAAAAATCTTCTTTGCAGAAGAAGTGCCTATTCTATCAACACCTAAAGTAATCATTTTTAAGAGATCTTCTTTAGTTTTTACCCCTCCTGCTGCTTTTATTTTAAGAGGCCTTGCATTTGTGATCATAGATTTAATACTTTCAAAAGTGGCGCCATTAGGCTCGCCATTTGGAGTTTCATAAAACCCAGTAGATGATTTTACAAACACCTTATGTGCTGCTGTTTTCGAAAAATTAGCAAGGACCAAATCTTTAATCAGGCTAGAAATTTTTGCAATTTCTTCTGTGGTTAGAGCAGCTGTTTCGATAATCCATTTTATCACTTTAAGTTTATTCAAAGCCATTCGAGTACAAGAAATAATCTCCTCACCAACCAAAGTAATTTCTCCTCGTTTAAAAGCTTCAAAATTAATAACCACATCTACCTCATCCGCTCCAAGATCAATGGCTGCTTCTATTTCTTTAAGTTTTTCTGTTACTGAAGAAACACCCTTATGGAATCCTATTACAGTCCCGATGCGTACTTGAGAATTCGCTTCTTGAATACGTTGTTTCGCCAAAGGAATAAATTCGGCCCTGATCATTACCAATTTAAACCGATACTCAATAGCCTCTTTAATGACTTTTGTAACAAGAATTCGGGTTTCATCATCAGAAATTCCTGCTTGATGTGAAGTTTTTAAATAGGTAGAATCTATATAGCTAGAGAGCCTCATTGCTTCGTATTATCTAACAAAAATACTAAAATTATACCGTAAAGTTTTAATTAAGTAAGACTGTTTAAACTCACAGAAAAGAAATTGTAAATTTTAGTTTTGAACAAAAAAAAAGAGCAACAGCTGTTGCTCTTTCTTATATGATATGCTTTCCTATTCTACGTTGAAAGAAATCGGCAAGGTATATCTCATCCCTACTGGTTTTCCTCTTTGTTTTCCTGGAGTCATTTTAGGTAGTGTTTTCGCTACTCTAATCGCTTCATCTCTTAATTTAGGGTGCGGAGCTCGAGCGTTGATTTCAGTAATATTTCCTTGAGGATCAATACGGAATACAACATAAATTTTCTTTTTCCCTGGAGGCAAACCTAAATCGGCAGCCAAATCTGCATTAAATTTTTTGGTTACATGACTCTTAATTTTCTCATTAAGACAGTCTGTTTTTTGTTGCTTTGTTCCTGTACAACCTGGAAATACTGGCACTTCTTCAATAATTGAAAAAGGTACATCTTCTAAGATTTCTTCTTCAACTTCAGCTTCAACGATATCTTCTACCAAGACAGCTTCTGTTTCATCAGTTTCAGTACTTTCGATTACGGTTTCTTCTACTTCCTTCTCGTCTTCCACAATCTCTATTTTTTCTGGAGCTGGTGGTGGCGGAGATTTTGGGATTTCTGGTTCAATACGCTCTGTAATTGGAATGTCTTCCTCTAATTCATTCTGCATATTCACATCACCTAAAGACCCCACTGGTTTGTCATAGGTTTTGTTTTCCATTGATACATACACCACAAAAAGTGCTAAAACCAAACCTAATTGAATAAACAATTTAGAATAATTTTCTAGATTTGATTTTGGATTTTTCTTAATTTCCATCCTGGGTTGTTTTAAATAGTTCGCTAATTTAAATAAATTCTTATGACTTATGCAAGCCTTCTTACCATTTCGCTTTATTTTTTTTAAAAATTAACTTAAAAAGCAATAAAGCGATGCCTATTCCAACCATATTCGCTAATACATCTAGAACGCTAGCAGTTCTATAACTTGTAATGGTTGTCTGTAAGACTTCAATAATTATGCCATAAAAAAAACAGGCCATTGCAACTAGATATCGCACATGAAGATTATGATGTGACTTTTTTATCCCCATCATCCAAGTAAATCCTAAAGTGCAATAGGCTATTGCATGCTCTAATTTATCTAGGTGAGAAACATTGATTGAGCTTTCACCCAGTTGTATCAAACTTAAAAAAGCAATCGCGGCAGTAACTGCCAAAGCCACATATAAAAATCTATCCTTGAATAAGGTTTTTATAAGCATCTGCGTCTAATAAATCATCCAATTGTGAAGCGTCGGCAACAGTTGCCTTAATCATCCATCCTGCTCCATAAGGATCTTTGTTTACCAATTCTGGCTCATCTTCTAAACCTTCGTTAAATTCGATCACCTCTCCTGTGATAGGCATAAACAAATCTGAAACCGTTTTAACGGCTTCTACAGAACCGAAAACCTCTTCTCTATCTACTGTGTCATCTAAGGTATCTACGTCAACATAAACGATATCGCCCAACTCACTTTGTGCAAAATCAGTAATTCCGATAGTTACTGTGTCGCCCTCTACACGAATCCACTCGTGGTCTTTTGTGTACTTTAATTCTGATGGAATGTTCATTGTAATTTTATTTTATAGTTGTTAATTTTTAGTTTCCTAAATTGTAAATAATATTTAATCCCGCGTTAATTGTTTGTCTTGGGAAGGTTGTTGAAATTGCATACTGCGACGTATTATGATTGTAATAAAACGAAGCCGTTAAACTAGTATTTAATTTATAATCTGCTGCAAATTTAATAGATAAAAGTTTTTGACCACCACTTATTTGATTATTTTCTACATCCAAGGATCGAATCATGGTTAAATTGTCTCGAATGGAGATATTCGCTCTTAGATTGATATCCCCTTTCAACGCTTGTTGTTTTCCTATAAAATTGGTCCGAAAACCTACATTTTGAATTTTATAACCAATCCCAAAAATAAATTCTGTTCCTTTTATATCGGTAAGGGTGCTATTGTCAAAATTTAAGGTGAGGGTCCGATCTCTTCGTATTTCTCCTGTAAAGGAAAAGGAATTTCTCATTTTCATATCAATCTTAATTAAAGGTGAAAACTCATCTATTAAACTAAGAGAAGAAACCAATAGTTCTGATTGATAATTACCAGAGGCATTTACCTGGGAAGGATTGCTAGGGTCAAATTGCAAATTATTCGTGTAATTTGCTACGGTGTAAGAAGACTTATATCCATTGGAAATGACAAAATTTGAAAAATTTTCCTTAAACCAATCCAATTTCATTAAGCCTCTATATCGCAGCGTCCAGTTTGGAATAGGAATGTTTTTAAAAACCCCCAAACCAATGCTGTTTGGACTTTCTCCAGAATAAGCAGCTACAAAAGCAGGCAACAATACTTGCTGGCCACTTTGTTTAAAACCACTAATTGGAAGGCCGGTTGCATCTGACCATCTTTGAGCAATCTGAGTTCTATTGTTTAAAAAATTCTGAAATAAGGCGTCAGAATCTTTAAAAGCAGTGGATAACATAGAAAAACTTGTGCTAAAGTTTCCACTTTCAAAAAGGGGTGTATCAGCCAAAGCCCCAAAAGGACTTCCATCCTCAATGACATCTAGTTGCTGTGAAACATTTTTCGTGCGGATTCTATTTCCTGTTAAATCAATACTTAAATCCTTAAAAGGTTCAATGGATACAGAAAGGTCTAATTTATTAAAGGCAGTATTGCTATAGGTTTTGTTGTAATATTCTCCGGTATTTTGATTTCTAGGGGCCACCAACCATCCATTTGCTAAGGCGGTATTTCTAATATCCACCTGACTCCCAAAAACAAAGCCTAAGGTTGGGGCCAAGCCTCCATTTATCTGATCGGTTCCCAAAAAGCCGGCGACACCTGTGTATCCCGGAAGTAAGGTTCCATTGTTTGACGCATAACTAACTTTCGCTGTTTTTACAGAGGTTAACAAATCATAAGTCCGCAAAAGCAGTTTGTCTGAAAAGGTATTTGATTTACTTTCTGCTATAATAGCTTTCCGAACGCTAGGAAGTCTGGGGTTTGCTGAAACTGGCTGTTTCGGTTTTGCTGTTCGGGTAAACAATTTTTTAAACCCAGTTTCTTGATATAACTTCTCAAAATTTAAGGTGCTATTAAAATTATGCGTATTGGAGTTTTGCAAAAGGTTTCCAATTTTATCTTGGTAGGTTTGAGAACTGGCTTGCCAATCAAAATTTGCATTATATGAATATGAAGCAGTTGCAAATCCCATAAAAGGAAATTTATCAATCGGGATTTTATACGTCGCTTTTAAATTTTGACTGTAATGATTTGGTCTTCCAGTATTAAAAAATCCATTAAAGATTCCATCTTCTTCTGTTAAATTAAGGACATCATTGAGGTAATTATTATTCGCATTAAAGTTGAGCTCTAAGGATTTTGTTAGATCAAAAACGATGGTATAATCCCAATCAAATAAAAATCTGCGTTGCGTTAGTGTGGGTTGATCTGTTAATCCTTCTATAAGGTTTCTTGACTTTTGTTGATTAAAACTTCGGGTAATACGAGAGTTAATTCCAAAGGACTTTGGCAATAATTTAATGTTGATGTCTTTTATAAATTTCAGGTACTTATTATTTCCTAAAAATTTAGCGCTTTTAAAAGGTTCTAAAAATTTCGATTGAAATGCATAATCATAACTTGCTGACGCCGTCAAATTTTGATTTAAATATTTTTCTACCGTATAATCTTTGTGAAACTCCTCTGAGAAAGAATACGAAAAAGAGAGGTTTTCTACATCGTAGATTTTTGGTTTTTTTGTTGATTTTGGATCTCTTTTCTTTTTAACATTAATAAAACTAATGTTTTTTCTAATGGTGTAATCCTGTGCATTGATGCTGTTTGGATTTACTGCTTTGGCTTCGGCAAATTTGACATCCTGATATTGAGGGTCATATTTTGGATCTCTAAATTCTTCTCCTATACTATAACTCATTGGCAATTGAATGCCCCATTGTTGTGGAAGCATTTTTCCCAATTTAATATTCGTCGAAAAATCATACTGACGCACCTCTTCAATGCTTCTTTGGTTTACGCGATCTTCTACATTTCCAAAACCAATGGTTTGCATTTTCCCGGTAACAGAAAAATCCATAACGTCAGCAAAATTTGTATTGGCACTAATTACGGCTGCCCAACCTCCCTTATTATCAAAGCCAGAGGCTCTTAATTCATTGAACCATACCTCTGCGCTTTTTGGAATTTGAGCACTGTTCTTAACCCCTAACATTAATGTTCTTATTGCGGCGAGGGTTGGATTTCCTTTCACACGAATGATCAATTCTTTTGGGTCTGAACTTGAAGGGAATGGATAGAGACGATTCACGGCAATGGTTCCTCCTGAATTTGGGATGTTTGCATCTCTTTGCAATTTCAATTGACCTAATTGTTCTAAAATTGCCTCTAAATTATTTGCTTCTGGCCATACATTGGATGGTGCCAAGCTACCATTCTGTGAAATTTTTAGCGGAATTTCTATTTGATAAAAATTATCATCTAAATCGGTTCCTAAGCGAACGATGGCAACTAAATCATTATCTGATACACTTCCTGTTATTATGGGTTCTGCATGCAAAAACAGTTGTAGTTTTTTATACATCCGAAGATCTACACTCACATTCTTATAAATGGCCCTTGTTTCATTAGGTTCTAAATTGGTGACTTTGATAGAGACAGATTGCTCGTTTTGCTGCTGAATGGTGGAAGTTCCTTGAAGTTGTTCTCTAACTATGCCTGGAGGAACCACATACCTTCCTTCATTTTGTTCTATATTAACCACTCCTACCTCAAAATTATTGATTTGTTGATTGGTCAATTCTTTTGCTGGTGAGATTTTTGGATCAAGGGTTTTTGTATAGCGTCTATAATCACTTCTAACCAATTCTAATTGACCAAAACGAATGACCACAGGCATCTTAAATTTCGTCAAATACATTCTGATAAATCGAATGCTATTAAAATCTGTAATTCCATTAATTGCAGTACCGCTTCGAACAGGGATTCTAAATTGATACCACTTGGTGTTTTTTATGCTTCCATCGGATAAGGTTACCTGCGTTTCCTTTTCATCAACGATAAAGTTAGTGCCTTTAATCAAACTATTTTTATTGAGTGAAACTTTGTATTCAAAGTAACTTTCAACGGTGTTCATCGTTTGATCCTTATTAATGTCTTCGGTATCTGGATAGGAGCTTGAAGAGGTTGGATAAGGCTCTAGTGATTGATTTGCCGTAGGAGAATTTCCTTCTGTATTGTTGAAATTTTTATAGCGATTTAAGATAGATGCATTTATGGCATCTAGCTCTCTTCCTCTGAAATACTGAAAATTATCAGAAGAAATATCGTTTGGATTTAGCCTAGCGATATTGATTCCTAAATTTGAGAAAAACGCAGCTTCGTCTTCATTTTTTAAACCATCCAAACCGATATCTTGGTTTTGTCGTGATAAATCATTTTCATCAAAAGCATAGACGATGGACTGATTTAAAGGAACATTCCCCCAACTAGTAGCAATGGTATTTCTGTTGGATCCATCTGTAGGTAATCCGTTTTCATACATCTTGCGGTTGTCTTTTAATATGTCTTCAGAAATATTACCAAGGTTAAAATACAAGTCTCCAACTTGATTGATTGGATTCTTAGGATCTACCCCTATTGGCAAGCCTTCTTCATTACTTATGGAATAATCTTGATAGGGGTCTTTGATCCAAAATTGGATATACTCAACATTGGCCTGATCAAAATTGTTGGTTGTTAAAGGTCTCATGATACCTCCCCATCTGCTTTCTGGATTGTTTAACAAATTTCCATTTGCATTGGTGTCATCCATATTATAAGTTCCTCTTTCTGATGGAAAATAAGCCAAATCCAAGGTTCTAACCAAGGTGTTTTGGGTAATATCAAGTTCTGTATTTGGAAACAATTCTGAGTAGCCAATCTGACGAACTTCTGTTCGAGATAATTCCACATTGTCGATGTTCGCCGGTTTCGATCCGTTGCCGTAAAAAATTTGATCTATAGAATACCAGGCCAATTTTGCTCGCTGGTTGTTATAAGAAAGATCATTTTTTTTATCCCCATTAAAATTTGGGAAAGTAGGAGTATCTGGCGTGCTTGCGGTAAACCAGCTTAATGGAGAAAGTAAATCTATAGGAATTTGAGAAGCTTCAAAGTCATCTACATAGGTGGTTGCTTGGCCATTGACATCGATCCCGCTTGGAGTCCCTGGTAATAGATAAGCCATATCGGCTCTTACTGATAAATTTGATGGGGCATCCGTGCTTACAAAAGGTAATTTATTCGCCAATCTTGTAAATAATGGAACCTCGGTGGCATAATCTACATTCAATCCAAAAATGGTGTTGTTTATAGGGTCTTGTCCGTAATTTGTTTTTTGGGTGATGGGCCTTTCATTCACGTTTAAAATAGTCCCACCTAGGATAAATTTATCCGAAAATCGATGCTCAATATCCAAGCCTAAAAAGGTTTTTCTTTGTTGATTAAATACGGCATTATTCTCTGTAGAAACATTTATTGGAACACCCGAAGCTTGCAATCCAGGATCTATTATCTGGACCTTTCCAAATTGATAGTCAACCACAAAATCTACCCCTTCTACCAATTGTCTTCCTCCAGCTGTAACCTTTACAGATCCCCTCGGGACATTGAATGAATTCAGCGAAATCCCTCCACTGTTTTCTGTTTTGGCATACCCTTTTAATAAAAACTTATCCTTACTCTGAAAGTTGTTTTTGGCTTGGGCTTTCGTATTGATATATAGTTCACTAAAAACATAGGTGTTTTGATCATTTGCAGTGGTTAACACATTTTTTAAATCTTCTCCAAAAGGCTCCGCCTCTGGAAAAATTACATAGCCTTTATTAGAATTGATGGTAATGTTTTCTACAAAATCAAAAAAGCCATCCCCATCCGGAACCGTTATCAAACTTTGATTTAATTTATCAAGATTGAGGACTTGTAACAAAGGTTTATTGTTAATGTTAGGGGTACTGGCATTTTGTAAAGTATTGGAAGGGATTCCAGTGGCATCATCTCTATACAGCACTTCAAATCGAAAACCATTCTGGTTAATAGGAAACACCCCTAAGGCATAGATGTTTTTCATCATTAATCTCCATGTTGGAAACTGTTCTTCTATCCCTGCTCTTGTTCTTTTGGTTGTGATAATTTCACTTCGCAATAATTTCACAGCCAAATTACTAGGCGCAACAATACCATCATTGGAAAACTCTCCAACTTTATAGGAAGTTTTTGCACTTCCAACAACCGTATATTCGTAGGCAACGGCAAGGACTTCTCCTTCATTCAATTTTCTATTCAAAGAAATATATCCCAGCTGTGGATTAAAAGTATATTCGCTTTCATTTAATTTTCTCGCATTCTGTAAAACAGAGTAGTCTGCTCCTTGTTTCATGTTGAAACGAGTACTTAAAGCATCATCTACCGTAGAAATATCTCGAATAGCCCCATTGGGCAACAACAATGAAGCAATCTCGTTTGCCTCATTAGCAGGAATATTCTTACCCAAAACTGTTGGTGGGCTTGTTGGATTTACACTTTGGTTTACAAATACATTGGGATCTGACTCTCCAATATCTGCAAAAGCAACGATGTTCCGATAGTTTTCAGTGGTTGCATTTCTATTGGTGACCCACACCTCCAATCGGGTTATTTTTATGGGACTACTTATTAAAGGATAATTTTCTAAAGAGGTTTTATACTGATCTCTAAAATACTGAGATAAGAAAAAATGTCGATTTTCATCATAATCTGTAGCTCTCAATTCGAAAGGGTTTATATAAGCACCCGCTTGGGAAACGATATTCTTGCTTTCCGAATTTTGTTGAGAAATGACGGCAGTGACCGTTGTTTTTCCGAATTGCAGTTGGGTTTTTGCGCCAAACAGACTTTGAGCTCCATTAATCAAAGAGTTTTTGATAGGCATAGAAATATTACCCGCTTCAATTTTTCGAATAATATCATCTTCTGTAGGTGTGTACTCTAACTTAAACATATTTTGAAAATCAAGGGTGGCTTGGGTATCATAATTCGCAGTTACCTTCAATCGATCACCAATTTTTGCAGTAATACTGGCTGTGATTTGTTGATCAAAATCAAAGGTAAAACTACTTCGATTGGCTTCGGATATTTGCGGGTTGTCTACATTCTGGTAAATTCCTCCTAATTTAACAGTAACACTACCTGTAGGAATTACTTCTACACTGTTACTTCCAAATATGGATTCAAAAAATTTCGAGTTCACATAATAGGTAGGTAGCAAGTTTTTCTGCACTTCTTCTGCTCCTTTCTTTTTGCTGTTTAAGGCGTCTATTTTTTTTCTAAAATAACTTTTGACATCATTTTTAAGACGATAGGCTTGGTATTCCTTTAAAGACAAAAATTTAGGGTTCCCAATTTTATAAGATCCTATTTTTTCTTGAATGATGTATTTGTTTAAGCTCTTGTCAAAACGGACTTCTATAGAAGAAGGTTTGTTTAAAAAAAGACCTCCTTCTTGATCGGCATTAAAGGAATATCTCAGCTGAGGAACCGTGTCTTTTGAGATGGTGTCTTTTGCGGTAGTTTTGGTTTGTGAGTAGGAAGTCGTGGTTGCCAAAAATGCAACAAAGGCACAGCATAAAAACTTATGAAACTTCGCGTTTTTCAAATTTATTACAAACTTTTTAACGCCTTTTTAATTAAAAACTCAACCGTAGCATCACGATGTTCTTTTAAAATGGCATTGACTACTTTATCTGATTGTTTTCTAGGAATCCCTAATACTTCTAATGCAGATAACGCTTCTTCTTTGTTTGTATTGTTTTGTCCAACGGAAATAACGTCCATATCGAACGTTTTCAAGATTTTATCTTTTAAATCTATAATCACTCTTTGTGCTGTTTTTGCGCCAATCCCCTTAACTCCTTGAATTAACGCGATATTCTCAGACGCTATGGCCTGCTGAATCTCTTCTGAGCTCATAGACGACAGCATGGTCCTTGCGATGCTCGGCCCAACTCCTGAAACAGAGATAAGCAATCGAAAAATCTCACGCTCTGTTTTGTCTATAAATCCATAGAGAGTATGAGCATCTTCTTTTATAGAAAGGTGCGCAAATAAAGTAATCGCCTCATCGTTTGACAATGCAGAAAAAGTTTGCAAAGAAATATGCAACAGATACCCTACTCCATTGCAATCTACCACCACATAGGTGGGTGTTTTCTCTACGAGTCTTCCCTTAATTTGAGTAATCATACCTTTTATTTTTAATGTTGCTCTTTTTGTTGAGCATCCACTACGGCAACCGCAGCCATATTTACCATTTCATCTACACTTGCACCTAATTGGATAATGTGTACGGGCTTCTTAAGTCCCATTAAAATTGGACCAATAGACTCTACTTCATCAACTTGTTTCATCAATTTATAGGTGATATTGGCAGCATCTAAGTTAGGGAAAATAAGCACATTTACATTTTTACCATTCAATTTCGAAAAAGGAAATTCTTTCGCAAGCATTTCTTTATTTAGGGCAAAATCAGCTTGGAGTTCTCCATCAATAACTACCTGAGGAAAATGTCTATGAATATAGGCAACTGCTTCTCGTATTTTTAAGGCGGATTCTGATTCAGAAGATCCAAAATTCGAAAAAGACAACATGGCTATATTGGGTTTTACTCCAAACATTCTCGCTAAGGAGTAGGTTAACTGAGAAATTTTTGCCAAATCTTTTGCTGTAGGATTTATGTTGATGGTAGTATCTGCCAAAAACATCGGCCCTTGCTTGGTTAGCATTAAATTGGCTGCAGCAACACGGGTAACCCCATTTGCTTTTTCAATCAATTCTAACATAGGCTTTACGACCGATGGGTAGGATCTAGAATAACCTGTAATTAAGGAATCTGCCTCACCAGAATTGACCATCATTGCAGCAAAATAATTTCGTTCTCTCATTATTTTTCTTGCCTGAAAGAGCGTAGTTCCTTTGCGTTGTCTTGTTCTCCAATAAATTTCTCCATAACGATTTCTTCGTTCTTCTTCTTCATCGGTCTTTGGGTCTATAATAAGCACATCACCTGTAAATCCAATTTCTTCTTTTAATTCTAAAATGACCTCTCTTCTTCCTAAAAGGATAGGGAAACCAATTTTTTCATCATATACCCGTTGAGCAGCTTTTAAAACATCAAGATGATCCGCTTCAGCAAACACAATACTCTTTGGTTTGTTTTTTGCTCTGTTGTGCAACATTCTGATTTCTTTGCTACCCGTTCCAGAACGATCCATCAGCTCTTCTTGATATTTTACCCAATCGGTGATAGGTTCAAGGGCAACACCAGACTCGATGGCAGCTTTTGCTATGGCTGGAGGAATTTCATAAATCAATCTTGGGTCAAACGGTTTTGGAATGATGTATTCTTTACCAAATGACAAACTAATCTCGTCATAAACGATATTCACTTGTTCTGGCACTGTTTTTTTAGCCAAGTCTGCCAAGGCATGCACCGCGGCCATTTTCATTTCTTCATTAATCTTAGTTGCTCTAACATCTAAAGCACCTCTAAAAATAAATGGAAATCCAAGAACGTTATTTACTTGGTTAGGATGATCTGAGCGACCAGTTGCCATGATAATATCTTTTCTTGTTGCTACGGCAAGGTCGTATGAGATTTCAGGAACAGGATTTGCCATAGCAAATACTATCGGATCTTTGGCCATAGACAATAACGTTGCCGGACTCACCACGTTTCCTTTAGACAAACCAATAAATACATCGGCGTTATGCATGGCTTCCTCAAGGGTGTGAATGTCTTTATCAGTAGCAAATTCTTCTTTCTGCTCATTTAAATTTTCACTGTCTTTTCTGATAACTCCTTTGCTATCGCACATGACAATATTTTGTGCCTGTGCACCTAGTTTTAAATAGAGTTTTGTACATGAAATAGCGGCAGCACCTGCTCCGTTCACAACTATTTTAACATCTGCAATGTTTTTTCCTGTAATTTCTATGGCGTTTTTCAAAGCAGCTGCAGATATAATGGCAGTTCCGTGCTGATCATCATGCATTACCGGAATGTCTAATTCTTCTTTTAGACGTCTTTCTATCTCAAAAGCTTCTGGAGCTTTAATATCCTCCAAATTAATCCCTCCAAAAGTTGGAGCAATAGCTTTAACGGTTTCTACAAACTTATCAACATCAGTAGCATCTACTTCTATATCAAAAACGTCAATATCTGCAAATATTTTAAAAAGCAAGGCTTTCCCTTCCATTACAGGTTTGGATGCCAAAGCACCAATATTCCCTAAGCCCAATACTGCCGTCCCATTGGTTATAACCGCTACCAAATTACCCTTTGCAGTATATTTATACACATTGTTCGGGTCTTTTTCGATTTCCAAACAAGGTTCTGCCACCCCCGGTGAATACGCTAATGACAAATCATGTTGCGATGCATATTTTTTTGTAGGAACTACTTCTATCTTTCCTGGTTTTGGCTTTGCGTGGTATATCAAAGCCTCATGCCTTTTCCTAGAATCACTCATGGTCTATTCTGCTTTTTATGATTTACAAATATAGTGTTTTTTAGCAAGGTCAGTAACCAATAATGCTCTCGGTATTCCTAAAAATTGGACTCATTTTTTTAATTTTTTCAAGGCAACCTTTTTAATCTAATTTGCGTCTATTTGAAGGAGTTTTATATAAAGTTTATGAAAACATTAGTGCTTCTTTAACCTTATTTAATCAACTCCCTTTGATTTAATCCATAAATTTGTTGCTGTCAACCAACTTGAAACCCATGAAAAAAATTGCCCTTCTTTTTTTAGCCCTTACCTCTACTTTTGTCTCAGCTCAGATTCGAGGAACCGTAATTGATTCGGAAAATGAACCTTTGCCATCTGTAAGTATCTATTTAGAAAACACCATAGCTGGCACAACTACTAATGATAGTGGGGAATATGAACTATCAATAAAAGCTACGGGAGATTATACCGTGCTATTTCAGTTTTTAGGTTTTAAAACGGTTAAAAAAGAGATTTCTATTAAGAAACTACCTTATATATTAAATGTTAAAATGACAGAAGAGCAAATTGTTCTTGGAGAAGTACAAATTAGTAGCAAAGAAAACTTGGCCAACAAAATCATCCGATCTGCCATTGCAAGTAAAAAGAAGAATCAAGAGAAACTAAAGAAATTTACAGCAGATTTTTATTCTCGAGGACTTTATAAAATCAAAAATGCCCCTAAAACGATTTTAGGACAAGAAATCGGAGATCTTGGCGGAGGTCTTGATTCTACCAGAAGTGGAATTATATATCTTTCGGAAACAGTTTCTAAAATAAGCTATGAAAGACCTTCAAATTTTAAAGAACATATTGTTGCTTCTAAAGTGAGTGGAAGCGATAACGGAGTGAGTTTCAACCGTGCCGAAGATGTTAATTTTAACTTGTATGAAAACACCATTAATTTTGGTGCAGAGGTAATTTCTCCCTTGGCTAATTATGCTTTTGGCTACTACGATTTCAAATTGTCTGGAACTTTTTATGACAAATTAGGAAATCTTATCAATAAAATTGAACTGATTCCCAAAAGGGAAAACGATCGCGTTTTTAAAGGTTTTATCTATATAGTAGAGGATGATTGGGCAATTTATGGGTCAGACATTTCGATTACTGGAACTCAAATTAATTTGCCGATGGTCGACGTATTGCACTTCCAGCAAGAATATAATTTTGCCGCCTCAAACAAGGTGTGGGTGGTAATTTCTCAAATTATCGATTTTAAAATTGGTTTGTTCGGTTTTAAAATTGATGGTCGATTTACCTCTGCCTATACCAATTATAATTTTGCACCTATTTTTGACACTACAACCTTTGGAAAGGAAATTCTTTCTTTTGCCAAAAAGGCCACAGAAAAAGATTCTCTTTATTGGAAAGCGTTACGCCCAGTTCCATTGACCAAAGAAGAAGTGACAGACTACAGCGTTAAAGACAGTATTAAAATCATCAGAAAATCTAAAGTGTATCTAGACTCTTTGGACAGGAAAAATAACAAACCTAGATTTGGCAATTTAATCTCAGGATACAGCTTTCAAAATTCATATAAGAACTGGTCTCTTTCTGTAAGCTCTCCACTAACAGACTTAAATTTTAATACCGTTAAGGGCTGGAATTCAAGTATTGGACTCTCGTATTTCAATCTTTTAAATGAACAAGGAAATTGGTTTCGATTGTCTACTAACTTTAATTACGGTTTCTCCGACAAACGGCTTAGACCAACCATAAGTTTTACTTATAAGTGGGACAATCTAACACGCCCTATTTTAAGTTTCTCTGCAGGTGTTGAAACACCTCAATACAATGGGAAGAATCCAATTTCTGCCTTTTTAAACACAATTAGTTCTACCTATTTTGAAAGAAATTATTTAAAAATTTACGAAAAAACTTTTGCAAACATTGGATTCTCTAAGGAGCTTTCAAGTGGTATTCGCTTTCAAACTTCCTTGGAGTACGCCGATAGAAAGCCCTTGATTAACACTACAGATTACAGCACAAGAAACGTAGAAAATGTAAGTTACAGTTCTAATGATCCGCAAAACCCAACCAATTTTACTCCAGCATTTACTCCCCATCATTTATGGACTTGGAGCATAGGCAGTACTATTAATTTTGGAACTAAGTACCTGTCCTATCCAGATAGTAAAATAACGGTATATAATAATTCCTATCCATCTTTGTACTTGGGGTATCGTAAAACGTTTGGTTCTGGAAATGGAAGTCTTCATTCTGATTTCATCTTTGGACAAGCAACTCAAAGTTTTTCAATGGGCAACTTAGGAGGTTTTTCATACCGACTTAAGGGTGGGCTTTTTCTAGAACAAAAGAACATTTCATTTATTGATTATGCCCATTTTAATGGAAATAAACTAGCGGTTTCTCCATCTTCTAATCCGTTGGATCATTTTAATTTATTAGATTATTATGCCTATAGCACCAATGATAAATTTGCAGAATTTCATGGAGAACACAACTTTAAAGGGTTTATCTTAAATAAGATTCCTTTGGTAAACCTACTAAATTTTCATTTGGTGGTTGGTGCCAAAGCCTTGCTAACTGGGAATCAAAAACCGTATTCAGAGGCTTCTGTTGGACTTAGTAATATCGGTTGGGGCAAATGGCGTTTTCTACGGGTAGATTATGTGATCTCAAAAGGAGGAATCAATCAAAAGCAACATGGTTTTGTCTTTGGTTTAAGTTTGTTTAACTAACTTTGATGTATGAACATACAAGTTTTATTATTTGGAATTGCAGCGGATCTACTTAAATCCGATTCCCTAGAAATTAGCGTCACAGAAAATTGTACAATTTATACCTTTAAAAAAGAGCTGTTAAAAAGGCATCCCAAACTATTGCAT
>Ga0070748_1000474_pt1 | contig 19676 bp, 20 predicted proteins | sample VirMetDEL_Nov_12_FD_77015 | JGI IMG/M metagenome (GOLD analysis project Ga0070748, IMG submission 77015) | Aqueous microbial communities from the Delaware River and Bay under freshwater to marine salinity gradient to study organic matter... | ecosystem: Environmental > Aquatic > Marine > Coastal... | reverse complement strand
TTGTCAGCAGCGGGCGAGGTTACATCAGACAGGCCCGTCAACACACCATTGTTCAGTTGCGCGAGCAGTGAATTAGTTTGCGTCAAGACCCTTGTGGCCTGCGGGATAAAGCGGATTGAATACGCCAGCGCAGAAACGGTTGTCCCCGGCCAAACTTTCGTCAGTGTGATCGAAGTCGCGGAATTAACCGTCGCGATCTCGATCGTCAGGCCGTTGCACTCGAACACGTCGCCCGCTTGTGCCCCGCCCACGACCCACGAGGAGCCGACGCCGACTAGCGCGGTGGAGCCGTTCGTGATCGACACTGTGCCGGTTGAATATGATGTTGCCATGATAGGCTCCTATGCTGGTATTCCAAAGATGTAGTAGCGAACGCCTATAACTGACGGCATGTACCATTCGACAACTTGCCCGCCCGAAAGCAAAGCGTTGATTGGCTCATCCCTGAATGTGCTGAGAGTGAAGCGCGTGTCTGAGTTGGTGACAACGCCATACACGGCATCCCCGCCCATCGTGTAACCTGTGCGGCTCAACCGGCGCACAACTGGTTGCGTGGCAAACGCACGGACGGGGCTGGCAGAGGACCGTATGACAGACAGCTTCACGAAGGGCTTCATGCCCAAGTTGTCAAAGTCAATGTTGACGGTCTGTGCCCCAGCTGCAATTGTTTCGTAGCCTTCCGCCAGAACGGGCATAGTGGGCCATCTGCTGTCCATGACGATATCTGAAAGCCGTGGCGGATCAGCAGAGCCGGGGGCAAGCAAGCGAACAACTTGCTGACCACCTTCTTCAAACTGCTGGAACACTTTGTTTGAGCCTGTGCTCGGGCCTAGTGTGTCAACAGCAATCACGATGAACCGCGCCCTGCATTCCACCCCGGCATTTTCGAAATAAACTGTTGACCCTGACACGTAGTATTTCGCGCCGTAGTAGTTTGTGGAGGGATCGGCTGGGTAGTAAATCTCTCCCCCATTAGCGTAGTATTGCACGTCCAGGTATATGCTGGCGTCAACCGTGAACCCTATATCAAAAGTGGTGGTAGACGTTGCGCCAATCAGAATGTCGCCTGAAGCGATTATCTTGACAGGCTTTTTTTCCGCTGAGAAAGCGAGTTGGTGCTTGGTTGCCGTTGACACATCAAAACCGGGCTTGGCTATCTTCAGGATGCTTGGCGTTATGTGGATTGTTTTATGACCGGGAACTGCAACCGCAGGCGCTTCTTGGAGCACGGAGACATTATCTCCCGGTAAATTCCAGACAACTGCAACGGCTGATCCTGTCGGATAGGCGTCCTTCTGGTTATAGGATTGAATCCTGTTAAACGGGACAACGGTTGTAGAGGGGTAACCGCTGCCCACTGGATAGGTATAGCCTGTGGTGGGAATTTGATGTTGTTCATCCCCTCCGATTGTCGTGCCGGGTGGAATTGCAACCCCTGACAAGTAATAATTTGGCCTCGCCCCGATCACTGCGAACCCGCCAGAACTGGTCCGTCCGCTGAAGGCAGAGAGGTATTCGAGGTCAACACCTTTGCCGCTCGCATCCTTGAATTTGTAGTCCACCAATGGGCAGAAATAATCCAGATTGTCGAATGCGGAAGCCTCATACGCGGATTCATAATAGAACTGACTCGCGTTGAAATACTGGCCCCTCTGGTGGGTGCCGTCGCCGTTATTGACCCACGCGCCGCCAGTATCCACCTTTATTTCTGGCTTGATCGCAGCAATCTCAGCCACCTTGGCGTCCTTGGAGTTGTAGTGAAATTTTGTGCGTTCAGCGTCAGGTGTATTGAATGGATTGTCCGCGCTGTCTTTGGTTGCTTTAACACAAGCGGTGCCTGTGCTATCAAGCCCAATGAAAATGCGAGTCATGAGAACACCTCTATCGATGCATCAGTGCCGGAGCCTTTCATGACCAGTTTTCCATTGGTGCTGGAAAGCTGGTCGAATGTGACGGTGCCTACGACGATGTTTTCCAACTTCAGCACCCCGCCCGAGAACACCAGCGGGGAAGCCGTGGTGGTGGTGGCCGTTGGATCAACGACGATGAAGCGGTCTGACAAAACGACAAACTCGCTTTTGAGCGTCCCACCATCATCGCGCAGATCGACGTAAAAGCCGGCAACAGTGTTTTCATCGCCGCCCACCGAAGCCCGTAACTTTGCGGCAAAGCGTGCGGCGACCCCGGTTGGCCCGGCCGAGGTTTCAAAGCTCAGCTTGCCCGCCGCGGAAATATCGCCATAGCTGGCCTCCAGGTCCGTGACTTGCTGCGCGTAAACCGTATCCGTTAGATCGACCCAGGTGGAGCCGGACCACCGATAAACAATATTGTTGTCGTTGGTGTCATACCAAAGAGCGCCAACAACCGTTGTTATCGGCTCCCCATCCTGCGCGTAAACCGTCATTCCAGCGGTGGAGCGGTCCGTCCATGCGCCAGTTTCAAGGACATACTGCTTATTGTCGTCGTCAATGTCGATCCAAAGCGAGCCCTCAGCAAGCCCGGTCACGGACGGTGCCGACGCTTGCGCGAACACCTGCGCCTTGAGGTCAACCCGCGCTGTGAGCGTTGTTACTGCGTCAGCCGTCGCAACAACGCCCGCCGCGCCGTCCACGGTTGCTTCTAGCGTTGTCGTGCGATCGGCAACGGCTGTTATACTGCCCTCGCTGCTCGTAACCCGCGTTTCAATTGTCTCGACATAAGCCGCGTCGGCAAGGTCTGGAATTGCCGCCTCAATGACAGTGGTTCGCCCCGCAACGGAAGTCAGCGAAACGTCTGTCGCGTCCAGCCGCGTGAATGTGGTTTCAAACACCCCCGCAACCGCCGCATTCGTGGCGCGATCTGTCAGCCGCGCATCGGCTCCAAGCTCCACCGTTTCCATCGCGTCCGCAAGGACTGCTGACTCAAGCGAGCGGATGGATGATGCATTGACCGACAGCCCCTCAAGATTGCCGACGTTGATTGTGCCCTCAAGCGCATCGAGCGCGGCAATAGTCGCTTTTCCATCGACAGTCGTTGTCAAGCTCGAAATATCGCTGACGTTTGTTGCGATGTCAGTTTCGGTCGCGTCAACGCGGCCCGTCAAAGCGTCAACTAGCGTAACCGTCGCTGACAGGCCCGTGGTTGGGTGCGTCACAACGCCATCAAGCGCAGTAACGGAAGCAACAATCACGCTGTCCGCAGCCAACCAAGATGTCTTGGCGTCGTAAATTAGGCCAGCGGATAGCGTCGAAAGCGTCAACGATGAAGGGTCGGCGGCGCCGGTTATCTTGGTCGACAACGCTTCGCGAGTTGAGGCTTCCGTGTTAATCGAGGTTGTCAGCGTTTGGTTGATTGTGTCCAAGCTCGCGACGGACGCACCCGGCGACGGGCGGCCTGTAGCGATCCAGTCAATCTCGAAATAGTTGCTGGCGTCTTGGTCCGATGACAGATCAATTCGGATCTGCGCAAGCTCGCCGGTGGCGCCGAGATTTTCCGCAATGATTGCAATCTCGCTGGCATAGGTCGGCTCCGCAGCCGTAACCCGCCGCGCCGTGTCCCATGTGCTGTCCCCGGTTAATTTCCACCAGATATACCCCTCCCAGGTCGGCGTGCCTGTTCTGCGGATACGCAAGCGCACCTGGCCATATGTGTCAAGATCAATAGCAAGTGCAGCGGGTGAAATCACATAAGGATCGGTCGCGTGGTCAGCTTGTTTGAGCCAGCCGCCGCTTGATACCCAAGTCGGCGTGCCGTTGCCGGTCCAGCTTTCGATCGTGGTGTCGAAATTCCAGATTGTTGCGAAGTCAAACTGCTCATCAACACCTGCTGACAGCGATGCGATCGAGGTTGTCAGGCTTTCATATTGGCTGGTCTGCGTCGCGTTGACTTGGCTAAACATGCCGCCCGCAAGCGTGTAATCGCTGCCGGTATAGGAGCCGCGCACTTGTGATTCGAGCGTCGTGGTCTGGAGAGCGTTGGCGGTGTCCGCTGTTGCGAAAGCCGCGTTTGTTGCAATGATAGCGGCTTCCCTGTCCGCTACCTCATCAAATATGCGGGCGGAAAGCGTCGTCTGCTCAACAGCCCCGGCGTCGTACCCTGTAGCGACCAAGATTAATTGCTCATAGGACGCCGTGGCTGTGTCAAAAGTCGAGGTAATTTCGGTCCGAAGCGTCTGCCGCTCAAGCTCCGCGTTCGCGCCAAGATCGACAATTTCATCAGCCAGTGCTAGCAGATCGTCACGGGTGGCGCGTATATTTTCGGCGTATGTGGCGGCAAGTTCGACCCGGCTCACAGCTTCCGCTGTTACCGCGTCAGCGCGGTCGGTTACTTCCTGCGCGATAGCTGCAACATTTGTTGATATGTCGGTATCAATATCCGCAAATCGGTCAATGACGTCCTGCGCCATGTCAGCCAGGTTTATGCCAATGTCGCCCGTCGTAACCTCGACGTAAGCACTCCAAGACGAAACTCGCGCCGGGTCTGTGTTTAGCCTATGCCGCACCTCGTATATTGTCGCGGACATAACGCCATCGGCGATTATAGCAAGCGTTTGACCGACGTTTATTGATCGGTCAAATACATCGTCAGGTTGTGTTTTAACGCGCCACTGCAACGTAACGCCGGAAACTGTGGGGTCGGCCGGTTCCGTCCATGAAACGCGAATTGCCGGCCTTGCCCGCGCATCGCCGCCCACTACTGAAATCGCCAGAACGGCAAAATCAAGAAGCTCCGACTGATAAGACGGAGCCGAGTTGGCAACAGGCGCGTCCGGCAACACAACGCTAACCGCGTCGTAAATATCGCCGGAACGCTCTTGCAGGCTTAGCGTGACATTGCGCGGCCCGTCGTCATCAATCGAGGCGACTTGCATATCCGTAACAAGCCATGTGCGCGTGCCGTAACGCGCGGACGCCCAGGAAATCCAATCGCCAGGCTCAAGTACCTGCCAACGCGGGCGCACAACAATTGTTGCTGTTCCCTCAAACCTGTTTTCGGAAAAATAGATTGCGGCAAGCTGCGCCGCCTGGATGCCGTCAGGCACGGTTTCGAATTGCATCTGCACGTCGCGCGTGCGCCTGTCGGCCGTAACCGTAGCCGCGTCTGTGGCCGTTTCATAGCCTGCCGGCGACCATTGATTGTCTGGATTCGGGTAAGTGCCCGACACCGAGTTTACAAGCTCATTCATTGCGCGCTTGCGCTGGACGCGGACAGCCTGCCCGACGATCAGATCGCCGTCGGTAAGCGTCCCAACCGTTGATTGACTTGTGCCGACAATCGGCCATGAGCCGTCAACGGCGGAAACAATCAGGCCGCCGCATGACTGCATGATTGCGTCAATGTTATCGCCATGCTCGGCGGTGCAATCAAGCCCGATCGAGCAGACGTACCTTGTGCGCCCCGATACCAACTCGTCGCAAATATTGGCGGCAGTCGTCCAGCGATCAACAGGCAGGTCGCTAGACGTCATTTCCATACCGCAAAAAATATCGCCGTTGTAGGAAATCCCGCGCTGATAATTGTATGCTTGGACAACGGGGTTTGCCGAATAGGCCCAAGTCGTTTGGTCCGCCCATCGGTGCGTGCCCGATCCGCCGGCTGTGCTATCCAGCCGCCAATCGTAAAGAGCGGCGCCCTTGAACTCAAAGAAAAACTGCGGCGGGTTGGTTAGCTTTTCGCGGTCGTATTGCATCGCCAGGATAACGCCAGCAACGCCAACCCCGATATGCGCGGAGGTCCAGCGGCTGGACGGGTTTGCTTGCGCAACCAATTCAGCGTCAGCGGTAACGTCGGAGCCGTCGCGGACCCTATACCAAATGCGACCCGCGTAATCGGTGTTTGTAAGGACGGCGCCCTTGTTTGCGTCAACCGCGCCCCACGTTGCCAATTCGCCGTCGATCCAGATTTTATCTAGTGACGTAATCGGAAAGTCGGAAAGCTGGTAAAATTGCTGCAACGTGCCGTTGGCCGAGCCGTAAGCGTTTGCATATATCAGATGGCCGGCTGAGCCGATCAAGCCGCACTGCAATTTGCGCGCAACTTCCTCGCCGAGTTGCAATTCAAGCTCGACGCCGCCTGGCGAGGCTTTAGGCTTTGGCGTAAGCGCAGAAATGGCTAGATTAAGGCCGATCGAAAGTAGCGCCTGGCCGATAAAACCAAGGCCAGTAACGAACGAACCTACGGCGGTCGCGGCGGCTGCAATGCCGGCGAAAATAGGCGCTAAAAATGGCATTAGTTACTCCACGCGGAAAGCGCGCTTAATCTCTGTTTGTGGCAGGTAAGCCAGCCCGGAAAGCGTCTTTGAAACGCAATTTGGCGAAGCAACAACAACGCAGGATTCAACCCCGCCGCGCTCGATCACGGCCAAGTCGCCGCGCATGGCTTGCAATCGCCCCACTTCTGGCAGCGCCGACGCAAGCGCCTCGCCGACCGTCGAAAATCCATGTTTTGCAAAAAGCCGAAAGCCGCCGCGCTCCGTTTTGTAGCCGCGCAAATCAGGCAACAAAGCGCGACCTGTGACCGCCTCGTGCGCGTCTGTCGCAAGCATCCAGCAATCGGAGGCGCCCCATTTGCCGGGCGCGTCGCGGTGCTTGGCGAGCGCAGCGTTTAGCCGCGCCTCCCAATCTTGGTGCCTCATTACTTTTTACCGAAGTTGATCTTGATTCGCCCGGTCGTGCCCGCGTGTTCATAAACCAGGTCGCCGGCTGATCGCCGTGTTTGGTCCGCGTGGCTGCGTAACCGGCTATTCGTGCGGCTGTTGTCGATCGCGCGGGTTTCGCATTCAACCGACATTATGTAGCCGCTGTCCGGGTTTTCGTCATGCACAATGCGGTTGATATAGCCGCGCATTTGCGCGACGGGCGCAGCTAAAACCGCATGCGTGTCAGGGTGTTGGTGTAGGTCAAAAACAGTAACCGCGCGGTCGCGGTAATCATAGTCCTCGATGCCAATCAGCACCGCCGGCGTAAGCCCGTCGTCGGGGCTTTCCGCAAGCTGCAACGTGAACCCGCTTGCCGCCGTGCCGCTGGTGTGGCTAAACGCCGACACCGCAATCATGCCCTTGGGCATCGGCTGATATGTAATGCCGCCGTAATCATAAGACGCTGTGCGGCGAATAAACCCGTAAGAGCCCTCGCCCAAATCAAACCTGATCATGCCCGCATATTTCACGCGGCCCGCATCAAGCAAATCGCTTATGCCGCTGTCAAATGTCCGCATTAGCGCGATTCCTCCAGCGAAAATGAAATCCGAAAAAGCCCGGTTCCGCTTATTTTCAACGAGCCAGGAACCAGCCGCATGAGTAGCGGCGGCGATACGAATGAAACGACCGTGCCGCTTACCGCCAGGTCGGACGGCGGCGGCGGTTCAACCGTAATCGTCGCCGTGGTATCGGCAATGGCGAATTCAGTAACCCGCGCCATGTGGTAATGGGTATTAAGCAACCCAACCATGTCGCCGGGAGCTAAATTAAGCGATGTGGAAACGCCAGTTACGGTCATGATGTTGCCGCTTGCAACGGACGAGATTAGCCCCGTGTCAGCCGCCGGCGTTGTGACAGCTTGGTGGTTTTTCGGGTAATAACGATGCGGGTTGGCAAATAGAACATATTTGGAGCCGCCGCGCAGCGATAGCGCCCAAGCCTCAACCTCGTCTTTTTCCGCCATTTTAAGGGGAGCGGTTTCAAGATCGACAGTCCAAAAAGGGTCGCCGATCTCGCTGCGTTCGCTTGTGCCCGCCTTGGTTCGTGCCGCGGCGACCTGATCGTTTAGCGTCACGTCAACGCGCGTGTATGACACGGCGGGGATAGCGCGCGGGAAGGTAATAGTCATGATATAATCCTTCGCGTGCGCGCGTCCCGAACTGTCGAAACAATCTGCCCCGGCAGGCCGCTGCGCAGCTTTTGCAATTGCGCCTCAACCCGCGCCAGGCCCGCCGCGTCGGCCCCGGTTGCGTCAATGCTGATATTTACAGGAACATTGACGCCGCCGCCCTTATTGGCAAGCATGGCCTTGGTGTCGATTGACGGCGTAACCTGCGAGCCTTTCGGCAGATTAACCAATTCAGGCCCGCGCTCGCCGACGATAGCCAGCCCGCCAGGCGCGTTATTCGTGCCGCCCGCGAAGCCCAATATCGAGGCTATGCCGCCGAAAATCCCGCCAAGCCCGCCACCGCCGCCGTCAAAGATGCTGTTGAGCGCCACGTCGAGCAACTTGTCAGCCACTTTGCTAAGCGCCCCGGCAAGCGCCTCGGACGCCGATTTGCCCGCTTGCAGGTCTTTAATAAACCCACCAATGACGTCCTTGCCAAGCGCCTTCATGTCCTCTGCTGATTGCCGCGCCTTGTCTTGGCTTTCGGCTAACTTTTCGGCGTCGACGCTTGCTTGCGCATAGCTTGTCGCTAGCGTGTCGATGTCAGCCGCGAGTGTCTTTGTGATCGGAATGCCGGCCTTAGTCGCCGCCGATGTAAGTTCCTGCACCGTCCGCGCCTTTTCAAGCGCAAAACCGTAATCGTCAATCAGCGGGTTAACGCCCTGCATGGCGAGCGTCTGCGCGGTCAGCGCGTCCGTGTGCTCTTTGACTTGCGCGATCTCGCGGGCGTATTCGTCAATTTTTTTGGCGCTGCCGGCTTTGCTCTTTTTTGTTGAGGCTGGAATTTTGTAGTCGTTGATTGAAACCGGGGTAACGTCAACCGCGCGCGCTATGCGCCCCGTCGTCGGCGTTGTTTTTTGCGGCCCATATTTCTTATCAAGCGCCGATTGTAGCGCAGCGTTGGAATCGGCAAGCTTGGCATCCCCGGCTGCTATCTCAATACTTGCGCCAGGCTTGCGGCCCATCATGACGTCCGACATAACCTGGCCGGACAGTTGCGCCGCGGCGAGCAAGGCGGGGAGGCCGGTTAGCTTCTCAACTAGGTTTTCGGCAGCGCCGGCGCCCTTGCTCGCGTCTTTGATGAATCTAGCAAGCGGTCCCGAGTTGAAATGATCAAGTGCGTTGCCGGCGGATGTGATCGTAATTGTAACGCTGTCAATTGCGCCGCCAAGGATTTCGCTTGCGCCGGATGCCTTGTCTAGTTTTCCCGCCGTGTCGATTAGCGCATTCTGTAGCTGCACCATGTGCTGTGACACGGTAAATGTAGCTCCCGCGAGTTTTGTTTCAAGGATTACTGATCCCGCCTCAAAGCCCCTAAAAAGAGCCTCGGAGGATAGTTTTCCGTCGATAACTAGCTGGCGAAGTTTAGCAACGCTGCCGCCCGCTTCTTTTATTCCCGCCGCTGCGGCTAACGCTATGGGCTGCGCGCCCTCCATTATGCTGTTGAATTCTTCGGCCCTTACCGTGCCAGAACCAAGCGCCTGCGAAAGCTGCAAAAGCGCGCCGGCTGACGCCTCGGCCGAAGCGCCATTGACGCGAAGCGCGACGGAGACGTTTTCAGTGAATCCGAGCAACTCCTCCTGCGATATGCCGAGTTCTTTTTGGACTAGCGCGACCTTGCCGTAAAGCTTAGCAAGCGACTCAATGGGCGCGGCGTTCTTCTGTGCGGAGATGAAAAGCTGATCGTAAACGCCGGTCAATTCTGCGCCAGCAAGGCCGGCAATCCTCAGCGCGTTTTCAATGCGGATCGAGCTATCAATAAGCACCTGCGCACCGCGTAAAGCAGCGGCCGCCGCAAATGCCTTATACATGACGCCTTGCAACGCACCGAAGGTCGAGCTAAGCGTTTTATTCATGCGCTGGAAACGGCCCTCGATGCGCTTGGCTGACCTATCAGCCGAACGCGACGCATTGGCCATCTGCTTTTCAAACTTGGCTTGGCTAACTTCAAGCCGAACGACTAGCCGCTCAATTTCACTGGCCATTTAGAATCCCTCAACGCCCATTTCGGCGAGCCGATCGTCCGCAATATCGCTTGGTTTTTTCTTCTTCGTGCCGTTGCTAATCTGCCAGCCGTCAACGCACGCCATAAACTCCCAAACCGACATCAAATCGACGTCGCGGGGCGTAAACCCTAAAGCGGCGCCTGTTCCGTAGAAGCTTGAGAATTTCCATCGTCCGCGCGGGAGTGGTTGGCTATTTCCTCCCCCGCCGTCGTCTCCCCCACGGGGTCGTCCTCCACCCCGTAAAGCGCGGCCATGAGGATAGCGGCGGCAAGCGTTACGGACTCAGCAAGCGGGCGCTCCTCAACGTGCAACTTGATCAGCCGCGCCGCTTCAACGCGCTCAATGTCGGCACCCATAAGCCCGCAGCGGATTGTTTCGATAACGTCGTCCACCCGCCATTGCGCGTTAGACAGCCGACCCAGGATATGAGCCGGGCCCGCGTCGCAACGATCCTGCAATGCGCGGATTTGACCGATAGGCAGGGAGAACTCATTCTCCCCGCCGTGCCATGTCATCGTGATTTTCATTTAGGCTTTCGCGGTCCGAACAGGCAGGCCATCGAATTGCAACTCGATTTCCGCTGTGACCTTCTGGCCTTTGGTTCGGCTGTTATTCAGCGATACAAGCAATGCGTCGCCTGTCTAAATCGTGGTGTCGCCGGTTGCGCCGTCAGCCTCGACTTTGCTGTTGCGCCAGCGTGCCGAAAGCGTTGCGCCACCATACCACCAATCCATCATTTTCTCATGGCTCGAAAGCGCCCAAACGCCCGATGCCGAAATGCTGACAGACTGCGACCGCACTTGGCGCTCAATAGCCATTGGCAGGCTTTCGTCCGCGCAATCTGGAATCTCGGACTCGTCAACATTTGACGACCGCGTAACCGATGCGTCGGTCATTCCGCAAACAGCAAGGTAAGTGCCGCTTGCCGGGGTGAATTCAACCTCAAGAATTAGTTCTTCGTATTTTGTAGTGACTGCGCGTGCCATTGATATGCTCCGAATGTGGTGGGGCGGCCTGTCGGCCCTTTAGGTTTGGGCTTTAGGCCCCGTTATCCGGCTCATCGCCGTGCTTTTCCGTGCGCGCTTCAATTGCGCAACCGGCTTTTTTCGCAGCGGTCAAAACCGCGCGGGTAACATTCACCGGGGCGTCGCCGACCTTGTAATGCTGGCAAAACGAGGCTTCCGGTCTGTGGTCGTGGTCGTAAGGTTTTGTAAAGATTGCCCAGGCCATCAAGCCTCCTCGACGCGCGATTGCACCACAACGACCGAATGGCTTGTAATGCCGTCCGGGTCGTCCAAGTGCCGCAGCGTTAAAACTCGCATTTCAAAAAGCGCATTGGTCGGCATTTCGCCGGCGTAACCGTGCAGCGACTTTCGCACCACGTCCGCGATGCGCTTGGCCTCCCGTTTGCCGCCCTGGTATCGTGACCAAACGTCGATTTGTAGCGTTTCCAGAAACCCGGTTATGCACTCGTCGTCGTCCTCAGTCTGATCGGACGGCCCGAAACTGATATGAGGGAATGCAGCCGATTCGGGCGCGCGGTCATAAATGCGGTCCGCGATTTCCGCATGCACGGTTGCGTCCGCAATCAGCCGGTCGTAAATCAGCTTTTGCAGTTCTTCTGATATACTCATGTCGCCCTCCCGCTAGCCTTTAGCGCCTTGTTTATGTCGCGCGTAAGCCTCGATTTTGTCCGCTTTTTTAGCGCCCTGTATGACGGGTAAAAGAACGGGTAAGGCTTGGCGTGCTTGGTGCCGAACTCAACAAAGCTGACGTAGTACGTCGCTTTGTCGCCTGCATAAATCGTTATAAACTCGTCGCCCTCTTTCGGGGTTTTGACTGTTCCGATCGTAAGTGCACCCTTCGGCGCATCGCCCCAAGTCCAGCCAATGCTTGCGGCAAGCGCGCCGGTTTCGCCGGTAGGCACCAGCAGCCGCATCATCGCCACAATCTCATTTGCGCTTTTTTCTAGCGTAGCGCGTCCGGCCTTGCGTATTCTATCGGGGATTGTTACGGTCATTTTTCTCCGCAACCTATCAAGGCCCTCAATCGCCATGCGCAACGTCCTTATGATTCTCGCCGTTGTCGTTGTTGGCTTTTGGATTAAAGGTTTTCCAGAACGAACGCCGCGCGCAGCGCATAGCGAATGCAGCGAATCCGCCGCGTTCGTCATGTCGCAAGTGTTTGTGCGCCGTGAATTGAAAGCACCAAAAACGGCGGAGTTTCCGTATATTTCGGACCCGTCCGTTTCGGTGTCGAAAATCGGTAAATGCCGGTTTACGGTTGCCGGGTATGTTGACGCTCAGAACGGCTTCGGCGCGCTAATCCGCAGCGCGTACACCGTCGACGTCTGGACCCAAAACGGCAAAGAATGGTCCGCGACTAAAGCCAAGTTGCTTTAACCCGCTGTCCCGATCGCCACGCCGCTCTCCGCGGTTAGCTCGTAATGCCGGCGATCGTCCGAAAGCACGACAGACCTTATATTAAACGCCTCGCCCGTCCGCGCATCCCGCGCGCGCCAGGTTCCGTCAACGAATGCCGCCAACGTGTGCGCCTGAATCTTGATAACAGTTGGCTGCTTGCCTGCAAGTCTGCCCGCCATAACCGTCTCCCCGCCCCGTAGGCGCGTATAAGCGGCGTAGGCGCGGAATTGTTCAGCCCAACCGTTAACCTCGCCACCGTAGCCGTCTGGCGTCGTTGTGGGCGCATCAAACGCCAATAACTCATGCAATGGTCCAGCCATAGGCGCGCCCCCGGTAAACGGGCGCATTCGCGCGCCCGCCGTTGTTTAAATCAAACCAGAATGACGTTTGGCGCCACAATGTTAATGTCCAAGATCGCGGTTGAAACCCCGATGCCGATAATCGCCGGGTAATCGTCGGCGGCAACGTCAGCCACCGGGCAAATGCCGCCTGGCGTTCCTGAAAGGTAGTAGGCAACGCCGGCGGCGATCGTCGCGCCAATCGTGATCTGCCCGTCAGTCTGTACCGCGATCGGCTGGCCGCTGCTCGCGCCGTTTAGCGCAATGCCCTGCGGCACGCGAACGGCGGAGGTTGCGGAATCCGTATCCGCAAGCAGCCATTTCGCGGTTGACGCCGCGTCGTAGTAAACGACCTGGCCGGCGGTAATCGTCGCGCCCGCTGTGCCGTGCGTAACCTTGGCATTCGCGCCGGATGCGACGTTTGCCGCTGTAACTGTAATGTCAACCATTTAGATGGCTCCTAATAGAATCGACTGTTCGCTAGCAGCGCGTCGAAAGTGGTGAATGATTCCTGCCCCTCGGCCCCGCGCATTTCGTATGCATCGCGAATCCAAATCAGCATTGCGTGTTTGACTGACGCCGGGCAAACTGCAAACCCCACGACCGCGGTAACGGTAATCAAGCTTTTTTCTTCGATCGTCGGCCAGGCTTGGTTAAGCTGCAAAACAATGCCGTCGCCGCGCAGCGTGTAAACCGTGCCGGCGAGCGTTTGCGCCGCTGAATCCGTGTCCGTGTACCCAATCGACGTGATTGACGTAATCGGCAAAACCGGCAAGCGCGCTAAGTCCGTCCAGTAGTCGGCCGTGATCTCGATTGTCTGCGACGCAAACCGCGCGCCGCTGTATTTCTCAGCATGATCGCGCGCCGAAATGATCAGGTCAGTTATATAGTCGTCGTCGTCATCATGCAGGACGGTTAGATGCGCCTTTGCCTTTACGAGCGATATGGGCTCGCTTGCCGCGGCCGTCACTGTCGGTTGATACCACATTTTCCGGGCCCCGCTTTTCGGCTATTGGCGCGGCAACCGCGCGCTCGATCTTCGATTCCGCGCAAGGCACGGCATAACCCGCGGCGACAAGGCGGACAGCCTCGGCTTGCGGGAAGTCGCGTTCATCACCGGGCCTGAGTGAATACTCAAGCCCGGATAAACCGACCAGCATTTTGATGCGCATTAGCCCTGGCTAACGGTCAGCACGCCGGTATTAGTCCAGACCTCGCCAGCCGCAGCCGGGTCGGACGTAGGCAAACCAGAAACCACCAGCTTGCCAGCCGCGGTCACTGTGAAAGTCGCGTTACCAATAACGATGGAACCAAGCGCCTCAACCGTCAGGCTGTCGCCGCCGACGTCATTATGCACGAGTGTATTGTAAGTGGACATTGCTTATCCTTTCGAAAAGCGGCGGGGCAATTAAGCCCCGCCATTTGAATTAAGCCTGGATAAGATGCTTGACCGCAGCGGTGTCGCCGAGTTCGCCGTCGAGGCGAATGTATCCGGCGATGCCCAGATCAGGCCAGTACGACTCGCGCTTCACGCCGATAACGGGAGCGCCGACCTTGCGGACGTAATACTTGCCGAAATCGCCGAACAGCATGGTTTTCGCGCCGGTTGCGAGCGCGGCCATCGCCTGGTTGATCGAGTACGGCGCGCCGAGCACTGTGCCAGGGACGCCGTTGCGAACGTCGCCCATCGACCAAAGATAAGTGCCGTCGCCGTCCTTCAACTTACGAACCGCGGAGAGCGTGCCGTCGTTGAACATAAAGCGGGCCTTTGGAGACATGCGATAAGCCGGGTCGACCGAATGATAAAGATCAATGATCTCGTCAAAGGTAACCGCGGCAACAGCGGCGGCGGTCTTGCCGAGCGTCGATGCGGTGACAACGCCGTTAGGGTCGCCAGTGCCGTCGCCCGTGGTCAGTTCGACGTTTGCGCGCCGGCCAAGCCGTTCGCCGAGCAGTTCGCCGAGCAGCGATTCCATATTGAAAATGGAGTCCTGTGCAAGCTCAAACGAGAACTTGATCCATTCGGTATCAAACACGAATGCGTCAAGCGTTTTCTGTCCGAAAGTAGCGTCAACGCCGCCGTCGTCGGTAAGCGCGGCGCCCTCGGTATGCTTGGCAACAGCGGTTGCAACGTCATTCACGGTTGGAATGGTGATCGCATTGCCGCTCGACGTGGTAATCGTGGTGCATACATTCTCGTCATACATCGGGCCCCATGCGGCCATCGACTTGACAATCTGGTTGGCAAGTTCGGTTGGCACGGTGTAACCGCCGGCGGTGGTGGTTCCCGCGGTCTGCGCGCGGCTTTCGCCCTCGGCCTGTACGCCGGCGCGGAGAACAGCGCGTTCCTCGCCCGTCAGTTCGTCAAGGTTGGCACCGCTGGCGAGATACCGATAAAAGGTTTTGCGGTATTCAGGCGCGGCGGTTTCCGATGCGCCGCGGGCTTCGCTTTCGGATTTGGCGCCGGGGCGCTTAGCGGCGCGGGCCTCGTCCTCAAGTTCAACGGCGCGGGCTTCAATAGCTGCCTGCTTCTGTTCGCGGGCCAAGGTCTTTTCGACCTTATCGAAATCGGCCATGATCGCGTCATGACGGGTATCAAGCTCAGCCGCGCGTGCGTCGTCGGTGTTCGACTTGATTTCGTCAAGCGCCTCGCGCGCGTCAGTAACCAGCTTGTGGCGCTGGTCGTTCAATTCTTTAATCGTGGACATGTTTTTTCCAATGCAAAAAGGCCCAGCGAATGCGAGCCTGTAGGGTGCGTTTTGGTTTGATTTGGCAGGACTTCGCGTCCTTGCCCTCCGCAAGAGCGGGTGACTACGAAGCGTCCTGCCGGATGCCCCGAATTGATTGCTCCTGCTTGGCCGTGCGTTCCGCAATGCGGCGCTTGGCGGCTTGAGCGTTGTCTTTCTTCGCAAGTTCGGCGGCGCGCGCGGATTCAAGCTCCTCGCGGGCGCTTTCAAGCGATCGGACGCCGATTTCGGTGCCGTCGAATGCCGGGAACGCAACCGCGCTGACCTCAATCAGATTAATCGCCATCACGGTGCGCACGGGAATGTCGCCGGTTTCGTCCCACATATCTTTTGTGACTTGAAACCCGATTGACATGCCCGAAATATCGCCGCGCTCAACCAACGTCCAAAGATCGCGACCGTCCGCGGTGTCGGGCACGTCAATCTCGATCTTGAGCCCGTGGCTATCAACCGACAGCCGCAGCGTGCCGCTTTTTGTGCGGCCTATAACCCGGCCTGTGTCGTGGTCGACCAGCGCGCGGATATCGCCGCCAAGCGTGCCGTCGAATGCGCCAGGCGCTACCCGCTCAACGAAGTAATTGCCGATCGTGGCGTCCTGATTGAAAACCGACGCATAGCCGACCAGCGTTTTGGTGCCTGCGTCCATGCGCATTTCGACGCCAAGGACGCCGCCGCGTTGTTCAATGTTTTTGGTCATGCGGCGCTCGCCCCATCCTGTTTCTTGGTTTTGGTTTTTACCGCCGGCGGGGCGACATCAGCGCCGCCCATGCTTTGCGACCCAAGCGGCACCGTCGCGCCTTGAATATGTAGCTTTTCAGCCTCGCCGCCTTTGGACGGTAAGTTTTCAAGTCCGCGGATTTCGTCAGGCGTGCGGATTGCATTCTGCACCGCAATCGAATGGCCTTGCATGCGGCTAACAAAGTCACCGCGGAGCAGCCCGTCCATATTATGCTCGACGTAGCGCGAATTATTACCGCGCCCGAATAGCTTCAAATTGCATTCGCCCTCGAACGCCTCCGCCCATTGCCCGATCAAATGTTTGACCAGGTGCAAATCCTGTTGCTCGGCGTTGCTAAACGTCGCGCGCGTCAGGTCTTGCAAAAACACGGGAGGCAATTGCCAGCTTCGCGCGATCTCCTCAACTTGGAACCGCCGCGCCTCGATCATCTGACCTTTCGCGGGGTCCAAACCAACCGGCGCCAGCGTATAGCCGGCGGGGATGGCAAATATGGGCTCATTCGCGTTCTTTGCGCTCTCAACGGAGCGTTTTATGTCGGCCGTGGCGCGTTTAATCGCGTCAGCGCCGGCGGGTAACGGGCCCGTCAATGCCAACGGTGGAACGCCGCCGCCTGCGAAGAAATTGCTGCCGTAATCATTCATTGATAACGCAAGCTGAATCGCTTTCGACGCCAGCGTAACCGGCCCCCAATGCGAGATTCCGTCCGATTTCAGCATAAACGGCACGTCGATAATGTCCGCGGACGGGTAATTTTGCCCGTCGCTTTGATACGTGATCGTTTGCCCGGTGCGCTTGATCATAACCTTCGTAGGGTCTAGCGGCCAGATTGCCTCGACGCCCTGCGGCGCGCGCTCAATCCACGCCAAGCCCCGGCCGCCGGTAAAAACCTGCTGCCAAAAGTATTGTCGAAACTTGAACGAGTCCTGGTTGTCGTTCGGCGCGTCATGCACCACGATTCCAAGCTTGCCGCCGATCTTCTGCGGGCCCGCCTTTGATGTCCGATAAGCATGCAACGGCAGCGCCGCCATAGTGCGCGACATAAACGCAACCGCCGCGGCAACAGCCGGAACGGTTAACGCGCTGTCTGTCGTTACTGTCGGCAGGATGGCGCCGTTAACGCCAAAGAACGCCATGAAGTTCGGATCGCTTACCGATACCGTCTCCGCGCGCGTTTCGACCGTTGGTGCGGCCGCTCGTTTACTGAATGGCCACATCAATTGGCTCCGTATTGTTCCAGGCTAAAGTCGGGGTTATCCCACGGCGACGCGATCGGCTTGGATACCGCCAGGCCATCCACAGCCGTACCGACCGCCATTGCCATTGCGACGGCGGGGTCGATTCGGATTGTGGATTTCGCTTTCGAAAACCATTGATTGCCCATTAGTGGGTCCGTCTCGATCGCCACGCCCATCAAGGCGCTCAACAAAACCGGCGACCGCACAAAGCGAATCCGCTGTTCAAGGATCAAAGTCTCAAGCGCCGTAACGCTGCCAGGCATCCAATGCCCAAGCGGCGTAGGCAGGCCATCGGCTTTTGCCGCGTCTATAGCGTCTTGGCTTGGCTTTGCGCGCCGCTTGCCGCCCTGCGGGTGGCTTACCGTATTCAGCGTGACGCCGTAGTCCTCTAACTCCTGCGCAAATTTGTCATAAGCGTAATTGTCATAGGCCAGCGTTTCGATACCGTGCTCAGCGTCAAGCCGTGCGAACAGCGCCGCGACGTGATCATAACGAATGCGCGCGCCAGGCGGGGCGTTGATATAGCCCGCGTCAAGCCACGTCCGATAAGGCACGTGGTCGACCTTCGCGCGCTCGTCAATCGTATCAAGCGGCGTGAACGCCTCAATCCATGCGTCATATGTAGGCAAATCAGCCTCGGTGCCGTCCGCCCGCGTCACGCGCTTAGTGCCTGTCTCAACAACAAACGCCGCCGCGGTCAAATCTTTCGAGCCTGACAAATCCAAACCCGCGGCAATTATCTTTTTGCCTTTGTGGACCTCATAAGGATCGTAATCCTCCATTACCGCCTCAATCAGCGGTCGCGGAATCCAGTTCGTGTCGCTTTCGGTCCACACGCAAAAGTGCAACCGCAAAATGCCGTTGCGCTTTGACGGAATGTCCTTGGCCTGCGCAACCACGCCCTCGATGTATTCATATTTCAGAATCACGCCGAGCAGCGGGTTTGCTTTAATCCAACAAGTCGGATCGGTTAGCGGGTCGTCGTCCTTATCCAGAGCGCAAACATAAGAAAATGTTTCGTCGCTGCCGTCCCACGTCTCCCCGACGTAGGTAAACTCGTCGTCGGGCGTTTGCGTGCCCGCCGCAACTTTGACGGCGTGCTGATGCTCATCCCAACAGATCGTGTTTCGATCGCTGCCCGAATTCGTAATCATCAAAAGCAGCGGCGAGCGCCGAAACTTAAAACCGCGCTCGAGCATTTCAATCACGTCGCCGTTCGGGTGTTCGTGCAACTCATCGCAAAGCGCAATGTAAGGCCGCGGCCCTGACGACGCGCCCTCGCGCGAAATGGGGCGAAAGAATGATTGCGTTTTCAGGTATGAAAGATTCCAGACCGGGTTGCCGCCTGATTTCAAAACTCGCTTGGCAAGCGCCGGGCTCTGGTCAACCATAGCAACAGCATCGCGGAATAGGACCATAGCCTGCGCCTTGTCCTTGCCCGCCGCGTAAATCTCCGCGCGGTCCTCGCCGTCATTGACCATGCCAATAATACCGATACCGCCAGCAAACGGGCTCTTGCCGTTGCCCTTCCCCTCCTCGCCGTAATAGCGACGAAAGCGGCGCAGCCAGGTTCCCTCCGGGGTTTGTTTCTCCCAACCAAACAACGAACCGACTTTGAACTTTTGCGACGTATGCAGAATGAACGGACGTCCCTCGAATTGCCCGCCGTTCAATTTTAGCACGTCCTCGAAAAATGAAATCTTCTTGAGCGCAATAGACAGATTGAAACGCAGCCCGCGCTTATGGCCAGCCTTGCGGTCAGCCTTGTGGCGTAAGCATGAATTACGAACGTGCGGGCCCGCAACTATGCGGCCGGCAATCACCTCGTCGGCGTATTCGTCAACCGGGCCTGTAGGATAAGGCGGGTTAATGATGTCGCCGTCTGGCTCTTTACTGGAAATGACTTTCGGCGGGGTCGACTGTTTTGCCATCTGCGGGTGCCCCTACCTTACTTGCGTCCGCTGGCGTTGCCCCCATTTGGCCTAGTGTCTGGCGCAACAGATTCAACGCTTGAACGCCAACCTCTTGCTCTGCCATCATCCTTCCCAAAACACTCGCCGCCATAGCGACCAAGGTGCGGTGCGAACTATTCAACCACGGAATCTCCAGGCTTAGCGTTTGCCAAGCCTCCCGCTGTTTGTTCTTTTCGGAATCAATCAACCACGCCGGCGGCTCCCCTAGCGGCGTGTCAACTTCCGGCTCGTTGCGCTCAACAAAGCGCGGTTTATTTTGTACGTCCTGGCCGGTTATTTTGGCTTTCGCCTTGGGCGTCCGTGGTCTGGCCATAGGAAAACCCCGCGCCTTGTTTTGGTCATATTCTAAATTGACTTTTTGTGTGTAAAGT
>Ga0070748_1000470_pt1 | contig 19744 bp, 17 predicted proteins | sample VirMetDEL_Nov_12_FD_77015 | JGI IMG/M metagenome (GOLD analysis project Ga0070748, IMG submission 77015) | Aqueous microbial communities from the Delaware River and Bay under freshwater to marine salinity gradient to study organic matter... | ecosystem: Environmental > Aquatic > Marine > Coastal... | reverse complement strand
TGGCAGTGCAACTTATGGCGGTGTTATGACTGCGAATGGGGACTTTGCTGTGGTGGTTTTGGATGCCGTTAATATTGGCACTATGGCTGATGTTACACCCGAGCAAAAGTCCGCAATCGTTGGGCAGCTTGGAAATATTTATGGCCGCAATGATTTTATGAGCTTTCAGAAGTTCTTAAAAGATAGTGAAGAAATTAAGTAAATAAAAAGCCCCGAAAGGGGCTTTGTATTTACTGGCTAGAAGTGATGGTATTAGCTGGCTAGTGTAGTTCGATTCCTGCCATTTTCTTTTGAGCTGTAAAGTGCATGGTCAGCTTTTTCTATCCAATTGCTATGATTTCTAATGGTCTCGTCTAACTCCGCAATTCCCGCACTTATTGTAAATTTAACATCATGTCCCTCGCTATATACGGTCATATTTTCAATTGTGGTTCGTAATCGCTCTGAAAAAACATAGGCACCGTCACTATTGGTGTTGGTGAGGATAATGGCAAATTCCTCGCCGCCATAGCGCCCAGCTATATCTAGGTCGCGCGCCTGATCTCTTATTGCTTTACTCACTTGGCGAATCGCTTCATCGCCCACAGTGTGGCCATATTGATCATTAATTTTTTTAAAATGGTCTATATCTAGCATTATGAGGCTTGAGGGCTGCTGGTAGCGGTCAAAGCGCTTGTGCTCATCTATTAATCGGCTTTCCCAGTAACCGCGATTAAATAACCCGGTAAGGTGATCTACGCGGCTGAAGCTCTGTAGTTGTTTATTGGCCTGCTGTTGAGCAAGTTTGTTTACCGCGCTATCAGTAACGTCATAAATGATTAAGCATATGTGGCTGACGACACCCTTGGTATTTGGTAAAGGTATTATGGTGCTATTTTGATACATATGTTCTGCACTACCTGTTATGGGCCGGTAGTGAGGAAACTTAAACAAATAGGGGCGCTGTTCCCAGGTGGTGAATGTGGCATTTTGCAGAACAAAAACTGCATTCGCTTTATGCTTAAACCATTGCTCCGAAAGTTCAGGGAACACTTGAAATATGCTTTTACCCAGCACATGTTCAGGCATTTTACCGCTATGGTTCTGCATGAAACTATTCCATATTTCTACCTTGTAGTCAGCGTTCATAACTACAAGGCCGACGTCTATATTCTGCAGTATATCCATATGCCAATGAATATCACTGAAGCTCGTATCTACGCTTTTCGCCATTTTTTAGCCAGCTCAGTCCAGTAAGTAATTTATTTTCTCAATCAGCCCAGAGATTGAGTGTTCGGCTACTACGAGCAGAAGGTCGCAGTTTATTTTATGGTTCTCAATTGTGTAATTTATTTCTACAACTAGGGCTTGCTTCCATTTCATATTATTGTTCTGCAATAGATCAGTTATATTGCAATGTTGGCCAAGCAGCATAGGCGGGCCAAAGCTAAAGTGCGTATCAAGTTGTTCTGCCATGCCGCGTAGGCACGCGCCATTGAGTACATTGGCCGTGTCCATAAGCAATTCATACTGAGCCTGCTCGTCTGGAATCCTGTCATATTGAAGTAACTTAGCTAAGTCGTTAAAGTCTGTTTCATGGAATATCAGCATTGCTTCACCGGCTATGCCACCGCCAATAAACCCTTGGCATACGCCGTGAACGACATCTTCTTTGTTCTCTCGGTTGAGTGAATGAAGAGCCATTGCAATGTCGGTAGGGTTTAAGACGCTTACGTGGGGTATTGATAGCACCACAAAGACATCTAAGAGGCGTGCCAGACGATCGCCCGCTTGGCCCATGGCCACATTGGTTATTTCTTGGAGGCAATCTCGCTGGTCTTCAGTGAGCAAATATTCGCGCATAATGTGGATCTTGTTATAGAGGAAGCAAGAGGGTTTTTAGAAGCTTAGCAGTTATCCCTGAATTTGTAAGAGAAGTTATAAGCAATGTGTGTATCTTGGCATTCTGATGTTTCTCCTGTAGCGATGATTTAGGCGTTAAATAGCCCTAAGTTCACCTAAATGCTTATAAAATATAGTTTTTTTATCCTTTTATTGGTAGTTTGTAACCATAATTCAGCTTTTGTTTTTGTGAGTGAAGCCTAATTGTGGCGGTATTTTCGACATTTGCGGCCTTTATAAATAGAGACTTTTTCACTGATGCAGTATTTTTAATTGGCTGATTTTTAGGTTAGAACTTAAATAATGATTGAGGTGTGTTGTGGCTGCGATAAAAACACTTGGTAAGGGCAGGCGGATGGAGTTTGGGCGGGTAAGAATCTTACTTGTTGTGGTTTTGCTATTTGTGAGTGCCTGCAGTACAAAATCGCTTCAAGAGGCGGAGCTAGCAAAATCAGTCAATGAGCCAGAGCAGCTATGGCGCATGCCTGCCAACCAAGAAGCGGCTAGCTATTTGGCTGAATGCAAGCAGGGTTACGAAAAGGTCATCACGCTAATGAATGAGCTTTCTGCGCCGACGCGCACTTATGAAGCATCTGCACTCCTCGCTGTTATTAATGATATTGACCTTATTCTTGATGGGCAAATCAATTTGGCAGGACTCTATGCCAACGTTCATCCAAATGAAGCTATGCGTACAAGTGGCGAGACGTGCGAGCAAAACTTTATGGCTCTGGTTAGCCAGATCAGTTTGTCGCGCCCACTTTATAATCGTCTTTCAACTCTAGACCCCCAAAAGCTAGACGACATTGATCGACGTTTTTTAGAGCATATGTTGCGCGACTACAAACGTTCGGGTGTTGATAAGGATGAGGCGACACGCCAGCGTATCGGCCGGCTTAATGAAGAAATTAATTTGATCGGTCAGGATTTCGATAAAAATATCCGTAGTGGTTCACGCCAGCTAATCTTAAATTCTTTAGCTGACTTGAAGGGGTTGCCGCAGGATTACATAGAAAAGCATCAGCCTAATGAGCAGGGTAAAATTGTTCTCACTACTGCGTACCCTGATTACTTTCCATTTATGCAATACGCCCAGAGTGATGCCTTGCGGAAGCAGTTCTATATTTTATTTCGCCAGCAGGCTTACCCTGAAAATAAAGCGGTATTGCTTGATTTAGTCAATAAACGTCATGAGCTGGCTCAGCTGCTGGGTTATGCGAACTTTGCGGAATACATTACTGAAGATAAGATGATTAAGTCAGCAGGAAATGCGCAGAATTTTATCGACAGGGTTTCCACAATTGCAACAGCTAAGGCTGATGATGAATATCAGGTGCTACTCAAGCGCCTGCAAAAGATTGATCCTAAAGCGACAGAGGTTACTGATTGGCAAAAAGTTTACCTCGAAGAACTGGTTAAAAAAGAACAGTATCAAGTGAGCGCACAAGAGGTTCGGCAATACTTTCAGTACGATAATGTGCGCCAAGGTATGTTTGACTTAACCCAGACGATGTTCGGTATAAGTATAAAGCCATGGAAAACAGCTGTGTGGCATGACTCCGTTGAAGCCTATGAAGTGTGGGATCAAGGAGAGGTCGTAGGGCGCTTTTATTTGGACATGCATCCACGCGAGGGAAAATATAAACATGCGGCAGAATTCCCCATTCAAAATGGCATAACAGGAAAGCAGTTACCTGTGGCTGCTTTGGTGTGTAACTTTCCTGGTGGCGATGACAGTGAAGGCTTGATGGAGCATTCAGACGTAGAAACTTTCTTACATGAATTTGGCCACTTACTACACAATATTTTTGCTGGGCGTAATCAGCGCTGGATGTACTTTTCAGGCATAAAAACTGAATGGGATTTTGTAGAAGCCCCATCACAAATGCTGGAAGAGTGGGTTTGGGATGCGGATACACTAGCGACTTTTGCACGTAATAAAAAGGGTGAGACGATCCCCCCGGCACTAATTAAAAAAATGCAGGCAGGGCGTGAGTTTGGTCGCGGCATGTGGACTAAGCACCAGCTATTTTACGCAGCGCTCTCTTTGGGCCTATATAACCAAGATCCTGCTGCTATGGATTTAGATAAATTCATGGAGCAAGTGCAATCAAACTATTCGCCGTTTGGCTATGTTGACGATACCTATTTCTATACAAGCTTTGGTCACTTAAATGGTTATTCTGCGATTTACTACACCTATATGTGGTCGCTTGTTATTGCCGCCGACATGCACAGTGAGTTTAGTAAAAAGGGGCTTAGGAATAGAGAGCTTGCACAATATTACCGTAAAACAGTATTGGCACCTGGTGGTGAACGTGATGCTGCGGATATGGTGACTGAGTTTTTAGGGCGCCCTTATAATTTTGATGCCTTTGCGAAGGAATTAACCAAGCACTAAGTGAGTGCGAGTAGTCTTAATGATTGCTCGCGTTAATGATTACTCTAAGAGCAATTTCTGTATGCGCCTTGTTCGGTATCTACTAATTTTTAGCCTGTGCGTTATGTTTTCAGCGTGCGGGGATCGAAAGACCCTCGTTGACGTGGGAAATGAAAAGGGGATTTTATATTTAGGCAATGCTGCCGAGCCTGCTGATATAGACCCGCACATCACCACCGGTTCGCCAGAACATAATATTCAAACTGCTCTTTATGAAGGGTTGGTTACAAAGGATCTTGAAACCTTAGAGCCCAAACCGGGGGTTGCAGATTCATGGAGTGTATCTGAGGATGGCAGAGTCTATCGCTTTCATATTCGCGATACGGCGCGTTGGTCTAATGGTGACAAGTTAGTTGCACAAGATTTTGTGGATACATGGCGTAGGGAGTTAATGCCCAAACTAGGGAGTGCATGGGCGGTATATCTTTTCGTTATAGTGAATGCGGAAGCCTTCAATAAGGGAGAAATTAGTGATTTTTCCCAGGTGGGTGTAAAGGCGTTAGATGAAGAGACGCTGGAGATAACCTTGGTTAGTTCCACACCCTATTTTTTGCAAATGCTCGATCATAACTCTATGTTTCCCTTGCATATCAAAACGATTGAAAAGTTTGGCGAAATAGATGAGCGCAGTACGCCTTGGACGCGCCCCGAAAATTTTGTGGGGAACGGCCCATTTATTCCTGTCGAATGGACGCCGAATAAGGTGTTTTCTGTTAAGAAAAACCCATATTATTGGAACACAAAGAGCGTTAAATTAAATCAAATTGATTTCTTGCCTATTGATAATCTTGTGGTGCAAGAGCGCATGTATCGCAATGGTCAATTGCATATAGTAGAGAAGTTGCCGCCAGATAAAATTGCTCAATACCAGAGTGATCCTGCGCTGCGCACGTTCTTGAATTATGCGACCTATTTTTATCGATTGAACACCACTATAAAGCCGTTAGACGATGCGCGAGTGCGAAAAGCCTTGGCTTATTCAATTAATCGTGAGGCTATAGCGAAGTACATCACTAAGGGTGGTGAAATTCCCGCTTATTCATTGACGCCGCCCAATTATTATTATGCTCCGCAGGCGCGTATGGTCTACGACATAGACTTGGCTAAAAAACTATTGGCTGAAGCGGGCTATCCCGATGGGAAAGGCTTTCCCAAATTGACCCTGATCTATAACACCGATGAGTCGCATTTGAAAATTGCAGTGGCAATACAGCAAATGTGGAAAAAATCACTGGGCGTGGATATAAAATTGCAAAATCAGGAGTGGAAAGTTTTTTTGAATAATCAACACCAAATGAATTATGAGATTTCGCGAGCGTCTTGGTCGGGAGACTATGTGGATCCTAATACCTTTTTGGAAATGTGGATTACTGATGGAGGTAATAATGAAACGGGTTGGGCAAATAAAGAGTACGACTCTTTAATTAGGCAGGCTTCATTGGCGCAAAATAAGGCTCAACGTGTAGCGTATTTCCAACGCGCAGAACATATCTTGATGGATGAGTCCCCCATAATTCCTATTTATAATTATTCTTGGAATCGACTCGTATCCCCGAGTGTTAAAGGCTGGGTTGATAATATTCAGGACTTTTATCAGTTTCAAAACATCACTTTAGTTCCTTCAGAAAATTGATTTTATGTTGATATTTATCATTAAGCGGTTGTTACAAGCTGTCCCCGTGTTGCTATTGGTGGTGACTGTTACATTTTTTATGGTGCGCGCAGCACCTGGAGGTCCATTTGACGAAGAGCGTTCTGTTCCGCCTGAGGTATTAAAGCATCTCAATGAGCGTTATCACTTGGATGATCCACTTTGGAAGCAGTATTTAGATTATTTAGGTAATTTGGTGCAAGGGGATTTTGGTCCTTCGTTTAAGTATCCTAATCATACGGTTAACGATTTGTTGTCGGCTGGTTTTCCTGCAACCTTAGAGCTGTCGTTCTATGCCATTATTTTTGCTCTTTTACTCGGTATGCTTGCGGGTGTTATGGCGGCATTAAAAAGCAATAGTCTGCAGGACTATGTCCCCATGTCGATCGCCATGATTGGTATTTGTATGCCGTCATTTGTATTGGGGCCAATTTTATTATTGATTTTTGGCATTTGGTTGCAGTGGTTGCCGGTGGCTGGCTGGGGCCAAATAGCAGGGGATAAGGTACTGCCCTCTATTACACTCGGTTCTGCCTACGCAGCATATATTGCGCGAATCACACGCGGTGGCATGCTTGAGGTTTTATCGCAGGATTATATTCGTACCGCGCGTGCGAAAGGCTTGTCGAGTGCACGTATTGTGTTTGTGCATGCGCTTCGCGGTGGTATCACACCGGTTATTTCTTTTCTCGGCCCTGCAATGGCAGGGTTGTTGGCAGGTTCATTTGTCGTTGAGACAATTTTTCAAATTCCTGGTTTGGGGCGTTTTTATGTGATGGCAGCATTTAATCGCGATTACACCATGATATTGGGCTGCACGATCTTTTTTGCTTTTTTAATTATTCTGTTTAATTTGTTGGCCGATGTAGTGCTGGTGTGGCTGAATCCAAAGCTGCGCCAAGATTTGAGTGGGGGAGCCTAAGATGCAAGAGTTTGAACAGGGTACTTCGCTCACGCAAGATGCATATATGCGCCTGCGTAAAAATAAACTGGCCATGTGCGGTTTATTCATTCTGATTTTTTTTATTGTGATAGCACTATTAACTCCGCTCATTGCGCCTTATGAATACCAAGCGCAAGATTTGGAGTTGGGCGCCTCTGCCCCGTCTATGGCGCATTGGTTGGGAACGGATACCTTGGGGCGCGACCAGTTGACGCGTGTTATGTACGGCAGTCGTGTCTCCTTGATGGTTGGTTTTATTGCCACATCGGTTGCATTATTAATTGGTGTGCTCTGGGGGGCTACGGCTGGTTTTCTTGGCGGGCGCGTAGATGCATTTATGATGCGCACGGTGGATGTGCTTTATGCCTTACCCTTTACCATTTTTATTATTTTGCTTACGGTTATTTTTGGTAGCAGTATGTTGCTATTGTTTTTGGCCATAGGTGCGGTCGAGTGGTTGACTATGTCGCGTATTGTGCGGGGGCAGGTGCTTACTATTAAGCGCCAAGAGTTTGTTGAGGCTGCAGTTTCTATGGGGCTCTCTTCTTGGCAAATTATCACGCGCCATCTTATCCCCAATGTGTTGGGCCCTATTATTGTGTACACCACGCTTACTATACCTAGTGTGATTCTATTGGAGTCCTTTTTGAGCTTTTTAGGCTTGGGGATTCAACCACCGCAAAGCTCTTGGGGTTCGTTGATATCGGGCGGCGTAGAAACCATGGAGGAGTATCCTTGGTTATTGATTTTCCCTGGTTTGGCGCTATCTTTAACGCTATTTTCGTTAAACTTTTTAGGTGATGGGTTACGCGATGCCCTTGATCCTCGCAGTTCCAAGGATTAATCATGAGCGAACAAGCACTATTAATAGTTGAAAATTTACGCGTCGTCTTTAACACCCGCAATGGTCAAACAGTGGCGGTAGAAAACTTATCCTTTTCACTTAAGCACGGTGAGGTTTTGGGAATAGTGGGTGAGTCTGGTTCAGGCAAGTCTGTCGCCTGCTATAGTCTTTTGGGTTTAATACCTATGCCTCCAGGCAAGGTTGAGTCGGGTCGTGCTTTCTTTCACGGGCGCGATTTGTTGCGCATGTCAGAAGCGGAGTTGCGGCAAGTGCGTGGCAATAAAATTGCGATGATCTTTCAGGACCCTATGACCTGTTTGAATCCCTATATGCGTGTAGTGGATCAGTTAAATGAAGTAGTTTTACAGCACAGTAAATTATCTAAGCAAGAGGCTCGTTTGCGGTCAATTGCAGCCTTGGAAGAGGTAGGTATTCGCGACGCTGAGGCGCGAGTGGATGATTACCCACATCAGTTTTCCGGTGGCATGCGTCAGCGTGTGATGATTGCCATGGCGCTTATGTCAGAGCCTGAATTGTTGATTGCTGATGAACCTACAACCGCGCTCGATGTAACTGTGCAAGCGCAGATTCTTGCTCTCATTAAAGATCTTCAAAAAAATCGTGCGCTTTCTGTTATTTTTATTACCCATGATTTGGGTGTGGCGGCGCAGATGGCTGACCATATTTTGGTTATGGAAAAAGGGCGCATGGTGGAGCAGGGTGTCACTGCAGATATTTTTGAGCGTCCGTCCCAAGCATATACACAGAAATTGTTGAGTGCTGTACTGACGAGCGCGAAACCTACACCTAGCTTGGCCAAGCTCGATGAGGCACCCTTGGTGCAAGTGAATCATTTAAAAACGTACTTTACCTTGACGGCAGGATTCTTCGTGAAACGTATTCTGCAACAAACCAAGGGCGTTGACGACGTCAGCATTAAAATTCATTGCGGTGAAATTGTGGGCTTGGTGGGTGAGTCAGGTTCAGGTAAATCTACCTTAGGGCGCAGTATTGTTCGCTTGCTCAGCGCACAAGAGGGTGAGGTTATTTTTGAGGGGCGCGATATTCTCAAACTTTCCGAAGCAGAGTTAAAAAGCTCGCGACGCGACTTCCAAATGATTTTTCAAGACCCTTATGCGTCGCTCAATCCGCGTATGACGGTATTCGATACGCTCGCAGAGCCATTGCTGACTCATGGTTTGGCAAATAGAAAAAATGTAGCAGAGCAGGTTAATGCGCTGATGGACGATGTGGGTCTTGAGCGTCGTTTTATTCGTAAGTATCCCCATGAGTTTTCCGGTGGTCAGCGGCAGCGTATTGCTATTGCCCGTGCTATTGCGCTAAAACCAAAACTGATTATTGCCGATGAACCGGTTTCTGCGTTGGATGTGACTATACGCGCGCAAATTTTGGCATTGCTCTTGAAGCTTACGCAAAAACATAATCTGACGATGTTGTTTATCTCGCACGATATGTCAGTTGTGCGTTATTTGTGCGATAGAGTTGTCGTGATGCAGAATGGTAAGTTAGTTGAAGAAGGTGATACTGAGACTCTCTTTGCCCAGCCCCAAGCGGCCTATACCCAACAGTTGTTGGCGGCTATCCCTAAACTTTAAGTATTAATGTTTACAGCGCTCTTGAGCCAGGTTGGCGAGAATAGGGCAGTCAGATTGTTGATCGCCTTTGCAAGTATTTGCTAGCTCGGCCAAGCTAGAACGCATCGCGTGTAAACCCTGAATGCGCTCGTCCATTTCGGCGATATGCTTAAGCGCCAAGGCTTTCACTTCAGCGCTCGTGCGCTGTTGATTTTGCCAAAGACTTACCAGCACTGAAATTTGTTTAAGCGTAAAGCCTAAATCGCGAGCGCGCTTGATGAAGTGCAATGAATGGATTTCCTGTTGGTTGTAGATGCGATAGTTGGCTTGAGTGCGCTCAGCGACTTTTATCAACCCCAGCGTTTCATAGTGACGAATCATTTTGGCGCTTACACCTGAGTGCTTTGAGGCTTCGCCGATACTATATAGGCCTTGTTGATGAGCCTGTGCTAACTCTAATTGACTGAATCGGTTCATAGTGATGCTCACCTAATTTGATGGCTGGGTTTAAAGCTCTTCAACCGCAAGGCATTGCTAATAACAAATAGGCTCGAGAGTGCCATGGCACCTGCACCGAGCATAGGTGATAACAATATTCCAAAGTGCGGATAAGCAACCCCCGCCGCTAAAGGAATGAGTGCTGCGTTGTAGGCAAAAGCCCAAAACAGATTTTGTTTAATGTTGCGCATGGTGGCACGCGCCAGTTCAAGGCTCTGCGCTACACCCTCAATGTTGCCGCGCACCAAAACGACGTCGGAACTATCAATGGCGATATCAGTGCCTGTGCCTATGGCGATTCCCAAATCTGCCTCTACCAGTGCCGGTGCGTCATTAATACCATCGCCGACAAAGGCTAGGGCACCGTATTTATGCCGTAGTTGTTTTAAAGCGGCTACTTTCTCTTGCGGTAAAACCTGTGCAAATACTAAATCTATGTGCAGTTCGCGTGCAAGATACTCCGCCGTGTTGCGATTGTCGCCAGTGATCATGGCGACTTTAATCCCCGTCGCTTGCAGGGTTTTAATACTTGAAAAGGCTTCAGCTTTGGGGCTATCAGCCAAACCCATAATAGCGGCCGCCTGATGATCGACTGCCATAAAAATGGGAGTCTTGCCTTCATCTGCAAGTTTACTGGATTGAACTTCCAAATCATTTAGTGCTGCACCTTGTGATTTTAAAAAGCTGGCGCCGCCTAAAATGATGTTTTTCCCTTCGATGGTGGCGGTCAGGCCTTCACCGTTGTGAGCGATAAAATTGTCGGGCGTGATAGTGGTTAGATTGCGTTCTTTGGCGGCATTTACTAGCGCGCTTGCAATAGGATGTTCAGAGTGGCTTTCAGCACTTGCAGCCCAGCGCAGTAGATCACTTTCAGAGAATCCATTGGTTGTTTGTATATCTACAAGTGTTGGTTTCCCGTGGGTAAGTGTTCCTGTTTTATCAAAGGCAATTAGTTTGATTTCGGCGAGGCTTTGGAGCGCCGCTCCGTTGCGAAATAGCAATCCCATTGATGCGGCGCGCCCGGTTGCTACCATGATCGATGTTGGCGTCGCGAGGCCCATAGCACAGGGGCAGGCAATGATCAGCACCGCCACTGCATTCACTATCGCCAAGCCAAGTGCTGGTGTTGGCCCCCATATTAACCAGGTAATAAAAGTAAGCGCCGAGGCCAAAATCACACCGGGTACAAACCAGGCGGTAATTTTATCAACTAAGGCTTGCACCGGTAATTTAGAGCCCTGAGCATTTTCGACCAGTTGAATGATTTGCGCGAGTAAGGTGTCCTTACCTAGCTTGGAGACGCGAAAATGAAATGCGCCGGTGGTATTGAGTGTGCCCGCCAAGACTTGCGCACCTTGTTGCTTCGCCGTCGGTATGGGTTCACCGGTCATCATAGATTCATCGATATAGGAGCTGCCCTGGGTAATTTCGCCATCGAGTGGAATGCGTTCGCCGGGCTTTACTAACACTTGATCGCCTAGCTGTAGGCTGGCGATAGGTACTGGCTCAATTTCACCGTCGCGCAGGCGGTTGGCAGTTTGCGGCTGTAGTTTGACGAGAGCGGCAATGGCTGTGTGTGTACGCGCCTTGGCGCCAGATTCTAATAGTCGACCCAGTAAAACCAACGTAACTATAACGGCAGCGGCTTCGTAATAAACATTGAGTGTGCCTGCCGGCAGCAGTTGCGGCTTAAAGGTTGCGACTGCTGAATAACTCCAAGCCGCAAAAGTTCCTAGCGCGACTAAGGTATTCATATCCGGATGTAAGCGAATGAGTGAGGGAACGCCTTTGCGATAAAACACCCAGCCCGGTCCAAAGATCACAAGGCTTGCCAATAAAAATTGCACTCCCCAATTGAATTGCTGGCTGATAAGGCTCGATAACCAGTGATGAAATTGGGGAATAAAATGCCCGCCCATTTCAAATATAAGCAGTGGCAAACTTAGACTTAGGGCCCAGCGAAATTGGTGCACAAGTTTAGCCTGAGCAGCGGCCTGTAGTTGATCTTGCTGTGCTTGGTTAGACGCCGGTGAAGCATCATTTAGGGCAACAGGCCTCGCCTCATAGCCGGCCTTTTTTACGGCAGCGACTAATGCAGTGGCTACGTCTTCGCCCGAATTTATATGGGCTGTAGCGGTTGCTAAATTGACATTGGCTTCTGTAACGCTGGGCACTTGCCTCAACGCTTGCTCAACATGACTGACGCAGGATGCGCAGGTCATTCCCTCAATGCGCAAGTTTATAGACCTAGATGTCATGATTTTGCTCCTTGTGGGGGCGTACCTATATATTCCCCTTGATAGCCGGCAGTGATTAGTTGTTGTGAGAGCTGCTCGATACTTAGGCGTGAGTCTATAAATAATTCGTGCGCTGCTAGGTCAGCTCGAAGTGTAGCTTCAGCGTCAATGAGCTGAATGGCTTGATATATTCGGGTTACGCAGCCCTGGCAGCTCATCTTGGTTACTTTAAATTGATGCATTGCAAATTCCTCAGTTGGGGTGTTTGTGAGGAGTTTAGAGCTTGCCATTATGACAAGGTCAATGCTTTTTTAATTGCGCCAACTCAAACAAAGCTCTAGGCTTCTGCCCTCATTTAGTGCGAGGCCATTTATGACACTTAAGCATTTATTCCAAGAAGGGCGGTTGCTCTTAGGCATAGAGCGCAATACCACCAGCCATAGTGAAAAGTTCATCTCTGCTTTAGGGGCTTTATTGGGGATTTTGTGTGTATATTGGTGTATGCGCTGGGCTTTTCCTCATGGATTTATGCATACGGCTGGCACTTTGATTATGGTTACCTCGATGGGGGCCAGCGCAGTATTGCTCTTTGCTGTGCCGCAGGGCGCATTGTCGCAACCTTGGGCGCTTATGGGTGGCCACTTGCTATCGGCATTGGTAGGGGTTAGTTGTCAGCAACTATTCCCCGAAAAAACCTGGACTCCGGCGCTGTCGGTGGGTTTGGCTGTCGGTGTTATGCACTATATGCGCTGTATACATCCGCCGGGCGGTGCAACAGCTTTGGCGGCAGTGATTGGCGGGGCAGAAATACATCAGTTGGGCTTCTATTATTTGTTGATGCCTGTTGCCATCAACGTAGTGAGCATTTTGCTATTGGCTTTATTTTTTAATGCCTGGTTTCCATGGCGACGTTATCCGGCGCATTTAACACGGCGCGCGTTGGCTAAACCCAGTCAAGCTGCTGAGCGGCAGTTTGAGTTAACGCAAGAGGATTTCTCTGCAGCTATGGAGGCGTTAAATTCCTATGTGGATGTGACCAGCGAAAGCCTTACGCAATTGTTAGAGCTGGCTAAACAACATGCAGAAAAAAATATTACTCACCCAAAGGTCATTACAGCAGGGCATTTTTATAGTAATGGCAAGCTCGGGAACTTGTGGAGTGTTCGCCAAGTCATAGACGCTGCAGATAATGGTGACCCGAATAAAGATCAAATTATTTATAAGGTAGTCGCAGGTGCAGGTGGTTATGTCACAGGAATCTGTTTGCGTTACGAGTTTCAGCAATGGGCTAGATATGAAGTGATGGCTCAAGCTAATGGGCATTGGCTTAAATATCAAGATGAAGATATTTAGCCTTTAAAGGGCATAAATAAGAGGTACAGTGCGTCTGCCTGAGGGTTGAGGTCATTGTGTATCCTATTGGCTGTTATCAGTTGCAGATTACAAACTCCTACAAATTAGCGTTGGGTAAGCGTAGTGATACAGGCTAAGATGCGGCCTTAATTAACATTTAAGGTGCTATTGCTACTCTGTGCGCCTTTGGATTCATTTAATTCACCTGAAGATATTGTCATGAGGTTTTCCATGGTTTTTACCAAGTGTTCACAACAGTCCATTACGTTTATTAAGCAGGCATTAGCGACGACGGGAGTTATTGCTAGTTTGTTTTTTGCGCAGTTTAGCTCTGCGACCACGGTACAATTTCAAACTGTTATGGGTGATTTTGAAGTTAATCTCTACGATAAAACTACACCGGAAACAGTTAAAAACTTTCTTACTTATGTAAATGCAGGAGCCTACACCAACGCTATTATTCATCGTTCGGTTGCGGGCTTTGTGGTACAAGGCGGTGGATTTACTTATACGGGTACCTTGCCGCCCACGAGTATCGCGCAAAATGCCGCGGTAACAAATGAACCAGTGTATTCCAACTTGCGCGGTACTATCTCTATGGCAAAATTGGGTACTTCGGCAAACAGTGCTACTAATCAATGGTTTTTTAACTTGGCAGATAATAGCGCTAATCTCGATAAACAAAACGGTGGCTTCACAGTATTTGGCCAGGTCACTGGTAATGGGATGGGAATTGTAGATGCGATGGCGGCGTTAAATCGCTTTAATATGGGTAGCCCATTTGATTCGATTCCACTGCGTAATTACACCGCGACTGATGCAACTAACAATGCGCCTATTACTGACGAGCAATTCGTCGTTATTCTCGGTGTGGTGGTCTTAGACGCAAACCCTGATACAGCCGCAAATTTAAATCCGACCAAAAATACACTACTTAATCAAAAAGACAGTGGCAGCAGTAGTGGCGGTACTCAAGGCTGGTTGTTGATTTTGTTGGCAATGCTTGCGCTGGGGCGTAAAAGCCTATTGAATAAAGGCTAATTTGAACTCTAGCGAGGAATGGCCTAAATGATTACCTATTTTTATTGGTTTGTTGTATTGAGCGTTACACTCTTTGTGTTTCTGGGTGTGGGACGCTATTTGAAATGGAAAATAGGTGCTATTGGGGCATTGTTGGTGTTTTTAGTTGGCTGGGGAATGTACGTGTTTCACTATGAGCAGTCCTTTGTTAAAAACTATGGCGGTGTTATGGCTGTTACGGTTCCTGATGGCCAAATGCATATGCAGGCCACGTGGAAGGATGATAATTTGTGGATCGAAAATTATGATCCTGCGACTAACCGCTGTATTTTCAGTGAATATTCTAAAGGTAGCTTGCTGGAAGGTAAGGTGACAATTAAAAATTGTAACCCCTTAATGCCAAAAGTCGAATAGGTTTTTTTAGGATTATGGTTGTTGACTAAAGCTTGATTCTCTCTTGCAAATGCATCCCGAATGCATTGTGCAATAAGAGAATCAGGCTTTTTTATTGGGTCACTTTTAGCGGCTGATGCTTGACGTTAAAAATGAAAAACGGCAGCAGCATATGGGCCGCGTAATTCAAGATTCACATCATCGTCGTTGAGTTTAATATGAGCTTGTTTGTAGCCCAGCTCTATTCCAAGATCCAGCGCGGAATCAAACATATAACCTATTTTGGCGGAGTAGTCTTGAAGGGTGTTGCCGTCATAGCGAATGGCGTTGCCTTCAAGCCCTGCGGAAAAACCGGTAAAGGGCAAGTCAAATTGAAAGCGTGCATAGACTAAAGGTGCCGTTGCATCTACATCAATATTCTCTGCACTGAACGCACTCTCTGCTTTTACATAACCTGAGTATTGGCGCAGTGTTACACCTAAATCAAGGTTAAGCCAGTTATCGAGAAACTCATAGTAGAGGGTTGCATCGGTGTAGCTTAAGTCAAAGTCGGTGGTGACATTTTCGCCCATAATAAAATCCGTTCCGCCTAATTCAAAACTTTTTTCGATAGTGGCGCTTTGACGGCTACTTAGGTCGTTTTGTTGCAGTTTTAGATTGGGCAGAAAGGGTATAGGGTGCTCTATCGCGATGTAATAAAAGCTGTTGTTTTTTTCATCTACGCCTAGCTCTTGGGTGGTTAAGGCTGGCTTGCCAATATCGCCGTCGTATTCGGTTTGCCAGGCGCCGGCGCCTGCATAAATGCCAAATACAGTATCTGCTTGCAGTGTGTGGCTTGTGGCAGCAAGGCCCAGAGCGGCAATAAGGCTGAACAAAGGCTTATGGCAAAGTGTTTTCATGGTGAATGTCCTGAGTGAGCGGTTGATTTAGTAATGAGGTAATTGTAGCTGCTATCTGTGTTAATTCTGTTAAGCGGGCCGCGTGTATGTGCAAGCGGCGGTAAAAACCACTATGAGTGGTGAGATTAATCGTGTGGTGTCGTTTTAATCAGCTGCAAGAATGCGCGGGCAGCATTGTTAAGACTGCGCTGTTGGTGATAAATACAGCCTAATGGTCGCTTAATGACGGTTTGGTCAACATCCAATACAGTAAGTTGATGATCGATTAGGTTGCTGGGGAGTACTCCCCAGCCTAACCCAATGCTCAGCATCATTTTGATAGTATCTAAATGATTAGTCGCCATGGTGATGTTGAGGGCTTGCCCCTCATTATCAAATAGCGTTTTAATGAGTTGTGTGGTGTAGGTGTTGGTGTCGGGCATTATGGCCTGATGCGGGCTTAAGTCTGCTAGTTGTAATTTTTTTCGTTGCGCCAAGGGGTGGTTTGGCGCTGCGACAAATTGCAGTTTGTCGTGCCAGAGGGTATGGCTGTTAATGCGTGGATCTTGCTGCAGCGCCAGGGTGATGATTGCTAAGTCGAACTTGCCTTGAAGTACGGCTTGATAGGCTTGCTCTGAGTCTAAAAAGTGTAAGTCTAACTTTACTTGGGGATGGCGCTGCGCAAAAGTTTTTAAATAGTTTGGTAAGTAATGCAGCCCAATATGATGGCTGGTTGCAATGCTTAGTTTACCTTGTATGTCACCTCGTAAATCAGCGATAGCTTGCTGCGCTGCCAGCACTTCTCCCAGTATTAGTTTTGCCTTCTCCAAGAGTAGGTGCCCTGCTTGCGTAAGAGCAATTTGGCGGCCTATGCGATCAAACAGTTGTGCTTTAAGTTGTTCTTCTAGCAGCGCAATTCGTTTGCTGATGGCGGGTTGCGTTAAATGCAGGCGCTCGGCAGCTGCTGAAAACGAGCCGGTCTCTGCAATAGCTACAAATGCGTGAAGATGTTGAGTGTCCATAGCGGCATTTTTATAGTATTCCTGTGTGGAATGCAAACTATAAAAAAGATAAATTTGTTTTATGGGTTTGTGCCCCGTAGAATTGCGCCATTAGACAATACTTCTTCTCGTAATATTCGGAGATTTACCTCATGACGGCCAAAACCCTGTATGACAAGCTTTGGGACGCCCACTTGGTGCAAGAGCGCGATGACGGCTCGGCGCTTATTTATATTGACCGCCACATCATTCACGAAGTGACATCGCCCCAAGCGTTTGATGGTCTGCGCTTGGCGGGCCGTAAACCTTGGCGTGTGGATTCCATATTGGCAACACCCGATCACAATGTGCCGACCACTCAAAAAGAGCGTGCGTTTGGCGTTAAAGGTATTGAGGACCCTGTGTCACTCATTCAAGTCCAAACCTTGGATGACAACTGTGATGAGTTCGGCATAGTCGAATACAAAATCAACGACAGCCGCCAAGGCATAGTACATGTGATCGGTCCAGAAACTGGCGCTTGCTTGCCAGGTATGACCGTAGTGTGTGGCGATTCCCACACGGCAACCAATGGCGCCTTAGGTGCTTTGGCGCACGGTATCGGCACTAGCGAAGTTGAACATGTAATGGCGACCCAGTGTTTGGTTGCTAAAAAAATGAAGAACATGTTGGTGAAGGTAAATGGGGTTTTAGGTTTGGGTGTTACCGCTAAAGATGTGGTTTTGGCCATTATCGCCAAAATCGGCACCGCCGGTGGCAATGGCTGCGCCATGGAATTTGGCGGCCAAGTGTTCCGCGATATGAGCATGGAAGGGCGCATGACCGTGTGCAACATGGCGATTGAAGCGGGCGCGCGCGCGGGTATGGTAGCGGTAGATCAAACCACTATCGACTATGTGGAAGGCCGCGCCTACGCGCCCAAGGGTGATGTCTGGAAAAAAGCCGTTGCCGATTGGCGCAATTATGTGAGCGATGAAGGCGCGCACTTTGATGTGCTGGTCGAGTTAAATGGCGCCGATATCAAGCCGCAAGTGAGCTGGGGTACATCGCCCGAAATGGTGGTGTCGGTAGAAGACAAGGTGCCGGACCCAGCGCAGGAAAAAGATGCAGTGAAACGTGAAGGTATGCTGCGCGCACTTCAGTATATGGGTTTGCAAGCGAATCAAGCGATTACCTCTATCAAGTTGGATCGCGTGTTTATCGGCTCCTGCACTAACTCGCGCATAGAAGACATGCGCGCGGCTGCCGCTGTAGTTAAAGGCCGGACCAAAGCCGCTTCGGTAAAAGAGGCGATTGTAGTGCCGGGTTCTGGCGCGGTTAAAGCGCAGGCCGAAGCGGAAGGCTTGGATAAAATTTTTATCGCCGCGGGTTTGGAGTGGCGCGAGCCTGGTTGCTCCATGTGCTTGGCGATGAATGCCGACAAGTTGGGTAATGGCGAACACTGTGCATCTACGTCTAACCGCAATTTTGAAGGCCGACAAGGCTACGGCGGCCGCACCCATTTGGTCAGCCCAGCTATGGCTGCAGCGGCGGCAATTGCCGGTCACTTTGTCGATGTGCGTACATTTGTAAATTAAGAGGAGCCACGCATGAAAAGTTTTACCGTTTTACAGGGTTTGGCGGCTCCTATGGATCGCGCCAATGTCGATACCGACATGATTATCCCCAAGCAATTTTTGAAGTCCATTAAGCGCACTGGCTTTGGCAAAAATTTGTTTGATGAGCTGCGCTATATGGATGAAGGCAAGCCAGACCAAGAATGCACTGGCCGCCCCATCAATAGCAAATTTCCGCTTAACTTTCCACGCTACCAAGGCGCCACGATTTTATTGGCGCGCGAAAATTTTGGCTGTGGCTCCAGTCGTGAACACGCGCCCTGGGCGCTGGACGATTACGGCTTTCGCTGTGTAATTGCCCCAAGCTTTGCAGATATTTTTTACAACAACTGTTTTAAAAATGGTTTGTTACCCATCACCTTAAGTGATGCAATTGTCGATCAGTTGTTTAAAGAAATGTACGCGGCAGAAGGCTATGAGTTAACAATTGATTTGGCGGCAAAGCTCGTTAAAACACCAAGTGGCGAAACCTTTGCGTTTGAGGTGGATGAGTTTCGCGGGCACTGCCTGTTAAACGGTTTGGATGATATAGGTCTAACCCTTGAGCATGCCGATGCGATTCGCACTTACGAGGCTAAAAAGCGCGAGTCGGCACCTTGGTTATTTGATGTAGTTAAATAGATTTTTTTGGGAGAGAGCACTGTGGGAAAGCATATTTTAATTTTGGAAGGCGATGGTATTGGCCCCGAAATCGTGCGCGAAGCGCGCAAAGTACTTGATGTTGTGAATGAAAAATTTAGTCTGGGTTTAACCTTTGAAAATGAACTGATGGGTGGTTGTGCAATTGATGTGCACGGTATGCCTTTGGCGGATTCAACCCTTGAGCGCGCCCGCCTTGCGGATGCCGTTTTGCTCGGTGCTGTGGGCGGCCCTAAGTGGGATAAGTTGGATCGTTCGATTCGCCCAGAAAAAGGCTTGCTGAAAATTCGCTCGCAGTTGGGTTTGTACGCTAACTTGCGCCCGGCACTCTTGTATCCTCAATTGGTAGATGCGTCTTCGCTAAAGCCCGAAGTGGTTTCCGGCTTGGATATTTTAATCGTACGCGAACTGGCGGGCGGTATTTATTTCGGCGAGCCACGCGGCATTCGTGTATTGGAAAATGGTGAGCGCGAAGGCTACAACACCTATAAATACTCCGAGAGCGAGATTATTCGTATCGGCCGCACGGCATTTGAAATGGCGCGTAAGCGCGGAAAGAAAGTCTGCTCAGTCGATAAAGCTAATGTGCTGGAAGCGACAATGCTTTGGCGCGAAGTAATGGATGAGCTGCACAAAGAATATCCTGACGTAGAGTTGTCGCATATGTATGTAGATAACGCGGCTATGCAGTTGGTGCGTGCACCTAAACAGTTTGATGTGTTGGTGACGGGCAATATGTTTGGCGATATTTTGTC